>ERZ808240.437-NODE-437-length-55373-cov-18.220887_pt1 | contig 55373 bp, 41 predicted proteins | sample MGYA00521084_ERZ808240 | MGnify/ENA primary metagenome ERZ808240 (study PRJEB31516, sample SAMN03275571) | gut metagenome | biome: mammalia-associated habitat; material: feces | host: Papio cynocephalus | place: Kenya | collected 2012-08-06 ...
GCCTTAGTGACTACTTCCTTTTTCTTTTTTTCGATTTTATTTAGGACAATATTGGAGAAGATGCCATAAAGAGGAATAGAACCTAAGGAAAATTCCTGGAAAATGTTTACCTTTGCCCCTGGGAGGGGTTTCCTTCCGGCCTCCGGCCTCCAGTCAACCCCTCCCAGGGATAACAACCGACAGTCAACCCCCACAAGGGATAATATTAACCGGGTCAACTTCTATCAGGGTTAACGACTGCTGACAGTCAACCAAAATCAGGAAAAGTCAAGTTTTGACCCATAGAATCAAAGCGCTCATACCAAATGAGTCCTCAAAACTTTTGAACTGTGATAACATGCTGTGAATCATCGCTATTATAGCGATTTTAACACCCGTTTTGACCTATACGCCCACTTTTAGCATTACAAAAGCATTAAAACGAATAGTTTTTTGCCGTAGGTTGATGGTTACTGCCTAAATGCAGAACGTAATGCCGAAAACATTAATCGGGCTTGTAGACGATATCCGGCTGCATTGAGGTGTATGCGGTCTTTGCTGAATAGTTCGGATTTAATCCATTGGTCGGATGCGCCATGGCCTCCGGCGATGGTGTAGAAATCCCATATAGGTATGCCTTGCCCTTTGGCGACATCCGAAATAAGTCGGGCTGCATCGGCCACATGTTCGTTTATGTCATAATAGGGTGATAGTGGACGGTATCCGTGGTTGCGATTGATTTGGCATTCCATGGGCGTAAGCACAAGCATCGCTGCCGAGGGGTGAGTGTTGCGCAGAAGCCGAATGAGGTCGGTGGTGCAGCGCTGTATTTCGTCATCTGTCATGTACGAGAAACCTTCGTTGGTGCCCAAAGACAATATTATTAGGTCGGGATGGAAGATTTTGGTGCTTTTCACAAATCCGGGGATGAGCAAATAGTCGGTAAAGCATGCGCCATTGTTGCCTATTGCTGAGTACAGCACGCCCGGTTGACCGTTTTCGAGTATCGCTCCATACAAGGATTCATTAGCCTCGAGATTGATGATTATGCTATCTTGTGGCGTGGTATATGTGTATGTCCTATCTCCATTAGCTGTTAAGATGGTCGCTAATGTGATTCTATGTCCCGCGCCAAGGACTTTGATTGTGGTGGTAGTGGCTTTTATCGGTTGTGCGGCAATACCGGTGACGCCGGGAGTGGCTTCCCAGGGCAGTTTTAGCAACCGTGTTTTGCGCCAATTGGTGACATCCGGGGCGGTAATTGTGTAGTCTACAGGCTGATTGGTTCCGGCAAGCCGTAATGGCGACACCAATCCGCGGCCGGCGTTACCATACGTGTCTTGTAACATTGCACGCAGAGCGTTGGTGACAAATTCGGCCTGGATGTGCGAATCCCCGATGTGAAGTACACGTATTACCGAAGAAGATGTGCGGCGCTCAAGCGAATCAAGTTTTGACGCCACATTTTTCCAAGCAACTTTTTGCGCTGCATCTGCCGTAGATATTGAAATACTGTCGGCATCCGTATTGATAAATGCAGGAATATCATCCAAGGCGTATACTGTTGTAGTAGTGGCTATTGTTGCTATTATTGTCGCAAAAAATCCGTTCATGGTAATTTTGTGATTACATGTTTTACTACGATAAGTAGCTTTTTTTTCAGAAGGTTACACCGAAACGAATGGTAGCGAAACTTATACCCGGGCAATCACGTAGCTTTTCGCCGTAATAGCATTGCTTCTGCCCCAGATAGGTGTATCCGATAATGAAATGCGCGCTATAAGTAGATTTGTGTGCCAATGTGACACCTATGCCTCCGCTGGCATACGGGTCTGTTTCGTTTCGGTCGCCGTTAAGATAATTGAGGGCTATGCCACCGCGTATATCCATAAAAAGAAGACGGCGGCGGCTACTGAAATCGGTACGAAAGTTTAGCGTCAGCGGAAAGGATCTTGATGAGTTACTCACCATAACGTCAGCTTGAGCTCCGATTCCGAGAAAACGTATCCATTTGTATTCTATGCCAAACATTGCTTCGATGCCCAATGACGACATATCGTGTTCGCTTAGGTCAACACTTCCGTTGATGTCTGCTCCCCAGGCGAACCGTACACGCTTAGGCGCTGCATCTTCGGGTTTAATACTCTGAGCGTATGCTATTGCGCTGCAACAAAGCATCGCAATAGCCGATATAATAGTCTTAGCTGTATTCATAGTATGCGTTAAGATTGTTTGCACAAGGTTAGGACGGTCCATTTGTTGCGGCTGCGTATGGCTTCGATTACGAGGCCCAAGGGACGCGCCGCAGCTTCAATCATTGGTACATCATCTTCATAGAAACCGCTGAGAATCATTATTCCGCTATTCCGTAGATGCGAGGCGTAAGCCTCAATATCTCCGAGTATGACATTGCGATTGATGTTTGCAAGGAATATATCAGCCGGTTCGACTCCGGACAAGGCGGCAGCGTCTCCATTGACCAGTTTTACGACATCGCTGACGCCGTTAATGTTGACGTTTTCGATGGCGTTGGCATAGGCAAAATCGTCAATCTCAATAGCTGTAACAGACGTTGCGCCACGCATTGCAGCCAAAATGGACAATATTGCCGTACCGGTGCCCATGTCAATCAAGGTGCGTCCGCGCATATCTATAGCGAGAATGCTCTCAATGACTTGGGCCGTGGTGGCATGATGCCCTGTGCCGAATGCCATTTTGGGGTCGATGACAATGTCGTACTTGACTTTGGGTATGTCGTGGTGAAAGGTGCTATGTATTACACATTCATCGCCGACTACGATGGGCTGAAAGTAATTCTTTTCCCATTCGGCGTTCCAATCACGACCTTCTACCAACTCTTCTTTTACTCGAATGTTTGTATCCATCGGGAAATTTAGAATGACGTTGTCTACTGCGTCTTTGGACCAAGCCGAAGCCGGAACATAGGCCGTAAGACCATCTTGGTCCGGCACAAAACTCTCGTATCCTACGTCTGCGAGGAATGCCGCCAATAGGTCTGTAGCATCCTCGGAACATGGCGTCATATCAAAACGCACTTCGCGGTAATCATTCATTGCGTATGCCTATAAGTATTTTATTGCAAATTTACGCATAATCCGCGAAACACAGCCTATTGCGCTTCGGCCAAATTGCTAATCTCTGGCGAAACTTCAATAATGAATAATAATGGAGCTGAAACCGGATAATCACTTTCGCAAAAATACCAGCTCAATTAAAGGGTGATCGTTTTGTCTATCCATAACCGAGCGTATTAATAGTCTAACTATAATTCGCGTATAGTATTAGAATAAAGAAGCATCCGAACCTGCTACTTACACGGCGAGCTGCCAGAAGAACAGACGTTCGGACGCCTCTGAATATTGAGCGACAGCCCGAATCTGCACACCGAAGTGTCGATTTGTGAGTGTGGCTCTGTATTCGACTGCAATCTCACGAACTATACGATGAATTGCAAAAAATTATCTCTAAATTCTAATATAACAGGTTTGGGTGTCGGTTTTTGAAAAAAAGTTCTTTGGCCGTTCCGGCGGCCTGTTTTACATAAATTTGATTCCGCCGGCCGCACCAACGATCGGTAATGATTGCAATAGATTTCACCTAGTATTATGCCCTACGGACAATCACGGAGTTGGCTTAAATCATCGAATGTACAATGCCTGCATAGAACACCAGCCCTGTGTGCTGTTGCGTATCGAGAGTTGCGACAACCCCGAGGGTACGGCATTATGGGAGCGAAGGAATGATACTATTGACTGTACGGAAGACATCCCACACAACTTTACGCTTGTCAGTGAACGTCCGTATTGAACTATAGTCGCAAATATGGTGTCAGTGTCGTTTATCGTTTTCATTATCGGAATACTTTGCTGATTTATAGTGCAAAGTTAGTCCGATGCTTGGGCAGCTATTGTGCCCGATACTTGTAAATAACGCTAAAACAGACGCTGCAGTCAAGCGCAGACTATATGCTGCCAGAAGTATATCTCGGATTGTGGAAAGACGTCAAAACGTGCATAGTTCCGATTTACCGAACATACGGATTGGTAGCTCGTTCGTGCCCGATAGTTGTAGCGGGCCCGTGACCGGGGTAGACAACGGTTGTTTCGGGGAGCGTGAACAATCGTGTTCGAATGCCGTGAATGAGTCTGCTATGGTCACTACCCGGAAGGTCGGTGCGACCTATCGAGCCGAGGAATAGGCTGTCTCCGCTGAGTAGCCATCCATCGGCGCGGTCGTATATACATACGCCACCGGGAGAGTGACCGGGCGAGGCAATGATTTCGAGTGTATTTGGCCCGATGTGTAACAGTTGACCGTCATTAAGTATTATGTCTACTGTTGTGTTGAAACCTTTGAGGTTTAGGCCGAAGAAACGGGCTTGCTGGTCAAGGTTTTCGCCGAAGGCGATTTCGGTGGCGTTTGCAGCAGTATGTATGCCGTATTTTTTGATGATATAATTGTTGCCCAGACAATGATCTATGTGCATATGGGTGTTTACAATCATCAACAAGTGTATGCCTTTCTCTGTGACAAATCGGTCAAATTGCTTTTGTTCGACCTCTGTGGACATTCCGGGATCTACGACTATGCCATCTTTGGTGTCGGGGTCGTATACTACATAAGTGTTCTCCGAAAAAGGATTGAAGGTGAATCTTTCGAGTCTAAGCATGATATAATCTGTAATCTGAATAGGACCTTAAATAACGTCCTGTTTTTGTTTGGCGCTATTTTGCTGCCATAGGGACGTAGACGAGGTATTTGTCGGCAAATGCCTCGCGAACTTCCGGATTTTCGGCATCAAAATATTCGTTGAGAGGGTAGGTGATTACCGGGAATTTGACCTCGGCACTTTCGTCGGACAAGTCTCCGCCTTTGAGGCATACCAGCCCGTTGGTGTAAGTGTTTTTGTTCTCTTTGGAAATGTTATGTTTTATTGCAGTCACCAAAGGTTCGAGGCGCATAACGCCACGGCTGACAACATAATCAAAGCGCTCGTGACACTCGCCTATATCGCCTTGCTGCGCGGTCACGTTCTTTAAACCTAATGACTCGGCTACGGCGTTCACTACGCGAATCTTCTTCGCGATGCGATCCAGTAAATGGAAATGACATTGCGGGAACATTATGGACAGCGGGATGCCGGGGAAACCTCCACCGGTGCCGATGTCCAGTATGGATGTCCCCGGAACGAGTGTGCCATTCCAAAACTTTGCTATGGCAAGCGAATGTAAGACGTGGCGCACATATAGGTTGTTGATATCGCGGCGTGAAATCACATTGATTTTTGCATTCCAATCGCGGTATAATGCATCTAAGTCCTGCATTTGTGACTCCTGTTGAGGTGTCATTTCCGGAAAATATTCTTTGATAATTTCTATCATATAGGCTGAATGTATGGGGTGGGTGACCGGAATGGAAACGCGCAGAGGTGTGTCCTGCATCGGTGTCGTCCGCATATACTTTCTGCAAAAGTATAAAAAAATAGGGAGAAAATTCTTATATTTGTGGAGTATTATTTCAGCAAAACACCGATACGATATGTTCAAAATAGGGAAAAACAATACCTTAACCGTATTAGAGCGCAGCGATTACGGGCTTTATCTTGGCGAGACAGACGAGGCTTTGGTCGATGCACCTCATGGCTCTCGAGTGCAGGAAAATCTTGTCGATACTCCTTCCACGCGTGTGCTTTTGCCTAATAGATACTGTACGGACGATATGAGCATAGGTTCGACATTGGATGTCTTTGTCTATAATGACAGCGAAGACCGCCTTGTCGCTACGACGGAGAAGCCTATCGCGATGGTAGGCGAATTTGCTTACCTGCAAGTGCGAGATGTAAACCGTATCGGCGCCTTCCTTGACTGGGGGTTGTCTAAAGATTTGCTTGTGCCGTATGCCGAGCAGCGGGCGCGTATGCGTGCCGATGGGGTGTACCTTGTATATGTATACTTGGACAATGCGACCGGCCGCATTGCCGCTACAGCAAAGATTGGAAAGTATCTTGACAACGTTCCGGCTGATTACAAGCACGGGCAGGCTGTCAACGTTTTGGTGACCGAGCGTACCGATATAGGATGGCGCGTCATCGTGGAAAATCTGCATCGCGGGATGTTGTATGCCAACGAATTGTACGATACCTTGCAAAGCGGACAGCGACTTAAGGCTTACGTCAAGAATGTCCGTCGCAGTGACGGACGTGTCGACTTGACGCTCACAGCACCCGGCATCGGTGGTCGTGCGCGGTCATTGTCCGACACTATTCTCGAAATGCTGAGGCATGAAGATATGCCTCTCACCGACAAGTCTTCGCCGGACGAAATTGCCGCTTTGCTGCATTGCTCGAAAAAAGACTTTAAGCGTGCCGTCGGGATGTTGTACCGCGAGCACCGCATAAGCATTGACCCCGCCACCGGCGCCATAGGCCTGTCCGCCGATAATAAGTGATGGACTTAGCAACTATATAATAATATTGAACCATATTCAAAATTAGAGATATGAAGAGCTTCGGATCAAAGCCGTGGGTACTGCCTCAATTGGTACTCGTTCTTGGCACTTACGACAAAGATCATACGCCCAATGCGATGAATGCCGCCTGGGCCGGGCAATGGGATTACGAGAAAATCGTGATTTCGCTGGGCAGCCATGCAACTACCGACAATCTTAAGGTAAATGGTGATTTTACTGTCGCTTTTGCCACTGTTGATAATATGATGGCTGCTGATTATGTGGGTCTTGTGAGTGGCCGTAAGGTTCACGACAAAGTCGCGCGTGCCGGCTTGGAGTCGATACGAGGTAGCCACGTGGATGCTCCGGTATTCACCGCCTTCCCAATGACGCTCGAGTGCCGAGTGTCCCGGATGATTGACGAAAGCGAAACCGGATGCTACCTTGTCGGCGATATCGTCAATGTGCTGTGTGACGAGCGATACCTTGCGCCTGACGGCAAGCCGGATGTCACCAAATTGGACCTGATTACCTACGATCCGATACATAATGGGTATATCAAATTGGGTGAACGCGTAGGCGATGCCTTCTCGGCAGGCAAGGCGATTAAGGACAAGTAACAAGTCGATATGCTTGTGCGCTCAGCTCGAATAATCGGTCATAGTCGGCCGACCGAGGCTTCCGAGATTATTGCGGCGTTGTCCGAGATGCAAGACGAGGCTCAGCGCTTGATTCTCCTTCGATTCTTCAAGACCGGACGGGGCGAATACGGCGAGGGCGACCGCTTTTTAGGACTTCGTGTGCCGCAGACACGCGAGGTTGTCAAGCGATTTCGCCTAAATGTGCCATTGGATCAAATAGCAGTGCTGTTGCAATCTCCATGGCACGAGGTGCGGTTATGCGGCTTTCTGCTGCTTGTCGAGGAGATGAAGGCCGCAACGCCGCCAAAGCGCATTGCCCCCACCGAATATGCCGATAGGCGCGAGCAGATTGCGCGCTTCTATCTGAAGTATGCACACAGAGCCAACAATTGGGATCTTGTAGATCTTTCTGCGGGATATATTCTGGGCGCATGGCTGTTGCAGCCTTGTGCCGACGGGACATACCCTGACCGCGGCATACTCGACACCCTTGCCGCCGATACAGACCTATGGAAGCAGCGTATAGCCATTGTCGGCACCTCGGCATTGATACGCGCCGGCCAGTATGAAGATACCCTACGCATCGCCGATGCCCTGCTCGGTCATCCGCATGACCTCATACACAAAGCCGTAGGATGGATGCTTCGTGAGGTCGGCAAGAAAGATATCGATCTGCTCCGGCAATACTTATACGACCGTTACAGCCGAATGCCGCGCACCACCTTGCGTTATGCCATCGAGCGCATGGACTCCTCCGAGCGCCAAGCATGGCTCTGCCGCTGACTGTGTTTGACTAACACGATTTGATAATTGGTCGTCAACTTGTTGACTGCTTATATTGATTGCCGGTTTGTTATTAGCCGAGTTATAGTGCGACCTTGAAGCTGTAGCCGGATACTGTTTTTTGACTGGAAGCCGCCCAATATCACAGCCGACAAGACACTGTTCCCTGTCATAGAATAAAGTCATACTCGGCAGAATGACCACACCAATGAGGTCGGAATCACCTCTGACTGGTGGTTCCGGTACCCCGACACCCCGATTTCGGCTCGTCTCTGTCTTTGGCTGAATTATCAATGGCGAATGCCGCCGGCGGCATTCAAAAATATATTTTTCCTTCACAGGAAATGGACAATGAGAAAAACATTAACTTTGCACCATCATACAAGGTCTATAGGCTTGAGTAAACTCGCCTCGGACACACAGTGAAACACTACCAAACAACTTGAATATAGAATATATATGGGCTTTTACTGCACAAATTTAAATGATGCTCGCAAATTGCTGAGTGAGAGTCATCCCACAGTCGAACTATGCGGTTGGGAAAAATGTGGTAGCTGGTATTATCACCACTATTTACTACTAAAACCGAAAGAGTATCCCAGTGGTATTTACTTTAAATATCATATACCACAAAATTCCTATAGAGCATCTGGGAAAGGGGTTCTTGAACTGCATCTTGATCCTAAATCTGATGAAGATATAAGAAAGTTCAAGAGAATTGGAATAGGACTAATGCATCGATTGGTGGATAATCCAAATGTCGTGGAGGACAATAATCACAGCGGCAAGATTCCGGTAGATACATTTGTCTTTAAATACCATAGCATTGAAAAAGAAAGTCAACTTGTAGATGCTTTCACTAAATTTTACGAAATAGTTGATTGTCATATAAGGGAACTGCTGACTAATACTTCAAATGTAAACCTTGCGGCCCATTACGAAGAGAGAAAAATAGAGTACCAACCGATAGGACTTTCTAATGAGGATGTTTCGGTACGCATTATGGCTCTTGAAGATGTTATGAAGCTCAACTTGAAGCTGCCTGATTATCAGCGAGAATACTGTTGGGAGGACAAAAATATAACTGACCTTTGGCATAATATCAGGATTACCCAAAATGGCAAAGCATTCCATTTGGGAGCTATCATCCTGCATGACTATAATGGTAGATATGACATTATCGATGGTCAGCAGCGACTTATCACATTATCAATTATGCTTTGGGCCTTGGAATATGATGGCTATCTGCCTCTTTTGCCGGCTTCTTATGATTCAACTGACGCACAAGAGCACATTTCCAACTGCAAGCATATTGTGCAAACTCTTGTGGGCAGAGAAACGAACATAGAGGGGTTAGCCAAGAGACTGGCAGAAAATATTTCTTTCGCAGTCCTGTGTGTCAATGAGTCCAGTCTTGATCTTGCATATACTTTCTTCTCCAATCAGAATTCCAAGGGCGTACCCCTATCTGATTTTGATTTGTTAAAAGCCCATCATCTGCGATTTATCCCCTATGATGATCAGGCTGAGCATATGGCGGTAAAATGGAACAAATTATTGATGCATTCAGCAATCTATAAGGAAAAGAATGCACTGCAACGAGTGTTGGGTTCCCATATATATCGCTTGCGCAGGTGGATGCGTAAAAATGATTCCCACGAAGGTTATGGACATTATATCCAGCTGGAGTATCAGTCTGCGGTAACGATGCCTGACATTCCTCCTTTCGGTGAAAAAATTGATTTCTATGAAAAGATTCAGGGTGGCACCTATTTCTTTGTCTACGCAGAGACTTTCGTTCACCGTTATTTGGAATTTATTAAGAATCCGATAGTCGTGACATTGCAGAACAATCTTGCTTGGGGTAGTTATGAAATTTACTCTGACTCGATTGAAACCGTTTTGTTTGGCTACTATCTCAAATTCGGCAACCAATATCTTGCCGAGGCTTTATACTGTATTTCACAGATAATGGCGTTACACCGTTACAACTCCAACCGAGTAGCTAGTGACGGAACAGGCGTGAGAGGATTCATAAACGAGTCAGAGCTTGTGCTGATGATTGACCAAGCATCATCACCAACATTTTTGTTAGCAGAAGCATTAGACAAGCTGGAGTGTCTTTCACAGGATTGGCCGATTTCAAGCCGTATGGATTTGGAACCTAGAGGTGTAAAATGGGGAATGTATAAGGCTCTGCAAAGAGTTATGCATGAAATTCTTTCGGATATTTCAGAATCTATCATTCGCAATAAAATCATAGAAGAATATGACAAGTAACAAATCATACAAAATAACTCCGGAATTGATAGTTTATAAAGACCTTTCGTTCCGTATCCCTCTTTACCAAAGACTGTTTACGTGGGGTGAAAGCCAAGTAATACAGTTGATGGAAGATCTGCAAACCCATTTTAAGAAACGCGAGGAGAAAGCATATTACCTCGGTATGATCACAGTTGTAGAACACGGCATCAACTTACCTGTACTTGACCTAATTGATGGACAACAGCGCACGACTGTCATAATGCTTCTTGCCATAGGATTCATGAACGTTCTACCCGAATGTGAGGCAAAACAAAAGTGGTCAACCTTGTTCGATTCATCGAATCGAGTCTTTTTCATCGGACGAAGCGATGACAGCGATTATCTGCTTAATCTATTATCCAAAGGCAAAAAGACGTCCTACGAGAATATCAATATGTCCTACGAGAATATCAATATGAAGGAAGGTCTATCTTGCATAGTTAAATATCTCAGAACGTATTTCGATGAAACCGAGCTGAAAGATTTTGCCGATGCAGTATTCGAAAGACTCACCCTGTTTGTTACAGAACTGCCGGACCATTACGTAAAGAATCCGACTTCACTCAATGAATACTTTGAAGCGATGAACTCCAGCGGTAAGTCTCTTGAACAGCATGAAATCCTGAAAGTTGAGCTACTGAGGGATTATACCGGCCCGGATAAGCTAAGCCTTACGAGACTATGGAACGCCGTATCAAATTTTGAGCAGCCGTTAATCAAACTCGAAGATATAAACAACGCCCGGAAAGTCCAGTGTGAGTCATACCGGAGAAGCATCAAGCAATGCAAGACCGGAAATTTTGAAGAAGCCTGCCAACGATATGACTATGAATCAAAAATCGAAGGGACAAATCTCCAAATTGCAGAAATCGAACTGAAGAAATACGATTTCAGTAAAAAGCCTTTCAGAGACAAGGAAGACGGTATTATGTCTTTCCCTGAGTTCCTTTTGCTCGTGTTGGCTCTGCATACCGGGAAAGATGAATTAGCAAGGGTTCATCCCACAAAACTGCATAATACTTTCAAGGACAATCCTATTCCTCAGGATGAAATAGCATACTTCTATCATGAATTATACATGTATAGGCTTCTGTTGGATATGTATGTTGTGAGACTTAAATATAGTTCCTCATCAAGTACCCATACCCTCATTATTAAGGAGGAAGATCGGGAAGAGAAAGAGGAACACCAGAGATTGAGACAGTTCCAGTCTATGCTAGATGTTTCTACTGAAGCCCACGTCTGGGTTCTCCCATTGCTCAGATATATCAAATCAATTGATCATGAACCTACACAGATGGAGTTGCTGAAGTTCTTGATGTCCAAAGACCTAAACCGTTCCGGCCATTCGGAATGTCCCGACCTCAACAGTCTTGATTACGATGCGAAGCCAAGATATTGGTTCTTCAGGCTTGACTATGCCTTATGGGAAAAGCTCATTCTAGATGGTAAGGATGCATTTCGTCTAAGCGAAAGTCTGGAACCGGAACCCGAAGCAATCAGACAGTATGAGTTTAGAAACAACCGGTCAATTGAGCATCTTCATCCTCAGAACCAGGATAATAACGAATCTTGGAGCAGGGAGGATGTAAATTCCTTTGGCAATCTGGCTATGATTTCGGCGGGATTCAATTCGCAGCAGAGCAACCTGCCGGTGCATGTAAAATTCGCCAATCTCGAAGTGCAGATCGGTAGTAAGAATTTACAGAGTATCAAACTCTACTTTATGTATCTGAAGGCCAAAGGAAACGACGCGGGATGGACCATCAAAGCCAAAGGTGAACACGCCGAGGAAATGCTCACGATTCTTAAAGAGAGTATTGAAAAAGTAAAAGCTTATGGTCAACAATAACCGGAAAGAGAAGCACTTCGTTGAGCAATTACTGTTTAATGAGGACGGTTATGGACCTGGCTTCCGGATGACATATAATATAATAATGATGCAGCTATAGGCTCATTACGGGCGCTTCGGACAGAAGCGGTATACTTCAACGATGAGATGTGTATCCGTTCGGGCTGTTAGAACGGGAGATCGTAGCGGTTGAGTGATGCGAGGCCGGCCCGATAGGCATAGTCGGCATCGAGATACTCCTGCCGTGCTTGCAGATAGTAATTCATCTCTTGAATCAAGGTGATGACATTGGTTTCGCCGCCATGGTATGCCATCAGTAGCAATTCCGGGTACTCGTCATCAAGCACTACGGGCGAAAAATGCTTGAGCAGGTCTTGTTGGCGCAGCGTTTGGTCGTACAGCGCGGATACTTGAGCCTCAATGTCATTAGCCGTCTGAGCGCGGTCATACTCGGCTGCTGTCTGACGGGCATGAGCCGCTTGACGTGCCTTCCGTCCCGAGAATACCGGGACCGAGATTCCGGCCGTAACGCCGTTGAAGCTATACCCGTCTTCCATCGAGTGCATATAACCCAAGGACAGAGAGGGTAGGCGGCCCATACGAGCTGCTTCGCCTTCAAGGCGCGCAGTCTCTATCGCGCGGTCCGAGAGCGCGATTTCGGGCGATTGCCGAGCCTTGTCAAGATAGTAGGACAGGGCATTGAGCGGTTCAACGTCATATTGAGTGAGGTCCACGGCGATACTTTCGCCGTTGTTGAGCGCCGTCAGAGCGGATTCCACTTTTTGGCGCTCGGAGCGTACTTGCGCGATTTGTGTGTCAAGGCGGAAAATCTCAAACCGAACTTTCTTGAGGTCAAGTATCGTGAGTTCGCCCTTATTGTAGCCGTATTCGATGCTGTGGGCCAAAGAATCCATATTGGCTTTGAGATTCTCCAGCAGCGCGAGATGCTGTGTCAGATAGGTGCCGCGCACCATCTGCTGCCGAGCTTGGTCGGCTACGTTCAGCGCAGCCGCACGGCGACGTTCCTCATTGGCGGCCGAGACCGACCCTATGACTTTCTTCTGAGCGCCGTACAATCCCGGCCATGCAAAGCCTTGGGATACTTCCAGTTCCCAGCGATTGTCCGTTCCGTCGCCGAAGAGGTATCCTCCCGAAACCTCCGGGTCGGGCAACGTATTGGCATTCTGCAAAGACAATACATCTGCGTTGCCTGATGCTTGTACGCCTTTGACGCTTGCGTTATTGGCCACGATGCGTGCGATGGCATCCCTCTGAGACAACACTTGGGCACGTCCTGACAAGGGCGCAAGCGTGCAGGCGCCTATGAATATATATGTTATAAGATGCTTGTTCATTATAATATGTGTTATATCGTGTGCGCCGGCCTGCCAAAGCCGGCAAATATTATGCTTGTTCCGACTTTGTGCCCTTGCGCAGGCACATTTTGCGATATATTACCGGAACTACAAATACATTAAGGATGGTGGCCGATACCAGGCCGCCGAGGATGACCACGGCCAGTGGCGACTGGATCTCGTTGCCGGGAGCATCGCCGTTGACTGCGAGCGGGATGAGCGCCAAAGCCGAGGTCAGTGCCGTCATCACTATGGGTAGCAGTCGGTCGCCCGAGCCGCGCATAATGCGGTCGTGCAGACCCATACCTTGGTCGCGCAATGTGTTGTACCGGCTGATAAGCAGCATACCGTTGCGCGTGGTGATACCCAGTAGAGATATAAAGCCGATGATGGCCGGGATGTTGAGCTCCGCGCCGGTGAGCACCAAGATGAATACGCCGCCAATCATAGCCAAAGGCATATTGATAAGTATCAACAGCGATTGTGGTATGCTCTTGAAGTCTTGATACAGAAGCATCAAAATCAACAGCAAAGCACCCAGCGAAGCCCATGCCAAGGTGCGTGAAGCCGAAGCCTCGCTCTCGAATTGACCACCGTAATTGAGATAGTATCCTTCGGGGAGTTTAACATTTTGTGCAACTTCATCCTGTATCTTATTGACCACGCCGCGGAGATCGCCGCTTTCGACATTGGCCGAAATTACGATACGCCGTTTGACATTCTCACGGTTGATGGTATTGGGGCCGGATGTAGATGCGACTTCCGCAACATCAGACAATGGTACTTTGCCTTGCTGAGTGTCAATGAGCAGGTCCGAGATGCTTTGCAGCGAGCTGCGTGACCCCGGCTCAAGCATCAGCGAGATGTCATATGGTATACCGTCCTCGTATACCTGCGACACGGCCGTTCCTGCCAGCGAGGTCTCGATGGTATTGCGCAGATTTTCCATCGTGACGCCATAGCGCGCCAACAACTGTCGGTTAGGACGTATAGATATCTCCGGCCTTTCGATTTGTTGCTCGATATTGACGTCTACAACGCCTTCTTGCTCGGAGATGATGCTCTTGATTTGAGTGCCGAGAGCAAACAACTTGTTGAGATCATCGCCGAACAGCTTGATGGCTATTTGGGCCTCCGTGCCCGAAAGCATAGCATCGATGCGGTGCGAGATCGGTTGGCCGATTTCGATATTCGCTCCGGGTATTTCGGACAGCTTTTCTCGTATTTCGCGCACCATTTCGCCACGTGTACGATCTTTGAGTGTATAAGGCGCTTCGATTTCGGAAACATTGACGCCGAAAGAGTGTTCGTCCAATTCGGCTCGTCCGGTCTTGCGTGCGGTGGTGCGGACTTCCGGCACCGAAAGTATCAGCCTTTCGGCCTCTGCCCCGATTTTGTCGCTCTCGTCCAGCGATATACCCGGCAGAGTGGAAATATTAATAGTCATTGAGCCTTCGTTGAAAGATGGCAGGAAGCTGCGACCGAGGGTAAAGAACAGCGCCATAGCCGCTACAAAAAGGATGCCTACACCGGTGAGCACGGCACGCGAGTGCTTGAGGCACCATTCGAGGGCGGCTGTGTATCCGGCGCGCATCTTACGTGTGACATAAGGGTCTCGGTCGACTTTGGCCGTTGCTTTTTTAGAGCCCAGCAGGTAATAGCACATTACCGGAGTCAGGGTCAGTGCCACGATGGTTGACGCAATCAATGCCACTATAAAGGATACGCCTAACGGTACAAGCATACGACCTTCGATTCCCGACAGGAAGAATAGCGGAAGGAAGCTTGCAATGATTATAAGCGATGAATTGAAGATAGGCATACGCACCTCGGCCGAGGCGTGGAATACGACATCAAAGGCACTGTGTCGTTGGTCCGGTGGCAATTCGCGGTTTTCGCGTAGTCGCTTATAAACATTCTCGACATCCACGATGGCATCGTCCACCAGCGAGCCTATGGCTATGGCGATACCGCCGAGGCTCATGGTGTTGAGCGTATAGCCCAAAAAGTGTAGTACGAGGATCGCCAAGATTATAGACAACGGCAGCGCTACAACGGATATTACCGTTGTACGGGTGTTCATCAGGAAGAAGAATAGAACGATAATCACGAAGAGTGCGCCTTCGAGCAATGCTTCCTGAAGATTTGATATAGAAGTGTCTATAAATTGGCTTTGCTTGAAGATGTCTGTCGCGATATGCACATCGGATGGGAGGGTTTTGGAAACTTCGGCCAAATCCTTCTCAATGGCCTCGGTCAGTTCGATGGTGCCTACAGACGGCTGCTTGGTGACCGTAATCAAGACTGCCGGATGAGCCTTGACCGATCCCGCCCCGAGTCGTGGGTGTGCACCGGCAATCTTTACATCGGCGATGTCGCCTACAGAGACAATACCGTCGGCATTGCTACGTACCACGGCGGCGGCAATGTCCTCGGTGGCAGTAGTATTGATTTCGCCCTTGACGATGTATTCGTTGCCGTAATCATAGATAATGCCGCCGGTAGCGTTTTGGTTGAGGCCTTCGACGGCAGCGCGTACTTCATCGACGGAGACGCCCAAAGCCTGCATACGCTGCGGTACCATCTGTATTTGATATTGGCGCACATCGCCGCCGAGGACGGCGACTTGTGATACACCGCCCAAGGACAGCAGTCTCGGTCGTATCGTCTTGTTTGCGATGGTGTTAAGGTCCATCATGGACGTTGAGTCGGCGGTCAGGCCTATAATCATAATCTCGCCCAAGATAGACGATTGAGGCCCCATGGTGGGCTGCTTTACGCCGGGAGGCAGTGTCCCGGACAGCGAGGCAAGACGTTCATTGACGATTTGCCTGGCTCGATAAACATCAGTGCCCCAATCAAATTCGACCCATACGACCGAAAAGCCCGTGGTGGAGGACGACCGCACACGACGGACACCGGTGGAGCCGTTTACGGATGTTTCGATAGGATAGGTGACCAATTTTTCAACTTCCTCGGGTGCCATACCCGGGGCCTCGGTCATCACAACTACGGTGGGGGCGTTAAGATCCGGGAAGATATCCACCTGAGTGCGCAGCAGGGTGATGGTGCCGAATATCAGCGCCAATCCCACCAATATGAGTATGGTCAGGCGGTTGTTAAGCGAAAAATGTATTATCTTGTTAAGCATAACTGTGTGGTGTTCAATACTGAAAGACTTATTGTATAGTTATGCGTATTAATGGCTGTGCGAATGACCTTCGGGTACCACGCCGGATTTTTCGGCGAGGCGGACGGTGGTAGTGCCTTCGACAACCACTTTGTCCCCCGAATGGATGCCGGAGAGAATCTCTGTGCGTACGCCGTTGCTTTGTCCGACAGTGACAGGTACTTTTTGGTAGCCCTCTTCGTCAAGCTGTATGTATACAAAGTAGTCCCCCTGCTGCTCGGACAATGCCGATACCGGGATGGTAATTACATTGGCGCGCGGTTGGCCTTCAAGATACACTTCTACAATTGATCCGGGAACAATGCTGCCATTGTTGTTGAACGAAAAATAAATAGGGATATATCCCGGGGTAGAGCTAACAGCTTCGGCAGATGAGCTGCGTGCTCCGCCCAAGTCTTTTATATCCAAAGACGCGTTCATATAGGATGGACGAAAACGAGCGTTGGTGACCGAGGTTACGGCGCCGTAAAGTTTTTGGGGTACATCTGCTCGCAGTGTAAGGCGTGTATTTGCCGTTACAGATGCCAATGGAGCGCCGGCTTCGACATATTGTCCCTGTTCGGCAAGAAGGGCCGTGATTGTGCCGGAAGCCGTGGCGCGAGCGCTGCCGGAGGCGGCAGCCGGGCTGTATGAGGCTTTAGCGCTTTTGTATGCAGCTACGGCGCGGTTGTACTCGGCTGTAGACACTACGCCGCGACGGTGCAGCGGCTCAAGGCGTTCCACCTCCTTGCGCGCAGCCTCGACGGCCACTCGTGCAGCTGCATTAGGGTCACCGCCGGTGACCGCCGAAGCCTTGACCGTAGCTATCGTTGTGCCGGTCGAAATAGCTTGTCCGACAACTGCTTTACTATTGAAGTATACAATTCCGGCTGTCGGGGCCGAAATGATTGATGCAGACTGAGGTGATGGCAGTACTTGGCCCGAGACCTTTACTATACTGCTGAATGTTCCCGGTTGCACTTCAACTACTTTTACGCCGAAGCGCTTTGCTTGTTCCGGGTGCAGGGTGATTTCATCTCCGTCGCCATGGTTATGGCCTTCATGGCCTTCATGGTCATGTCCTTCGTGTTCCTCATGCTCTTCACTATCATGCCCTCCGTGGTGGTGATGATGGTGGGCGAGTTCGTCCTTGGCGTTGGTGTTACAAGATGCAATGATTGCACAAAGCGAAAGATATAAGATGTGCCGTATCAAGCTCTTATGCTTTATTGACATTGGTTTTTATATATTATAAGGTTGGATTAATGACTGTTTTTATAGCTACAAAGGTAGTTATCAGCCATTGCAACCCGGTTGCAAATGTCAAGATCATCAGTAAATATATGTATATCTTGTGTACGACCTTGCAGTCAAACATAGCTTTTACTCCGGACATTTCTTCCAAATGAATGTTTTGGCTCGCGCTCTTAGCCGAGCTCGAAGGTCTATTTATCTGATATAGATGAATTTTCGCCGGTTGCAACTTTTCCATATAGACCTCGTAGACGCTTTTTGTACTATATTTCTGCATCTTAGCTAAAAAATGATGCGATAGTCGCGTAAATTGCGAGCATGTGGACGTGTTTTTTCAAAAAAATATATTAACTTTGCATCGTCAAAAGCGGCTACCGAAAGCATTCAGATAGGTACATGCTCGCATATATAAGAATGTGTATGGAAAGTGCTTTTACATAAAGAAATCTCGCGACAATGGCGCTCCAAGATTCTAGAAATACAGCGAAGCCCCTGTGTCTAAGGTGGGCGAGACCGTGTGCAGACATCTTCAGATGCACTGCCGAGGTCTTAGCCGCTCCGGAAACGCAGGGGTCGAGTCTTTTTAAAATATCCGGAATATCTTGACAATAGTTGTTGCCGATAGGTAATAAATGATGACGCGGGATTGAGAAAATAGCATTAATTGACACTACACAATACATATAAAAAAGCGAAAACAGACTAATGTCACACCTGCGTTTCAAAGTCATCGAAGAAGCCTATAACCGTAAGGCAGTACATGTTCAGGTTCCGACCGAACGCCCTGAAGTATACTATGCCAAGGCCGTGTTTAATCGTCAAAAGATGTTTGAGTACCTATCCAAGGACACGTATGATGCGCTTGTCTTTGCCATAGAAAACAAGCGACCCATATCAAGAGAACTTGCAGACAGCGTGGCTGTAGGTATGAAACGTTGGGCGATAGACAATGGAGCTCGCCACTACACACACTGGTTTCACCCACTCACCGATGGTACTGCCGAAAAGCACGATGCCTTCATTGAACATGACGGTAAGGGCGGAGTCGTAGAAAAGTTCGATGGCAAACTCCTTGTCCAGCAAGAGCCGGATGCATCGTCCTTTCCCAACGGAGGGATTCGCAATACTTTCGAGGCCCGAGGATACTCGGCGTGGGATATATCGTCCCCGGCATTCATACTAGACGAGACGCTATGTATTCCTACGATATTTATATCTTATACGGGCGAGTCCTTGGACTACAAGACACCCCTACTGCGGGCTCTTAATGCCGTCGATACTGCGGCCACGGCTATCGCAAGGTATTTTGATCCATCGGTGAAACATGTAACAGCTAATCTGGGATGGGAACAGGAATACTTTCTTGTGGACGAGGCTCTCTATAATGCGCGCCCTGATTTGGTGATGACGGGCCGCACGCTGATGGGCCATGAAAGCCCCAAGAATCAGCAACTTGAGGACCATTACTTTGGTTCGATACCATCTCGAGTTGAGGCCTTCATGCTTGACCTTGAGATAGAGGCTCATCGACTTGGAATTCCGGCCAAAACGTGTCATAATGAAGTGGCACCAAATCAGTTTGAGCTCGCTCCGATCTTCGAGGATGTCAATCTGGCCAATGACCACAACCTGCTGCTTATGTCTTTGATGAATGAGGTCGCCCGTCGCCATAACTTCCGCGTATTGCTTCACGAAAAGCCTTTTGCCGGGGTCAATGGTTCGGGTAAGCATAACAACTGGAGTCTCGGTACCGATACGGGGACTCTGCTGTTTGCGCCCGGAAAAACGCCGGAGGCTAATCTGCAGTTTATTACATTTATAGTGAATGTGATGGCTGCCGTACACAAGCACAATGGACTGATTAAGGCATCCATAATGTCCGCAACCAATGCTCATAGACTTGGCGCCAATGAGGCTCCGCCTGCCATCATATCCATATTTACCGGCAGTCAATTGAGTTCGGTGCTCGATAGACTTGCTGACAGTACGGACAGTCAACTTGAAGACCTTACCACTCGCGAGGGCATATCGGTAGGCTTGGCGCAAATCCCGGAAATTCTTATAGATAATACCGATCGTAACCGAACTTCGCCCTTCGCCTTTACAGGCAATCGCTTCGAATTTCGTGCTGTAGGGTCATCCGCCAATTGCGCCTCTGCGATGATTGTGCTTAATGCGGCTGTTGCAGACCAGCTTGAACAATTCAAGTGTGAGGTCGATAAGGCAGTGGCATCCGGAACGCCGTTACGTCAAGCCATACTTGGAGAGGTGCGTAAACTGATAATACAAAGCCGCCCCATACACTTCGATGGCAACGGGTACAGCGAGGAGTGGGTGGAAGAAGCTAAACGCCGCGGTCTTGATTGCGAAACCAGCGCGCCCAAGATCTTCGATGCCTACTTGACTCGCGAGTCCGAGGAAATGTTTGAGCGCACCGGCGTATTCACTCGTGTCGAATTGGAAGCTCGCAACGAAGTCAAATGGGAAATGTACACAAAGAAAGTCCAGATAGAGGCCAGAGTTCTTGGTGACTTGGCCTTGAATCATATAATTCCGGTGGCTACACGCTATCAGTCTATACTTGTGGACAATCTCGTGAAAATCAAGACACTCTTCGGCGACCATAAGTCTGCAGCACTCTTCGGACACGATATGGATACCATAGAAGGTATATCTATGCATATGGAGGCCATCAAAACCGAGGTCGAAGCTATGGTCGAAGCGCGTAAGAAAGCCAACGGATGCGACAACGAACGACAAAAGGCCATAATGTATCATGATAACGTTGCGCCCCGAATGGAAACAATACGCTATCATATAGATAAACTCGAACTTATGGTAGATAACGAGATGTGGCCTTTACCCAAGTACCGCGAACTCCTTTTTATTCGCTAATATGGCAGAAATACTGAAACATGAGTGCGGCGTAGCTATGATAAGACTGCGCAAGCCTATAGAATACTACCGCGAACGCTATGGCTCTGCAACGTGGGCTTTAGATCGCCTATATCTGCTGATGGAAAAACAGCACAACCGCGGGCAAGAAGCTGCCGGCATAGGTGTTGTAGATATCAATGCTGCGCCCGGATATGAATATGTATATCGCGAACGAGCCTTGGGCAGTGACGCAATAGCCACAATATTTGACGAAGTACAACGCCGCATTTCGCGACACGATGCTGATGATGCAGCGACCGATGTGCCTACGCCTTTTCTGGGGCAAGTATACATGGGTCATCTGCGCTACTCAACTACCGGGCGCAGTGGTATGTCATACGTTCATCCGTTTTTGCGTCGCAACAACTGGCGCTCGCGCAACTTGCTGTTGTGCGGCAACTTCAATATGACTAATGTTGATGAAGTCTTTAATGAGATAGTGTCCCGTGGCCAGCATCCTCGAATTTATAGCGATACAATCGTCTTGCTGGAACAATTTGGATATGCTCTGGATAAAGAGAACCATAGATTGTATCACGAATACAAAGACACACTTGTTGAGCCGGCTTTGGGCATTGCTATCGAAGATAATATGGATATGTCGCGGATACTGCGTGGTGTAGCTCCATCGTGGGATGGAGGGTTTGTAATCTGCGGCATTACCGGATCGGGTGACATGTTTACGCTCAGAGATAGTCATGGTATACGTCCGGCATTCTATTACTATGACGATGAAGTAGTTGTCGTTGCATCCGAACGTCCTGTAATACAAACAGTCTTTGATGTGCCTCGTTCGGCCGTATGCGAGCTCAATCCGGGACAAGCATTGGTAGTCTCCAAGAACGGCGAATTGTCATTGCCGCAGATACTTACCGCGGGTGCCAACGAACGTTGTTCGTTTGAACGGATATATTTCTCGCGAGGTAGTGATGCAGATATTTACCGCGAGCGCAAAGCCCTTGGGCGAAACCTTGTAGAGCCCTTGTCTGCGATGATAGACGATGATTTCGAGAATACGGTATTCTCGTTTATACCCAATACGGCCGAGGTTGCGTTCTTGGGTATGGCCGAAGGCCTTGAAGTACGACTTGACGCTTACCGTATGGACGAATTACGTCGCCATAGAGATGCCGGAGACCTTACAGGTCAAACCATAGAGCGCATAATTCGGAGGCATTTGCGAATCGAAAAATTGGTGATAAAAGACATAAAGCTGAGGACCTTTATCGCCGAGGGCGAATCACGCAACGATCTGGCTTCGCATGTATATGATGTGACATATGGTATAGTCAAGAATGATACAGACACACTTGTCGTAATTGATGACTCAATAGTACGCGGCACGACTCTTAAAGAGTCTATACTAAAAATGCTTGACCGTCTGCATCCACTACGTATAATCATCGTATCCTCTTCGCCGCAAGTGCGCTATCCGGATTATTACGGCATAGATATGAGCCGACTTGCCGAATTTATTGCTTTTCGTGCCGCCGTCAGCCTTCTACGTCGTCAGGGTAAGGAGGACGTGCTTCGTAAGGCCTACGAAGATTGCATAGAGCAGCTCAAGCTGCCGGCATCCCAGCAGCGAAACGTTGTGAAAGACATATATGCACCTTTTGGAGACGAAGATATCTCGCAAGAGATTTCACGTCTACTTTCCAAAGATATTCACGCATCAGTCGACATACTCTACCAAAGTGTTGAAGGCCTTGCCGATGCCGTTCCGGGATGTCCCGGTCGATGGTATTTTACCGGAGAATACCCCACGCCAGGTGGAGTGGTGAATGTCAATCGTGCATTTGTTAATTTTTATGAAGGCAACGAAAATAAACGATAATTTATGCTAAATTAATCTAATTACGACTGTTTTCTCCAAGATTATACACCTATTATACAATAAAAGGCCTATATTTGCAAAAGAATATCTCCAAACGAAAGATATGAACAGAATATTGCGCATATTGATGATAGCGACAGCGATTTCAGCCGTATCGGCTACAACCTTCGCAGAACCTGCCGAAAACAACGAATCGGTAGCCAATGTTGCTGTGAATAAGCCCGTCATTCGTGTAGTCGGCAGTCATATCGAAATTACGCTACCGGGCAATGACTCTCGTGTGGTGGTATGCTATTCGCTTACGGGTCAGATAGTCAAGACTTTGACGATACACCCGGGAACGACGCTGATAGATCTTCCCACAGGATATTATATCATACGCTGCGAACGATATTCGCAACGAGTTATTTTGCGCTGATAAAGCCTGTAAACGGCATTATTATGCGCTATGAGTTTTGATAAGTTTCACGCCATATATGCGATGGTAAGGATGATCATCCTTGCCTTGTCATATTACGTAACTATGGGATAAGTGCATATACAAATTATACTTAATCACTTATGCATAAATGTTCCATTAATAGAATTTGGCAAAACACACATAGACTTCTAAAGACATATCTTACACCTAATGAAACATTTAAAACTACTGACTATGGCTATGACCGCGAGCTTGACGGCGTCGGCGTATGCGGCTGTCACTACAGTAGAAGACATCTACAATTCGTATCCCGTATATGACGGCAACGACCTTGAACTGGTCGTAGACAATTCCGGAACACACTTTACATTATGGTCTCCGGCAGCGCAAAATGTGCGCGTGCTTCTCTATGATACAGACCGCAACGGCGTGGCAACAGACACTCTTGAAATGCACCTCGGCGATAAAGGGGTATGGCGTGCGGCTGTTCCTCAAAAACTTTACGGTAAGTTCTATACCTTCCAAGTACAATGCCAAGGGCGATGGCTCGATGAAACTCCGGGAATATATGCAAAGGCTGTAGGTACCAATGGCAAACGTGCAGCAATCATAGATATGTCCCAAACGGATCCTCAGGGATGGGGTAATGACCATGGTCCTATGGTGAAGAATATCAATGATGTAGTGATATATGAGATGCATCATCGAGACTTTTCCATGCACCAGTCCGGAGGCATCGTACATAAGGGGAAATTCTTGGCTTTGACGGAGAAGGGTACGCACAACAATTCGGGCGCCAAGACCGGTATAGATCACCTTAAAGAACTTGGTGTTACGCATGTACATATACTGCCGTCATACGATTTCAATTCGGTAGATGAGAGTAATCTCCCGGCCAATAAGTACAACTGGGGTTACGATCCGCAGAATTACAATGCACCCGAAGGCTCGTATTCCACCGACCCGTCTGTTCCGGAAGCGCGTATCCGTGAAATGAAGGAGATGGTGCAAGCCTTGCACAGTGCCGGAATAGGCGTAATTATGGATGTGGTATACAACCATACCGGAGATAATGGCGGCAGCAACTTCTCGCTTACAGCTCCCGGATACTTTTATCGTCATAACCCCGACGGAAGTTACAGCAACGCCTCGGGTTGTGGCAATGAGACAGCCAGTGAAAGGCAGATGATGCAGAACTTCATCGTCAATTCGGTCAAATATTGGGCGAGTGAATACCATATAGACGGATTTCGCTTTGACCTTATGGCAATACATGATATCGAAACAATGAACCGTGTAGCACGCGAGCTCAATACAATCAATCCCTCTATTTTTGTGTATGGTGAGGGCTGGACTGCAGGCGATTCGCCGTTGGCTGTCGAGCGTCGTGCACTAAAGGAAAACGTGGGAAAGATGCATGGTATAGCCGTATTCTCGGATGACATTCGCGATGCTATCAAGGGTCATTACAGCAATGAGGCCGACCGTGGTTTTGCGACGGGTAAACCTGGCAACGAAGAAACCGTCAAAATAGGCATAGTGGCATCTACCGCCCATCCGCAGGTAGATTATTGCAAAGGCAATAACTCAAAGTTTGCCTATGCAACGGCTCCCACACAAATTATAAACTATGTGTCTTGTCATGACGACTTAATGCTTACGGACAAATTGGCTAAATCAATGCCCGAGGCGGATGTAGCCACACGTCAACGCGCCGCAAGATTGGCGCAGACTATAGTATTCACATCGCAGGGTACGCCATTCATATTCGCCGGCGAAGAAATATTCCGTGATAAGAAAGGTGTGCATAACTCTTTTGTGTCGCCGGATAATATCAACGCGATAGATTGGGACTTAAAGACTGCTAATGCAGACCAATTTGAATACTATCGCGAATTGATTGCGCTACGCAAGGCTCATCCGGCGTTCCGTATGACTACTGCTGCAGATATCGCCAAGAACCTCGTATTTGACAGCGAAAACCGTACAAACGTCATATCTTATTCGTTGAAGAATCACGCCAATGGAGACGTTTGGAAGGAAATCAAGATTGTGTTCAACGGCAACGACAAAGCAGTTGACGCTCGCATACCCAAAGGCAACTGGACCATAGTCGCTTACGATGGAAAAATTAAAGCAAATGGTATGGGCAAATCAAAAGGCGGAAATATGACCGTGCCGGCATATTCGGCACTCATCCTCGCCCAAGAATAACATATCTTCCCCAACGAGGTATAACGCCAATAGAGCCGATGAGACGATAACGCAAAGTCTTGTCGATTCTATTGGCGTTTAAGTACGGCCGAAGGCATTGTCGTTTGATAAAAAATGCGTAAATTTGCGGTCAGCAAAATGGAGGCGATACACACTACAGCTTGCATCGCCGTCAAAAGTACATACGCACACAACTACAGATACATAGTCGCATAATCAGAAATGAATAAATTTCCCGAATACACAGGCTTTAACCTGTCCGAAATCAATAAAGAAGTACTGGGAATTTGGCAAAAAGAAAATCTTTTCCGCCGCAGTATCGAATGTCGCGAAGGACATCCTTCCTTTGTGTTCTACGAAGGACCGCCTTCGGCTAATGGTATGCCCGGTATCCATCACGTGATGGCACGTACCATCAAGGATATCGTATGTCGATACAAGACAATGAAAGGATACAAGGTGCTCCGCAAGGCCGGTTGGGACACCCACGGACTGCCCGTCGAACTCGGGGTGGAGAAATCACTCGGTATCACCAAGGAGGACATAGGAAAGAAGATAAGTGTAGACGAATACAATGCTGCATGCCGTCGTGAGGTAATGAAATATACTCGCGAATGGGAGACCCTGACAGACCGTATGGGCTATTGGGTGGACACAGACGACCCCTATATCACTTATGACAATCGATATATCGAAAGTGTTTGGTGGTTGTTGTCTCAATTATATAAGAAAGGATATTTATATAAAGGATATACAATTCAGCCATATTCACCTGCAGCCGGAACAGGCTTGTCGAGCCACGAGTTGAACCAACCCGGATGCTATCGTGATGTCAAGGACACGACTTGCACGGCTTTATTCACTATTACCGAGCCTAAAGAGGATATGACAGGGTGGGGTAAACCTTGTTTTATGGCATGGACCACAACTCCGTGGACTCTGCCGTCAAACACCGCTTTATGCGTTGGCCCGAAATTCGATTATGCAGTAGTGCGTACGTACAACCCATATACGGGAGAGAAAATAACCGTAGTTATTGCCGAGGCACTCGTCAAGAACTACTTCAAGGCCGAAGGCGCCGAAAAGCCGCTCGAAGAATATGCGATCGGCGACAAGATTGTTCCCTGGCAAGTCGTGGGCCACTATAAAGGTTCGGAACTTGTAGATATGCATTATCAGCAACTTATGCCTTGGGTACGTCCGTGCGAACGTTTGGACGCCAATAGCGCTGCATACGTGGGCGAATATGCCAACGAACATCCCGAAGCTATTTTTGCGGTAGGTAAAGACAGCTTTGTCGAGCTTTCCGCATGTGCCTTCCGGGTTATCCCGGGCGATTATGTCACCATTGATGACGGCACCGGTATAGTACATATCGCGCCTACTTTCGGCGCGGATGATGCCAAGGTTGCAAAGGCTGCCGGTATCCCCCCCCTATTTATGATTAACCATAAGGGTGAAACGCGTCCTATGGTTGACCTGACAGGTAAATACTATACGATTGACGAACTGGATGAGACATTCGTTGAGAAATGCGTGGACGTGGCCGCATATAGTCATCATGCAGGAGACTATGTAAAGAATGCGTTTGATCCTCGCTTCAACGAGAGCGGCGTCTATGATGCTGAAGCCGCAGCCAAGGCTGAAGACCTCAATATAATCATATCCATAGAGATGAAGCGTGACGGTCAGGCTTTCCGTATAGAAAAGCAGACGCACAACTATCCGCATTGCTGGCGTACGGACAAGCCCGTGCTGTACTACCCTCTGGACAGTTGGTTTATCCGCACCACTGCGGTTCGTGACCGTCTCATGGCTCTTAACAACACCATCAACTGGAAGCCTGCAAGTACAGGTACCGGTCGTTTTGGTAAATGGCTTGAAAATGTACAGGACTGGAATCTCAGTCGAAGCCGTTATTGGGGTACCCCACTGCCTATATGGCGTACCGAAGATGGCAAATCAGAGAAGTGCATAAGCTCGGTTGAAGAGTTGTACAACGAAATAGACCGAGCTGTAGCAGCCAGAGTAATGAAGACTAATCCATTGCATGATAAAGGTTTTGAGCCGGGCAATTATGCTAAATCAAATTACGAAAAGATAGATCTGCACCGTCCCTATGTAGACGATATAGTTCTGGTGAGTGAAGACGGCCGTCCAATGCATCGCGAAACCGATCTTATCGATGTGTGGTTTGACTCGGGTTCGATGCCCTATGCTCAACAGCACTATCCGTTTGAGCATAAAGCGGATATCGATAACCATACCGCATTCCCCGCAGACTTTATTGCCGAGGGCGTTGATCAGACTCGTGGATGGTTCTTTACGCTCCATGCCATTGCCGGAATGATATTCGACTCGGTGGCATACCGTAATGTCATTTCCAATGGCCTTGTCCTTGATAAGGATGGCAACAAGATGTCCAAGCGTTTGGGCAATGCCGTCAACCCCTTTGACGCCATAGAGAAATATGGCAGCGACCCGTTGCGCTGGTATATGATATCGAATTCGTCGCCTTGGGATAACCTTAAATTTGACCCGGCAGGCGTTCAAGAATCGGCGCGCAAGTTCTTTGCGACGATATACAATACGTATTCATTCTTTGCGCTATATGCCAATGTCGATGGCTTTGACGCCTCGACCGCACAAGTGCCTTTGGAGCATCGCCCCGAGATTGACCGTTGGATAATATCCGTATTGAATACACTGATACAGGACGTAGACCGTTATCTGGCAGATTACGAACCCACGCGAGCAGCCAGAGCCATCGCCGACTTTGTAGGCGAAAATCTTTCAAACTGGTATGTACGACTCAATCGTAAGCGCTTCTGGGGCGGCGGTATGACGGAAGACAAACTTGCAGCATATCAGACGCTCTACCAATGTTTAAAGACAGTTGCAATACTTATGGCTCCCGTTTCGCCGTTCTATGCCGACAAGCTGTATCGCGACCTTACCGGGTCCGATGCGTCGGTACATTTGACACTATTCCCGGAAGCCGATACGGCAGTAATAGACGCCGATCTTGAAGCACGTATGCGCATGGCTCAAAGCATTACCTCTATGGTTTTGGCTTTGCGCCGCAAAGTCAACATCAAGGTTCGTCAGCCGCTGTCTGTTGTGATGATACCCGTCAACGATGACAACCAACGTCGTATGCTTCAGGCTGTCAAAGATCTTGTTCTTAGCGAAGTCAACATCAAGGATATGAAGATAGTAGATTCCGATGCCGGAATTTTGGTTAAACGAGTAAAGCCAGACTTCAAAAAACTTGGACCGAAATTTGGAAAGCAAATGAAAGCTGTTGCTCAAGCGCTGACGGCTTTTGATACGGCTACGGTGACAGCTATGGAACGCACCGGCTATGCGGAGGTTGCTCTTGCCGATGGAAAGAAAGCCAAGATTGAACTTGCTGATGTCGAAATCATCAGCGAAGATATCCCCGGGTGGCAGGTGGCCAACGACGGCAATCTTACTGTAGCCATAGATGTTGTAGTGACAGACGAGTTGAGACGCGAAGGTATTGCTCGCGAAATCGTCAATCGTATACAAAACATTCGCAAGAGTAGAGACTATGCAATCACGGACCGTATAAGTCTATCATTTGGTTCTAATCCTGCGACAGATGAAGCTATCAGGGAATATAAAGATTATATTTCGATGCAAGTTTTGGCCACATCTATCAAGGTTGTGCCCGACGTAATAGACGGAGCAGAGGTGCTCACCATAGACGATATAAATCTTCCGGTGGCCATCTCGCGAGATAAATAATCAATTACACAAACTGTTCATAATCCCCTCCAATTATGGCTGAAAAAGTAAGATATTCAGATGAAGAGCTGCAAGAATTCAAGCAGCTAATATTAGAAAAGCTCGAAAAAGCCACCAAAGAATACGAAAACTATTGTTCTATAGTCAAGAATGACGGGAACGACATCTCCGATACATCTACAACGTTCAAGGTGCTTGAAGAAGGAGCTTATACACGCGATAAAGAAGAAGCCGCACGCCTTGCCGAGCGTCAGCGTAAGTTTATAAACAAGCTTCAGGCTGCGCTTGTGCGCATAGAAAACAAGACCTATGGCATTGACCGTATTACGGGCCAGTTGATACCCAAAGAGCGCTTGCGTGTAGTGCCTCATGCCACTTTGTGCGTCGAACAAAAAGAAAGGAAATAAGTGAAAGCGACCCTCACCAAGGGACAGACAGCGGTGGCTATTGTCCTCGCTGTCATTCTTATAGACCAAATCATTAAGATCTGGGTCAAAACCTCGTTTTATATAGGCGAAGATGTCGAACTGACATCTTGGTTTCATCTACGGTTTATCGAAAATCCCGGGATGGCCTTTGGTATGACCCTGGGCAGTAAGCTGTTTCTGACTATTTTCAGGATAATAGCTGTCAGTCTGCTTGTGTGGTACATTACACGGTTATGCCGAGACAAATCTGTCTCTAAGGGATATGTCGCATGCATAGCGCTGATTACGGCCGGTGCCGGGGGCAATATTATAGACTGCGTACTCTATGGCGAAATTTTCAGCAATCCTTTTCCTCCCGAGGTAGCGTCAATTGTGCCTTGGGGAGATGGATATGGTGAATTGTTTCACGGCATGGTAGTCGATATGTTCTACTTCCCATTGTTTAGTTTCACTTGGCCCGAATGGATGCCGTTGATAGGAGGTAAAGTTTTCTCGTTTTTCGATCCCGTATTTAATTTTGCGGATGCGGCTATAACCATTGGGTTTATCATTTTAATCTTTGGATACTATCGCTATCTTGGCGGAAAGAAAAAAGATGAGGTGACCAGATCCGATACAGAAACAGAGACCGAGCTCGAATCAACGGAAGTCAAAGAATAAATAGGCCGAAAAACATTTATCGATACGCCGATAAACATCACACGTACACGATGAATATTCGTCATGCCATATATATAATGATTGTTGTTGCAACGCTTGTGACATCATGTCGTAAAGTGCCCGGGAATATAGTACAGCCCGAAGATATGAGCCAATACTTGGCGGACATATATGTAGGCGAGAGTGCCGTCGAAATGAACTACTCCGAATATACAGATGACTCGGTGCGTCAGGCACTCAAGCAGGCCATACTTGAGCGACATCATTTAACCCAACAGCAAGTTGACACCTCTATGATGTGGTATGGTGCCCATATAGACAAGTACATCAATGTTTACGAGCGTACCGAAGAAATTTTGAAAGATCGTTTGGCTAATTCGTCAGCCATAGGTACGGCCAATACGGCAACAATAGTGGCAGGTGACAGCGTAGATGTATGGAATGGTGCCTCCGGATTTGCCATAGGCCGTACATCGCCCACTTCGGTGGTATCTTTCGACCTTGAGCGAGACCAAAACTGGGGCAAGGGCGATTACTACGCTTGGCGTGCGCGCTTTACCAACAACCGTAGTGTTATCAGGTGGCAATTATGCGCCGACTATATGGATGGAGCTATCGAAGTCCTTACCGGACAATTTACCGGTGATGGGTGGCACGATTTGACATTTATAGCCGATACAACCAAGACAGCAAGACGTATATACGGAGCGATAGTCTTTGGCGATAATCTTCAGGGCGATGTATATGTAGATAGCATTCAGCTTGTACGAAATCGCTTTAGCCCGGACATATACTCTCAACGATATCGCCAACGTCTATATAATGACAAACGATGAGAAGGTATCTTTGTCGCCACGTCATAGCTGACGGCGTAGATATGGGGTTGTGCGTGGTCACAATTACTCCGACGGAAGAAGTGACGATTGCACCTTTTGTGTGTGAAACTCCGGCGACCATATATTTGGACGGGATACTTGAGATATATACAGACGGTCACATTCTTCGTGCGATTACCCATAATGGTAAGCCATTGAAACCATGACAATTCACGAGTAATTATTCTTTATATCGAATAGAATCCGAATGATTTCTATAAATAACCTTACGGTAGAGTTTAGCGCCAAGACGTTATTTGACAATATAAATTACGTCATCAACCCCAAGGACAAAATAGCTCTTGTGGGTAAAAACGGCGCGGGGAAGTCTACCATGCTTAAAATTATCGCCGGGTTGCAAAACCCGACTTCCGGGTCGGTGGCAATTCCGGCAGATGTGACCGTTGGCTATCTGCCGCAGCAAATGATACTGCAGGACGATGTCACGGTAATGGAAGAAGCATCCAAAGCCTTTGAGCATGTACATCAGCAGCAACACGAACTTGACAGGCTTAACGCCGAGTTGGCCGAGCGCACCGACTATGACAGCGAGTCTTATGCCAAGTTGATAGACCATATATCTACGCTGACAGAACAATTGGCTTACTCGAATGCCGACAACTGCATTGCCGAGGCTGAAAAGACGTTGATAGGCTTGGGCTTTGAACGTAGTGATTTTCAGCGACCAACCAGTGAATTTTCCGGCGGTTGGCGTATGCGGATAGAGTTGGCCAAGATACTTCTACGACGCCCGGATGTACTATTACTTGATGAGCCGACCAACCATCTGGACATAGAGTCGATACAATGGCTTGAGAACTTCCTTATGACCAAATCAAAGGCCGTGGTTCTTGTATCGCACGACCGAGCATTCATAGACAATGTAACCAACCGTACTATAGAAATATCCTTGGGTAAAATCTATGACTATTCGGTCAATTACAGCAAATTTGTCCAATTGCGTCAGGAACGCATTGAGCAGCAGATGCGCGCCTATCAGAACCAGCAAAAACAAATAGCTGATACAGAGGCTTTCATTGAGCGCTTCCGCTACAAAGCCACCAAGGCTGTGCAGGTGCAAAGTCGAATGAAACAACTGGCAAAGATTGAGCGCATAGAAGTAGACGAGGTTGACAACTCGCGACTTAATCTGCGTTTCCCACCCGCACCACGCTCGGGTGACTACCCTTTAATTTTAGACAATGTAGGCAAGGCCTATGGAGACCATCAGGTTTTTGACCATGCCACATTTACCATAAAGCGAGGCGAAAAGGTCGCCTTTGTCGGCAAAAACGGCGAAGGCAAATCTACGCTTGTCAAGTGTATCATGGGAGAAATCCCATATACAGGTACGCTGAAAATCGGGCACAATGTCAAGATAGGATACTTTGCTCAAAATCAAGCTCAGATGCTTGATGGCGAAATCACGGTCTTTGATACCATAGATCGTGTGGCGGTAGGTGATATCCGAACCAAAATTAGGGATATACTTGGCGCCTTTATGTTTGGAGGCGAAGCTTCTGATAAAAAAGTTAAGGTGCTTTCCGGTGGCGAGAAGACACGATTGGCAATGATACGATTGTTGCTCGAACCGGTTAATCTCTTGATACTCGATGAGCCCACCAACCACTTGGATATGAAAACAAAAGATATTCTAAAGCAGGCTATTAAAGACTTTACGGGTACCGTAATAGTTGTCAGCCATGACCGAGAATTCTTAGACGGGCTTGTCGAAAAGGTATATGAATTCGGACATGGCAAAGTGACAGAATGCCTTGGCGGGATCTATGACTTCCTTGAAAGCAAGCGTATTGCCAGTCTTGGCGAACTTGAAAAACGCCCCGCACAACAGGCCAAGCAAGACTTGCCCAAGACACAAATGGTAGAGAATATACCCTCGTATAAACCTTCGGAGACCAAACCGCGATTGAGCTATGCCGAACAACGCGAACGCGACAAAGCCATACGCCGAGCATCCAAGAAAGTCGAAGAAGCCGAAGCCGAAGTTTCTCGCCTTGAAGCAGTAGTCAAGGACATCGAGCAACAAATAGCGGATGGTTCGACCGACCCTGAAATATACAATAAGCATGCAGCAGCCAATAAAGACCTCGAGAATGCAATGAGCGTTTGGGAATTGGCTACAATGTATTACGAAGAGCTCAAGTCAAAATCTCAATAGGGGATTTGATGTATTGAAGTTATATAATAAAATGCATAATGTAATACTGATATCTACAACTATTTATAATATGATAGTATTATGAGAACATTCACAACTTTTATGACAATGGCACTTACAATGGGCGCCTTTGCCGCCACACCGCACGGAATCAATGTCGCCAATATAGACAGCTCCGTAAGTCCCGGTACAGACTTCTACGACTACGCATGCGGCGGCTGGATTAAAGCCAATCCACTGAAAGCCGAATACTCCCGTTTCGGCACCTTTGACCAGCTCGGAGAACTCAATCGAAAGCAGGTATATGATCTTGTTACCGGCCTTGACCCGAAGAAGGCGGTAAAAGGCACAAACGAACAAAAGATCGCAGATCTTTTTGCGATGGGTATGGATAGCGTCCGCCTTAATCGTGAAGGCGCTCAAGCCATTCAAGCCGACCTTCATCGAATCAATAAAGCCAAACGCTCTGATATAGCTGCAATTCTCGGAGGCCTTCCCGGTGCATCCGGATTCTTCGGAACAGGTACCGGTGCCGACATGATCAACTCCAGCATAAACGTAATGTACTGGCAGCAAGGCGGTCTCGGCCTGGGCAATAGAGATTATTATATCTCAAAAGACCCACATGAACAAGCCGTGCTTGATGCTTACAAAAAGTATTTGAACACCATAGCCACACTTGCCGGTTACAATGCAAAAGACGCACAACGACTGGTCAACAACACCATCGTTATAGAGACGGCACTCGCCGGAGCCGCAACTACCCATGAAGGTCTTCGAGATCCGGGTGCTAATTACAATCCAATGAGTATGGTCGAAGTCAAAGCGAAGTATCCTCATATTGATTTCGATGCCTACTTTAAAGCGCAAGGTCTAGAATCTGTAGACAGTATCGTTATTGGACAGCTGGGATCCATAGCAGCCGTCGACTCGATACTCGCCACGGCGTCCATACAGACACTGCGAGATTACGTGGCAGCCGGCTACATATCCTCCGCGTCGTCGTTCCTTAGTGACGGCTTCGTCAAAGCCGGCTTCGAACTGCAAAAAGCCGTATCCGGGGTACAGCAAATCCAACCCAGATGGAAGCGCGCACTTAGTGTGCCCAACGGAATGCTCGGTGAAGCGCTTGGCGAGCTGTATGTCGCTAAATACTTCCCTGCAAGCTCAAAAGAAAAGATGCTGACCTTGGTCAACAATCTGAAAACAGCCTTGGGTCAGCACATATCCAACCTTACATGGATGAGTGATGCCACCAAGTCAAAGGCATTGGAAAAACTCAATGCCTTCACCGTGAAAATAGGGTATCCCGATAAATGGCGCGACTATTCCGCTTTGACCATAGACCCGGCGCTCACTTATTGGGAGAATATCAAGCATGCAATACTTTTTGTAACTGCCCTTGATGTCGCCGATTATGGCAAACCTGTAGACAAAGCCCGCTGGTACATGACACCTCAAACGGTCAACGCATACTACTCGCCATCAAGCAATGAGATATGCTTCCCTGCAGGAATACTTCAAGCACCGTTCTTCGACCCCGAGGCAGATGATGCCCTCAACTATGGTGCTATCGGTGTCGTGATAGGCCACGAAATGACCCATGGATTTGACGACCAAGGACGTCAGTTTGACAAAGACGGAAATTTCAAGGAATGGTGGGCGCCCGAAGATGCAGAAGCCTTCAAGGCTCTTGCAGACAAACTAGTGGCTCAATTTGACAGCATTGTTGTACTTGGCAATACGCACGCCAACGGTCGCTTGACGCTTGGCGAGAATATAGCCGATCAAGGCGGCCTTCGTGTAGCATATACAGCATATCATAATGTTTTGGGCGATAAAGGCGCGGATATTGATGGGTTCTCTCCCGACCAACGCTTCTATCTGTCCTATGCCAATGTTTGGGCGGCCAATATTCGCGATGCGGAAATCCTTAAACGCACCAAAAGCGATCCGCACTCGCTTGGTCGCTGGCGCGTAAATGCTACTTTACGCAATCTCGAACCATTCTTCGCTGCTTTTGGCATTAAGGAGGGCGACCCAATGTTCCGCGCACCCTCCAATCGCGTCATCATTTGGTAAGCATTCAATATCAATAAGGAATACAAAGCCCGGGATTTGCCTTGCATATTCCGGGCTTTGATATAAAAAATAATAGTCCGACAAACTACGTTATTACATAAAAAAACACTAAATTTGCGTATAAATACGGCTTGATTAATATGATATTAGAAAACCATCTGTCAATCAGGCATTTGATACAATATAAAGAATAAACAATAACGTATAGATATATGAAATTCAACGTTTCCAGCAAAATCCTCTGCAATTTTGCAGCCTCCGTAGCCAAAGTCATCAACGACAAGAATGCGTTGACCATACTTAACAACTTCTATATGGAGTTGAACGGCGATATACTCACCTTGCGCGGCTCCAATACCGAGAATTCACTTACAGCGCATATACCGGTCAATGAAGCACAAGGCGATGGTGCAGTGTGTGTTGATGCGTCCTCTCTGGTCAGTATGCTCAAGCAAATCCCCGACCAAGGAATAACAGTAGATGTGGCCAATTCGCTCAATACAACCATAGAATACTCCAGCGGTCGCTTTGAGTTTGTAGCCTTGGACGGCGCCGGCTATCCGCGTATGGACGCAGAAGCGACAGAGGCAGAAGGCATACAATTTCTGTGTACTGGTAACGAACTACGCAAAGGCGTGGACTATACCTTGTTCGCGACAAGTAGCGATGACTATCGTCAGCAAATGATGGGTATCTATTTAGATGCCAAACCCGACAGTCTGACCTTCGTGGCGACAGACACTCGTAAACTAGTGAAATACACCACCACCGAATGTGCTCCGGGTGCATCGGCATCCTTTATTATGCCGCCTAAGGCTGCAGCCATTGTTCGAGGCCTTTTCGCCGATGATGAAAGCGTAAAAGTCAAGGTTACAGAAAAATATGCAGTCTTTGAAAGCGAGAATTATCTCTTCCAAATCCAATTCATACAAGGTCAATACCCGGATATCTCCCGAGTAATTCCGCGCAACAACACCTTGCAGCTGACCATTGACCGTCAGACGATGCTTAATGCCGTGCGCCGTGTCAGTGTCTTTGTTGATCCGGCTCACGGGTTGCTAAAATTCCGCATCACACCGGACTATATCGACATGAAGACGGAGGATACCACCGCAATGAATTGCGCACGTGACCGTGTGCCGTGTTCGTTCACCGGCGATACGATGACCATTGGCTTTAGTGCTCCATTCTTAGTTGAGATACTATCTACAATCACCACCGATGACGTAGTCATAAGCCTTAGTGACCCGGGACGTCCCGGCATCTTCCGCCCCAGCGAAAACCCCGAGGGAACAGACCTTGTTATGCTGCTTATGCCTATGACAATGAGCAACTTCTAAAGACAAGTGCATATATATTCCGATGAAACTTAAGCTGACACGGCCATTGGTCTTTTTTGACCTTGAAACGACGGGCTTAGACGTGTTCAAGGACCGTATAGTAGAAATATCGGTCTTGAAACTTATGCCAGACGGTAGGACTAAAGTCAAAACGCGACGCATCAATCCGGAGATGCATATTCCCGAAGAAGCTGCGGCTGTACACCATATTACGGATGAAGACGTCAAGGATGCCCCGACATTCAGACAAGTATCCAAATCTCTTGCCGAAATTTTTAAAGGCTGTGATATTGCCGGGTTCAATAGTACACGCTTTGATATTCCGATGCTGTGCATAGAATTCAAGAATGCCGGCATTGATTTTGATTTGTCTCGACACAAGCTTGTGGACGTGCAGACTATATATCACAAGAAAGAACCACGCAACCTATCGGCGGCCTATCGATTCTATTGCGATAAAAACTTAGAGGGTGCACATTCGGCCGAAGCTGACATCGAAGCGACATACGAAGTACTTATGGCCCAATTGGATAAGTACGATGACGTTCCCACTGATATAGATGCTTTGAGCGAATATACATCTTTAACCAAACCCGGAACACGCAATGTTGATATATCCGGAAAATTGATATATGACGATAAAAATCGCGAAGTTATTAATTTCGGCAAGGACTCTAAAGGCAAGATAGCGGAAGACTATATTCGCGAGAATCCAGGGTTTTACAAATGGGTTCAAGAAAAAGACTTTCTACCGGACACCAAGGAGGCTTTTAAGCGCATATACGATCGTATTGCCGGTAAGTAGTATATTTACAGCTGTTTTCTTTCATCGAAGCAAGACATATTTGTATGCTTAAAGGCAAGAACATTATTCTCGGTATAAGCGGCGGTATAGCTGCGTATAAGTCCGTATACCTTCTCCGTCTGCTAGTAAAAGCCGGGGCACAAGTTCAGGTTGTCATAACGCCCAATGGCAAAGAATTTATTACGCCGGTGACGCTTTCCGCCCTAAGCGGACGGCCTGTTATCAGCGAATTTTTCACGGCCAATACCGGCCAATGGAATAGTCATGTAGATTTGGGCTTATGGGCAGATGTAATGGTTATAGCTCCGGCGACAGCATGTACCATTGCTAAAATGGCCAATGGCGTGGCAGACAATATGCTCGTTACTACGTACTTGTCGGCACGCTGTCCGGTATTTGCGGCCCCTGCTATGGACCTTGACATGATGGTACATCCGTCCACGGTACGTAACATTGCGTTGTTGCGCTCGTATGGCAACCACATTATTGAGGCTTCTTCCGGCGAACTTGCAAGTCACTTGTGCGGCAAGGGGCGTATGGAAGAACCTGAAAAGATCGTAACCTTACTTGATTGTTTTTTCACCAAAGAAGAAGACTATAAAGGCAAAAAAATTATGATAACAGCCGGGCCTACGTACGAAAAAATAGATCCGGTACGCTTCATCGGTAATTACTCCTCCGGCAAAATGGGCTATGCCTTAGCTCGAGCAGCGGCTGAGCGTGGGGCTGATGTTACTCTTATCAGTGGCCCTGTAAGTCTGACGATGGAACATCCCGGAGTGAAAGTTGTGGCGGTCGAGAGTGCACGCGAGATGCTGGACGCATCTCAAAAGGCTTTCGAAGACTGTGATATGGCAATTTTGGCGGCAGCCGTTGCCGATTACGCTCCCGAGAAAATTGCGGATAAGAAAATAAAACGCGAAACGGCCGGTATAGATTGCATCCGCTTGGTTAAGAACCCGGATATAGCAAAAACCTTGGGAGAGACAAAACGCTCCGAGCAACGCGTCGTTGGATTTGCCCTAGAAACGAACGATGCCGAGACAAATGCTATGGACAAACTACGATGTAAAAAGTTGGATGCCATTGTCCTTAACAGCTTGGCAAATCCCGGAACATGCTTCGGATTCGACAGCAATCAAGTGTCGGTCATGACACAGTCTGGCACAATACTGCAAACAGAAGTTGAAAACAAAGCTATTATAGCCGACAAAATATTGACAGCGCTTAAGAGCTTGTTTTGAAATAAATTAGACGCAAGTATATGAAGTATCTATCCACTAGGTCGATTACTGCTATTATGATTTTGGTCATAAGTATGGCCAAGACCATAGATGGATATGCTCAAGAGCTTAACTGCAAGGTGGAAATAAACTCCTCGCAGGTCCAAGGAACAAACAAATCCATGTTTACGACTTTGGAGCAGGCTATAAACGAGTACATGAATACGACAGATTTCACTAATGCAAAATTTGCCGTAAACGAAAAAATTGATTGCCGTTTATTCTTTACGATAAAAGATGTAAATGACAATGTATTCACCGGAGATCTTCAGGTACAATCAACGCGTCCGGTATACAATTCCTCGTATACGACCACGGTACTAAACTTCAAGGACACCAAAATCGAATTCACATATCAAGAAAACGAGCCGCTGGTGTTCTCTAAGAATTCGATGGAAAGCCAGTTGACGGCAATACTTAACTTCTATGCCTACTTGATTATCGCTATGGATTCGGATACATTTGAAAGCCGAGGCGGGCAAGCGTTATACGATCAATTGCAACAGATTGTTCAATGGGCACAATCTTCAGGTGAGACAGGATGGAAAGCTTTTGAAGACACAAAAAACCGAAGTGCCGTATTGGCCGCGCTGACAGACCAAAAGACATCTTGTTTCAGAGACTTACTATATGTATATCATCGCCGTGGTTTGGACGAGATGGCAACATCTCCGGACAAAGGCCGAGCCAATATTACGGAATCTTTGGATAATCTGCAAAAAGCTTTCGATGTAGCGCCTATGTCTGTAGGACTCTCTATGTTCAAAGACGCCAAACTCGACGAATTGGTTAATGTATATTCAAAGGCAACGACAGAAGAACGTACCAAAGTCTACGATATATTGCAAAACATATATCCGACAGAGCAAAGCCGTCTAGACAAAATCAAAAATCCGCCGACAAAAAGATGATAGGGCACATACATATTTCCAATTATGCGCTTATCTCATCCTTGGACTTAGACTTTGGCCCGGGGATGAACATCATTACAGGCGAGACAGGAGCCGGCAAGTCTGTTATTTTGGGCGCATTAGGGCTCGTAATGGGACTTCGAAGCGACAGTAAGGCAGTACGTGCCGGCGCTACAAAGGCGGTCATCGAAGCCGAATTTGATATTGTCGGACTTGCCGAAGTCTCGGCATGGCTTGACCGAAATATCGAAGACAGTCCTCAGGGCGTATGTATTATGCGCAGGGAGATTTCTGCCAAGGGCAATTCGCGTGCATTCATAAATGATACGCCGACGACACTTGACCGGATGCAGACGTTGGCGTCAATGTTGTTGGATATACATACTCAACATCAAAACATCTCGCTGTTGGACAGCCGTTACCAACTGTCTGTGATAGATTCTGTCGCCGGAACAGGCGGCTTATTAAAACAATATCAAGAGGCCTATCATAAATATCGGTATGCGCTGGATGAATATGCTCGTGTGCGGGATACAGCCGAGCGCTATAAGGCTGACGAAGAATATATTGCCTACCAACTTGAGCAAATCAACGAACTCGGTCTCGTACCACACGAGCAAGAAGATTTGGAGCGCGAACGCGATTGTGCCGCTAATGCCACTGCGGCGAGAGAGCATCTCGAGGCCGTTAACAATTGTCTTAATATCGGAGATGGAGGTATTGTGGCAGCCTTGACAACTGCCATCGAACATTTAGGTCATTTGCAAGAGAATTACGATGATGCCTCCGATCTCGCAGCCAGACTTATAGGAGTCCGGGCCGAAATAAACGACATTGCTGATACCGTGGCAGATCATCTTGCCGCAATGACGGTGGACACAATGCCGTTGGAGGAAATAGAGGACAGACTGTCAAGGATATATTCACTTGAAACGCGCCATAATGTCGAAACGTCTGACATGCTGATAGAACGAGCGAAACAATTGCAGGAACGTATAGACATCATACACGACAGTAATGGCACACTTGGACGTCTTGAGGATAACGCCAAGCAGGCAAAGAAACAGGCGGTCATTATAGCGCGTCAATTGTCACAGATGCGTATCGAGGCTGCCTCAAGATTCGGCAAAACGCTTGTTGAAAAAGCCCGACCATTAGGTCTATCAAACCTCAGATGTGACATCTTGATATCCAAAAGCAAGTTGACGCCATTGGGAATGGATCAGATAGACTTCCGTTTTGCCTTTAATAAGAATCAGCCGTTGATGTCGGTCGGCAAGACTGCGTCCGGTGGCGAATTATCGCGATTGATATTGGCCATTAAGGCTATTGTGAGCGAATATTCCAAAATGCCTACTTTGATTTTCGATGAAGTAGATACCGGCGTATCGGGAGATATCGCGACACGTATGGGTAGAATGATGGAACAGATTTCGAGGCATACGCAGACTATAGTCATAACGCATTTGCCACAAGTTGCATCACAACCCGGTAGGCACTTCTGTGTATATAAAGAAGACAACGAAACATCGACAAATACTAATGTAAAACGACTGACGGAGAATGAGCGCATAGACGAAATAGCCAAGATGCTTGGCGCCAACGCCGAAGATAATGCAGCACACAACAATGCCGTCAGTCTTATAGAAAATAATAAAACGGCTTAAACAACAGCCGCGACAAGATATGGAACAAGATAATTATATATACGGACTTCGTGCCATAATAGAGGCCGTAGAGGCCGGCAAACATATTGATAAAGTATTTATAAAGAAAGAGCTGCAAGGCGAATTGGCCGGCGAACTTCTTGCGGTATTGCATCGATACCGTATTCCGGCTATGCGCGTCCCGGTAGAGCGAATCAACCGCATTACGCGCAAAAACCATCAGGGTGCATTGGCCATACTATCAGCCATAGAGTATAGCCGAGTGGGGGTTATTGTCCCCGAATTATATGAACAAGGACGCCTGCCTCTGATGATAGCCTTGGACGGCGTCAAGGATGTGCGCAATTTCGGCGCAATAGCGCGTACAGCCGAATGTTGCAGCGCTGATGCTATCATTATTCCCGAGCGAGGCAGCGTATCCGTCGGCGCCGATGCAGTCAAAACGTCTGCCGGAGCTTTGCTTCTAATACCTGTGTGTCGCGAACGCAATTTGGCCGCCGCCATAAAATTCTTGCGAGACAACGGCTACCGCGCAGTTGCCGTATCCGAGAAAGTCGATGTAAACTACACCGAAATAGACTATACAGCCCCTACGGTATTTGTTATGGGCGCAGAAGATGTCGGTATTTCTGCAGAGGTTATGCGCGAATGTGATACCAAGGTATCAATCCCCATGTTTGGCCGGATACAATCCTTGAATGTCTCCGTAGCTGCGGGTATAATGATGTACGAAGCTGTACGTCAACGCCTCAAATCAGATATGGATGTGCAGTAATGGCGCATTTTATGCTGCTAAAAGCCGAAGATACGCTGTGAGTTGCGTGAGGTATTCTCGGCAACGCATTCAATATTAGAGCCTAAAGCTAAAGCTACACTTGCTGCTGTTGCGACAATATAAGCGCTCTCGTTGCGCCGACCGCGGTAGGGCACCGGCGCGAGATAAGGCGAATCTGTTTCGAGTACAATATTATCCGGCCAAATTGTCGGCAGAATATCAATGACAGAATTACGCTTAAACGTTATGATGCCGTTAATACCGAAGACGGCATTGTAGTCGCTAAGTATGTGCTCAACATCGTGTACTGTTCCGCCAAAACTATGGAAGACAAAAGAAAGGTTCCTGTGGTTTTGTAAGACCTCGAGCATTTGGTAAAGGCCGTCACGGCAATGCAGTATTATGGGTAAACCATAATGCTCGGCCCAACCCAGTTGAAGGTCTAAAACCTGCATCTGTTGGCGTTCTAAAGTCTTGTCCCAATATAAGTCTATACCTACTTCACCCACAGCGACATAGCCTCCCTCGTCGAGCTCGGCGGCGACACAAGCCAAATCTTGCTCAAGTGTTTTCAATGCAATTTCGGTGGGGTGTAGTCCCATAGCCATGCGTATATTATCGGGAAATCGTGCGGCCAAATCTTTCATCGGCTCAATAGTGGACACATTGACATTCGGGAAAATCATACGCGACACCCCTGTGTCAATAGCACGTTGAGTCACATTATAGCAGCCATCTGCGCTTGTATCCGAAAGAAAATCTTTGAGATACAAGTGCGTATGCGTGTCAGTGATATATACTCCCGGGGGTAAAGGGGCAGGGGGCGCTATAATCTTTTTGCTCATGCTTGGCGTTTGCTTAGGTCGTTGGCAAGAGCCCTGAAGAAATTGGAATGTGAATTGTCAAGCGCCATCCTGTTCAATGCATTTATGGCTCGTTGCGCATAAGTGTCAATGAGTTGTTGGCATTTGGCATCTAAGTCCAAGCTACGGTATATGGACTTGACGGCCTCAATCTTGTCCATATCATCCGTCTTTGCGTCTAAGGCGGAGCATATATCCTTGCTATTACCTTGTTGCATGGCGGAAATCAGCAGCCATGTTTTCTTCTTATTAAGAATATCGCCGCCTATTTGTTTGCCAAATAAAACCGGGTCGCCGAAGGTATCAAGCAAGTCGTCTCTGAGCTGGAAAGCCAATCCGAGATTGTCGCCGAAGTCATAAGCGGCGTTACAGGCATCGTCTGATACCTTGCCAAGCATCGCACCGATACGACACGCACATCCGAGCAGGACGGAGGTCTTAAGGCGTATCATACGAATATACTCGTCAACGGATACGTTGTCACGATCTTCGAATTCCATATCAAGTTGTTGCCCTTGGTATATCTCAAGAGCTGTTTTTGTGAACAATTCGAATATGCGTCGACCGGTTTCCCCCGGAATACTATTCATATATCCGGTGGCTAAGGTAAGCATCGCATCCCCCGAGAGGATGGCGACATTATCGTTCCATCGGCAATGAACCGAAGAGCGTCCACGTCTTACATCGGCGTTATCCATAATGTCATCATGCAGCAGCGTAAAATTGTGGAACAACTCGATGCCAATAGCGAGATTGATAGCATCCATAGCATCGGCGCCACATGCCATAGCCGTCCGCAGAAGCAGAGTGGGGCGCAGTCGTTTGCCTCCGGACTCAATAGTGTAGTCTATCGGTTCGAACAACGCAGGCGCGGCGGTCGGGTATGGTATATGGAACAATCGTTCATTAAAGGCGTCTATAACGCTATTAAAATCTTGTGATCCGAGACGAGAGATTCCGGACGGTTGGTCGTTTTCGTGTGTCGGCATATATTTGTACTTGTGAAATTTTTTTTCTTAATGAATTGTGTTGAGTGATGCTTTGAATCGGATTTTGTCTGATTGATTTAACAATGGCACTATATGTTGGATGAGCGCACGATCGCCCTCTTCCAGATACTGTGGTATCTCGTATGGCGGTAGCGTAGCGACAATCCAATGAGCCTTCTCGTCCAAGTCCATAGCATTGAAGCGTTGCGTTATTGCTGCTTCAAGTTCTGATGCAGATATCGTGTCACCGATTTCGGTAAGATAGTGAAATATGGTATGAGATAGCTCTACGGCATGACAGGCAAAAATACTATCTGCAATTTCGTCTACAGCATGTGTCACATATAATGCCACAGCACGTAGGCTCAAAGAAGAATCATTGAATAGTCCGTAAACATTACTTCGGAAATCGTCGTCATAATCGGACAGAAAATTTGCACGAAATATATGGACGTCTTCATAAGAATGATTAATCGCTAAAACGTATACGGAATCGGCTGCTTCATTAGGGTCTAATTCGTCCCCATTAGAACAGGATGCAATAGGACACCATACGGATGCGGCTATTATCACTTTATATAAAGTTGTTTTTACAGGCATTGTTTGTGCTTTGACTGTCGCTTTTAGTGAAATATATGTAAAGATACTAACAATTCTTGAATATCATTTGGGAATAGAGTTTTTTTTTGTACTTTCGCTTCGTATTTCTTCTCAAGAGAGCGAGATACATATATTGCATTTTTGTATAGCTTATGACTGCAATTACTAATAAATTAATGAATTATATATTTGGGGCGGCTCTTTTGGCCATGCCTGTGTCAGTTGTGGGACAAACCCTTGGTATAGCAGGCGAAAAAAGCGCATCCATTGGCATATACATAAAAGACCTACGAACAGACAAAGCAATAGTAGCTAAGGATATCGAACGCGGTTATGTTCCTGCGAGTGTGATCAAGACGGTGACAACAGCATCGGCCATGTCATTGCTTTCGGAAGACTATCGCTTTGAAACTATTGCCAGGCTTAGAGGCGCTAAATCGAGTTCGCCATCAGTGTGGGAGGGAGATATCGAAATCATAGCATCCGGAGATCCGACTCTTGATTCGGACAATTTCTCTGGTAATGGGGGTCTTGTTGATTCCATAGTATCTTCGCTGAAGTCAATGGGTATAACCAGGGTGACAGGTTCGATACGTCTTATAGATGACGATGTTCCGCAGCAGGGCCCGGTTGAGAAATGGGAAATAAGTGATGTCGCTTATGCATATGGTGCAGGATGGTATATGTTTAATTGGAAAGATAATATTTACCGATTGAATACGACCACAAGAGAGACAACGCCGTATGTGCCGGACATAAAAATAGAAAAGCATAATAGCAGACGAGGTACAAGCATCGTACGCGGCATTGGATCCAATGTCGTGAGCTTATACACACCTCAAACGTCAAGAAACAATTATGTATTCTCAACTATGCCATATCCGTGGATTGCCTTTGAATACGCATTGCGCAAGTCTCTGACAGATGCCGGCGTTGAAGTCGGGCATAAGTGCGTATGTGACGATGACGATGACACGGATGATGTCGAAACCATATTTTCGCGTTTTTCGCCATCGAGGGACACAATTCTAGGGTCGATGATGCGCCGTAGCGATAATATGTATGCAGAAAGCATTTTGCGCAGTTTTGCACCGGACGAAGACCGTTCCGAGGCCCTTGCAAGAGAAATGAATCTGTGGAAGCAGCGCGGCGTTGACATGCAGTATACCAGTATATGGGATGGAAGCGGCCTGACGCGCGCCAATCGTATTTCGCCATTGACGTTGGGCTGTATTTTGGAATATATGGCACTACATAAGGATTCGGCAAAATATATCAAGTTGTTCCCGGTTTCCGGTGTAAGTGGAACTATGAGATCGTTCATGACCGAAACTCCGTATAAAGGACGTCTCGCATTCAAAACCGGCAGCGTAAACGGTGTGCAGTGTTACGCCGGATACGTGATAGACAGTATTGAATCATGCCATCCTACGCATGTGGTTGTAATAATGGTCAACAACTTCTATTGTACCCGAAAGCAATTGAAAATGGCATTGCAAAAGTATTTGTTGAAGCAACTAAACGAGATAATATAATACAACAATTACGATATGGAACGAATAATTAATGACCTTTTGAAGTGTAATATAGAGATTGAAGGGCTTTTGCGTGTCATTGAAAGCCGTGACACGGAATATGCAAGAAACATTCTATCCGAAAAGATAGATACATTCAATACATTGTATGCGTCCTTGGACCGGTCTTGCCCTGTAAGTGATGAGGGCCCGGTTGAGATGGACAAAACGCAGGGTCAATCTACGGAAGAAATGCACCAAAATCCGGATGAAGAGCCGGAAATAGGTAAATGCACGGAGACAGACTATATCGTCGCTGCCGAGTCATCAAATGTATCGGAACAACCGGATCCAGCGGCAACGGATAATCAAGCTCCCGTGGAAGATAGTCAAATGCAGAAGATTGTTTCTTCGACACCGGAAACATCGCAGGCAGAGCCAAATGTATCGACATCGGTACGAGACGAAACGTTGCGTATGGACGAATTGTTGTCCAGGCGGGAAGCGCAGGATTTAAGAAGAGCTTTTACTCTGAACGATAAATTCCGCTATCGTCGTGAGCTGTTTGGATCAAATGATGCGTTGTTTGCAGATACACTGAACACGCTCTCTGCTATGCATAATCTGGACGAAGCTTTGGACTTCCTATATAAAGACATAGGCTGGGATCCGGAAGATGATAATGTCAAGGATTTTGTGGCAACGATAACCAATCACTTCAGCTCGATAAAATGACAACCGGAGTATTGTATATAGTTCCTACGCCGGTTGGCAACCTCGGAGATATGACTCCGCGCGCAGTATCGGTACTCAAGGAGGCTTCATTAATATTGTGCGAAGACACACGTAAAAGTGCACCGCTGCTCAAGCACTTCGGAATTATCACGCCGGTATCAAGTCACCACAAATTCAATGAGCATCAGAGCGTAGATGGTGTCATTAAGCTTCTACAACGAGGCGAAGATGTCGCCCTGGTATCCGATGCGGGTACTCCCGGAATTTCCGATCCCGGCTTTATGCTGTCACGTGAATGCCGCAGAAACGATATAACGGTTCAAACGCTTCCCGGTGCAACGGCCTTTGTCCCGGCATTGGTCAATTCGGGCCTTCCGTGTGATCGATTCTTTTTTGAAGGTTTTTTACCGACTAAAAAGGGACGGAAGACACGGCTTGTAGAGATCTCCGAATCTCATGTATCCACAATTATTTACGAATCTCCGTTGAGGCTTGTAAAGACACTTGAGCAACTCGCCGAGTATTGCGGTGGTGAGCGAGAGGCATCTGTATCACGTGAAATATCTAAAGTATATGAAAGTACAATGCGTGGAACACTTAACGAGCTGATACATTACTATATGTCAAATGCGCCTAAGGGCGAAATCGTAATTATTGTGGCTCCGGCAGTTAAAACCAATATAGCCGGCTCACACCGAAACAAGTACAAGGAAGAGCCGGCAGATAATGACAAATAAATAGACTGTATGTAAATATAGTATTATTAACTAAAACACTTGTTAGCTATGAAACGTATCAAAACATTCGCGGTGGCAGCTATGGCTGTAATGCTTGCTGCATCAGGATGCTCCAAGACACCGCAAGTAAGCGAAGACAATGCAGAAGCATTGAAAGAGGCGACGAAAGAGGAACTGGAACAGGCTGTATCGGACCGAGACGAGTTGCTGTCTTTGGTCAATGACATCTCGGACGGTTTGAACCAAATCAAGACCTTGGAAGGTATCGTTGCTGTAGGAAAGAATGAAACGCCGAACCAGAGGCAGCAAATACGCCAAGACATCGCATCAATACAAGAGGCGTTGGAACAGCGTAAGCAACGTCTTGAAGAGCTGGAGAAAAAGCTATCCTCGTCAAAGATGTACACCAATAAGTTGCAATCGACCATCACTTCGCTCAAGAACCAAATAGAAGAACAGCGTAAAGAAATTGAGCGTCTGACAGGCGAACTCGCTTCGGCAAATGAGCGTATAGGTGCCTTGGGCAATCAGGTTGATTCGCTAACTACAACAGTGGCCGGTGTAACCGATCAGCGAGATGAAGCTCGTCGCCAGGCTACAGATCTCACAAACGAACTCAATTTCTGCTATTACGCAATCGGTAGCGACAAAGAGCTGAAAGAACATAATATCGTTCAGGGCGGAGGCTTTTTGCGTAAGAGTAAACTCATGGAAGGCGAGTTTGACCAAGCCTTCTTCACCAAGTCGGACAAGAGAAACTTGACTCGCATACCGCTGTATGCTAAAAAGGCCGAAGTGCTTACCAAGCAGCCCAAAGACTCGTATGTAATCGAAGACGAAAACGGCAGCAAAGTGCTTCGAATAACCAATGCCAAGAAGTTCTGGCAGACGACTAACTACCTCGTTGTAAAGGTCAAGTAAACATTATATATCCCCTCCCATAGCCGAGGCCACGGATTTGATCCGTGGCCTCGCTTTGTTTTTACTGAAGTATATTCTTTTGAATATTATTGAAATTCAGCTATTCTGGTTTGAAAACCTCAAACGTTTTATCTGTATAATATACTATGATAGACTCTATGCGTTTCGATGCTTGTATAGTACTCGGTGATGTCGAAGCAGTATCAGCTGGACTGCTCGGTTGAGCTGCAGGCGAGCCGACTGAAGCTGCTTGGGTTACTTCTGTATCGGATGTATGATAGACAGGCGTTACATTTTTTGGTGACTGATTGACAGTTTTAATCTCACGTAGATATGGCGCAGTGTTTTTTAGATCATCGATAACGCTTTCGTATGCATGTTCATTATTTGTTTGAGGCTCTTCGCCCTGATGATATGGCAAACTATCCTGTGTGTCAAATAGTGTAGGCGCATCACTGCCAAGTGGATTCTGTTTATCAAGCTGTTCGGTATGCTCGCTGCGAGGAGTATAGCGAGTGGATGAGGCAGTTCTTGCTTCACCAAACATAAGCCACATCAGATCAAGATCCGGGAATGCTTGATGTAGTTTGCCCAAAAATTCATTGCTGATTTTTTTGTTGCGACCGCTTAATATCTGAGATGCCGAAGGACGCGGTATACCAAGCTTATCGGCAAATTGAGATGGCGACAGCTTATACTGGCCGACAAATTCATTTAAACGAGAGATTATATCCATTTATGGAATGTATTAAAAACGTTTGTTTTGCAAATTTACGAATTAATCTGTATCTACAAAAGTAAATAATCAAAATCGAGTCTCCCGTTTGCTTCTGTAAACAGGAGACTCGATGATAAAATACTACTTGTTTGCATTTGCATTATCAGGGTAATTATATTCTTTATAGAGATGTGATAGGGTGGGAGGGTAGAGCTACTCATACATGAGCTAATGATTTAAATAGGTGTGTATAACGTATTGGATTATAGATTAATCACTTGATATTACATCAGCTTGAGGTGACCCCGGGCGTGTAACTTGCGTAACGATATAGTAGTAGTTTATAGAAACAATGTAACATGTATGATTTCTAATGGCTTGTGGTAATTGTTAAAAAGAGCAAACCAGAATACGCAGCATATTTTTGACGAGAGTAAACGTAGTGCGCGTTTGCATAAAAAATGATTATAAATCGAACCGGATCGACTGTAGTTGTAATAAGTGCAGTTGCAAATAGAAGTAATGTGTATTGATAGCGTAATCGTACTATTTGCAGTTGCAGAAGAGTGCGATTACAATGAATTCAAGATAAGAGACGTCTATCATTGTATTTGCAGATTAAGAATAGGATTTATCCAAATCAAACGGTGCTAATATTAATTATATGTATGGTTTATCGAAGTATATGCATATACACGAATTGGTATACCCCAAACTATTAATACATGATTAGAACATAATGGGCAATTTCGTCCATATTGTACAATGAAACTAAGGCCACATATAGGATAATCAGTTGATGCTTCATTGATGTTTAGAGAATCTACATACAGATATGACCTCGTATTTATCTTTATCAATATTGACACATAATAGGACTTTCATCTTGACTTGTATATATGATTTAACATAATACAGATTATCGAATATTATTATGTCTTATACTCTCCATAAGGGAGGGCAAAAGGAAAAAATGACGGATCGTTTGACAAATGAGTGCCCTCTTAAATCTGTACAAATAGATTGTTGTAGTTGAAGTCTGTCTTGATACAATTGGTAACATTGGATTGAATTCTTACCGGTTGTCAATTCCCGGTTTTACTCGTTTGTGCTCTCGCAAATTGTATGGTGAAATACGATTAATGTGAATAACCATTTTTAGTAAAGTCACTCAATAAACATTGATAATACGCGGTAGGTATGTAAGAATATTTTGCTTCATAACAGCCCTACCCTGTTGTTCCGGTAGCTGTGGCACGGGGTTTGCTATAGACTCAATACAATCAAAAACGAAACATAAAACAATAAAGATATGCAAAAAGGAATAATTGGAGTGACTACGGAGAACATTTTCCCCGTAATCAAAAAATTTCTCTATAGCGATCACGAGATATTTCTGCGCGAGATGATATCAAACGCTGTAGATGCAACTCAGAAGCTGAAAGCGCTGTCTTCTATGGGCGAATTCAAAGGCGAGACAGGAGTCTTGGATGTCCGTGTGTCCATAGACAAAGAAGCCGGTACGCTTACAATCAGCGATCATGGTATCGGAATGACTGCTGAAGACATCGACAAGTACATCAACCAAATAGCCTTTTCTGGGGCAGAAGAATTCCTGAAGAAATATAAGGATTCGGCCGCAACAATCATCGGTCACTTTGGCCTGGGTTTCTATTCGGCATTTATGGTTTCTAAAAAAGTGGCTATCGTTTCCTTGTCATACAAGGAAGACTCAAAGGCCGTACGTTGGGAATGCGATGGTTCGCCTGAATACACGATGACAGATGCAGATAAAACAGAGAGAGGCACTGATATCATCTTGTACATAGACGATGACGACAAGGAATTTCTCGAACAAGCTCGTGTAGATGCGTTGCTTAAGAAATACTGTCGATTCTTACCGGTACCGGTAATCTTCGGTAAAGAACAGGAGTGGAAGGATGGTAAGATGGTTGACACTGATCGTGACCATGTCATAAACAATACAGAACCGAGCTGGATAAAGAAGCCGTCAGAACTTACCGACAAAGATTATCTTGCGTTCTATCATGAATTGTACCCCGGACAAGATGATCCGCTGTTTTGGATACACCTTAATGTGGACTATCCATTTACGCTGACCGGTATATTGTTCTTCCCGAAACTTAAGAACAACTTTGAGATTACCAAGAATCGTATACAGCTATACTGTAATCAGGTATATGTAACAGATTCGGTTGAAGGTGTAGTCCCGGACTTTATGATGCTTTTGCAAGGTGTCATAGACTCTCCCGACATTCCGTTGAACGTTTCGCGTAGCTATCTGCAGTCAGATGGCGCAGTAAAGAAAATATCATCGTATATCACCAAGAAAGTATCTTCGCGTCTGGATGAGATATTCCGCAAAGATCGAGCAGACTTTGAGAAGAAATGGGATGATATACGTATATTCATTGAATATGGTATGCTTACCGATGAGAAGTTCTGTGAAGCAGCCCTCAAATTCTGTCTTCTCAAAGACACAGAGGGCAAACACTTCACGCTTGACGAATACAAGGCTCTAGTTCAGCCTGAACAGACTGATAAGGATGGCAACACCGTATATCTGTATACGACAGATGTTGAAGCTCAGTACTCGTACGTCAAGACAGCTAAAGAAAAAGGCTATTCAGTTATTGTCCTTGACGGACAACTTGACAGCCACTTTGTCGGGCTGCTTGAAAACAAACTCGAAAAGACTAGACTTGTGCGTGTAGATAGCGATATCATAGATAATCTTATTCCGAAAGCCGAGCATAAGGGAATTGAGTTATCAGCCTTGCAGCGCAACATATACACCACCCTATTTCGCTCACTGCTGCCCAAAGATGAGAAAGTGAACTATATGGTAAGTTTCGAGGCCATTTCGCCTGAAAGTGCACCGATAGTCCTGACGCAGAACGAGTATATGCGCCGAATGAAGGATATGGCCGAGTTTCAGCCCGGAATGTCGTTCTATGGCGAAATGCCGGACAGCTACAGCGTTATCGTCAATATCTCTAATCCTATTGTCGAACGTGTGACAAAGGCTGCCGATGATGCACTTGAGTCCAAAATCGCGCCTTTAGCCCAAAAGCTTGAGGCTGATGAAAAGGCTTTGTCCGAACTTCGAGGAAAGAAAGACGAAAAGAATGAAGAAGATCAGAAAAAAATGCAGGATCTTGAGAGTTCAACAAAGTCTGTTAGAGACGAACAAGAGCATATCATAGCTGAATATGCCGCATCTCAGCCTGTGGTTAAACAGCTTGTTGACCTAGCTCTTCTTAGTAATGGAATGCTTAAAGGTGAAGATCTCAACGCCTTTATAAACAGGTCTTTGTTAATGATTTAGACCTATCAGAACGCTAAGTCCGTAATAATAAGTAACGTCCGGCATATTCGCAAAGACCGGGCGTTTTTTTTGTTACGGATTTTCTCTCTGTCGTATTATTCCTTCTTAGCAGATGTCCGATAGCCTGTTCATAAGCCGTCGACTATCACATCTCAAACAGGCAGATATCATTGCCCAGATTATAGATTGTATCGGTGTCAGCGATTGTTCCGAGACATCTTGGGACAATAAAACCACATTGGTAAATGTGCGAGCTATTATTTGACGCACTTCTTCGGGCAGTTCTCTAATCGTTTTGAGTACATCCTCGCTTAATATTACAGGATGAGTAGCACTTAGTCGTCGTTCCATTTTATCTTTTGCTTTTGTATAACGCAAAGGTATATTCAGACGCGTGCAATATATTTGCACTGGGTCATTAATTTGTGATAATTGGTCGGACAACACTCCTATTGTGTGCTTCGCAGATTTTTTGTACTTTTCCGTCTTTGACACTTTCTCTCATAATGCACTGCATCCCAGGCGGTTATAGCCGTCTGAGATGTAGTATTACAAGTGGGCCTATATTATTTAACCTGCATTAACACTGCGATATAGCTTATTCATGGTTTTCTGAGGAACAATTTCGGTGTCTACGCGAACGCCGGCAAGCTCTTGAAGCCTATCTACCAATGCATTGCGAGTGAACATTGGTGCATAGCCTAATCCGTTGAAATGAGCAAATTTTATATCTCGGAGGGTCGAGATTAGTTGCTCGATGCTTACTTGGGGCATTCCGAGCTGTTTTTGCAGTATTTTCAGGATTGTCATAGCCAGGAAGCATATCAGGAAGTGGCTGCGGATGCGGTCTTCGCGCTGGAGATACACCGGACGTGCGTCGAGGAAAGACTTGGTGGTACGGAACAGGTGCTCGATTTCGTGATGGAAGGAGCGTGCACGCAGTACGACGAGGGCATCATCATCAAGCGAGGTAGCGTAGGCATAGAAGCCGTCAAAGCGTTCTTCTGCTTCTATGGCGTTATAATCGATGGCCATATGTATTCGTTCGGCCACTTCGCCGTCAGCTGTTACGTAAGTGGTGCTTACGTAGCGGCGAGGATCTTGCTGACTTTGGCGTGATTTGCTTTCTTTTTTCTTGACAATTTTTTCGGCGCAAGCCAGTCTCTCTTCTCTCTTGTGGCGCAGATATTGAGCAAATTCGTAGCTGTATGTGACGATAACGCGCTCGGGACGTGCTGTAGACTTTTTGCCGTTGATGTACTTATTGACTATTATCTCTTTGTAAAACTTGGTGTTACGTTCAATCGCGAAGTTGATTTCCTCAAGATTGAAGATGTCCCGTTCCGGATTTTCCGGGTCAATGGGTCTCAGTGATTTGTCTCGGAATGCGATACGCCATCCTCGGGGGTCGAGAGCCATAGCTTGGTCGGCTTCGGACAATTTGGGGAGAGATTGCACTGCTATATAATCCAGACCTTCAGTCATATTGTAGCGGCGATTGTCTTCACTTGAAAGGCCGGCATCGGTGCTGATGACAAATTCTGTAAGACCGAACTGTTCGGCGACCATTTCTTCTATGCGCTGTAGTGACGGCTGTTCCGATTCGTTGCCGGGAAAGATGGTGAATGCCAGGGGTATTCCATCTGCATCCATAAGTAGGCCCATCTGCACAATAGGGTTGGGACGATGTTCCTTCGACTTCCCCCGTTGGCGAATGCCGACTCTGCGCTTGGGCTTTTTAGGGGCGTCGTACTTCAAATCATTGTCCTCTATTTCAAAGTAGTAGTTGGTGCAGTCGTAGTAGACCACGCGAGTGTCGCGATCAATAATCTTTTTAGAATTTTCCCATACGGTGGCCTGAATATAATCGATATGAGCGCTCAATAGCGAGAGAGCCCGATAGATGTTCTCTATCTCAATAGTTGCTTTTTTGATGCGGTTTTGATTTAGCGCCAGCGTACTGCGTTTCGAGCAAGGATACAGCACGCGAAGCACCACTAGCGCCTGCATAATTTCTTCCAGATTGTACTTAATCTTCGAACCATTAGAAATCTCCTTGCACGCCTGAGGCAATCCAAGTCGGTTATATAGCGGCAGCAAGAAAATATCGCCTCCGCTTACGAGCTTCTGCGCACTTTCTTCCACCGGTTTATTCGGGGATAGTTCTATGCACACCTTCTCGTTCCCGCGTCTTTCCTCTTCGTTGAGCTTTGCTACATAGGCCTTAGCCCACTCCAGGCCGTCAGAGCAGCCGTATTTAGCCTCTATCTCCTCCTCAGAGCCGAGGGTTTTCACTCGTTTGGACGTGCTTTTCCCGTCTTTATCCCTGAATGACTTCAGAATATATATAGTGTGTGGTCTTTGTGGTCTCGAAAAACTTAGTTTCATTTCTTTTGTTAATACGCGGGGATGGTACTGCCAAGTATTACCACAAAGGTATAAACAAAAAATTGGCTCTACCAAATTGTAAGCCAATTATTTTCACGTTTTATTATTTTTTAACTGTCAAACTCCCGACGATGCATGGCGCCAACTTGACCATAGTTTCGACCTGTATTATGCCGAAGCGATGTCTGGACTGCAATCTCAGAACTTTGTCCCGACAGATTACGTAAACATTGATGCCGTAGTTGAAAAAAAACATGAAGCCTGTCTGTGCCATGTCAGTCAAGGAATGCCCGAAATACTTGACAAATGGCATAAAGTAATGGAACGCTTTCGCGGAATCAAATTTCACTGCAATGCGGCAGAAGCCTTTGTCAAACAACTGCGGACATCAAGTGACATTATAGGTAATTAAACAGTCTAATCTGGAATTTGTTCCCCCACCCCGATGTTCGCAGCATTGGCATCCTCGCAGGCTTCTCGCACCATCCTCGTCCCGTCTCTCCATAGGAGTACCACATGTAGATTCTTAAACGAAGTGCAAAAACGCCAGCCTCTCACTACGGGGCTAG
>ERZ808240.438-NODE-438-length-55294-cov-5.119028_pt1 | contig 55294 bp, 53 predicted proteins | sample MGYA00521084_ERZ808240 | MGnify/ENA primary metagenome ERZ808240 (study PRJEB31516, sample SAMN03275571) | gut metagenome | biome: mammalia-associated habitat; material: feces | host: Papio cynocephalus | place: Kenya | collected 2012-08-06 ...
TGGTATCTGCCAACAGCAGAAGTCCAATCGACCTACATAAAGGAGGAGTATTTTTATGGTAGCAGGACATCTGCAAGAAAAAAACGGCATCTATTACATGGTGCTATCCTACCCAAGCGCAAATGGAAAACGGAAAAACAAATGGATTTCAACCAAGCTTCCGGTAAAGGGGAACAAAAAGAAAGCCGAGAAAATGCTGTCAGAGGTTCGTCAGACGTTTGCCCCGGTGGAGAAGCCGATAGATGCAGAAATCAATTTTTCGGATTACATGCTCCAATGGCTGCAAATTATCAAGCCGACGGTTGCCACCACGACCTATGCTTCTTACTCGTCCATTGTACAGAAAATTGTTGTTCCCTATTTTGAGAAGAAAGCGATCCCACTCGCCGAACTGAAAGCCATCGACATTCAAGCATTCTATCTGAAACAGTTGGAACGGGTTTCTGCAAGAACAGTGATCCACTATCACACGCTCCTGCACCGGGCGCTGAAGTATGCCGTAAAAATTGAACTAATCGATGCCAACCCGGTGGACAAGGTGGATCGCCCCAAAGCCGCCCCGTTTGTCGGCAGCTTTTACGATAGTGCCGAAGTCCAGAAACTCTTTGAAGCCGCAAAAGGGAGTAAGCTTGAAATCCCCATCTTTCTCGGAGCGTTTTATGGTCTGCGCAGAAGCGAGGCTATCGGCCTGAAATGGGATGCCATCGACTTCCAGAACGACACGATTACCATCCGACATACGGTTGTGTCCTGTTACATTGACGGAAAGCGAGTGCAGAAGGCCCAGGACATAACCAAAACGAAATCCAGCATGAGAACGCTGCCCCTGATCCCGGCTTTCAAGGAGCTTTTGCTGCATAAGAAGAAACAGCAGGACGAATTAAAGTGTGTGTGCGGCAAAAGCTATAACAAGGACTATCTGGGGTTCATCTGTGTGGATGAAATGGGAAAGCTGCTCTCCCCGCATTATCTTACCGAAGCCTTTGCGAAGCTTCTAAAGAAGCACGGCCTGCGGAAAATTCGCTATCACGATCTTCGTCACAGCTGTGCCAGTTTGCTGCTGGCCAACGGCGTCCCCATGAAGCAGATTCAGGAATGGCTCGGTCACAGCGACTTTTCCACCACAGCCAATGTCTATGCGCACTTGGAATGCAATTCCAAACGGCTCTCGGCAGCGGCTATGGCAAACGGTTTGCAGGGGGCTTTGAACGCGATTTCCTGATGCGGCAAATAAAAAATCAGAGCAAAGCGAACTTTGCTCTGACTGGCGGAGATGGAGGGATTTGAACCCCCGCGCCGGTTTTCTACGCCGGCCTCCCGATTTTCAAGACCGGTCCCTTCAGCCGCTTGGGTACATCTCCAAATATATTCTCGCTCCAACGTTCCTCGGAAAAAGGAGAGAAACTTGGAGAGAAATCCCGATTTTCTCTTAATTTCTCGTAGCCGCAACCCATTGAAAACACAGGAAAAATTGGAAAATGGTTTCCAAAATACTCTCCCGTTTTCAAGACCGCCCCGTTATGACCGCTTCGGTAACTCCCCATGGCGCGCCGAACGGCCGCGTGCTCAAAAAAATTACCACAAATCGCTCGTACTGTCAATCGAAAAGCGCCGTCGTACAACGATTTTCGGCAGAAAGGGGTTGCATAAAGGGCATTTTATGATATAGTAATGGGACGTATGTATACTCGCACCAATTCTACGGCAGTATATAAATGTAAGGAGAGTATTTGAATGAACGACTTTGGAAGCAAGATTTACGCCGCCGCGCAGAAGGCCGTAAAAGAGGTCTATGATCTGGATGTGACGGAGGGCCAGCTCGTCGTTGAGACGCCGCAGGACACCAAGCTGGGCGACTATTCCACCAGCATTGCCATGAAGCTGTCGCGTACTCTCCGACGCAACCCGATGGAGATCGCCGAGCCGCTCGTCGCCAAGCTCGCGGAGCTGCTGCCCGAGTGCGAATCCGTCACCGTCGCCCGCCCCGGCTTCATCAACTTCAAGCTCAAGGCGAGCGCGCTTACCGCCGTCATCAACGATGTTCTCGCCGCCGGCGACGATTACGGCAAGAACGATTCCGGCAAGGGCAAGCACCTGCTGCTCGAGTGGGTCTCCGCCAACCCGACCGGCGATCTGCACTGCGGCCACGCCCGCAACGCCGCCTGGGGCGACTGCATCGCACGTATGATGGAGGCCAGCGGCTGGGATGTGCTGCGCGAGTTCTACGTCAACGACGCCGGCAACCAGATCGTCATGCTCGGCGAATCGCTCACCGCCCGCTACTTTGAGCACTTCGGCAAGGAATACCCCCTGCCCGAAGGCGGCTACCACGCCGACGACATCAAGGTCATCGCCGCGCAACTCGCCGAGGAAGAGGGCGACAAGTGGCTCACCGCCGATCCGAAGGAGCGTCTCGCGCACTTCATGGACTACGGCAAGAAGAAAGAACTCGAAAAGATCGACCGCGATCTCAAGGCCTACCGCGTCACGATGCAGAGCTGGATGCACGAGACTTTCTTCTATGAGAACAACGCCAAGCGCATCAACGACTGTCTGCAGCACATGGCCGACATGGGTCTCACCTACGAAAAGGACGGCGCGCTCTGGTTCAAGAGCACCGACTACGGCGACGACAAGGACCGTGTCCTCCGCAAGAGCGACGGCACACTCTCCTATCTGACGCCTGATATCGCCAACCACGTTTACAAGATCGAGCGCGGCTACCCGCTGCTCGTCAATCTCTGGGGCGCCGACCACCACTCCTACGTCACCCGCATGCAGAATGCCCTCACCGCTCTCGGCTATCCGGAGGGCACGCTCTCTGTCGACCTTATCCAGATGGTCCGCATGGTCGAAGACGGTAAGGAAGTCAAGATGTCCAAGCGCACCGGCAACGCGATCACCATCCGCGAGCTGTGCGAGGATATCGGCGTGGACGCCGCACGCTGGTTCTTCGTCTCCAAGGATGTTGCGACGCACATGGATCTTGATCTCAAGCTCGCCCGTTCCAAGGACAACAACAACCCCGTGTACTACGCGCAGTATGCCTACTCGCGCATGTGCTCGATCCTCAAGAATCCCCAGATCCCCGAATTCAAGCCGGTCGATTCCTATGACCGTCTGACCGATGAGAAGGAGCTGCAGCTGCTCAAGATGATCAGCGAGTTCCCGAAGGAGGTCGCCGCCGACGCGCTCAACCGCAAGCCGAACAAGATGACCGAGTATATCATCTCGCTCGTTAAGGTGTTCCACAGCTATTATAACTCCACGAAGGTCAACAACCCCGACGATCCCGAGCTCACCAATCAGCGTCTCGGCCTCATCAAGGCGACAATGATCACGCTCAAAAACGCGCTCGCTCTCATCGGCGTTTCCGCTCCGGAGACCATGTAATTTCCCGTCTGTGATTTTTCACAAACCGCACAAAACACCAAAAATATACAATCCGATAAAATCGTGACCGTACAACCGCCCTTCGGACGGTATGTATGGCAGGAAAATGAGAAAAGCCGCCGAAAGGCGGCTTTTCTCTTGCCTTGCGGCATTTTTGCTGACATTGTTCCAGTTTTTTCGCGTCGTTTTTGGGGATATTCCCCGCCATTCATCGTTTTTTCCATTCCCGCCAGGATTTTTCGGCGGGAATTTTTATTTTTTTACGAAGGTAAAGCGTGGAAAATGACGGCCGAAAAAGCGTAAAACTGTTGATTTTCTGTACAACGATAAGTGCAGAAATATACAATTTCTTCCGCACGGTTCTTCCAATATTTCAGCTTTCCTCGGATATGATAGGGATAGTAAATCCCTGCGCCGGTGCGGAAGCGCTACGGGCCGGTACAGCCAATAACACTATGTAGGAGATTCAAATCATGAAAGGTATTTGCGTTCGCAGCGAGATCAAGCCGCTGAAAAAAGTGCTTCTTCACCGTCCCGGCCGTGAACTTCTTCATCTGACGCCGGACCGTCTGCCGGAGCTTCTCTTTGACGATATCCCGTTCCTCAAGGTCGCCCAGCAGGAGCACGACGCTTTCGCGCAGATCCTGCGCAGCAACGGCACCGAGGTCGTGTATCTCGAAGATCTGATGGCAGAGGTCCTCAAGCTCCACCCCGAGCAGACGAAGCCCTTCCTTTATCAGTGGCTCTCCGAGGGCAACATCAAGACCCGCCGCTGGCAGGACAAGCTGTATGAATACCTCATCAGCAATTTTGAAGGCAAGGCGCTCGTTGAAAAGACGATGGAAGGCATCACGCTCAAGGAAATGGGCGGCGCTTCCGCCTACTCCCTGCAGGATCTGATCGCCCCGGCGGACGATCTGATCGTCGATCCGATGCCCAACCTCTACTTCACCCGCGACCCGTTCGCGTCCGTCGGCAACGGCGTGTTCCTGCACAAGATGCGCTTCCCGACCCGCTGCCGCGAGACCATTTACGCCGACTACATTTTCCGCTTCCACCCCGACTTTGAAGGTCTGGTCAAGCGCTACTACGACCGCGACGATCACGCCAACATTGAGGGCGGCGACGTTCTCAACCTCACCGAGGACACGATCGCGATCGGCATCTCCCAGCGCACCTCTCCGGACGCCATCGAGATCGCGGCCCGCAATCTCTTCGCCGATCCCGAAGCGAAGATCCGCACCGTGCTCGCGTTCGACATCCCGAGCTGCCGCGCGTTTATGCATCTCGACACCGTGTTCACCCAGATCGACTACGACAAGTACACGATCCATCCGGCGATCCTCGGGCCTCTCACCGTTTATGAGATCACCCCGGGCGTGAGCGATCCGACCGATCTCCACATCCGCCGCATCGACTCCAAGCTGGAGGACATTCTCGCGAAGTACACCCGCACCGACCGCGTCAAGCTCATCAACTGCGGCGGCGACGATCTCATCGCCTCGGCCCGTGAGCAGTGGAACGACGGCTCCAACACGCTGTGCATCGCGCCGGGCAAGATCGTTGTTTACGAGCGCAACGACGTGACCAACGCCATTCTCCGCGACGAGGGCATCCAGGTCCTCGAAATGCCGTCCGCCGAGCTTTCCCGCGGCCGCGGCGGTCCGCGCTGCATGTCCATGCCGATCATCCGCGCCGAATAATTCCATTCACCGAATAAACCCATTCATATAACACACATTACAATCATTTCCTATAGGAGGGTAAATTATTATGGGTCTCAACATTCGCGGCAGGAGCTTTCTCACTCTTCTTGACTTCACCCCGGAAGAAATCAATTACCTCATCGACCTCGCCGTTGAGTTCAAGCGTCTGAAGAACAACGGTGTGGAGCACAAGTGGCTCTCCGACAAGCAGATCGTCCTGCTCTTCGAAAAGACCTCCACCCGCACCCGCTGCGCCTTTGAAGTCGGCGCGCGCGATCTCGGCATGGGCGTCACGTTCCTTGATTCCGGCTCCTCCCAGATGGGCAAGAAGGAATCTCTCGCCGACACCGCGAAGGTCCTCGGCCGCATGTTCGACGGCATTGAGTACCGCGGCTTCAAGCAGTCCGTCGTGGAAGATCTTGCGAAGTACTCCGGCGTTCCCGTGTGGAACGGCCTAACCGACCAGTTCCATCCCACGCAGATGCTCGCCGACATCATGACCGCCCGCGAAGAGTTCGGCGACATGCGCGGCCGCAAGCTCACCTTCTTCGGCGACGCCCGCAATAACGTTGCCAACTCCCTCATGGTCGTCAGCGCGAAGCTCGGCATGCACTTCTGCGCCTGCGGCCCGAAGGAGCTCATGCCTGAGCAGTGGCTGATCGAAAAGTGCCAGGCCGTCGCCGCCGAGACCGGCGCGGTGCTCGAGTTCACCGACGACGTCGCGCAGGGCGCGAAAGACTGCGATGTTCTCTACACCGACATTTGGCTGTCCATGGGCGAACCCGCCGAGCTCTGGGAGAAGCGCATCAAGCTGCTTCGTCCCTACCAGGTCAACAAGGAAGTCATGGCCATGGCGAAGCCCACCGCGATCTTTGAGCACTGTCTGCCCTCCTTCCACGACCGCGAGACGACCGTGGGTGAGGATATCTACCAGAAGTTCGGTCTCGAGGCGATGGAAGTCACCGACGACGTGTTCCTCGGTCACCAGGCCCGCCAGTTCCAGGAAGCCGAAAACCGTATGCACACCATCAAGGCTGTGATGTACGCCACGCTGAAGTAAGGAATAGAAACAATGGCTGAAAGAATTGTTGTCGCTCTCGGAGGAAATGCTCTTGGCAAGACCCCCGAGCAGCAGCTCGAGCTTGTCCGCAGCACCGCCCGCCCGATCGTCGATCTCGTCGAGAAGGGCTACGAAGTCATCATCGGCCACGGCAACGGCCCGCAGGTCGGCATGATTAACCTGGCGATGGAGTTCTCCGCCAACAAGGGCGGCGGAACGCCGTTCATGCCGTTCCCCGAGTGCGGCGCCATGACGCAGGGCTATATCGGCTACCATCTGCAGCAGGCCATTCAGCAGGAGCTGAAGAGCCGCGGCATCGAGAAGGAATGCGCCACCGTTGTGACGCAGGTCGTCGTTGACGAGAAGGACCCCGGCTTCCGGCACCCGACGAAGCCCGTCGGCAGCTTCTATGCAAAAGAAGAGGCCGAGAAGATCGCCGAGGAGAAGGGCTTCATCTTCGTCGAGGACGCCGGACGCGGCTACCGCCGTGTCGTCCCTTCCCCGATCCCCAAGCGCATCGTGGAGCTGAACGTTGTCGATCAGCTCGTGCGCGCCGGTGACATCGTCATCACCGTCGGCGGCGGCGGCATCCCCGTCGTTGAGACCGAAGAGGGTCTGCGCGGCGTCGCAGCCGTCATCGACAAGGACCGCGCCAGCTCCCTGCTCGCGCAGGACGTGCGTGCCGACCGTCTCATCATCCTCACCGCTGTGGACGCCGTGTGCGTCAACTACAATAAGCACGACCAGAAGGAGCTCTCCTCCATGACGATCGCCGAGTGCGAGAAGTATATCGCCGAAGGCCAGTTCGCCCCCGGAAGCATGCTGCCGAAGGTCGAGTCCTGCATGGAGTTTGTGAAGAACAACGACCATGGCGGAACCGCGCTCATCACTTCCCTGGCCCGCGCCGCCGACGCTCTCGAAGGCAAGACCGGCACGGTCATTACCCGGTAAGCAAATTTTTGTCCCGTTTCGCATCGATCTCCGATTCCAGCGAAGTCCGAACAAAATTTTAAGAGAGGGGTTCAAATCATGTCTAAGAAGACCAAGAGATCCATTAGCACATTTGCGATCCTGCTCGCCGTTCTTCTCCTCGTGTCGATCGCCACGTGGATCGCAGCGGGCAAGACCTACACCGGTGAGGACGGCGAGATCGCCGAAGTCGTCGGCGCCACCTCCAGCGATATCTTCATGGCTCCCGTCAACGGCTGGGCAGACGCAGCCGACGTTATCACGTTCGTGTTCTGTCTCGGCGCGTTCCTCGCCATCGTGAACGCCACCGGCGCTCTCGAGACCGGCATCCACACGCTCGTCCGCAAGCTGCACGGCAAAGAGCTCGTGCTCATCTGGGTCCTCATGTTCGTGTTCTCCATCGGCGGCACGACCTACGGCATGGGCGAAGAGACCGTCGGCTTCTACATTCTGCTCGCTGCCACGATGATGGCCGCCGGCTTTGACCCGATCGTCGGCGCGGCCACCGTGCTGCTCGGCGCCGGCTCCGGCGTTCTCGGCTCCACCATCAACCCGTTTGCGACCGGCGCTGCCGTCGCCGCGGCTACCGACGTCGGCGTCACGGTGAACATGGGCACCACCTATGTCATCGGCATCATTCTCTGGCTCCTTACTTACGTTCTCTCCGCTCTCTTCGTCACCGCGTATGCGAAGAAGGTCCGCGCCAACAAGGGCTCCATCCTCACTGCCGCGCAGCTTGAAGAGTGCCAGCAGGCCTACGGCGGAGCGGATGTTGCCAACGCGAAGCTCACCGGTCGTCAGAAGGCCGTGCTGTGGCTGTTCGGTCTCAGCTTCGTCGTGATGATCCTCGGCTTCATTCCCTGGGGCGAATTCGTCGGCTACGAAGACGCCGGTGCTTACGGCTTCTTCTCCCACACCACCGCGTGGCTCACCGGCTGCGGCTTCGGCGACTGGTGGTTCTATGACGCCGCTACGTGGTTCCTGCTCATGGGCATCATCATCGGCATCGTCGGTCTGGAGGACAAGGGTCAGCTCATGAAGCTCATCGCTTCCGGCTTCGGCGACATGGTCTCCGTCAACCTCGTCATCGGCATGGCCCGCGCCACCAGCGTTATTATGGCCACCACCGGTCTCGGCACCTGGCTGGTCGAAGCCTCTGTCACCGCGCTCAGCCAGTCCGGTGTTTCCGCCGGTGTGTTCGGTCTGCTCGACTACATTCTGCACGTCGGTCTCAGCTTCCTTGTTCCCAGCTCCTCCGGTCTCGCCGGTCTGTCCGCCCCGATCGTCTCCCCGATCGTCGCCGGCATGGGCTGGAGCGTAGAGACCTCCATCATGATCAACGTTGCCGCCAACGGCTTCGTCAACCTCTTCACCCCGACCTGCGGCTTCATCATGGGCGGTCTTGCGCTGGCGCGCGTCCCCTACGAGAGCTGGCTGAAGTGGGCGTGGAAGCTCCTCGTTGCCCTGTTCGTTATCGTCGGCGTCGTTCTGACGATCGCGATGGCGGTACTGAGCTGAATTTCCGCTTGAGTTATCGCCTGATTTAATGGTAAAATACCGGGTGTGCGCAATGCGCACATCCGGTATTATTAGATTGCCCGCGGCCCCCATTTTTTCGGAAAAGGACGGTGCAGACCATGCCCAGACGCGCCATGCTCCAGGACGCCCGCGCCTCCGCGTCCGACCCCGCCGTGATCTGCTCGTTCGATTACGAGGCGATCGACAAACCCACCCGCGCGATCATCCATCAGGCGGCGCGCTTCCTTTACGTAAAGCGCGGTCGCGGCAAGCTCGTCATCGACGGCGAGGAGTACGTCCTCCAGCCCAACACGCTCGTTGCTATCACGCCGTGGAAGATCACCGACACGGTGGAAGTGACGGAAACGCTCCAGTTCATCAAGGTCATTTACGACTATTCCTATCTCAACTCCGTATTCAAGGGCGTCCTCGGCGCGGGCGACGTTTCCACCGAGCCTCTGCGCTTTCTCACCGTGGAGCCGGTCGCGTATCTCGACAGCGTACAGGCGGAGTATGTGGACGGCATCATGGAAGATCTCAAGGTGGAGCTCGGCGTGGAATCCACACGTGTCAAGCCGCCGGACAAGCCGTTTTCGCAGCTCTATACGGTCAATAAGCTCATTGAGCTGATGATCGTTTACCGCCGGTACATCATGTCGCACCGCGGCGAGCTGGACTCCGGACGGGAGGAGACCGTCAAGGACCAGTCCGTTTTGAGCTACATTTATGCCCATTCCGCGGAAAAGCTCACGCTCTCACAGGTCGCGGAGGCGTTTTTCCTTTCGGAATCGGCGCTCTCCAAGCAGATCGCCGGCATGACCGGCACGACGTTTTCCAAGCTCCTGAGCAGCATCCGCGTAGAGAAAGCGTCGGACTATCTCATCTATACCGATCTCACGCTCGACGAGATCGCGGGGCTCTGCGGCTTCGTGGACGCCTCGCACGTGTCCAAGCACTTTGCCCAGCGCGTCGGCATCACGCCGATGCAGTACCGAAAGATCTACTCCAAAGCCGTCACCAAGTACAACATCTCCGACAAGGCGATCGCCTTTGCGCTGACGGACTATATCTACAAAAATTACGAGACCGAACGGCTCACCGCCGCGAGCGTCGCCGCCGAATTCGGCGTGTCGGTGCCGGAAATGAACCGTCTGCTTCTCTATTATAACGAGATGAATTTCGATACGCTGCTCAACTCCACACGCATCAACAAGGCGTGCGAAATGCTCGTATCCACGGACTATCTCGTGATCGACGTTGCCGTCGCCGTCGGCTACAGCAACATCAAAACGTTCAACATGAATTTCTACCGCTTCAAGGAAATGACGCCGACGGAGTTCCGCGACCGCATAACGTTACAGCGCACAGACGGCAGCGAAGCACACGGCAAGGGCCGCGGCGCGCGTCGCCGCACGGTGCCCGTCCGGGCGCCGGAAACCGCAAAGGAGACGACAGAATGAAATCCGGAAGACAGGGCACCATTCTCCGAATCGTTTCGGAGCAGAGCATCGAAACGCAGAACCAGCTTATGGACGAGTTGAAAAAATGCGGCATCACGGCAACGCAGGCCACACTCTCGCGCGATATCCGGGAGCTTCGCCTCATCAAGCAGCGCGGCGCAGACGGCAGCAGCCGGTACGCCGTGGCGGAGAGTGCTCCCACGCAGGGGATGAGCCAGCGGCTCAAGGAAAATCTCCGCCAGACCGTGACGGGCGTTTATGTCTGCCAGAATCTCGTCATCATCAAAACGCTGCCGGGGCTCGCCCCCGCGGTGTGTACCGCCATTGACGGCATCGCCCCCTTGCCTGGGCTCGTCGGCTCGCTTTCCGGCAACGACACGGTGTTTCTCGCCATGCGCGACAACGCCGCCGCCGAAACGCTCGCCCGCGAGGGACGCAGCCTGTTCATGGGCTAACAAGCTAAAAACAGATACAAAAACCCAACCCCGCCGGATGTTTGGTTCCGGCGGGGTTGGGTTTTTTATGTCATTCTTCGAGCACCTGTACGTCGTAGAAATCGACGTAATAGAGCATCTGGAAGTATACGCTGTTTTTGTCCACCATCGGTACGATCGCCGTGAAGGACTTCGGCGTGCTGAATTCAAATTCGTAGGTAACGAATTGACCGTCCGCGCTTTTATCGACCGTAAACTGTTTCGCTTTCGTCCAGTTCCCGTTCAGATCGCGGATGTAGAGGTTCCATGCCCCGTAGGGGCTGCCTTGAATATCCTCCAGCTTCAGATCCATTTTCAGCCGGAAGCAGTCTTTGACCGGCGTGGAAAGCACGAATGGGTAACAGGTCTGATTGTCCAGCGAGAGGGAAACGTCGCTCCACGTGCCGTAAAGCTCGCCGATGAACCCCCGCGGCAGCCCCGCCTGCTCGCCGCATACAAGGCATGTTTTCGGCGCGTCGTAGGTGGCGTCTGCCCATGTGTGTCCGGCCGCGCGGCCTTCCGTCGCACCGCAGCGGCGGCACGTTTTCGGCTCGGTGCAGGTGGCGTCCCGCCATTTGTGGCCGAGCGCCGCGCCGTCCGTCTCGCCGCAGCGGGAACACGTCTCCGGCTCGGTACAGGTAGCCGCCGTCCATTTATGACCGAGCGCCGCGCCTTGCGTCTTTCCGCAGATGGAACAGGTCGCCGGTCTCACGCACGTCGCCGGTTTCCAGCTGTGGACGAAGAACACAACGATCGTCACCAGCGCAATGACCGCCGCCGCGATGATCACGATCTTTTTGACCGTATCATTTTTCGCCGGAGGGGTTTGCTGCGGCGGCGCATACGCCGCGCCGGACTGACCGGAAGCCGTTCCCGATGGTGCGCCCGCGCCGGGCCGCGGAGCTTCGGCGGGTCTCCGGCTCCCGCAGCCGGCGCAGAATTTGCCGTCGTCCAGGTTATCGCTTCCGCAAAACGGACATTTCCACATACTTCTCTCCTCACAATCCCGCAAAGTTTGTCGGATATATAAAATATATCATCCATCCTATCGGAATACAACGGGCATTTCGATATTTTCTGTTCTTCCGCGCATAAAATTTCCCGCCCGGATATTTTCCGGGCGGGATCGTTTTCTTATTCGAGATTGAGTCGTTTATCGAGAATGGCGCGGGTGGCGAAGAAGAAGCCCGTGCCCTTGAGAAGCTCCAGACCGATGCCGATGCCGAGCGTGGAGGCTGTCATGCCGACGCCCTGCGTGCGCCAGCCGGTGCTGTCCACCGTGACCTGCCAGCCGAGAAGCATCTCGGCGAAGGAGCCGGACGGGAAGAATACCGACATACACGCTCTTGTGAGAACGCTCACCGCGATGCTGATGCCGATGTAGGCCAGCAGTGCGAGCCAGCCGCGGTTCTTCTTGCCGAGATGACCGATCGAGATGGCGGTGTAAATTTGCAGGATCGAAACCGCCGCCGCGATGAGCGTGTACACGATGAACTCCGCAACGACCCAGCCTGTCCCGGCGGGCAGCGGATTGACGCGCAGATAGCGGCTCATCTCCTGGAGCGCCTGCGCAACGTCGCCAAAGTTGAGCGGTGCGAGCACCGCCATCAAAAGGACGCCGCTCAGCAGCGCGACAATGGCGCTCGCCACAGAGAAGATCATGCTTGTGAGCGCTTTGGAGGCGATGTGCGCCGCGCTTGTCACGGGCAGCGTGAACATGAGATAGCCCTCGTTGCCGAGAAGTCCCTTATAAAACCGGTCGATGATAAAAACGAGGACAAAAATGCCCATTGCCACATAGAGCGCCACGAGAAGGATCATCGGCAGGACACCGAAAACAAAGCTCACAAGCCCACTCTGAGTATCACCCGCGAGCACGAAGCGGATCGTAAGGCCGTTGATCGCGCCGAGCAGCGCCAGGCCGATCCAGATCAGCGAAAACGTGCGGATACCGGAGCGCAGATCGTATTTCATCAGTTTACCGAGCATTGTATTCCCCTCCATTCCCCATGACCGGAGCGCGGAACATGTTGCGGAACAGCTCATCCACGCTGCCGCCGGTGCGCTCGCGGATGCTGTCGGTGCTCTCGTGCAGAACGACCTGTCCCTGCTGGAGGAACACCGCCTCGTCGAGCACCTGCTCCACATCGAGGATCAGGTGCGTCGAAATGAGCACCGTACCGTTTTCGTTATAATTCGTTAGGATCGTGCGCAGAATAAACTCGCGCGCCGCCGGATCGACGCCCGCGATCGGCTCGTCGAGCAGATAGAGCCGCGCGCGGCGGGACATGACGAGCATGAGCTGCATCTTTTCGCGCGTGCCTTTCGAGAGCGTTTTGATCTTGCCGTCCGCTTCCAGACCGAGCACGCGGCACATTTCCTCCGCCTTGGTGCGGTCAAAGTCGGCATAGAAGTCCGAGAACATATCGATCATATCGCTGACGCGCATCCAGTCGGGGAAATAGCCCCGGTCGGGCAGGTAGCTCGTGATCGCCTTCGTCTCCACGCCGGGCAGGAAGCCCGCAACGCGCGCCTCACCCGCCGTCGGCTGAAGAAGGCCGTTGAGGATCTTAATAAGCGTCGTTTTACCCGAGCCGTTCGGCCCGAGAAGGCCGACGATCTTGCCGGATGTAAGGCTCAGATCAACGCCGCGCAGCGCCTGCACCGCTTCAAAGCTCCGGCACAACCCGGTGCATTTTACCAGTTCTTCATTCATCATTCTTTTCCCTTTCCGCCTGCGCCATGTCCGCAGCCTCGCCGCGGGAATAGCCCAGCGCTCCCATTTCCTTGAAAAAGTTTTCCGTACACTCCACGGCCAGCCGCCGCCGCATCTCCTCGAGCGCCTCGGCGTTTTCCGTCACGGTGCGGCCAAGCGTCCGGTTCGTTGTGACGAGGCCGAGCGTTTCAAGCTGCGTGATCGCGCGCTGCATCGTGTTCGGGTTGACGCCCGCCTCCGCCGCCAGCTCCCGCACCGCCGGAAACCGCGACCCGAGCGGATACGCGCCCGTGATGATCCGCCGCGCCAGCTGCTCGGTGAGCTGCTGCCAGATCGGCCGCGAGCCTTGAATCGCAAAGTCCATGCCAGCCCTCCTTTCTGTATTGCTGTATTAAGCGATTAGTACACTACTATACTCATACGGTTTTGTCAAGCCCCTTTTTAAAAATTTCTGGTGGATTCCGCGCGGAGAATGTGGTAACATGAAAATGTTCAAAAAATCTTAAAATTTTTTTGCCTATTACTGAACCGTGTGTTGGAAAATTCCGTCTTTCTTTACAGAAAGGCATAAAGCCTCTCAGAGAGAGTTTGCGTATGACAGCCGAAGAGTTTACCGTCCAGATCATGGACATGAAAAAAACGCTCTACCACGTTTCCTGCGGCATTCTCCGCAGCGAGGCCGACCGAGAGGACGCGGTGCAGGAGTGTATATGCAAAGCGTGGGAAAAGCGTGATTCGCTCAAAAGCGAGGGCGCGTTCCGCGCATGGGTGACGCGCATTCTCATCAATGAATGCTACGACATCTGCCGTCGGGGGAGCAAGATCGTTCTGCTCGACGAGATGCCGGAGGCGGTCGCCCCCGAGAGCGGCGACCGCGAGCTGCGCGACGCCGTGATGGGTTTGGATGAGATCTACCGCATGCCGATCCTCTTATTTTATGTAGAGGGTTTCAGCATACGGGAGATATCCCGTATTTTGCAGATCCCCGAGGGTACGGTCAAATCCCGGCTGTTTGCCGGGCGCGGAAAGCTCCGCGATGTTTTAGGTGAGGAGGTGCCGGTATGAGGGATTCCTGGGACAATATGTTTGAAGAGGTTCCCGCATCGTTTGAGGCACGGATGAAGGAAACACTTTCCGCGCTGGAGGAAAAGCCGAAGATGCGGCGCTTCCGGTTCGGCACGGGTGCTCTCGTCGCGGCGGCGCTGCTCGCCGCGGTGCTCGGCGGCACGGCGCTGGCCACAGACTTTTTCGGTTTGAAGAGTCTCACCGTCACCGACCCGAACGCTTCCCCCGCCGCAGTCTCCGCCACGGCGGAACCGGCGAGCGACAGCACCGTCATCGCCCTGCAGGGTGTGCCCGAGAGCCCGGAGTTCAAGGCAAACGCCGAGTGGATGGACTTTCTCGCGTCGTACGATACCGCCGCCATGGCAAAGGAAACGGCTGCCTGTCTGTCGGAAAAGTACGATCTTTACTCCGTCTCCACGCAGGATATGGCCAACGAGCTTGACCAGATCACCCGCAAGTATAATCTGCGGCTGCACACGTCCGTGACGGACTTTGACAGCGAAACTACGCTCTACACGCTGCTGGAAGCAGAGCCCTTCCTTACCGACTGCGCCGCTGTGAGCGGCTATCTCTACGAGGACGGCTCGTTCCAGGCCTACGGCACGAACGTTTCCGGCAAGAGCTATGAATACCAGCTCGGCCGGTACGTCAAGGGCGCGTTCTCCGAAGTCACGCTGAACATCGGCAACGCCGAGGATTATGAGGAGTGGATCTACACGACCTCCCGCGGCGACGAGGTGCAGCTCTCGCTCGGCCCGAGCCGCTGCGTCGTGATGTCCGACCAGCCGAAGGCGTTCGTGGCGATCAATCTGCTCGGCGGCACGGAGGGCAACAGTCTCTTCATGCCGGAGCCGGTCACGAAGGAAGATCTGGAGGCGTTCGCGGAGCTCTTTGATTTTGCAAAACTCGGATAAAAAGGATACCGAAGATACAGCGCACCCCCGCGGGAAGATCCCGCGGGGGTGCATTTTCATTATTCGTACAGCAGCTTTTGTCTCTGATACGGCTGCGGCTCATAGCGGACGGAGCCGATCTTCGGCTTCGGTACGCCGTATTTGGGATTGTAGCCGAAAAGATTTATGTACCGTTCGATATCGGCGCGCTCCCGCTCCATGGCGAGCAGCACCTCGAGCGCAGCGTTGGCGTCGTCCACGGCGCGGTGGGAGTTCACGCCATCGACACCATAGCTCTCTACGGCGTTGCAGAGCTTGTGCGGATAGTCCCGCCGATCCTTGTAGATCGCCATGATATCGAGAAACTGCGCTTTTTTCAACACCTCGGCGCAGCCGAGCCGGTGCAGGAAGTAAAAGAGGAAGCACAGATCAAACTGCGCGTTGTACGCGCACACGAGCGGCTTCTCCCCGGCGAGCGAACGGACGAACGCCTCCGCCGCCACATCCTTTTCCACGCCGTTTTGAAAAAGCTCATCCTCGCGGATGCCGGTGAGCTGCGTGATGGCCGGCGGCAGACGGCGCCCCGGTGAGAGGCGGATGAGATAGTCCTCCTCCGTGCGCGCACCGCTCCGGTCGAGCCGCAGGAAGCCGAGTTCGATGATCTCGTCGGACTTGCAGTTCACGCCGGTCGTCTCCGTATCGAGCACGATGACGGAATCGTAGGTTTGAAAAAGGCTTTCGAGCATTCCTTATTCTCCCTTCGTCATCACCGCGCCGACCAGAACGAAGTATTCCGGCGGCGCGTCCTTCGTCCCCCATTGGAGCGGCGCGCCCAGCTTGTCCGCGGCGAGCGCGCCGACGTTTGCGCCGAGCGATTCGAGCGAATAGCGGAGCTTTTCCGGAAACCGGCAGGGCTTTCCGTCCCGGCGCGCACACCGCTCGCACACGAGGCAGCGCCCCGCGTCCAGCCGGATCGAACGGGGCGTTTCGTGCTCCCGCTCTTCGAGCAGCACGTCAAATGCTCTCCGATACGGGCGGAGGAACATCTCGGGGTCGGCGAGCGCCGCGGCTTTCGCCTCGTCGCTCTCCGGGAACACCTGCACAGCGTACAACGTAAGAGCTTCGTACTGCGGCCAGACCGCCGCGGGGTCAAAGTCATAGGGCGGGCACGACCACGTCTGACCGCAGCGCGGGCACGCGGCGCAGCAGCCGAGGAATTTTTCCACATCCACATACTTTTCCAGCATCTCGCTCATCGGCAGCGCGCCGGTGAGGTGCTCTACACGCACGCCGTTTTCTCTCTTTTCCATGGGTTTCTCTCCTATTTCAATGATTCCTGATGGTTCACCACGCCCTTGAACGGCGTCATAAGCAGGATCTTGATGTCAAACAGCATCGACCAGTTTTCGATATAATAGAGATCGTAGTCCACCCGCGCACGGATGGAGGTATCGCCGCGCAGACCGTTGACCTGCGCCCAGCCGGTGATGCCGGGGCGCACCTGGTGGCGCACCATATAAAGCGGAATGCTGTATTTGAAGTGATCGACGTACCGCGGGATCTCCGGCCGCGGGCCGACGAGCGACATATCGCCCGCAAGGACGTTAAAGAGCTGCGGCAGCTCGTCGATGGAGTACCGGCGCATGAACGCCCCCCACGCCGTGCGGCGGGGATCATGGTCGCGTGTCCACGCGGTGTCCGACTGCGCGTTCACACGCATGGAACGGAATTTGAGCATATAAAAGGGCTTCTTATCCTTGCCGATGCGCTCCTGTCGGAACAAGACCGGTCCCGGAGAAGAAAGGCGTGTGCCGATCGCGGCGACGAGCATGACGGGCGATGTGAGCACGATGAGCAGGAGACTCGCGAGAATGTCAAAAAGGCGCTTGACGATGTCCGCGCCGGCATTGTCGAGCGGCACGCGTCGGACGTTCACCAGCGGCAGGCCGCACAGCTCTTCCACATACGGGTGGCGCGACATATATTCATACCCGATCGGCAGCAGCGCGAGCTTCACGCCGGTGTCTTCGCATTCGCGCAGTATCCCGCCGAGCCGTTCCGCCTGGTTTTCCTCCATGGCGATCACCGCCTCGTCCGGCACATTCGTCTCGAGCACCGTGCGCAGGGAATCGTATTCCCCCAGATGCGGCACGCCGCTGAGCGCCGACGCGCCCACGCTGCCGATGACCGTCCACCCGGCGTCGCGTCCCTTCTTCACGCGGCGCAGACATTCGCGCGCCGCAGGCCCCTCGCCGATGATGACAAGGCGGCGCAGCCCATTTCCGGCGCGGTACTGCCGGCGGAGCAGACGGTGCGCAATAAAGCCGCGCGCGCCGGTGAACGCGATGAGCAGCAGATAGCAGAGAAGGATCATCCAGCGCGAAAAGTCCACCACGCGGAACACGAAGATGAGATCGATGTACAGCATCACGCCGAACGTGCAGCCGAGAACGATGCTGCCTAACTCGTGGATGAAGCCGCGCTGCGGCTGCGGCTCATAAACGCCGAGCAGACCGAAAAGCACGGCGTACACCGGCGAGAACAGCCCCGCCCACAGCATATGATACCCGAAGCCGCCGACCGGGTTTTCGCCCCGGAAGAGCACAAATCGGATAAAAAACGCCGCCGCCATCGCCGCCACGGACAGCGCCATATCCGTTGCCGCCCAGAGGACGGTCTTTTTTGTTTTTCTTTTATTCATTGTATTTTCCGCCGTATAAGGAAGGTTTTGTCAGTTTTTAGACGGTTTGCCGCGCGGCGTGGTTCGCGCCCGCGCTTATACAGCTATATTTTACCACAAATGGTTTGTTTCTTCCACGATTTCTGTTATAATCCGGGAAGAAAGGTTTATTTCGGAGGACGCCATGAGCAGCTGCACACCGAAAATTTTATATACGGCCTCCAGCAGCGCGCATCTTCGGAGCTTTCATCTGCCGTATCTCGCCGCGCTGCGCTCGCTCGGCTGGGATGTGACCGCCGCGGCGAACGGCAGCGGCGAAGCTCTCGGCGAGGGCGTACGCTTTCTCGCCGTGCCGTTTACGAAGAGCTTCGTATCGCCGAAAAATTTCCGCGCTGCCGCGCTCCTGGCACAAGTCATCCGTGAGAATCGGTATGACGTCATCGTGACGCACACTTCGCTCGCTGCGTTTTTCACCCGTCTCGGCGTGATGCTCGCAGGAAAAAAGCACACCCGCGTCGTCAACACGGTGCACGGGTATCTCTTCGACGGCGATACCGGCGCGCTGCGACGCACGGTGCTGCTCGCGGCGGAAAAGCTGACGGCGGGCGTTACGGACGACATTCTCGTTATGAACCGCTGCGACGAGGCCATTGCAAAAAAACACCGGCTCTGCCGCGGAGATGTTTATTTTATCCCCGGCATGGGCGTTGATTTTGGCCGCTTTTCCCCCGCCGCACCGGAGGAGCGCGCCGCGGCAAGGGCGGCGTATTCCCTGCCGGAGGACGCCGTGTGTCTCGTCTGTGCCGCGGAATTCTCCCGGCGCAAAAACCAGACGCTGCTCCTTCAAACCCTCTCCTGGCTGCCGGAAAACTATTATCTCCTGCTCCCCGGCGACGGGGCGCTGCTGGAAGAGTGCAAAATCGAAGCCGAAGCGCTCGGCATATCTTCCCGCTGCCGGTTTCCGGGGCAGCTCTCCGATGTGCGCGGCGCGCTTGCCGCGGCGGATATCTGCGTTTCCGCAAGCCGGTCGGAGGGGCTGCCGTTCGCGGTGATGGAAGCGATGCACACGGCGCTCCCCTGCGTACTCACGCGGGTGAAGGGACACGAGGATCTGCTGGAAGGCTCCGGCGCAGGCTATCTCGTCCCGTTCGGTGACGCGGCAGCGTTTGCCGAAGCCGTGCAGACGCTCGGCCGCGACGCTGCGCTGCGTGGGAAAATGGGCGCCGCGGCAAAGGAAAACACCGAAAAATACGCTCTTGACCGCGTTCTGCCCGAGGTGCTGGCATACTTTACCCAGCACTGAATCATGCCCGCGCAAACAGCACCCCCTCTGTCGAAAGCAGAGGGGGTGCTGCTCTTTTATCGTCTCAAACGAGAAAGCCGCGGAGAAGGAGCGACATTTGGTGGTTCATGCGCTGTTCCAGATCGTATGCGCCGCCGGAAATGCACCAATCGTAGCAAATTCCGCGCATACATACGAAAAAGAGCTCCGTCAGCTCCGTAGCGGAGTATTCCGCCGTCAGCTCTCCGGCGCTCTGCGCCCCGGAGAGCAGCATCTCAAGTTTTTGCTGCATTGGGCGCACACGCGTGAACCACGTGTTCTCCGGGTTATAGAGCACGCGCATCGCGTCGAGCCCCGTGTCCACGTTCAGCCGGGCATATTTATCGATGAACGCCGATACGCGCTCCATCCACGGCCGGGTGAGGAGCGCTTCATCCTCGTGCTGCATGAGCTCGTCGCCGGTCTCGTACATTTCGCGCAGCACATCCGATTTCGTATCAAAGTATCGGTAAAACGATCCAATGGACACCCCTGCCCGCTCGCAGATATCGCGGATCGTGACGCCCTGATAGCCCCATTCCGTCATCGCGGCGATGGCTGCCGCCGCCAACCGCTGCCGGGTGCGGTCGGATTTCTTTTCTCGGTTCTTCTCGTCCATGCGATTCTCCAATTTGCTGTATTTTCCGGTCTATTATAGTGTATTCCTCTGAATTTCGCAAATCCTTTTCGTTTCTGTATTGACATTGTGAAAAAGTCGTTTTATAGTTATATCAAAAAGTGAACGTGTTCACTTTTTGATATTTTCAAACACAACACAGGAGGGCGCAATGAAATATCCGGAGCTTTTTACGCCGGTCAGCATCGGCAAGGTACAGCTGAAAAACCGATTTGCCATGGCCCCGATGGGCCCGCTGGGACTGGCGGACGCGCAGGGCGGCTTTAACCAGCGCGGCATTGATTACTACACCGAGCGCGCCAAGGGCGGCACGGGCCTCATCATCACGGGCGTCACGTTTTCCGACTGCACGGTGGAAATGCAGTCCATGCCCAACTGCCCGAACAGCACATACAATCCCGTGCATTTTGTCCGGACGGGCCGGGAGATGACCGAGCGCATCCACGCCTACGGCAGCAAGATCTTTCTGCAGATGTCCGGCGGCTTTGGCCGCGTCACGATCCCGACGAATCTCGGCGAGTTTCCGCCGGTCGCCCCCTCTCCGATCCCCCACCGCTGGCTGGATAAGACCTGCCGGGCACTGACCGTGGACGAGATCCACGCCATCGTGGAGAGCTTCGGCAAGGGCGCCTACAATGCCAAGCGCGCCGGGTTTGACGGCGTGGAGATCCACGCGGTGCACGAGGGCTATCTCATCGACCAGTTCGCCATCAGCTTTTTCAATCACCGCACGGATGAATACGGCGGCTGCCTGGAAAACCGGCTGCGCTTCGCCCGCGAGATCGTCGAGGAGATCAAAAAAACCTGCGGCGCGGACTTCCCCGTGGCGTTGCGCTTCTCCCCGAAGAGCATGATCAAGGACTGGCGCGAGGGCGCGCTGCCGGGTGAAGAGTTCGTCGAAAAGGGCCGCGACATGGAAGAGGGTCTGGAAGCGGCAAAGCTGCTCGTTTCCTACGGCTATGACGCGCTTGATGTGGACGTCGGCTCTTATGACTCCTGGTGGTGGAGCCATCCGCCCATGTATCAGGAAAAGGGCCTGTACCGCAAGTACGCCAGGGCGGTAAAGGAGGTCGTGGGCGTACCAGTTCTCTGCGCCGGGCGGATGGACGATCCGGATATGGCCGTTGAAGCCGTGCGGACCGGTGTCTGCGATATCGTCTCGCTCGGCCGTCCGCTGCTCGCTGATCCCGACTATGTGAACAAGCTCCGCGCCGGAAAGACCGCCGACATCCGCCCCTGCATCGGCTGTCAGGAGGGCTGCATGGGCCGCATCCAGCGCTACTCCATGGTCAACTGCGCTGTCAATCCCCAGTGTGCCCGTGAACGCGCCTTTGCCTATAATCCTGTGTTCCGCAAAAAGAAGGTCGTCATCGTCGGCGGCGGCATTGCCGGCTGTGAGACCGCCCGCGTGCTCGCCATCCGCGGCCACGAGCCGGTCATTTACGAAGCCTCCGGCCGTCTGGGGGGCGCGCTGTACGAGGCCGGCGTTCCGTCCTTCAAGGACGACGACCGCGCTCTGATCGCGTGGTATGCCCATACGCTCGAAAAGCTCGGCGTGGAGATCCACTTCAACCATCCGCTCACTGCCGAAGAGCTGAAGACGCTCGAATTCGATACGCTCATCGTCGCCACCGGCGCGAAAGCGAAAACGTTCTCACTGGGCGACGACCGCCATGTCATCACCGCGAAGGACGCGCTTGCGCAGAGCGGCGAGAATGTCGGCGAGCACGCGGTCGTCATCGGCGGCGGCATGGTCGGCTGCGAGCTGGCTCTCTGGCTCACGAAAGATCTCGGCAAAAAGGTCACGATCGTCGAGGCGCTGCCGAAGCTGCTCGCCGTGAACGCCCCCATTTGCTCGGCCAACAGCGAAATGCTCGAACGGCTCGTTCCGTTCTATGGCACGGACGTCCGCTGCCGCACCACCGCGGTGAAGGCGACGGAGAACGGCCTCGTCATCCGTGATCTCGATACCGGTGCCGAGGAAACGATCCCCGCCGACACGGTCATACTTGCCGTCGGCTTCACACCGGACCGTGAGCTTTATAACGCCATGCAGGAGTGCGACGAGGTCTACGCCATCGGCGACTGCAAGGAATTCCACAACGTCCACAGTGCCGTCTGGGACGCTTTCGAGGTCGCAAACCACATCTGATATCTGAAAAAGCGAGAACCCGAAGTCTTCTGCTTCGGGTTCTCGCTTTATTATTTATCCTCTTCGTAATTGAAGGCCACCGTGCCGTCGGCGTCGATGTAATAGCCTTTCTGCATGAGGCGGATCTGCAGATCGAGCACTTTGAAATAGGCTTCGATCTCATCCGCCGTGCAATAGCGGAGCAGATCGTTGATGAGCGCGCTCGTGCGCATCGCGTCGTACTGCCGGTGCAGTCGACAGAGATTTTTCCCCTTCTCCGTGCAGAACAGGGCACGTTCTTTTTTGTTGCCGGGCAGGTACTCCTTATAGATGTACCCGTTATCCTCCAGCCGCTGTACGATGATGCACACGGCGCTGCGCGTGCGACACCAGCGCTGCGCAAGGTCCGCGCTCAGTATGCCGGGGTATTTGTCGATGTCGACCAGAATGTGCGCGTCCAGCATTTTCAGAGGCTCGCCGTCGCCGTAATCTCTCGACTCCGAGACGCCCCGATACAGCATGGCCGACAGCCGGAATTTCAAGTCGCCCCGGTAGGCAAGCTGCTCAATGATATCGCCAACGTTGTTTTCTCCGCCGAATTTTTCGTCGCTCTTCCGGTTTTTCACTCTGCATTCTCCAAAACTCTATTTCCTAAAATATTATTAAAACATGCACTTGGGAGAAATGCAACAAAAACTTTGCCGCGTCGTTTTCGTGCGGCGGGCGTGGTCATTTGCCGAACTGCATGCGCGTGGTGATGCCGAAGCTCTCCAGCACACCGTCCAGATCGGTCGTATACGTGCCGTCCTCAAGCTGGACAAGCGGGAAGCCGATGCGTCCCGTACCGCGGAATGCATCGAACGCCGGGTGCGTATCGCGCAGATAGATAAAGTCCTTAAGAAGATTGATCGAACCGGTCACATTGATGAACTGCGGCATGACGCCGTTTTCCGTAAGAATGGAGAGAAACCGCATCGTGCCGGGGCAGACGTTGCTGCCGTAAACCTTGATCGCCATAGTATAAAGCTCCTTTTTATAAAATGAAAAACGATTCCGCGGAGAGAGGCAATTCTCTCCGCGGAACGATTATACAATACAAAACGGCTTAATTCCAGAAAATGTTGTCCGGCATGACGGTGAACGAGTCGTGGCCGTCGGCAGTGATGACGTGGGTATCTTCGAGATTGAAGCCGCCCTTGACCGGCGCGCCGCCGGTGGCGGAGTACGGCGTTTCAAGGCAGAGAACCATGTTCTCTTCGAGCACATAGTCTGTCCCCGGAGCGATGGTCGGGTATTCCTCGGGGCCGACGCCGCTGCCGATGGAGTGGCCCATGTGTCCGCGGGGATACTTCGGGATGAGACGGCTCTGCTCAACCTGCTCGCGGATGGCGTTGTAGATGTCCTTCATCGGCGTGCCGGGCTTGAGCATTTCCACGCCCATGCGGTTGGCCTTATAGAGCGTATCGTAGATCTCCAGCACCTCGTCGGGCGCCGTGCCGCCGACGGCGAACGTACGGGCGATGTCGCTCCAGTAGCCGAAGTAAGAGTAGCCGACGTCAAACTTGATAACGTCGCCGGCCTTGAGAATATATCCGCGCGGCACGCCGCACAGACCATAATACGGGCCGACGGCCGGGATGAAGCTGTGCGAACGGCCGCAGGTGCCGTGCTCCAGATTGAGCTTGCTGGCTTTGTAGGCGAACATCGCATCGAGCTTCCAGGCGGGCATGCCCGGCTTGATCTCCGCGGCCATCGCGCGCCACGCCTTGTCCGCCTCGGTAGCAGCCAGACGAAGCATATCGATCTCCCACTGGCACTTGACGACGCGGCAATTTCTCGTGACGGACGAGCCGTCCACGATCATGCCCTCCGGCAGTGCGGCGGCGAGCTTGCCGTAAAACGCATGGCTCACGGAGCCCATCTCGATGCCGACCTTGCCGTCCATCGGGGTGTTTTTGATGAGGTCGATCGTCATATGCACCACAGCGTCGGGATCCATCACGTCGCCCTTGTCGCGGCGGGATTCCTCGGTGCCGTTATCGATGAACACCCACGACATGAACTCGCGCACATCAACATTGTTCGTGGAAGCGTAAGCGTCCGCGCTCTCGAGCGTGCTGATGATGAGATGCGCGTCGCCCTCCGCCGGAATAACAGCGGCCGAGCTGCCGACGAGCGGGGAGTAGCCGGTGGCGTACATGACGTTATAGGGCGTCTGGAGGATCAGATAGCCGAGGCACTGCCGCTTCATCTCCGCCTGGATGCGGGAGCAGAACCAGTTCTGATCGCGCTTGGCCAGCACCGGATGCAGGCACTTTTCCATTTTATTCACCATGGGATAGTTCTCCTTTCTTTTTACTTTGGCGTTCCGGGATACCCGGAACGCCAAACCGCTTTTCTATGGATCGTATTATTACTGTTCGCCCTTGGCCGCAAGGCGCTTTTCGCCGGCGGCGAGGAGCTTATCGCCGAAGAACACGCAGATGGCCGCACAGACCGCGAAGTAGATGCACACGAAGATGACGGCGACCTTGCTGAATTTGAGGACATTCAGCACAACGAAGATGCCGAGCAGGATCGTGGAGACAGCGCACAGCGCGATGCGGGAGCCCTTGGACGCGAAGGTCTTGGACATTTTGGAGGCATTCCAGCCCTCGGGGTCGCGCTCGGGGAGCTTCACGAAGCCCCAGACGGGGATGAGCATCGGGATGAGCGTAACGGCGGAGGCAAGACTGATGAGCTGGCCGATGTTCAGTCCGAACAGGTTAGGGATGAGAGCCATGAGCCAGAAGAGCACCATGAGCACCCAGGGGATGCCGTGCTTGTTGCGCTTACCCATGAACTCCGGCAGCCAGCCCTCGTCCACGCCGCGGAGGATGGAGCTCCAGTAGCGCTGATAGTTGGCGTTGATGGTAGTGACAATGGCGAGCAGCGCGCCGCCGATAACGAACAGGAGATACCAGTTGCCCGGATAGATGATCTGCGCCTGATAGGTCATGGGCTTGCCGGCAACCTCCGCGAGGGGAGCCACGCCGGAACCGACGAACGCAACGAGGCCGAACGCGAGGAACGCGCAGACAAACGTGATGATCGTCATTTTGGGGATGTTGCGCTTCGGATTTTCGATCTGCGGGCCGAAGTTCATGATGATCGTGCAGCCGCCGACACCGAAGAGGACCGCCGCGCAAGCGTCAAAAATGCCACGCGTGCCGCCGAAGAGCAGGCTCTCCTTGCTGAAGAGCTGGTTCATGTCGCACTTGCCGAGACCGAGGATGATGAACGAGAGCAGCACGACGAGCAAAATCGAGGTAACGACGTTCTGCACCTTCGCCGAGGTCTTCAGATCGAGCAGGTTCAGCAGGAAGAACAGCGTCACAATGATGCAGGCCGCCGCGCTCGTGCTGATGCCGGTGAAGATACTGGTGAGGTATGTGCCGAAGGCGACGCCCATATAGGCCTGCGCAAAGGCGGCGAAGATCTGGCAGTAGAGCCAGAAGCCCGCGACCTTCTTGCTGATCCAGGAGGTCATAACGTACTGGGGGCTCATGACCGGGTGTACCGTTGTGAAGAACATGGTGGGGAGGTTGGCGATGAACATGACCGCGAACGCCATCAGGTAGGCAATGATAACGCCGCTGCCGGCCATACCGATCGCTGCGCCGGTATTCGTAATGATGCCCGCGCCGATGGTAGAACCCATCGCCATGAAAAAGAGGTCTTTTCCGCTGAGTTTTCTCATTTTGGTTCTCTCCTTTTTTCGTTTTTGGGGAACGCTGTTTTCTTTTTCCCTCGCTGTCGAGCGATTTACAATTTAATTAAATCGCTTAACAATCGTGACCACAGCGTATCACACCAAATTCCGCTCGTCAATCGGCATGTTGTATAATTCTCTAAATATCTTTTTATCGTTTGCGCCGAATCGCGCGTTTTTACTCAATAATACACGGTTTTTCTGTTATTCACCCGCGATTCCCTGTTGACTTTCCATTTTGCGTTGTGCTACTATTGAGAAAATTGTCAAGCAATTAAATTATTTGCTTCCACAATAAGGGGAGGTAACATTTATGAAACATTACGATTTTGAAACGGTGCAGCCGCGCCGCGGCACCGGCAGCATGAAATGGGCGGAGATGGAAAAGTACGGTTGTCCCGAGGACGTCATCCCATTTTCCGTCGCCGATATGGAGCTGAAGGTCATGCCCGAGGTAGTGGAGGGGCTGAAGGCGTTCCTCGATAAAAGTCCGCTCGGCTACTGCAACCCGGACGAACGCTTCAACGCCGCCGTCTGCCGCTGGGAGCGCGACCGTCACGGCTGGGACATCCGTCCGGAGTGGCTGCTCGGCACGCCGGGCGTCATCAACGCCTTCTTCACCGCCGTACATACGTTCACCGCACCCGGCGACGGCGTGCTGCTGCTCACGCCGGTTTATTATCCAATGTATATGGCTGCCACGCGGAACGGCCGGCAGGTCGTCGGCTCGGCGCTCATCAATACGAACGGGTACTATACCATTGATTTTGCCGATCTCGAAGCGAAGGCGAAGCGCCCGGACGTGAAGCTCATGATCCTGTGCAGCCCACACAACCCCTGCGGCCGCGTATGGACGCACGGGGAGCTTGAGCGCATCGGCCGCATCTGTCTCGAAAACGGCGTTATTCTCTTCAGTGACGAGATCCACAGCGACCTTATTTTGCCCGGCTATCACCACACGCCCATCGCATCGCTCAGCGAAGAGCTTGCGCAGAACACACTGACCGCCATCTCCCCGAGCAAGACGTTCAGTCTCGCCGGGCTTCAGACTTCGAGCGTAATCGTACCCAACGAGGCGCTGCGCAAGGCGTTTGACGAAGAGCTCAAGCGCCACGACGGAAACCCCAAGTGCAACATTCTCGGGCTGGAAGCCTGCCGCATTGCGTATACCGAGGGCGACGAATGGCTCGATCAGCTCATCGGCGTGCTGGAGGAAAACCGCCGTCTCGTCGTGGAGTATCTCTATCGGGAATTTCCGTCTGTCATCGTTTCGCCGCTCGAGGGCACGTATCTTCTCTGGATGGATTTCCGTCCGCTCGGCATCCCTGCGGATGAGCTGGCAGAGCTGCTGCGCCGCGAGGCGTTTCTCTTCTTCGATGATGGCATGGTGTTTGGCGAGGCCGGGCGCGGATTTGAGCGCTGGAATCTCGCCTGCCCCACGTCATACATCACGCCCGCGCTCGAGAGACTCGGCAAGGCGCTGCGCGCGCACACCGACAAACGGTAAATTTGAATCATTTCGTTAGGAGGGGAAGCTATGCTCAGTCAGAAGGCAAAAGAGCTTTTTGCCAAGCTCGAAATGGAGTATCCGGCCGTTGCGGTCAAATACTGCTACGCCATGCCGGAAAACACCGCGCACACCGATAAGACGCTCTCGTTCTGCGAGTTTGTAAAGGAAGCGCAGATTACGGGGAAAAAGTTCTTCATCACAAAGGACGACGATAACTGCTTCGGAAAAATGGCGCTCGGCATGATCCCCAAGCCGCCGCTCGGCGCGAGCGGTCAGGCGGGATACGACTTCGGCGTGTTCAAGACGCCCGCGCCGAACGCGCGCATTTATAACAGCATGACGACGCTTGTTCCAGGGTCGGTGAATTTTGTCATTTTCTGCCCCGTTGCCATCTGTGATTTTGATCCCGATCTGATCATCTGCGTCGCCGAGGTGGAAAAGGCGGAGATCATCATGCGCGCCACGAGCTATATTTCCGGTGATTTCTGGGAGAGCAAGTGCTCGTCGGTGCTCAGCTGCGCGTGGATGTACAGCTATCCTTACGTCACCGGCAAGGTGAATTTCTGTATCACCGGCATGCACCACGGCATGAAGCGCCGCGGTACCTATCCTCCCGGACGGCATATCATCGCCATCCCCTATCAGAAGATCGACGAGGTCGTGCAGGCGCTCGGTGAGATGGACTGGGAGCCCATCGCAATGCGCAAGGACGCCGAGAGCAAAGCGGAGCTCGCCCGCCGCATGGCGCACTGGCAGAAAATGTCGCCCGATTTTGTTTTGAAAAAATGATCTCTCTTTGAATAAACGCCCCCTTACGCAGAAAACTGCGTAAGGGGGCATTGTCATTAAAAATATGTCAGGTTTTGTCCTGTTCCTCTTTGGTTTTCTTGCGCCGGAGGGGATTGGCCGGGAGCTTCAGACGGCTGAGGCTCCAGTTGCGCTCGGCGGCGTAGCCTTTGGCCATGGCTTCGAGCGTCTCGTTGACCATTCTGTGCAGGCTCGGCTCCTGATACACCGCGCGGGCGACGCGCAGCGTTTCGCGCAGCATCCGCGCGGAGAGGTCGCTGAGCGTTACGGCTCCGGTGGCCGTGAGCGTGCCGAAAAATTCCTCGATGAATTCCTGCCGCTCGGCCATGCTCATGCCGCCGAGCACTTCCTCCATCGCGTGGTCGAACGCCCGCGCCGACGGCGACAGGTTTTCACAGCGGACAAAGCCTGTGGGCGTCGTCTCCCACGTGAAGCCGTCGTGCGCGCCGAGCAGCGCGGCGGTGCTCTTCACGACCGTATAGTCGCAGTCATGCCAGAGAAGCGTACCGACCATGGCGTTTTGGGAGAGGATCGTTTTGATGCGCGGCTTGATACGCTGGTAGCCCTCGGTCTGCAAAATTTTCTCCTGGAAGCCGGGGCCGTCGTTATTGTAGATGTTCCCGATCCGCTCCTGCACGCTCTTAGGCGTCATCGCGGCGGCGTACATGGCGAGATTGCCGCCCTTGGAGTGCCCGCCGACGGCGATCTTCCCCGGATAGACCGAGGCCGCCCATGTGAGATACTCGACCGCATCGCGCTGCGCTGGGATCTCGTCCATAACGGTGAGCAGGCAGTCTTCCTTCCAGCCAACGATCGTATCGTCCGTGCCGCGGAAGGTCACATAGTGCAGTCCGCCCGGCAGACGCAGCGTGAGCGCGGAGAACTGCTCCGTTTTTTTCTCGTCGAACACCTGGCGGAAGCCGGTGAGCATCACCTCGCGGAAACGCACCGTTTCCGGCAGGCGCTTGATCATCGGAGCGATATACGGCGAGCTGAGCGCGCCGAGCTTTTCCGCGCCGCCCGCGGCAAAATACGCCTCCACCGCCTGCGGCAGCGGGACGTACAGCTCGTTTTCCGGCACGATGCCCGTAAAATCGAGCGTGCCGATCTTGCAGTGGATATAGTTGTCCACCTCGTTCGGCGGCGACACCGAAAACGGCACATCGCCGCGCCAGGTAAGGTAATCGAGAATGTTCGGCATAGATAAACCTCTTTACTTTTTTACAATCCAAGCAGCGTTCTAACGACGGGGATCTTTCTGGCAATAATGCATGTAAGGACGCCGAGAGCGAAATCGGCTACGGCGATGAGCGGGACGATCGCCAGCGGCGCGCCGCCGAGGAGCTGCCCCGCCGCGGCAAACAGCATGACCTTGTAAAACGGGTCGAACAGCATGATCTGGTAGGATATTCTCCCGGTCTGTGCCAGCGCCCGGCAATTCTCCGGTATGGCATTCGCCAGTGCAAGCAGCAGCGCCATCAGTGCATAGGACGTCATAATAAGACGAAGATATGCATCGATCTTCCACTGCATCGCAAAGCAGAGGGCGGACGCCGCGGCGATAGCCGCGGCGAAGCAGAACACGGCGGCATGGTGCCGTGCGAAAAGCTCTTTCACCTTTGGATAATAATACCGCAGCACCATGCCGGACAGAAAGAATGGAAGGTGCTTTACGGTCCGGCCGATCTGGAAAACCTCCGGTAAAAGGGAAAGCTCCTTTATGGAGCAGACGGCGGTAAAAACGGCAGCAGCGATCATGCCGGCAAACGCTTTTCTGGGCGCGGTTTTTTCGTCCTTTTCCCAGAAGAGCGGCGCGATCAGAAGCATGAGAAAGATCGCGTAGGCGAACCAATAGGCACGGCCGATGATGAGCGCATCGTAAAGCTGGCCGCTGATCGTATCTGCATGCGCAAAGTGCCGGACGATCACGGTGCTGAAAAACACCTTCAAAAAGGCGAAGAACCAGAACGGAACGAGGACGCGGAGTACCTTTTTCTTATAGTATGGACGCAGCGGCTGCCGGTGGCACAGGAAGCCGGAGATCGTGAAAAAGAGCGGCACATGTACCTGATAGATCAGGTCCTCAGCGATTCCGGCGAACAGCGGCAGAGGCTGCCGGGCGGCGCAATAAGAAAGGCAGTGGCCCAGCACGACAAGGAACGCCGCAAACGCTTTCAGATAGTCCAGATCCGCGCTTGTCCGTTTATCAAAGTGCATGGCTCTCATCCCCTTCTCCGTTATCGATTCGATTCGTACCTGTAAACATATCACAAATCACGCCGCCCGGTCAATAGGAGCGGCGCAGACAAAAAAGACGCCGGGAAGATCCCGGCGTCTTTTTGCAGTTGGAAATTATTCGTACAGCGCCTTGAGCTTGAGCAGGTGCTTGTAGCGGGCCTTGGCGTTCTCTTCGTTCTTCTCGAAGAGCTCCGCAGCGCGCTCGGGGAAGGAAGTGGCGAGACGCGCGTAGCGGGCCTCGTTCTTCAGGAAGTCCTGATAGCCGCCCTTGGGCTCCTTGCTGTCGAGCGAGAAGGGCTTCTCCGCCGCCGGGTTGTACCGGAAGAGGTTCCAGTAACCGCAGTCGACAGCCTTCTTCATCTCAAGCTGGCAGTTGGCCATGCCGCCCTTGATGGAGTGCATCTCGCAAGGGGAGTAGCCGATGATGAGGGACGGGCCGTGCCACGCTTCGGCTTCCTTGATGGCCTTGAGCGTCTGTGCCATGTTCGCGCCCATAGCGACCTGGGCAACGTAGACGTAGCCGTAGGTCATGGCGATCTCGGCGAGAGACTTGCTCTTGATCTCCTTGCCGGCCGCCGCGAACTGCGCGACCTGGCCGATGTTGGAGGCCTTGGAAGCCTGTCCGCCGGTGTTGGAGTACACCTCGGTGTTGAACACGAACACGTTGACGTCTTCGCCGGAGGCCAGGACGTGATCCAGACCGCCGAAGCCGATGTCGAACGCCCAGCCGTCGCCGCCGAAGATCCAGACGGACTTCTTGGCGAGGTAGTTCTTGCCCTCGAGGACCTTGCGGGCGAGCTTGCAGGCGTCGCACTCGCAGGTGGGCACGCTCGGATTGGCGTTGATGGCGGCGATGAGCTTCTCAGCCGCGGCGGAGTTCTTCTCGCCGTCGTTGACGGTGTCGAGGAATTCTTTGCCGGCAGCGGCGATGTCTTCATCGACGTAAGGCACGGCGATCAGTTCCTTGACGGCCTCGATGTACTTCTCACGAAGCACCTTCTGGCCAAGGTACATGCCGTAGCCGTTCTCGGCGTTGTCCTCAAAGAGGGAGTTCGCCCAGGCAACGCCCTTGCCGTTCTTATCCATGCAGTACGGAGAAGTGGCAGCCGGTCCGCCCCAGATGGAGGAGCAGCCGGTGGCGTTGGAGATATACATACGGCTGCCGAAGAGCTGGGTGACGAGGCGGGCGTAGCTCGTCTCGGCGCAGCCGGCGCAGGAGCCGGAGAACTCCAGATACGGCTTGAGGTACTGGGACTTGATGACGTTGTCGGTGCCGGCGACGTCGGGCTTGACGGTGACGTCCTTGACCATGTAGTCGAAGACCTTCTGCTCGCCGAGCTGGCTCTCCTGGCCGACCATCTTGAGGGACTTGGTCGGGCACACGCTCACGCACACGGAGCAGCCCATGCAGTCGAGCGGGCTGACGGCCAGGGCGTACTTGTACTTGCCCTTGGACATCTTGTGATCGACCATCTTGGTGCCTTCGGGAGCCGCAGCGACTTCCTCGGCGTTGAGGGTGTAGGGGCGGATGGTGGCGTGCGGGCAGACGTAAGCGCACTGGTTGCACTGCGCGCAGGTCTCGGCAGTCCACTCGGGAACGGTGACGGAAACGCCGCGCTTCTCGTACGCAGCGGCGCCCTGCTGGAAGGTGCCGTCGGCGTAATCGACGAAAGCGGAGACCGGCAGAGAGTCGCCGTTCATGCGGCCCACAGGCTCCATGATGTTGCGGACCATCGCAACGGTCTTTTCGGGGCCTTCGAGATGCTCAACGTGAGCTTCTTCGGTGGCGTTCGCCCAGTCGGCGGGAACATCGATCTTCACGAGTGCGCCGGCGCCGGCGTCGATGGCGTCCCAGTTCTTCTGGACGACGTCCATGCCCTTCTTCATGTAGGAGTGCTCCGCGGCATCCTTCATGTACTTGACGGCCTCATCCTTGGGCAGCACGTTCGCCAGAGCGAAGAACGCGGCCTGCAGGATGGTGTTGGTACGCTTGCCCATGCCGACCTTGACGGCGAGGTCAATGGCGTTGATGGTGTAAAGCTGCACGTTGTTCTTGGCGATGTAGCGCTTCGCGTCGGCGTGGAGGTGCTTGTTGAGCTCCTCGAAATCCCACTGGCAGTTGATGAGGAAGATGCCGCCGGGCTTCACGTCCTGCACCATCGGGAAGTTCTTCACGATGTAGGACGGGTTGTGGCAGGCGACGAAGTCGGCCTTGTTGATGTAGTACGGGCTCTTGATGGGCTTGTCGCCGAAGCGCAGGTGGCTGACGGTGACACCGCCGGTCTTCTTGGAGTCGTACTGGAAGTAGGACTGGATATACTTATCGGTGTGGTCGCCGATGATCTTGGTGGAGTTCTTGTTCGCGCCGACGGTACCGTCGCCGCCGAGACCCCAGAACTTGCACTCGATGGTGCCTTCCGCGGCGGTGTTGGGGGTCTCTTCCCGGGACTTCTCGGTGAGGGAGAGGTGGGTAACGTCGTCCACGATGCCGACGGTGAACTGATTCTTCGGCTCGTCCTTCTTGAGCTCGTCGTAAACGGCGAACACGGACGCGGGAGGCGTGTCTTTGGAGGAGAGACCGTAGCGGCCGCCGATGATCTTGGCCTGGCGGCCGGAGGTTGCGAATGCGGTCACGACGTCCATGAACAGAGGCTCGCCCTGCGCGCCGGGCTCCTTGGTGCGGTCAAGGACGGCGATCTTCTTGACGGTCTCGGGGATGGCGGCGACGAGCTTGTCGGCGCGGAACGGACGGAACAGGCGGACCTTGACAAGACCGACCTTCTCGCCGTGAGCGGTCAGGTAGTCGATGACTTCCTCGGCCACGTCGCAGATGGAGCCCATCGCAACGATGACGCGGTCGGCATCGGGCGCGCCGTAGTAGTTGAAGAGCTGGTAGTCGGTGCCGAGCTTGGCATTGACTTTCGCCATGTTCTGCTCAACGATCTCGGGCAGCGCGTTGTAGTACTTGTTGGAAGCCTCGCGGTTCTGGAAGAAGATATCGCCGTTCTCGTGGGAACCGCGCATCGTCGGATGCTCGGGGTTGAGAGCGCGCTCGCGGAACGCCTTGACAGCATCCCAGTCGAGCATGTCGGCCAGATCATCGTAATCCCAGACGGCGACCTTCTGGATCTCGTGAGAGGTACGGAAGCCGTCGAAGAAGTTGATGAACGGGACGCGGCCCTGGATGGCGGACAGGTGCGCCACCGGAGAGAGATCCATGATCTCCTGGATGTTGGTCTCCGCCAGCATGGCGAAGCCGGTCTGACGGCAGGCGTAGACGTCGCCGTGGTCGCCGAAAATGCTCAGCGCGTGGGACGCGACCGCGCGGGCGGAAACGTGGAACACGCAGGGCAGAAGCTCGCCGGCGATCTTGTACATGTTGGGGATCATCAGCAGCAGGCCCTGAGAGGCGGTGTAGGTGGTGGTCAGCGCACCGGCGTTGAGAGAGCCGTGCACGCTGCCGGCGGCGCCGGCCTCGGACTCAAGCTCCGCAACCTTGACGGTGGTGCCGAACACATTCTTCCGACCCTCGGCAGACCACTGATCCACGTAGTCCGCCATGGGGCTGGACGGCGTGATGGGGTAGATTGCCGCGACTTCGGTAAATGCATAGGACACGTGGGCGGCAGCGGTATTGCCGTCCATGGACTTAAGCTTTCTTACCATTCGATTCATCTCCTATAATTTTTTGCTCCTGTTCCGGAAATACAACAGGGCTTTCCGAAACGTCTTTGCGAACAGAGTCATTTTACCACGCCCTACCGCCGATGTAAAGAGCTTGTATAAGGGTTTTTTCTCTCATTTTTGCCGGAATCGCACAGGAATTCCCTTGAATTTTGGTATGCTTTTCCCGGTTTCGGCGACAAGAAAAGCCTTGTACTTTTCGACAATCTGTTTTATAATTATGAATCGATTTGTGGAAAGGAAGACTTGCCATGGTAAAACTTGACAACGAAAGAGGCTCCATCTGCATCAGCTCCGAAGTGTTCACGTGGCTGGCAGGGGATGCGGCGACGCGTTGCTTCGGCGTCAAAGGGATGGCCGGACGCGCCAAGGAAAGCGGTCTGGTGCAGCTTCTCCGTCGGGAGTCTATGACCAAGGGCGTCTCCGTTACGCCCAACGACGACGGAAGCATTACGATCGAACTGCATATCGTGGTCGATCACGGTGTGAACATTGCCGCGCTTTGCAGCAGCATTATGAATGAAGTCAGCTACAAGGTCTCCTCCGCTACGGACGTTTCCGTCCGTCAGGTGGACGTCTATGTAGATTCCATGACGATGGACTGATCTAGCCAAGGAGGAAGCCCCGCAGTGAGAAATACAATCAGCGGTCAGGTATTCGCGGAAATGATCTTCTGCGCCTCGGCCGCGCTGGACGAGAACCGCCAGCAACTCAACGAGCTTAACGTTTTTCCCGTGCCGGACGGCGACACCGGCACGAATATGTCTCTGACCATGTCCGCCGCCGCGACCGCCCTGCGCGGCCGCACGCCCTCCGCCGTCGGCGACGCCGCCGATACCGCCGCCTCCGCGCTGCTGCGCGGCGCGCGCGGCAACTCCGGCGTTATTCTCTCCCTGCTGTTCCGCGGGCTCGCCAAAAGTCTGCGCGGCAAGGCCGAGTGCACCGCCGCAGACTGGGCCAAAGCGATGTGTGACGGCGTGGACGCCGCCTACAAAGCCGTTATGAAACCCGCCGAAGGCACGGTGCTCACCGTGTCCCGCTGCGCCTCCGAAGCCGCCGCCGAGCGGATCAAGGCCGGCGTGACCGACATCGAAGAGCTTCTCACCGACGCTCTCGCCGTGGCGCGCGAAACGCTCGCCAAGACCGTGGACATGAACCCCGTGCTCAAAAAAGCAGGCGTCGTGGACGCCGGCGGCCAGGGCTACGTTGTCATCCTCAACGCGATGCTGCTCTGCTTACAGGGTAAGTTCGTCGCCAAGGCTCCCGTGACGGAGACCAGGACGAGCGCGGAATTCTCCGCGATCAACGACGAGGAGATCACGTTCACCTACTGCACCGAGTTCATCGTCGCGCGTGAAAAGCGGCGCGACCCCGAGCTGCTGCGCAGCTTCCTTGAGAGTCTCGGCGATTCGCTCGTGCTCGTGGAGGACGACGACATCATCAAGGTCCACGTCCACACGGACGCGCCGGGCCGCGCGCTGACCGAAGCGCTGCGCTACGGCCCGCTCCAGACCGTGAAGATCGAGAACATGCGCAACCAGCACACCTCTCTCGCCGACAAGGAGACCGCCGCCGCGTCTGCCGCCCCCGCCCAGCCGGAGGCCGAGGCCGAGCCGGAGATCGCCCCCGCCGAGAAGGAAGTCGGCTTCGTCGCCGTGTGCGCCGGAGACGGCATGGCCGATCTCTTCCGCTCGCTCGGCGCCGACCGGATCGTGACCGGCGGCCAGACGATGAACCCCTCCACGGATGATATCCTCCGCGAGGTGAACAAGACTCCCGCTTCCACCGTGTTTGTGTTCCCGAACAATAAGAACATTATCATGGCGGCGGAGCAGTGCATCCCGCTCACGGAAAAGACCGTGCGCGTCATCCCGACCCGCACCGTGCCACAGGGCGTCGCCGCGCTTGCCTACATGGATCCCGACCAGTCGCCCGACGATCTGGAGGAGTCCTTCAAGGAGAGCGCCGCGCGCGTCCACACCGCGCTCGTGACCTATGCCGCGCGCGATTCGGACTACGACGGCCACATCATCCACGCGGGCGAGTATCTCGCGCTGCTCGACGGAAAGCTGCTCGGCAGCTACGCCAGTCTTCCGACGCTTCTCAAGGAGCTCAACTGGGCGTTCGGCGAGCTTGAGCCGGAATTTCTTACCGTGTACTACGGTCAGGACGTGACAGAGGCCGACGCCAATGGCGTTGCCGAGAGTCTCACCTCCTGCTTCCCGGAGGCGGACGTCTCCATCGTGAGCGGCGGTCAGCCGGTATATTATTACATGATCGCGGCGGAGTGAACGTTTTTCCCTCCCCTTCCGTCTTATAAAAAGAGACCCGCTCCCGCGGGTCTCTTTTTTCCAAAGAAAGAAAAAGGATAAAAGACCTATGGCAAAACGCTCTCACCATTTTGGCGGCACGGCGCTCAAAACGCGCCCGCGTGCGGGGCGCATCGTTCTCTGGGCCGTGCTTGCGGCGCTGCTTCTCGGCGCGGTGATCGGCGTCGTATCGCTGCTCCGCCGTCCGTCCGGTGCGGAAGCGCCGGAGAATACCGCCGCGCCCACCGCCACGCCGGACACATCCGGGACGCCTTCGGAAACACCGCTTCCCGAAGAGCTGCGCGAAGCGCCTCTCTCCCCCGAAGCGGAGATCGCGGCAAGCGCCGCGGTACGCTCGAACGGCTTTCCGATGCTCGCCTGGGCGCTGGACGGCTTTTCCGCCGACAGCCGCGGGCGGATGCAGTATTCCGGCGGGAAATATCTCACCGGCATCGACGTTTCCGAGCACCAGTACGACATCGACTGGGAAAAGGTCGCCGCCGACGGCATCGACTTTGCGATGATCCGCATCGGCTACCGCGGCTCGACTGCCGGCCAGATCTATACGGACGAATACTTTGAAAAGAACATCGCCGGGGCGACCGCCGCCGGGCTGAAGGTCGGCGTGTACTTCTATTCTCAGGCGATCAACGCCGAGGAAGCCGCCGAGGAAGCCGCCTTCGTGCTCGATGCGATCCGCCCGTACAAGGTCACGTTCCCGGTCGTGTTCGACTGGGAGATCGTCGGCGGCAGCGACGCGCGCACATACACCGTCTCGCGCGCGGTGCTCTGCGAGAGCGCCAAAACGTTCTGCGATGCCGTAGAGGACGCCGGGTACGACGCGATGATCTATTTCACGCAGTATCTCGGCTACCGGAAATACATACTGCGCCAGCTCTGCGATTACGAATTCTGGTACGCCGAATACGAGGCGAAGCCGCGCATCGTATTCAACTTCGACATGTGGCAGTATTCGAGCACCGGCTCGGTAAACGGCATTGACGGTGATGTCGATCTGAACATCTATTTCCGAATGCAATAAATCAGACCTCCATTAGTTTCCCACGTGCTTGTCCGCAGAGTTTTCGGCGCAATGGAACACAGACGTACAAAGGATCCTGGAAACAGCTCGGTTTTCAGGATCCTTTTCGCTTTCTATAAATGCAAAAATGTTAAAAGGACGGTGTTAAGTAGCAGCGCTTAACACCGTCCGGCAGGGAGGCACCCCTTTCAGCCGCGCCGCAGCCGGCGCCGCCGATAAAAGAAGTATAATGCTGACACTTACTGCCTGGTCAAGTAGAAAAACACTTCCGAAAAGTCTCTGTTTTTGGAACGCAATGACGAAGCTGAAGAGCCATGATGCAGTTTATCTGCCGCTCTGAACCATCTCCACCTTAGAGTTACTCCACGCCTGACCCTGTTTCCGCAATTGGCATCCAGACCTCATAGTAACGAACCATTTCACCATTTTCCGTGCGGTTAATGATATCCCGGCCGTAAATAGTTCCATTTTGCTTCATTCCGTTCGCTTCGACATATTCATAAAGAAAACGGATATCTTCCCTCCGGATAAATTCGGTGCCGGGAACGCCAAACGTTGAATACAGACACAGTTCTTCCGGAATGTGATAGCTACCCGGAATACTGTCAAAGCCGATCCGCTCGGCAAAGGGCGAATCAATGGTCACATCCCAGTTTGCACAGTCCTCCCAGCCGTTGCTTGAAGGCTCCGGAAAGAAAAAGGTGTAAAGCGAATTGCCGGTCAGTTCTCTTGCCTTTCTGCTCCCTTCCTGCTGGCATACGATGCCGTCGCGGCTATGCGGGACGTGCCAGCAGGAAGGCCGCTCCAAAACGGTAATTTTATTGAGAAATAAGCGCAAACGTTTCATTTGTTTCGACAAGCTTTTAAGATTATGCTCTGCCATGTTCAGCAAAAGCGTCTGACGCCGCAGTTCCGATTCCTTTCTTTCCAAAAAAGGCTCTATCTGTCCTGCAGACGATGCCGACAGCATCCATTCCGTTTCGCGAAGGGAAAACCCCATTTCTTTATAGTGGTTTCGCCGTGTAAGATCCAAGATATCATAATATGAGTAGACCCGCTGTCCGGCATTATCCCGCTTCGGAACGACCAGCCCGATCCGATCATAATATCGAATGGAATATACGGATATTCCTGTTAATTCCGCAACATCGTTTACAGAATATTGCGGCAAAGCCATGTCATATCTTGAGACGCACAATTCTTTATCCACACCTCCATATGCTTTTCCGCTCAATTGCCGTTTGATCGGCAATTGAGCGGAAATGGCTGAATTTAAAATCGGTCAAAGATTTCTCCTTGAAAGAGTGACGGGGCACGGCGGCAGTAAGTGAGTGCTTACAGATCGAGCTTGTAATCTCCGGCTTTAATAAGTCCCTTTTTCTTCAAAAGCGCGTAGACCGGCAAAGTGAAAACAACGGGCAGAACGAACGAGCAGAGGATGAGTCCTGCCCACTGCATACCCATATTGGCATTCACGGCAGCGAAATCGATACCGAGAGCCAGATTTTCTTCAACCGCCGGAGAAAACCAGCCGGTAATGGTACCGATCTGGCCGCAAAGTCCGGAAGTTCCCATACCGTTGTTGATAGGAAGGCCGTTGTTCTGCAATTTGAAAATGCAGGTTGCGATCGGGCCGCTGATTATGGAAGCAACGACCGGAGGCAGCCAGAGGATCGGCTTGCGGATCAGGTTCGGAACCTGCAGCATGGATGTACCGAGGCCAACGGAGAAAAGGCCGTTGATGCCGTTATCCTTGTAAGAAAGAACCGCAAAACCGACCATGTGGCAACAGCAGCCGGCAACACAGGCGCCGCCGGCAAGTCCGGCCAGTCCAAGACCGGCGCAGATGGCAGCAGAGGAGATGGGCAGCGTGAGAAGAATGCCCATGAGAGCGGAGCAGAGAATTCCCATGGGGAAGGGGGCCAGCTTCGTTGCTTTCATAACCAGAGTGCCAAGCGCCTGGGCCAGCTCTCCAATGGGGGGAGCGATCAGGTAGGCGACCAGAACGCCGGAGACTACGGTGACGAACGGCGTCACAATAATATCCAGCGGCGTGCGCTTGGAGACAAGCTTTCCGCAGAAAACGGCACAGATCACGACAAAGAAGACCGCCAACGGTCCTCCAGCACCGGCGAGCGCATTGGCAGCGTAGCCGACTGCGCAGCAGGAGTAAATAATGAACGGGGAGGCTTTCATACTGTACGCAATGGCCACGCCCATAGCCGCACCCTGAACGGCATAGCAGGCGGTTTTCGACTGTATCAGAAGGTTGGCGCCAGCCAGCACCTCCGAGCCCCAGGGGTTCACAACGATCTTGTTCAGCAAGGGAACCCACGTTCCAATGGTGTTAATAATGCAGCCGATCAACAGAGAGCAAAAAAGACCGTGTGCCATTGCACCCATGCCGTCGATAAAGATACGCTTAACAGAGAATTCAATATTCTGCTCTTTTAAGTACCTTGAAAAGCCTTTCGTTTCCTTTGATGTTTCCAATTTCATACTCTCCCTCTTCAAAATAGTCGGTTTTTCGCCGTGTCCCGCTTTCTCCGGTCGTTCCCACGGGTCATTCTGCTCGGATGCAGGTTTTCCCATGGGCATTTCTTCCTTTCGGGAATCCTTTTTTAGTATAATCCTGGTAGTAACTGTAGGGGGAAATAGAAAAAGGGTATTGATTCCAGCCGCAAAATATCGGATTCGTATATGAATGCAGGTAAGTTTAACCCGATCGCCCGGTTTTCCCGTCATTTAATCCCGCACTTATATGAGAGCACCTATCATCCTCATCGGAAAACCGCGAAGAGACTGTTCGTCAACTCCAGTTTTTCACACAGTTGGAGTATTTAACCAATCAAAGGACTCCGGCGCTGCCGTTTTTAACAAAACGGTAACGCCTTTTTTGTTGCACACGCCGCGGGAAAATGATAAAATAGTTTATCTCATCCTTAGGAGGTGAGCCGCCATCGCCGATATTTACGAATACAGCTCGGAAAAGTCTCTGTGCTCTCCCACCGCACCGGAAGCCTATCCGACAACGCACGAATACGAGCCGCCCTACGAGCCGAAGCGCAGCCGCCGGAAGAAATACGCGCCGCTCGCCGCCGCGGCGCTGCTGCTGCCGTTTCTCGCGCTGGCAAAGCCGTCTGCCGAGACACCGGCACCGGAACCGGAGCCGGTCGCAAGTGTTGCGCCCGCGCCTGCGGAAAGACCCGCTCCAGCGCCGGATTCGGAGCTGCGGTTTCTTTCGTTCGCCTCGCTCTGCGAGGCCGAGGTGCGCTTCCCCGCGCCGGAGGGCATCGTTTCCGCCGAGATCACATTTTTTGATCCCAATTTCCCGGACGAGGAAAACACGCTTCCCATCTCCGCGGAAGCCATTGAAAGCGGCGAATACCGCGTGATGCGCGAAACTCACTCCGTACGCGAGGCGCATCCGGAGTTTTATACCGATAATGCCGTGGAGTGTACGCTCTCCGTGCGCGTTACGATCACGCACGCCGACGGGCGCGTGGAGACGCTTTCCTCCGAGCGCGCTGAAGCGCAGCGCTTCACGATTGCCTGCGGTTATGACGCCGAGAGCGACGCGGTGAGCGTTTATCTTATAGCGACCGAGGGAGGTACGATCCCCGACGCCGTTGTCGGAGACGATCTCTCACTTCTCGACGAGGATACCGTCTGCATCTGGCCGGAGATCGAGGGCTTTGATCCATCCGCCGCGTCCGCCGAGAAAAACGAATACAGCAACCTTGTTACACTCCCCCTTCCAGAGGAACACGATGAGCTTGTGACTATCCACGTATATTTCCTTCCGGACGGCGAGACCGAGCCTTTCGACTTTGCCGAGACCGTCCGAACTACGCCGCATAAGGAGGCCGCTTCATGAAATCCGCAAAGAAATCCCCCGTTCTGCTGATCGTTTCCGTTGTCCTCTGCGCGCTGGGCTATGCTCTGCGCCCGTTCACGCCGGGATTGGCTGATATGTGCCGTCACCTTGGCTTCATCTGGATCGGCTACAGCGTGACCGCTCTGCTTTTGAAGCTGCCGAAGGAGACGCGCGCACGGACGGTGTGCTCGCTCGCGCGAAGCATTCTCTCCTATACGGCGGTGCTCCTCTCGGTCTTTTTCGGGCTGCGGGCGCTCGGCGTGGACGTGACGGCCTCGCTTGCGAGCGTCGGCGTTGTGACGCTGATCATCGGCTTCGGCGCGCAGTCGCTCATCGAAGACGTGCTCACGGGCATTTTTCTCATTGCCGAGGGGCGCTATAATGTCGGCGACATTCTTGTGCTCGACGATTTCCGCGGCAAGGTCGTGGATATCAGCGTGCGTACCACAACGCTCGAGGATGTCGGCGGAAACCGCAAGATCATCAACAACTCCGAGATCCGGAATTTCCAGAACCGCTCGCAGAAAACCTCCGTGGCGGTGAGCACGATCTCCATCGGCTACGATGCCGACCTCCGCGCCGTGGAAGCCGTGATCGCCGACGCGCTGCCCGCCATGTTTGAGGAAAATCGCGATGTATTTCTCGATGTGCCACAGTATATCGGCGTGGATGAGCTCGCCGAGAGCGGCGTTGTGCTCAAATTCATCGTCTCCTCGACGGAGGAGAACATCTTTTTCGCGCGGCGCGCGCTCAACCGCTCACTCAAGCTGCTCTTCGATGAAAAGGGTATCGACATCCCCTATCCCCAGCTCACGGTGCATACGAAATAAGGAAAGCGCAAAATTGCCCGCCGGGACATCCATTCCGGCGGGCAATTCAATTTGTCAAAGACGCCTCGCAGAGTTTGCGCCCGCAGGCGCAAATGAATTTCAAAACATTTTTGCCGGCGGCATGTACGTCGGCAAAAATACTTCTCGGCTCGCAAACGTGCGAGCGTAGCGAGTGCGCTGCGGCGAGCCGCAGCTTTTTCAAACGAAGCGTAAGCGTAGCGGGTCTCGTTTGACAGGCTCAATATGTATCTTCCTCCGGCGCAGGGGGGACAAAATTGTTGATGATGATCCAGCACATGACCGCCACGCCGATGCCCCAGCCGCCGAGCACGGCGCGCGCGCCGAAGGATATGCTGTCGGTGAGCGTGGCGAGGCTCGTTACGAGCGCAAGCATGCACGCGAAGATCGCCCGGCGCGGCTTGGCGCGGTAGAAAAGATACGCGCTCAGCCGGAACACCGCAAGCAGGCACATGGCGATCGCAAGGATCTCCATGCCGTATTCCCAGAGGATCGGATTCGCAGCGTTTTCCTTATAGAACACCACGAGCCACAGGCAGAAGAACAGCACCGGCAGCACGCTGAGCGCCGCACCGAAGCCGCCCCAGCGGGGAAGCTGCGGCATCATGGCGAGCACGGGCGCAGACAGGATGCCGAGCAGCGCCGCGGCCTTCATAAGCGTGCTCTCCTCCTTGAAGAAGAGGTACGCCGAGCCGAACGCGGCGAGCACCGCCGCCACGATGAGGATCCAGCCGGTCTCGCGGTGCGGCAGGGCGAGCGCGTCCTCCGGCTCTTCCGGCGCGCAATCGGTCTTCATGCGGCCCGAGAGCCACCATAGCGCCGCAGCAACGAGAATAAGCACCGTGACGAGCAGCGTCGTGATCGGCGCGTGAAGCGCCGGAAGACCGGTCTCGGCGTCGAAAATCGTCTGCACCTGAAGCCAGCGCAGCATGACGGCGGCCGCGGCAAACACCGTCCCTGCCATCGTATATGTCCATGCGTTTTTCTGCATAGGAAAGCCCCTGTCCTCATAAAGTTTCCCGTGAGCGCCGCTTATCCGGTGCCGGGAACGAGGGAGTATGAATGGTATTTTATACTCCTTTTGGATTATCGTCAAGAGAGGGGTAACTATGAAGCGCTGTATGCTGATGAGCGTGTTGTCGCTGCTGTTTTCTCTGCTGCTGCCGGTCACGGTGCAGCATGCCGCCGGGATCTCCGGGGGCAAGGCGCTGCCGGAGGTATCCCCCGCCGCGTCCGCCGCGCCGGAGACGCCCGCACCTATCTTTGCTGGAAGCGACGCTCTCACGGGCGTCACGCTGCTGCGCGGCGGCGCGGTGGAAACGCTCTCCATGGCGGAATACCTCCCCGGCGTCGTCGCCGGGGAGATGCCGGCGTCCTTTGAGCCGGACGCGCTTCGCGCGCAGGCCGCCGCCGCGCGAAGCTATGCGCTCGCGCGCGCCAGCGCGCCCCCGGCGGCGCACCCGCAGTGCGCCCTATGCGATGACCCCGGCTGCTGCGAGGTATACCTCACGGTCGAAGAGCGCCGCGAGCGCTGGGGCGAGCAGTACGATCTCTGGGAAACGCGGATCGAAGAGGCCGTGCGCGATACGGACGGGGCGTATCTCGTCTATGACGGCGAACCGATCACCGCGTGCTTTCACGCCTCCAGCGCCGGGTATACCGAGAGCGGCGCCGCCGTGTGGGGCGGCGACGTGCCGTATCTCGTAAGCGTTTCGAGCCCCGAAACGGCCTCAGACGTTCCCAATTTCGTCACGACCGCGGAGTTCTCCCCGGAGAGCTTCCGGGAAAAATTCCTTGCGGCGTATCCAAACGCCGATCTCTCCGCCCAGCCGCCGGACTGGGTCGGCGAGCGGACGGTCGATCCGAGCGGGCGCGTATCTTCCGTCCGCGTCGGGGATGTCTCCGTACCGGGGACGAAAATGCGCTCGATCTTCTCGCTGCGCTCGGCAAACTTCACGCTCACGTGGACGGGACGCAGCTTTCTCTTCACCGTTTCCGGCAGCGGCCACGGCGCGGGCATGAGCCAGTACGGGGCAAACGTCATGGCGAAAAACGGTTCGACGTGGCAGGAGATCTTAACGCACTACTACCCCGGCACTTCGCTCACGACGCCGTGAGCGCGCCCTTGGCACGCACCGCGACGTGTCCGGTCTCGTCCACGACCGCCTCCGCTTCCCCGCCGGAGGAAAGCTCCCCGGTGAGCAGCGCTTCGGCGAGCGGGTCTTCGAGCTGCGTCTGCACCGTGCGCCGAAGAGGACGCGCGCCGTAATCCGGGTCGTACCCGGCCTCGGCGAGCCTGGCGACCGCCTCGGGCGTCACCGTGAGATGGACGCCGAGCGCGGCGGCGCGCAGCGCCACCGTCTGCACCATGTTCCCGGCAATGGCGCGGATGTCCTCGCCGGTGAGCCGGTGGAAAACGATGATCTCGTCGATGCGGTTCAAAAATTCCGGCCGGAACGTCTTTTTGAGTTCGGCTGTCACCGCCTCGCGGATCTCTGCATAGCTCCGCTCCGGCGTGCCCTCCAGCCCGGAGAAACCGAGCGCCGCACGGCGGTCCGTGATGGCGCGCGCACCGATGTTCGATGTCATCACGATCACGGTATTGCGGAAATCGACGGTCCGCCCCTGCGAATCGGTGAGCCGCCCGTCGTCCATGATCTGCAAGAGCAGGTTGAACACGTCCTCGTGCGCCTTTTCGATCTCGTCGAAGAGCACAACGCTGTAGGGCTTGCGGCGCACCTTTTCGGTAAGCTGGCCGCCCTCGTCAAAGCCGACGTAGCCCGGCGGCGAGCCGATGAGCTTCGATACCGTGTGCTTTTCCATATACTCGGACATATCGACACGGATCATGGCGTTCTCATCGCCGAACATCGCCTCGGCGAGCGCGCGGCAGAGCTCCGTCTTGCCAACGCCCGTAGGGCCGAGGAAGAGAAAGCTCCCGACGGGCCGGTGCGGGTCCTTGAGCCCGACTCTGCCGCGCCGGATGGCGCGCGCCACCGCCGCGACCGCTTCGTTCTGCCCGATCACACGGCGATGCAGCACATCCTCCATATGCAGCAGCCGCTCGCTCTCGCTCTCGTTGAGACTTGTGACGGGAATGCCCGTCCATCCGGAGACGACTGCGGCGATGTCCTCGGCGGACACAACGCCGCGGTGTCCGCCGCGCTCGGCATCCCATTCGCCGCGCGCCTTTTCCAGCGCGCCCCGCTCGGAGCGCTCGCGGTCTCGCAGCTGCGCGGCAAGCTCATAGTCCTGCGCGCGGACGGCCTCCTCCTTCTGGGCGGACAGCGTTGCGAGCTTCGCCTCGATGGTCTTCATCTCGTCCGGAGCAGTCAGGTTTTCCATGCGCACGCGCGACGCGGCCTCATCCACGAGATCGATCGCCTTGTCCGGGAGAAACCGGTCGCTGATATACCGCGCGGAGAGCTTCACCGCGGCGGTGAGAGCCTCGTCCGTGATCTTCAGGCCGTGGTGCGCTTCGTACCGGTCGCGCAGGCCGCGCAGGATCTGAAAGCTCTCGTCCTCCGTCGGCTCGGCGACCGTGACCGGCTGGAAGCGCCGCTCAAAGGCGGCGTCCTTTTCGATATGCTTGCGGTATTCGGAGAGCGTCGTCGCACCGACGATCTGGATCTCGCCGCGGCTGAGCGCGGGCTTCAGGATATTCGCCGCGTCGATCGCTCCCTCCGCCGCGCCCGCGCCGATCACGGTGTGCAGCTCGTCGATGAAGAGCACAACGTCCTTCGCCTTGCCGACCTCCTTGAGAACGTTTTTCAGCCGGTCCTCAAAATCGCCGCGGTACTTTGTCCCGGCGAGCATCCCGGTGAGATCGAGCGATACGATGCGCTTGTCGCGCAGATTTTCCGGCACCTCGCCGTGGGCGACGCGCTGGGCGAGCCCCTCGGCCACGGCGGTCTTGCCAACGCCCGGCTCGCCGATGAGCACCGGGTTATTCTTCGACCGGCGCGAGAGGATCTGGATGACGCGCGCGATCTCTTTGTCGCGCCCGATCACGGGGTCCAGCTCGCCGCGCGAGGCCATCTCCGTGAGATCACGGCTGTACTGGTCGAGATTCTTTGTTTCCGCATGGCGCACCGCCGTGCGCTGCCCGACGCCGCCGCTGCGCGCCGCGGCGCGGTAGTCGCTCGAACTAAAGCGGGTGAAAACATCCGTATAGATCTTGTTGAGATCGCCGCCGGCGGCGGTCAAAAGATGCGCGGCGGTGCTCTCCGGCTCGCGCAAGATGCCCATGAGCAGATGCTCCGTGCCGACATAGCTGTGGCGCAGACGGTTGGCCTCCGCCACGGCGATCTCGATAACGCGCTTGCAGCGCGGCGTCAGCCCCTGCACCGGCATGCCCGGTGCGCCGCGGCCGGCGGTCTTTTCGATGAGATCCATCACAAGATCTTCCTCGAAGCCGTTTCCGCGCAGCACGCGCGAGCCGAGCGCATCATTTTCGCGCACGATGCCGAGCAGAAGGTGCTCGGTGCCGATGTAGCTGTGGCCAAGCTCCATGGCGGCGGCACGCGCCTTTTCAATGGCATTCCTCGCCTTTTCGGTAAATCGGTCGTTCATATTCGTCGTCTCCTTCCACAAAAGGCCAACCGGGAAAGACAATCCCTCAGTCAGCCTGTCGGCTGCCAGCTCCCTTTACACAAGGGAGCCATGTATAAGAAAACGGAGCGGATAGAATCCGCTCCGTTCTATGTCTTTTTCGGAGAAAAGACTTTACTTGTTTTCCATTTTCCGGATCATGTCGCGCAGCTCGATGGCCGTTTCAAAATCCTCTTCCTCGACGGCCTTGTGCATTTTGTGGCGCAGAGCGTTCAGCTCGCGGCGCTGCTCAAAGGCTTCCTCGGCATGCTCCTCGGCCTCCGCTTCCAGCGGATAGGCGTCCTCGCGCACGCTCGGCTCTTCACCCTTGTGACCCAGCGCTTCCTCGCCCTTCTCCTCGGCCTTTGCTTCGAGCGGGTCGGCCTCCTCATGCATTTCGACTTCCGGCTCATGCTCCGAAAGCGTCAGCAGCGGCTTGAACATCTCGCCGATCGACGGCAGACGGCCAAAGCCGAAGAAATCGACGTCCGGCAGCAGGAAGCTGTCCATCATCTTGCCGAAGGAGGTGAGCACGCTGTTCGCCTCGCGCTCGAAGATCCTGTCCAGACCTTCCTTATGGGCGCATTCGGCGCACAGATGCTTTTCCGTGGTCTTTCCGTTAATGGATTCCTTATAATAGAACTGAGCTTCGTTCTTCTTGCAGATCTCGCATTTCATTGTAATGATCTCCTTTCAAAAAATCCGTCGGATGCTGTTGTGAGCAGCATTTGTTTGAATATCGATGAGCGCACCGTCTTCCGTATCTCGACCGGAACGGCATGGAGCGCCCGCTCGCTGACCGCCGCGGCGATCAGCCGGGCAAAGGAAACATCGAGCGCACCGGCGTTCACGGCGTTGTGGAGCAGCGCGTCCGCCGTCGGCTTATCCAGCTCCCGGCCCACGGCGTTCACCGTGTGCATGATGAACTGGGAGACGTCCGGCTGCACGCGCGTGATGCGGATGTATCCGCCGCCGCCGCGCCGCGACTCGACCATGTACCCGCGCTCGGGACTGAACCGCGTGGCGATCACATAGTTGATCTGGCTCGGCACACAGCCGAAACGGTCGGCCAGAGAGCTTCGCTGCAACTCCGCCGTTCCGTCCGCGCTTTCCAGCACATCCAGAATGAACCGTGCGATCCGATCACTTGTCCCCATAGCGGCATCCCTTCTTCGATCATGTTATCTTTGACTTTCTTTAACCTTTTCTTTGACTGTATAATAGTCAAAGAACGTCAAATTCTCAACGTCCCGGATGGGCCGGATTTCGCCGGGAACGGAGGCGGCGGCGTTTTGTCTTTTTCTATCTCGCTCATTCGCAATTTTTCTTTGATTTTCTCCGTTTTTCTCGTTTTTTGAAAATTTTCCGACAAGGAAGAATTTTTGGGTTGCATTTTAAGGGATATATGTTACAATGCGGGTATCCCAAAAAGAGGAGGTACATACCATGTACGTCATTACCGACAGCTGCATTTCCTGCGGCACCTGCGCGAGCGTGTGCCCCTGCGACGCGATTTCCGAAGGCGCTGATCATTACGAGATCAACCAGGACGTCTGCGCCCAGTGCGGTTCCTGCGCCAGCAACTGCCCCATCGAGGCCATCGAGGAGCAGTAATCCTTCTTCGGCTGCGGGAGGTGCCACTCCCGCGGCTCACAACGGCGGTATGCCTGCCCTTTCGGGCTTGTCATGCCGCCGTATTTATTTTATAATGAACACATGGACTGGGATCTTTTTACCGGCGAGAGAGCCGGAACGGACGCGCTGCTGCTTGCCGATTTTGCCGGAGATGCCCGCGGGATATATGGCGCAGACCTCGGCTGCGGCAGCGGGATACTTCTGCTTCTTTTGCTGCTGGGAGACGGTGCCCGGCATATGACGGGCATTGAGCTGCGCGAGAGCGCCGCGGCGAGCGCACGGGAGAATCTGCGCGCCTTTGCGCTCGAAGAGCGCGGCGATGTCGTCTGCGCCGATTACCGGAGCGCGCCGTTCGAGAGCGAAAGTCTCGATTTTATCGTATCGAATCCGCCGTATTTTCCGGCGGGACGCGGCGCCGTCTCGCCCGACGCGGAGCGCGCCGCACAACGTACCGAAAGCGCGACCGTTTGGGAGCTCTGCTCTGCCGCCGCGCGGTATCTCAAACCCGGCGGGCAATTCTTTCTTGTCCACCGCTTGCCGCGGGAGATTGAGATTCTCGCGGCGCTGCGGCGGGCCCATCTCACGCCGGTGCGCCGCAGGGACGTTTTCTCCGCGCCGGGAAAGCGCGCACCTATTTTTCTCATGGAAGCCGTGAAGGGCGCAGACGAGGTCGATATCCGCCGCGAAAACGTCCTGCTGCGCGGCGCCGACGGCCGCGAAACCGAAGAATACCGGAAAATCTGCCACTGGGAGGCATAATCTTTATGGCCGGAACCTTATATCTGGTGGGAACGCCCATCGGCAATCTGAACGATCTCTCCCCCCGCGCGATCGAAACGCTGAAAAATGTGGACTTCATCGCCGCGGAGGATACGCGCGTCACACTGAAGCTCTTGAACCACTTCGGCATCCGCCGCCCGCTCATCAGCTATTATGAGCACAACAAGGTGGAAAGCGCCGCCGTTATTATCCCCCGGCTGCTCGGTGGAGAGAGCTGCGCGCTCGTCTCTGACGCGGGCATGCCTGCGATCTCCGACCCCGGTGAAGAGCTGGTACGGCTGTGCGGCGAGCACGGCATCACGGTTTCGGCAGCGCCGGGGCCGAGCGCGGTCATCACGGCGCTCGCCATGTCCGGTCTGCCGACGCAGCGGTTCACGTTTGAAGGCTTTCTCTCCACATCGAACAAGTCCCGGAAGGAGCATCTTGAATCGCTGCGGCACGAGCACCGGACGATCGTCCTTTACGAAGCGCCGCACAAGCTCGTGGAAACGCTCGGCGATCTGTACGACGTGCTCGGCGACCGGGACATCGCGCTCGGGCGCGAGCTCACGAAGCTTCACGAGGAGATCGTCCGCACGACGATCGGCGCGGCGCTCGAAAAATACCGCGCCGAGAGACCGCGCGGCGAATTCGTGCTCGTCGTCCGCGGCGCGCCGGTCGAAAAGGGGCCGCGCCTCCCGCTGGAGGACGCGCTCGCGCTCGTGGAGGAATACCGCGCCGGGGGCATGAAGCTCAAGGACGCAGCCAGGCGCGCCGCCGCCGAGACGGGACAGAGCCGCAACGATCTTTACCACGCCGCGCTCGTGCGCGAAAAGGAAATTAACACAGAAGAGTAATTTTTCGCTTTCCTCCGGCAAAGAAATATGCTATAATGCTGTCACAGAAATCCACCACCTACCGGTTATAAGGAGGCTGTTTTATGGAAAAGAAACGCATCATCACCATCGGACGCGAGTTTGGCAGCGGCGGACGCACCATCGGCAAGGAAGTCGCCGAGCGGCTCGGCATCCCATGCTATGACCATGAGCTGATCGACCGGCTGGCCGAAGAGAGCGGACTTTCCAAGGAATACATCACCAACGAGAGCGAATACGCCTCCCACAGCAGCTGGACGGCGGTGGCGTTCTCCTCGGTGCGCTCGTTCGGCGTACCGTCCAACCAGGACTATCTCTGGGCGATCCAGCGCCGCATCATTCTTGAGCTCGGCCAGAAGGAAAACTGCGTGATCGTCGGCCGCTGTGCCGACGCTATTCTCGACGGTACCGCCGATCTTCTCAAGGTGTTCGTCCACGCCGACTTTGAAAAGCGCGCCAAGCGCATCGTGGAAAAATACGGCGAGACCGAGGAGCCGACCGAGAAGCGCCTGCGCGACAAGGACAAGCGCCGCGCGCTCTATTATCAGTTCTACACCGATCTCGAATGGGGCAACATGAACCACTACCACATCATTCTCGATTCCGGCTCGCTCGGCATCGAAAAGTGCGTAGATGTGATCGCCTCGCTCTACTAAAAATCTTTGCGGCGCCGGAAACCGGCGCCGCTCTTTTACAATAGCCGTCCCATATGGGGCGGCTATTTTTGCGTAAAAACGGCAATTTGTGCAAATTGGCGCATTATGTACGGTTTTACCGCAATTCGAAGAGTTCGACATTTTTCGCCATGGTTTCCCCTCAGAGGGCGATTTAAGATGAACTGTGACAAAGTTTCTCCATCCATCGAAAGAGGGGATTCCTATGACCGTCTATATCGGGCTCATCGCCGTCAGCGCGGCGATGACGATTGAAACATTTTTCCGTCATTCCCTGCCGCGGCGCTGGTACGATCTCTTTCTCGCGCTCCCGGTCTGGATCGGGTGGTTTCTCGCGGCGACGGCGCTCTATTTTCTGCTGCTGTATCTCATTTCTCTGACGGTGGATAAATCGAAGCCGGTGGAGAAGAAAGATCCCGTTTCCCGCTGGCTGTTGAACCAGACGGTATGGCTCATCCTGCGTCTGGGTCGGGTCAAAATTGAATGCTCCGGGCTGGAAAAGCTGGAAGGTCTTCCGCCGTTTCTGCTGGCGGCCAACCATCGGTCCAACTTTGACCCGTTCATCGCCATTGCCGTTTGCCAACACTCGGAGCTTGGCTACATTGCCAAACCGGAAATTTTCGATATTCCCATCACAGGGAGCTTCGTACACAAGTGTTTTTTCCTGTCCATAGACCGCGAGGACAACCGCAAAGCGCTGGAAACGATCCGGCAGGCCGCCGAGCTGCTGCGGCAGGGCACCGTATCCATCGGCATTTATCCGGAGGGGACGCGCAGCAAAACGGGGGGAGCTTCTCCCCTTCCGCTGCGGCGCTTTTCAAATCGCAAAGCGCGCAGGTGCTCCCATCGTGATCGCAAAAACGACCGGTACGGAGCAAATTGCCCATCGCTTTGCAAGAAGGCGAACGCTCGTCCGGTTCGACATGCTAGACGTGCTGGACAGCAATACCGTTGCCAGACCGCACACGCGCGAGATCGGTGAGATCGTCCGCGCACGAATGCTGGAGGACCGGCAAACCATACCAACGAAGAAAGAGACGAATGCAGTATGACCTATCATGTTCTGTATAACCCCCACGCGGGAAACGGCCGCGGCACGGAAGCGGCGCAAAAGCTCCACGCGCTGCTTTCCGACGGCGAGCTGCATTTTTACGACATTGCGGAGATCGGAGACTACGGCGCATTTTTCGCTTCTCTCCCCGCCGGGGACCGCGTCGTGATCGCGGGCGGCGACGGTACGCTCACCCGCTTCATCAACGACACCGCGTCGCTTTGCCCCGGCCAAAGCATCTATTACTTTGCCACCGGCAGCGGCAACGACTTTTTCACCGATATCGGCGGAAAGACGGGCGACGCGCCCCGGTGCATCGACCGGTACCTAACGGAGCTTCCGTCGGTGTACGTGAACGGCGAGCGCCGGTATTTTCTCAACGGCATCGGCTACGTCATCGACGGGTACTGCTGTCTGGTGGGCGACCGCCAGCGGGAAACGTCAACGAACCCGGTAAATTATACCTCCATCGCCGTAAAGGGACTTCTGTTCCACTATAAGCCGACTTCTATAAGCCGACTTCCGCCGTTGTCACGGTGGACGGCGTGAAGCACGCCTACGAGCACGTATGGCTCGCTCCCACGATGCACGGGCGGTATTACGGCGGCGGCATGATCCCGACGCCGCAGCAAAACCGTCTCGCGCAGCCGCGGCTGCTTTCCGTGATGGTGTTCCGAAGCCGCAGCAAGCTGAAGGCGCTTGCCGTGTTTCCGTCCGTCTTCAAGGGAGAGCACATCCGGCATACGGATGTGGTCGAGGTGCTGACCGGGCGGGAGATCACTGTGGAGTTTGACCGCCCCGCCCCGCTGCAGATCGACGGCGAGACCGTCCCCGATGTGACGGCCTACCGCGCCGCGGCCTTCGCGGAAGCGCCGGTCGGAGCCGCAAACGCATAACATAATAAAAAAGGGCTGCCGCATATGCTTTGTATGCGGCAGCTCATTTTATTTTGTTTCGTCCCGCAGCCGTTGCAGGCAGCTCCGGCAGATCTGCTTTCCCCGGTAGGAGAGAAGTTCGCGCGTCGCGCCGCAGAACAGGCACGCGGCGTCATACTTCCGGAGGACGATGGCGTCGCCCTCGATGAATATTTCCACCGGATCGCGCACCTCCAGATTCAATGTCCGGCGCAGCTCTACCGGCAGTACCACTCGTCCCAGATCGTCGATCCGGCGGACGATCCCCGTTGATTTCATAGATCCGTACACCCCTTATCAAAATACTCTTTTCGACAAAATTTTATACTGGCCGATACGAAATTGCAAGATGCAACCGCCCCGATTTTTATTGGTATTTTTTTCCTTGCGAGGTCTCTTCATGGCTATGTCATATGTCTGGGTCATTCTTCTTTTTGTGTCGGTCGTTTTCGGTGCGCTCACCGGCTCGGCGGGTGCTGTCGGCGCGGCGGCGGTGCAGGGTGCGCAGAGCGCCGTGGAGCTCACGCTCTCGCTCGCCGGGCCGATGATCTTCTACAGCGCCCTTCTCGAGGTCATGGAGCACTCAGGGCTGACCGAAAAGCTCTCCCGCGCGCTGCGCCCGGTGCTGGGGCGGCTGTTTCCCTCGTCCCGGAATGACCCGGAGCTGGCCGGAGAGCTTTCCTGCAACATGAGCGCAAACCTGCTCGGGCTCGGCAACGCCGCCACGCCCGCCGGGATCCGCGCGGCGCAGCGGCTGCACGAGCGCTCCGGCGGAGAGGCGGCATCCAACGAGCTATGCCGTCTCGTCGTGCTAAACACCGCGTCCATTCAGCTTCTCCCGACGACCGCCGCGGCGCTGCGCTCGGCCTGCGGCGCGGAAAATGCGTTCGACATTCTGCCCGCAGTGTGGATATCGTCCGCGGCGGGCGTAGCCGCGGGACTGCTCGCCGAGCGGCTTTTCCGGAGAGCGCCGTGAAAACGCTCTTCCAGCTGCTCCCCGCGCTGCTCGCCGTGGGCATCGGCGGGTACGCGCTCTTTCGCGGAACGGACGTTTTCTCCGCGCTCACTGACGGCGCTCTCAAAGGGCTGCGGACGGTGGGGCGCATTGCGCCGGTGCTCGTGTGTCTGCTCCCGGCGGTCGGAGCGCTGCGCGCCTCGGGCGCGATCGACGCATTCACGGCGCTGCTGCGGCCTGCGCTCTCCTTTCTTGGTATTCCGCCGGAAACCGTGCCGCTCATACTGCTGCGCCCGATGAGCGGCAGCGGCGCGCTTGCCGTGGCCGGGGATATTTTCACCGCGTGCGGCGCAGACTCCTCCGCCGGACGCACCGCAGCGGTCATGCTCGGCTCGACGGAGACAACGTTTTACGTTCTCTCCGTCTACTTCGGCGCGGCGGGCGTGCGCAAAACGCGCCACGCCGTCCCTGCGGCGCTCTGCGCTGATCTCGCGGGCTTCCTCGCCGCGGCGTTCTGCGTCAATGTGCTGCATCTGTAAAAAATAAAAGACCCCCTTGTGTAAAGGGGGCTGGCTCGCTGAAGGCGAGACTGGGGATTGTAGTCTTTGGAAAACGACAATCCCGCCGTCAACCCCTTCGGGTTTGCCACCTCCCTTTGCGCAAGGGAGGCTTTATAAGGAAAATTAATTGGGATACGTCACATCACTGATATGGCTCGGCCGCGGCTCCTGCACGCGGATGAAAAACCGGTTGCGGCCAACGACCGTATCGTCCATATCCACGCTGTAGTCGATCTCGATCTCGCCGCCGTGCGCACCGAGGCGGTTGACGATGCGCCGGGTGTTCAGCCCCATCGTCGCCGAGCCGAACGGCGTTTCGTACAGGAAGTAGCGCTTGCGCCCCTCTTCAAACTCCATGCGGGTGTTGAGCGTCCCCTCGCGCGAGAGCACAACGCCGCGCGGCTGCACGCGAAGCGACGTTTTCGTCCCCTCCATGCCGGTGAGCTCGCTCTCCTGCCAGGTGAGCAGCGTTTCCTTCTCGTCCTGGCCGTACTGTCCGGCCGTGACGAGCTCCATAGCGTCGGGGCCGTTTACGCCCTGCTGCACGCCGGTGACCGATATGATAACGTCTTTCATTCGCATGACATTCACTCCCGACACGCCGGTCTCCCCGGCATTTGGTTTATAGATTATATGCGAAAACGTCTCCGATGACAAGCGAAAAATTGTATAGCAATTTTCCGGATCTCTTGTTATAATATGATGTCAATGTGCGTTCACAGAGAGGAGTGGATCGTAATGCAGCTTGAACTGACGGAAAAAGAATTCCGGCGGCTTCTGGACATGGTGTACATCGGGAACTGGATCCTCAATTCCTGCCGGGACGACGACCGGTTTGAGGACTATGACAATCTCGAGGAAAAACTCTTTTCGCTCTGCCCGGAGCACGGGATGCGCGCGCTCGTTCAGCGCTGGCGCGGCCACTCGTACCCCTCCCGCGCGTACGAGGAAGGCGGCATCCACGAGGCGATCGCCGACTATGAGGACGCCGTTTTCTACGACATTCTGGCTGAGGAGCTCGCGCGGCGCGATATGAGCGCCGAGCAGATCAGCCAGGACGACGCGGAAGAGCTGAACGCGCGCATGGAAGAGTACTTTGCCGAGTTTGAGAAGCACGGCATAGAGAATGTGAAGGTTGAAGTTTGAAACATTGTGATGTAAGCACCATCCCGAAAAGGGTACACAAAAGCAGA
>ERZ808240.439-NODE-439-length-55284-cov-41.229789_pt1 | contig 55284 bp, 37 predicted proteins | sample MGYA00521084_ERZ808240 | MGnify/ENA primary metagenome ERZ808240 (study PRJEB31516, sample SAMN03275571) | gut metagenome | biome: mammalia-associated habitat; material: feces | host: Papio cynocephalus | place: Kenya | collected 2012-08-06 ...
CAATAATGCTAAAAGTGGTCAACTAAAATCGTTAAACCACAAAGATATCTCCGTTCCGTGTCACGGAACGGACATTCTAATACACGGAACGGACATTTCTACTTCTTCTAAAAACCATAACACAACTTTTGTACCAAAATTTGAGAAGAACCAACTTTTTGTTTATTTCCCAATATTATTCATCCTGTCCACTTGACTCTTCACCACCTCCAAGGTACTCTTGTCGGTAGCAAATACAGAGTTGAGCCCCTGGGCCTCCTGGGCTGGATCGCCCGTGTAATCGTCGCCCACCTGCCATTGCTCATGCTTAGGTTGGGCATAACCTCCCCAGCCCCAGAAGTTGCAACCGGCAAAGTATCCTCCCTTCTCTGCATTGTCTGCCACAAGACCAAACACATATCGATAATATCCATCCCGGCCCTGGGTGCTGGACCCCGGTGTGAAAGAAAAGCCATCACGAGGATAGCCAAACTCCTCCATCACCAACGGCTTGCCGAGGCGGGCACACACAGCCAGGTGGGCATCGATATAATCCTTGGTGTTCTTGCAGGACACGCCCAAATCTTCCACGAGATGATCCTTGCGTGCCCAACTCCAGTTGTAGGGCCAGAGATGAATGTTGCAATAGTCCACATTCTTGTCGGCACATATACGTTCATAACTGGCGATGTCGTTCTCGCATCCCCAACTGCCCTCGCTTCCGATACTGATGAGGTGGTTGCCGTCGAGTGAACGAATCAACCTACTTGCCTCTGCCAACCAGTGTTCGAAGGCTGGCAATGCTTCCTTGCTGAAAGCACGGGGCTCGTTGCCAATCTGCCACGACATGATGGCAGGATCGTCCACATAGCGACGATGGGTATAGCGGTTGGTGCGTCCAAGGATAAAACGCACGTAGTCGTAGAACAGCTGATGGGCTTTCTCGCAGGATGCATACTGCGACACAAACTGCATAAAGGCAGGATAGCCTGCCTCGTCGGGGCGGGGAGCCTGCCCCATACCTGCCTGCTCAAGATAATAGCCATAACCTCCACTCCACTCCCACGAGTTGTTGAGATAGAGCACGGCCACCATCTTGCGCTTCTCCATTTGCATGAGCAGATAGTCGAGACCAGCCAATATCGTGTCGTTATATACTCCAGGAGCCTCCTGCAGCGTGGGCTCCACCTTGGTCTTGACACCTCGTTTTCCATCAGAACCCACCAGAATGCGCAGGTTATCGATGCCCAACGACTTTAGCCTATCGAGTTCGCGGCACAGGCGCTTGCGGTCGCCCCCCTGGCCTTCAGAGCCAAGGATGGCACCATACCAGAAGTTGGTACCCACATAATAATAAGATTTACCGTCACGCACGAAATGTCCGTCCTTCACCTTCACGAAATCCGACTGGGCAGAGAGGCCGCATGCGGCCATTGCCAACACAATAAACATCAGTACTCTTTTCATCATTCAGCCTCCAGATAAATAACACGCGACGACCAGTCGGTCTTCTTGCCCCAGTCCACCTCGTTGGTATAAGGCATCTCCAAGCCGTGCTCCATGAGGTACTTGCCCGTATAAGCCTTGCCCTCGCAGTAGAGAGGTTTCAGGTCGATGGCGTTGAGCTCGCGCACCTTATACAGACGATTGGCATCAAGACCTGCCATCTTGACTCTCGGCAGGTGCACATTATAGAAGTTGGCCAACTTCCACCAATAGAACACGGCCTTGTCCTTCGCCTCGCTCACATACATCAGCGAGGCCAGTCCCTCGTTGTCATAAGGAGAAACCAGACGGTAAAGGTCGCCCAACTGTACCACGGGACGAATCTCCTTGTACTGGCTGATGGCCTTCTTGCAAAGCGCCTTCTCCTCATCGGTCATGTTCTTGGGCTGAATCTCCATGCCCAACCTGCCGCTCATGGCCACATCGATGCGATATTTGAGCGACGTGGTTCGGAACACGGTATGGTTGGGCACAGCCGAAATGTGGCAAGCCATGGCGATGGCGGGGAAGAAATAGCTAGTGCCATACTGCATGTAGATGCGCTGCAAGGCATCTGTATTGTCGCTCACCCAGAACTCGTCGAAGCCACGAAGCATACCCCAGTTGGCACGTCCGCCACCACTGGCGCAGCACTGTATCACCACATCCTTGTACTTGGCACGTATGCGGTCTACCACCTTGCGGAGTCCCTGATGATAGGCAATATAGAGATGACTCTGGTCTGCCATGGAGAGATACTGGCTACCATGGTTCATGATGCCCATGTTGGCATCCCACTTGATATAGGCTATCTCTGGATATTTGCTGAGCAAGTTGTCCACTATACCGAAAGCATAGTCCTGCACCTTAGGGTTGGAGAGGTCGAGAACAAGCTGCGTGCCACCACGCCCCAACACGGCATCACGCTTGGGAGCCTTGATGACCCAATCGGGATGCTTCTCGTAAAGCTCGCTGGTTGTATTGGTCATCTCGGGCTCTATCCAAATGCCAAACTTCACCTCGTTTTTCTTGGCATCACGCAACAGTCCCTCGATGCCATCAGGCAGTTTCTTCTTGTCAACCTCCCAGTCGCCAAGGGCACAGTTGTCGCTGTTGCGTTGATACTTGGTGCCAAACCATCCGTCGTCCATCACAAACAACTCACCACCCATGGAAGCTATGTCTGCCATCATTTGATCCATGCCTTGCTGGTTGATGTCGAAATAAACACCCTCCCAAGAGTTGAGCAGAATGTCGCGGAGCCGAGAGCCATGTGCCAGGACATACTTACGCCCCCAACGATGAAAGTTTCGGCTGGCGCCACTCAGTCCTTCATTCGAGAAGGTGAGAGCAAGAGCCGGTGTCTTGAAGGTTTCTCCCTTCTTGAGATGATACTCGGAATTCTCCTCGTTGATACCGGCAAAGAAATAATGGTATTCCGTATCGTCGGTCACTGCCTTGAGCTTATAGTTGCCGCTGTATTCAAGAGCCGCACCTATCACACTACCCTTGTTCTCCTGTCCTTTGCCATCGAGCGAGAACATCACCTCGGCATGAGCCGTATTCGAGTTGCAAGTGCCATGGTTGTTGCGGATGACAAACTCGCCCGGAGCAAGGGGCGCATTGTTCACACTGGCCTCGCTTGCCCATGAGCCCGAGAGATGGCTCATCCACACATTACCCCTGCGGATAGGCAACATGGCCGAGGCGAAAGTGGTAAGCGTCACCGTTCCCTTCTCGCCGTTGGTTATCTCGCTCCATGCCTCTATTAAGTCAACATCCTTATAGGCACGATAGCAAAGGTCTACCTTCAAGTTGTACACCGCATCCTTGAGATGGATGACCGTAACCGTGGCATTCGCCTCCTGACGGGAGTCATAGCCCGTAGCCACCAACGCCGTCGACAGATTGCCATCGGCATGGCGCAGAGCCAGAGCCGACTCGGCAGGAGTGTTAAGCCCATAGGCAGGATAGACATCCATTCGCCCATTGGCTGTGACACTTAAGTTTGCCTTGTCACGTTCGTCGAGACGAGAACCAAAATACAGATACTTGGCAGGCTGCCCGTTCTCCACATCGAGCACGAGCGACATACCTTGGGTACTCACATTTACCTGATCTGCCATAGCCGGCATGGCCATGGTCAGCATCAAGAGAGCCATTGATTTAAACTTCATGATGTACTTGCTTATTCAATTATTCGCCTGCAAAAATACGAAATAAAAATAAGATTGTCACATACTTTTTTGCCCTTTATTTGTCTTTTGCGCTTCCTGCATACAAAAACTCGCCCGCATGCTTCAAGCACACAGGCGAGATGACAAAAAGAAACACTTATACACACGCTTCACTACCATTGGCAGTGCGCATTTCTTATTTTTTCAATCCTGCCAAATCCAGCGACTCCATAGCATCCACCTTCAAATTCTGTTTCTTGGCACGACCAAACACCTTGGCATGGCCGACAGACTGTACTGAAAGAAGCAGCGCATCGCAATCCATACGAAACTCTGCAAACATAACATGGGCCAAACGAGCCTCCACATAGGAAGCCCTAATCATGGAATTGATTTGCGCAACATTGACCTTTTCCAAGTTCAAGACAAAGTTTGGGCAAGCTATCTGTTCTCCCCCAACCATCAGCTTTCCGCAATTCACCACCTTGATTCCTTGCAAGGTTGGAGCGACTATCGTCGCCTGCGTCTTCCTCTTACCTGCCAACTGGTGGTCGAATTTCAAAATCATTTCCTCGTCTTTCACCTCTGCCTTCTGTGCCTCCACATAGCTTTTGCCGCCGTTGACCCTTACGCTATAACCAGAATCGGCACACAAACGTATATCGACCACACTGGCATCATAGACTGCAACCGACTTAAAGCCGGAAACAGGCTTACGCTCATCCGTTCGGGTGGTATCTTCCACAAGAGCACCATCGCTACCAGAAGAACGACGCGAAGATTGATTGCCCCCACATGAAATCAACAACATCGTCAACGACAGAAGTCCACCTACAACTCGTTTCATTTCCTATTATTTTACGACAAACTTTTTGCCATTACCTACATACACTCCCTTGGGAGTGCCTGCCAGGACCCGCCCTTTAGCAACAGGCATACCAGAAAGGTTATAAATCAAAGCGTTATCAGTTTGGTCGGTTTTCTCTACCAGCTGAATGCCCGTAACATCGGGAGAATAATACTTGTTGTATCCAGCCCTGCCAGCCTCGGCACCCTTCATAATACCTTCCAAAGCTCCATTGGTTTTGATATTAGTGCTGCTACTCTTCCAATCGAAGACTTTCTGTCCAGATCTATCAAAAAGAGTCATATTAGGATAACCAAAAACATTGGTATCCCATGCAAATGGTATCATGCCACACTCCATAGCATACTGAGTGGCCTTCTCATACCAATAAGCAACCGCTTCCTCGTGCTTTTTCTGGTTTTGCCCTTTAATATTCTTGAGATTACGATGGTTTGCACCATATTCTCCCATGACCACAGGAATGCCTTTATCTGTAAACTTCTTCATCTTCTCATAAAGAGTCTTCAACCCATCCTCATTATCAGTTGCATTGCGAGAGCCTGCACCTGCAAGGGTATGACCTTTACCCCAGTAATATTGCATCTTTCCCCAACTCTCATCCTTCTCCAATCCACAGAATGTCCATGGGTCATAGCTATGTATCTCCATCATCAGACGATTCTCCGCCTCATCAGACGGCATGTCACCATAAGTGTCGTAAGTATAAGTTATGTTGGTAGAAGGTCCCTGAACTATCAGCACACGTTTGGCGTTATTGCCACCTGTGGCACGAACCGTATTGATGAAAGTCTGTTCATAAGTCTTGAGGGCATTGATATATGCAGAAGCAGCAATATTTTCTGAATGAGCAGGCTCATTGAGACCTGCGAAAAGCAAACGCTCGTCGTAGTCTTTGAAAGTTTCGGCTATCTGTTTCCAAAGCGCTGCAAGCTTGGCTGATTTTTCGCTCACTGTAGCTGCACTCACGTCGCTGAAGGAATCTTCTATCCAACCACCATCCCAGTGGTCGTTGATAATTACATACAGGTCGGCGTTGATGGCATAATCCACTACTTCCTTTACACGAGCCATCCAAGCTGCATCTATTTTTGTGGTTGCAGCATCTGAGATATGCCCCATCACCCATGCACAAGGGATACGGATGCTCTTGAAACCGTTAGCCTTCACCAAATCTATCACCGCCTGGGTCGTTTTTGTATTCTGCCAAGATGTTTCTGCATTCAATCCGGCATTGTTGGTATCATTATTGTCTGTACTGCCTGCCTCAAAAGTATTGCCGAGGTTCCAGCCTGGAGCCATGTAATAAGCCAACTGCCGAGCACTTAAATCCATTGTGGCAATGCGAGGGTCGTCCAAAGCATGACTATACATCGCTACAGCCAGCATAGCTAAAGAGAGAATTATTTTTTTCATATTCGTTATTTATGTGTATATAATCAAAGATAGAAAAGTGAAAGGATGCCAACAGTCTGGTTGCCGCACCCTCTCACTTTTATAGATTTACAAACTACTGCGGATCAAGCTCCACCTTGTCGATAGTCACATGAACCTTTGTCAAATCAACAAGGTTGGCACCAAGGTTAGCGATATCAACAGTGAAGACAACAGCACCCATGCAATTGGCTTCCGCCTCCATCTTGACAGTATATCTACCATCACCCTTGACAACTGTATCCCAGTCTGGCTTGGAACCATCAAGACTTGACCAATAAGATGGCCACCATGAAGATGTGGCATACTCAAGACCAGCGTTGAAAGTTGAAGGAGCACCTTCCTTCAAATTGCCATTGATACCTGTTATGCTGAAAGTAACAGCCATACTCTTGTCGAAGTTAATCTTGGTAATATCCAAAGGAGGATTAGCCTTTGTAAGGCCATTATAACCATATTCGTTGTATATTTCAATACGGATACGGCCATTGTTCTCAAGGTCGCCCACCACAATCTTAGAATTGTCTATCCTTACGATATTGCTCATCTTGACAGGGCGAATGCTCATGCCTACAGAACGCTTGGCAAAACCATTCTTCGCACTTCCATTATTAAATGTAAAGCTATATCCGTAGTCGGTATTAGTAGGATAGATAGCACCCGTCCAGTAATTGCCAACGGCCTGGGCATTTTTCACAACGTCATCTTCACGGAAACCAGCAGCTGGGAAGAACAAAGTATTGTTGTTGACCTTGCTCTTGAAGAGGTAGCCCTCTACTCCATCCACTACTGTCCACTCGTGAGTAGTATTGTTGAGCAACTCGGCAAAGTCGGCATTGGTAGGCAACTTGCTGTTGTACTTCTCATCGAGGTCGAAGTTATCCAACTCGGCAACAGCAGCAGGGTCAAGGTTCAAGCCCGTAATAGTCTCGGCAGGGTCATAGTCTACAAGATAAGAAGACGTAATGGTACCTGTTGGGTCTGCCCAGCCAAACATTCCTCCGACCTCACTTTCCTTGGAAGCACCAAGATTCCATTTGGCCCAAAGTACACCAGTGCCCATATCTACCCATTCCATGGTCTGTGCCTTGGCGGTAAACTCTTTAACCTCACCATACTGGAAGCCATCAGAAATCTTGAAATAAGGCACATAATAATAGGTCTGCCCTGGAGTCAGCCCTTTAATGTCGACTGAGAAATTCTGAGAGGCAGAAGCAAGAGGGTAATCCACGCCCTCTTCTTCAAGCTTCTCGTCATTCCAAAATACCTTGAAGCCACAAGCTACCTCTCCCTCTGCACCAATGATAACAGAGCTTGCCTGCGACAAAGTGGCATTAAGAGTAGCCGAAACTGCGGTCAGATTGGTAACCTCGCCAGCAGCGATAGCCACGTCGGTAGTGGTGAATGACTTTACTTCGCCATACTTGGTCACCTTACCCTGCAAGGTGACATAAGTAGCATAGTAATAAGTTACGTTCTTTGTCAAACCATTCAAGAGCACAGTAACGGCACCATTCTCGTCTATAGAACCTGCCTTCTTAGCTCCCGAGGTAGTCACCAGACTCTCGGTTGTAGAGTAAGCGACACCTACCGAATAGGAGGAGGCCTGCAATGTGGTGAGATCCTTCACAACGCCAGAGATATCTGCAGATACTGCCGTAACAGCCGCATCGCCAGTAGTTACCTCCGATATGATATTTCCTGTGGCAACAGTGTAATCGACATCATCGACACACGATGTTGTGAACAGAGAGCCTGCCAACAACAATATGCCTGCTAAATATTTTATTTTCATCATGTTATTCTAATTACTTAAGTACGACTTCACCTGTATCAAACTTCACTTCGAAAGTGATAGAGAGAGACTGCTCGTAAGACAAAGTACCGGTAGCGATAGGATTGGCATCAGACCAAGGATTGTATATATAGCGGCGACCGTTATACTTACCACCATTGGCATTGTCGTCCACCGTACGAGTAATGGCAGCATCATCAAATGCAATTGAGTTACCATCCACCTTAATATCCTTGATGATAATGTCAGCATTAGGATGATCCTTCAAAAGTTTGTCCACCTGCAAATAGATAATCTTGCCATCCACTGTAAGAGCACCCTTTGCTGTACAAGTGTAAGTACCCTCTTCTGTCACATAAACAGGATCACTGTTGTTGAAAGCATAGTTTACATTTTCACCGCAATAAAGTACAGCAGAGTATTTCTTTACTTGAACGCCCGAGACATAAGGCTTGAAGTGATAGCCCATGTACTGAACAGCATTGCCCTGGTTATCGCGTTCCGCACTACCCAGCCACAAATCACTCAAGGCATTGCTCTCACCGTCTTTTGCTGTTTTAATAATGCGTAAGGTGTTGTCGGCATTGGCCTTGAATTCAGCCAAACCATCCACAGAGAGTTGAACAATAGGCAATCCATTAGAGAATGTATAAACGCCCTTGTCGTCCAAGGTATAAGTACCCTCTACGGTCTCACCGGCAGGTGTCGTTACAGAATAAGTCTTCTTACTATGGTTCATCACCAAGGTCAAGTCGCCAATACCAAAGGTTGGAGTTGACGATTGTATATCTTTCAATGTGCCATCCAATTTAGCCCAATCGAAAGGAGTATCATCCTCTGCCAACTTATAAGTAACCACATTCTGGGTCTTAGGCTCTACATAGTCTCTCCAGTCTTCATCCAAAGCAGGAGCCACTTCTCCTGTTGAAACATTAGGTGTCCAGTTGTCACGATATTCCTCAGAGATAAAGTTGTAAACCAGCAGACAAGGACCTTCGGAAGAATTATCACGGAGGACTGCCAACTGCATGTGGTCTTCGGTAAGCGACAGGAGTTTCATGCTGGTCCAGTTGGTAACGATTGCATCATGGTCGGGATCGTGAAGCAACGCCGCATCACTCATCTTGACAGTATGGTTGTCGACATCGAGCATAAAGGTGCCATTCGATGTCTTGTTGTTATAAGCATCGTATACTGTAACATTGGCACCTCCATTGAGGTCGAACTCCATATAGCCAAAGTCGAAAGGACCTGTCGTCGGGAACATCCAGCTACCATTGCCAGCATAATCAGCACACCAGTTCCAGGAATCACCAGAAATAGTCTCACCATTGGTTACGCTCTCCCAACAGTCGTCTGTTCCATAGAAATACAAAGGACCAACAAAGTAACGGCAAACGCCCTTGGAGTCAAGGTCGAGATACCATTTCTTTTTCGAGCCTACACCACCAGTCATATACACCCAAAGAGGGTCTTGCACGAACTCTGCACAGAAATCTGAGATTTCAAAAGAAGCAGCCTCGCCATATACGACACCATTAGGAGTCTCAACCCCCATACGGCAACTATAAGTACCAACGAAAGGCATCTTAAGAATAAGCTGACGCCCCTGCACACGTCCCTGAGGACTATCCCACAGCACCTGATAGTTGCTTGGAACAAGACTCGTCAAGGTAACAATATTAGGGTTGGACTCATCATGAGTAATGGTAAATCCCGTTCCCTCATTAAGGTCAGCCGCCGTTATGCCAGAGTCACCCAACTTGTACTCATCTGGCGTGCAAGCTACCATCCCAAAGAAAATGGTCAAGGCTGCCAAAACCGAATATAATTTATGATAAAGTTTCATATCATTCTATTTTTTTAATTATAATTTACAATCAATAATTATTCATTATCATTGTTCATTATTACCAGCCAGGATTTTGTGTCAGATAATCTGTGCCCATCAAAGTAATCTGAGCAGAAGGCTTTCTCATCAAACCCTTAGTGCCAAGGAATTTGCTCGAATCGAAGTTCATGGTAGCGGCTTCTCCACCATTGCTCACCTGTACTCCGTTCTGCTTGGCTAAGAGGTTTGCCGTGCCCTCCAAGCCCTTGAAGCGAAGCATATCCCAGTAGCGAACGCCTTCGAAGGCGAACTCCAGACGGCGCTCCTCAAAGATACTTTCCTTGGATACGACCTTGCGATGATTCTCATCACCAAAAGCACGGTCGCGCACCAAGTTGAAATTCTCCTGAGCGTTGGCACATCCCATCTCGGCTGCCATCAGCAGAACATCTGCATAGCGCATAACAACAAAGTCCTGACTCTCCTTATACTGCCAATCGGAACCAGCACCTGGAGTCTCTACTTCTACCCAACGTGTTCCGTCGTTGAAACCTGTTGCTGAGTATTTTTTCATAGAATAGCCAGTATATTCTCGCCAGTCGCCAGATGTATTGAATTTATCTGAAGATGTAATTCCTTCCTTTGTCAAATTGATGATAGACGCATCACGACGAGTATCACCCTCCATATAAGAAGAATACAACTGAGGATTTACTGTAGCCACACCCCATCCTGTAGCATAAGGAGCAAAAGTGGTGTTGCGCATAGAAACTAAAGCGATGGTACCATTCTGATTGACACCCTGTGAGAGATTAGAGTCGAACTTCAGGTTGAACAGAATCTCTGAGTTGCTCTCACCGGCATAAGTTTCGGTGCTCCAAGTATGACTGCCATCAGCCGCTGCCACACGAGAAGAAGCAGGCCAAAGGTCGCCAAAGTTCTCTACGAGTTTGAAGTTGCCTTGAGAGATGATGTCCTCAAGACTCTGTTTCACCTCTGCCTCGGTCACGGCTTGAAGCTGCGCTCCATAGTAACCAGTATAGAACAAATAGACGCGAGCCAGCAAAGCCTTGGCCGCCCACTCCGAAATCAAGCCATTATTGGTATTCTTCCAAGCAGCCTCGTCATAAGCACCAAACTTAATAGAGTTTCCCGCATCCTTCAAATCGGTAGCAATCTGCTCGTAAATATCAGCAACAGGCGACTCCTTTACCTTTGACACGGAAGGACTTGTCAGCAATGGAACTTCGCCAAAGAGGCGAGTCAGATCAAAATAGCACAAAGCTCTGATTGCCTTAGCCTGACCTTCCACATTGCCACGCTGCTGTTCACTCGCCCAGTTGACTTTATCCACATCACGGAGCAACGAGTTGCAACGATTAACACATGCATAATAAGCCACCCAACGTGACTCCAGCAAATTGGCAGATGCCACATAACCTTTGTCAAAGCAGTCTATCGCCAAAAAATCGGTATTGTCACCTGTACCACCACCGGCAAAGCAGTCATCCGACATAATATCGGAAGCCAACTGGAAATTGGCACCGTCATAGCAATAAGCCTGCTGATAGCCATCATAGCAACCATTCAGCACGAACTCTGCGTCTTCGCCCGACATAGAGGCACCTGCGACCAAACTACCTTTTGGGGTAGTATTGAGGTAGTCGTCGCCGCAAGAGGTCAGAGTAAAAATCCCCAATCCTGCGCACAACGCACACATATATATCTTCTTCATACGAATAAGCATTTTTAGAATTTAACATTTAATCCTACAAGGAATGTACGTGGACGTGGATAAGAACCGAAGTCCATGCCAGATACCCAAGAATTATAACCATAACCAACCTCTGGATCCATACCATCGTATTTAGTCAGACAGATGAGGTTCTGCGCCTGAACATAAAGACGGCATTGTGACAGCCATTTCTGATTTACCAATGGTGCGAAGTCGTATCCCAAGGTAATGTTGCTCAGACGAAGATAGTCACCCTTCTGAAGGAAGAGGTCAGAGAACTCATAGTTCATTGTTGCCTTAGAAGAAATACGAGGAACCTTATTGGAAGTACCCTCACCAGTCCAACGCTGCAGAACGGCTGTTGTCCAGTTGTTCTGGTAGCCAGTATAGTTGCGGTAGCTCTGAAGGATATAGAACCCTGTAGCACCAGCAAACTGTGCATTGAAATCGAAATTCTTATAGTTGAAACCAAGGTTGAAACCAAAAGTAAACTTAGGCACACCGTTGCCCAAATCCACCTTGTCGTCATCATTGATTACGCCATTGTGGTCCATATCTACATATCTCACATCACCAGGCTTAACATCCGACTGAAGTACGCCATTGCCTGCGGAGATCCAATCTTCAATCTCCTGCTGATTTTGGAAGATGCCTGCTGTCTTATAACCGAAGAAGAATCCCATGGCATGACCGCTCTGTGCACGGAAGATCTCTGTATTGTCGTCTGAGAGAATCTGTCCACGACCATGAATGATACCATCATCTGTAGGAACTTCCGTCACCTCATTCTTATTATAGGCACCATTGAAGCCTACATTATACACGAAATCCTTGCCTATACGGTCGTTCCAATTCAGATTGAACTCAAAACCTGAGTTACGTACATTTCCACCATTAATCCAAGCAGTAGAGAAACCTGTAGTTGCAAAAGTTGGTGAGTTGACCAACCAGTCTTTGGTAGTCTTGATGTAATAATCCAGATTGACATTCAGCTTCTTGAAAAGACGAGCATCAATACCTACGTTAAACTGCTCGGAGGTTTCCCAAGTCAAATCTTCATTGGCAAAACTTGAAGGATAGAATCCATAACTGTTGGTAGTACTACCATAGTTATAATATGCATCGTTGCTCAATGTGGCCAAATAACGGAAAGTGGCAATATTCTGGTTACCTACCTGTCCCCAACTCAAGCGCAGTTTCAGGAAGTCGAGCGTCTCTGTTACTGGCTTCATAAACTTCTCGTTGGTAAGGGTCCAACCAGCAGATACTGACGGGAACCAGCCAAAACGATGCCCCTCTGCAAAACGAGAGCTACCATCACAACGCAATGTGGCATTCAGCATATAAGTATCTTTCCAACTCCAACCCAAACGACCGAAGTAAGATATGGTGCGCGTAGGATCGTTGCTGATACCCTGAGCCTTGTCCTTAGTGTCATTGCCATTGCTCAACCAAGCCTTGTCCCATGAATCCATACCCTGCTTCATGTTCTGATTGGCTGCATACATATACTCACCATCGTAACGCGAAGCCTCTGTACCAAGAAGAGCATTGAAAGAATGGTCCTTGATATCAAAGTTGTAAGATAAAGTGTTTGTCCAAGTCAGCGTAAAACCGTCACCTGTATTCTGAGAAACATAAGAAGACTTGTTGTCGGTATACTGGTCGAACTTATATTTAGACGTATAAGAACGGCTCTTGGAATTGTTATAAGAAACACCGAAAACAGAACGGAACAACAAGTTCTTGATAGGCTGGATGTTCATGTAAACGTTAGCGTCTGCTATCCAGTTCTGAGTACGTTTCTTGTTAACCATCATCAAGCCGACTGGGTTGCCACCTGTACCTGTATTCCAGTCTGAATAATTAGTATCAAAATAGCCTGTGCCATAATCATCCTTACCATATACGGGGTTTACGGGATACGCCATCAAAGCGCTACGAAGGGAACTACCAGAATACAATACATTTTCATTTCCGTCGTCGAGGTCGTTGATACCATTCACACGCTTGTAAATCAAGCTGGCATGCTCGCCAACGGTAATAATATCCTTATAGAGTTTGTGCTCACTGTTGATACGGAAATTATAACGATCCATGTCGCTGATGCCCTTACCACCTACAATACCTTCCTGATAAAGATAACCAAGAGACATGGCATAAGTAGAAGTCTTTGAACCACCTGTCACACTTAGGTTATAGCTCTGAATGCTTGCATCATTGGTCAAAGCATCAAACCAATTTGTGTCCACATCCTTGGTGCTTGCCATCGACTCCCAATCGTTGACTGCACCTGTACCCATGTTGAGGTTGTACTCATCCATGATGACCTTGTACTCCTTGGCATTCAGCAGCTTTGGAGAACGAGCTATCTTCTGCACACCAATGTAAGAATCGAAAGAAATTTTAGCGGAGCCTTCCTTACCACTCTTGGTTGTGATAAGTACTACACCATTAGCAGCCTGCGCACCATAAATAGCTGCAGAAGCAGCATCCTTCAAGATGTCGATGCTCTCGATGTCGGCAGGGTTCAAGGTTGAGATATCACCACCCACTCCATCTATCAGATAAAGAGGAGAGCTACCTTCATTGGAACCCAAACCACGAATGCTCACCTTCATGCTTGAGCCTGGCTGACCAGAAGTCGTGGTGATGTTGACACCAGGAGTCTGACCTTGCATAGCTTGAAGAGGACTGGTTGTGTTCATCTTGGCGATGTCGTCACCTTTCACTTGTGTCGTGGCACCCGTTAGGAGTTTCTTTTTCTGAACACCATAACCCACCACGACAACTTCGTCGAGAGACTGCTTGTCTTCTTGTAGTACGATGTTTAGGTTTGCCCCCCCAGAAGTGACTTTCACTTTCCGAGTAATGAAGCCAAGATAAGAAACTTCAAGAGTCTGGCCACTCTTGGCATCAATCTTGAAGTTACCATCGAGGTCGGTGACTGTTCCGACCTTAGTACCTTGCACCTGGATGCTTGCGCCTATCAATGGCTCATTATCAGTCCCAGAAGTAACGGTACCCGTAACAGATTGAGCTTTGAGGACACCCGCTCCGATTCCTAACATTGCCTGGAATGCCAACATAAGGGCTACCAGAGCAACTTTGCAGAGCATACTGCTCTGAGAGAATTTTAGAGATGTTTTTCTCATAATTACTTTAGGTTTTATTTAATATAAATAGGTATTCTATTAATAATAGATACGCTACGTTGTTGTTTGTTTCGATTGGTTTTTGCTTACTTATCTGTCCGTTTCGTAATTGTTTGTTCTTTTTTAGGTTATTATCAGCATTACGATGGCAAAATTAACGTGTTTTTGCGAACCTTAGCGTATCATTTGGTTAACTTGATATGTACGAAATGTTATTTTTGCATGGTATATTAGCAATAAAAGCCCAGAATCTGGGCTTTTAGAATATTTAGAGTAGATGATACCGCACCAGTCCATCCATGGGCGCCTGTTGTATCTCGGCGACAGAAAGATGATGCTTTTGTTCGAAGACCAGCCGTAGCGGTTGCTCGAAGTAATGGGCTATGCTTCCCACGAAAGCCACATGGAGCGATGATACCCATTGAGGAGAAGAGACTGAGGAGAAATAAGGTGTGATGTTACGCTGATAGAACTGCTCGAATGCTTCGACTACCATCTTGCACAAAGCCTCGGCATGCTGTCGGGATGTGCCCGAGTTTGCAGGCTCTCCCGCCTTATCTATCTGCATCGACATGAAAGGAGCGATGGATGCTAAGTAACGGTTGGCGAGCGGCTGGCGATATACCTTATCTATAATAGAAGAATAGTCGAGCCCGGACCATGAGAGATATTCCTGCTTCAATGTCTCTGGAAGTCTGCCCTTGAAGATACCATTGAGAAACATCTTGCCCAAGGCTGCCCCGCTACCCTCGTCACCAAGAATATATCCCAATGGAGGAGTGTTGAGAAGAATACGTTCACCGTCATACAAACAACTGTTGGCTCCCGTGCCCAAGATACAGGCTATGCCAGGACCATGTCCCAACAAGGCTCGGGCCGCGCCCAACAAGTCGCTCTCGGCATGAACCTCCGCTTGTGGAAATTGTCCGAGCAATAGATGCTCCATGCGGGGCTTCATAGATTCGGTAACACCACTACCATAGAAGAACACACGTGTGGGAGATTCTGACAACGAAAGTTCTTGAGCGAGAATTTGCCTGATTCCATCATCGGAGAGATGGAAAGGATTGATGCCCTGCGTTTTGTGGGTGGACTGGATTTGTCCCGAGGCATCCACGAGCCCCCAATCGGTCTTGGTGCTTCCGCTGTCAGCTATGAGTGTTGTCATAATCATTACTTTTTTTTGTTATCAATCGCAACTGCAAAAGTAATAAAATTAACGAGAAAAACAACATATCTCATATCGAAAATCGTAAAAAAGGAATTATCTTTTTGCTTCTTTCTCTATTTTTGCTTAACTTTGCAGACAAATAAAGAAAACAACATGAAGAAATTATCGATAATCATCCTGATGTGGGTGGCTTTTCTGCTGCCAAGCCATGCTGTACTCAAGGAGGCCAACCTCGACACCACGCTCTTTATGCTCCGAACCGAGCTAACCAGCTATCATCTCGACTTAGAGAAGCAAAACGAGCATGCCAAACGACAACAGCAGACCATCATCAAGGAACTGATGACCATCATGGCGCAAGCCGACCAGAACTCCATCATGCTATACTCGCAGCGCAACGGCTATATCTTCGATCTGACATACGCCTGCCACGAAGCTACCGAACAGTTTGACAAGTTCAAGTCGAAGGCCGCACCGTTCAGGGGGCTTATCAACAAGAACAACACAGAGGTGGCAAGATTTGACTCGCTCATCAACTATCTGTACAACATGAACACCGTGTTCATGAGCAAGGAAGCTCAGTTGAACCGCAACGTAGACCTTACCCTGGCTGTAAATATCCGCCGGCAGTTGGTAGAGCGACAGGAACAGTTGCACGACTACATAAGAGCCTACGACATGACTGAGAGAAAACTGAAGTCGCTCAACGACTATGCCAACCAGCGATATGCCGAGATACAGAACAGCATTTTCAAAAATGGCGGCGACAATTATTTCGCCATCCTGCAGCACATAAGCAGCAATTACAAGGAAGCCAAGACATCGGTCACTGAGAAATACCGGCCTGCCCCAGGCATGATGTCGCAATGGGACGTGAGAATCATTTTCATGCTTTTCGGCATCATCGTCTTCTATGGCATTGTGTCTATTGCCCTCAACCTCTTTACCATCCGCATTGTGGTGACACACTTGGTGAAGAGAGGCCGCTTTGAGAGCATCAAGGACAACTTCATGGCAAAGCGTCCCTGCATCATCATGGCGATGACTGTAGTCACCTTTGCCATATTGTTGGGCATCATACGCATTACAGCCCACCAAAACTTCGTCATCATGGCATGCGGACTACTCGTAGAGTTTGCTTGGCTGATAGGCGTCATCTTGATTTCACTCTTGCTCCGCGTGGGCAACGACCAGATAAAGAGTGCCTTCCGCATCTATTCTCCCTTGATGCTGGTAGGCTTCCTCGTCATCACGTTCCGTATCATCCTGATACCAAACGATCTGGTCAACTTTATATTCCCCCCCATCCTGCTCATCTGCTCGCTTTGGCAGGCAAACGTCATCAAGCGTCACAACAAGTTAGTGCCGAGAGACGACAAGATGTACGCCTACATCTCGCTTTGCGTATTTGCCGTAAGCACCTGCTGCTCGTGGGTAGGCTTCACTCTGCTATCGGTACAAATCATCATCTGGTGGATGATGCAGCTCACCTGCATCCTGAGCATCACGTGCCTGAAAGACTGGATGGAAGTCTATGCCGAGCGTAAGAACTTGAAACAAAAGCCGATAACTGACAAATGGATATTCCGCTTTATCAACAAGGTACTGATTCCAACCGGAGGCATATTGTCGTTTATCATCGCCATTTATTGGGCAGCCGACGTATTCAACATGAGCGACACCACATGGATGATATTCAACAAGGAGTACATCAGAACCAGCAACTTCACGGCTTCGCTCTACAGTATCAGCCTTGTGGCTTGCCTGTTCTTCCTGTTCAACTATATCAACATCACCACCAATGACTTGATGCGCCATCATTTCGAGAAGCAAGACCCGGCATCGGCTGCCAGTAAGATAGTGATGTTCAAGAACGTGCTGCAGGTCATTATCTGGGGCATTTGGCTGATGATAGCCCTCAACGTGTTCCAAGTGGGAAAGTCATGGCTCTTGGCCATCTTTGCCGGCTTGTCCACAGGTCTTGGTTTCGCATCCAAGGACATTTTGGAGAACATCTATTATGGAGTCTCACTGATGATGGGACGCGTAAAGGTGGGCGACTATATCATCTGCGACGGCACGCGCGGACGAGTGAGCAGCATCAGCTATACATCGACCATGCTTGAAGCTACCGACGGATCGGTGATAGCCTTCCAGAACGCACAGCTTTTCTCGAAGAACTACAAGAATATGACCCGCAACCATGGTTACGAGCTCGACATCCTGGAAGTAGGCGTAGCTTATGGCACCAATGTGAAGCATGTGAAGCAAATACTCGCCGATGCATTGAACCAACTGGACTGCATCTATCACAAGAAGGGCGTCAAAGTGGTGCTGAAAAGTTTTGACGACAGTTGCATCACCCTCAAGGTGCTGGTATGGGTGAATGTACTCACACAGTATATAGACGACGGAAAAATAATGGAGTGCATCTACGATACGCTCAATGAGCACAACATCGAGATTCCATTCCCACAGCGTGAGATTACTATCAAGACTGCCTCCACCGAGGAAACCGATGCCGCAGAATCGGCATTTAATATCAAAAATAAGTAAGAGCGCATGCCCTACTTAACATTTAACACTTAACATTTAACATTTATCGTAAAGAAAAATGGCAAAGTTTATCGCAGGGCCTTGCGTCATCGAATCGATGGAACTGTTGGACACAGTAGCACAGCAGCTCGTACGCATCAACAAAAAATTAGGCACAGACATCATATTCAAGGCTTCGTTCGACAAAGCCAACCGCACCAGCATCCGTTCTTTCCGTGGCCCGGGGCTGGAGAAAGGTCTGCAGATGCTTGCAGAAGTCAAGTCGAAATACAACCTTCGCATTACTACCGACATTCATGAAAGCTACCAGGCAGAGGCGGCAGGACAAGTGTGCGACATTCTACAAATTCCAGCCTTCCTGTGCCGACAGACCGACCTCTTGGTGGCAGCTGCCCATACAGGCAAGACGGTAAACATCAAAAAAGCACAGTTCCTCAGTGGCAGAGACATGAAATATCCTGTGGAGAAAGCTTTGGAAAGCGGTGCCAAGGAAGTGTGGCTGACAGAGCGAGGAAACTGTTTCGGCTACAACAACCTGGTAGTCGACTTCCGAAACATCTCCGACATGAAAGATATTGTGCCCACAGTCATCATGGACTGCACACATAGTGTACAACGTCCCAGTGCCGGTGACGGAAAAACCATAGGCGACCGCAAGTTTGTGCCTGCGATGGCCTTGGCAGCCAAGGCTTTCGGAGCCACAGGCTATTTCTTTGAGGTCCACCCCGACCCCGACAAAGGACTGTCGGATGCCGCCAACATGTTGGAACTCGACAAACTGGAGGATCTGATTGCAGAATTGATAAAATAACAACAGAGCTGATAAGATAACGAACCCATGACAGATATAAACAATCATATAAGCGACAAGACTATTCGCCATTATGGTGAAGAGGCACTGCGCGAAGAGGCTGAAGCCATAGTAGACCAGATAGCATTGCTGGACGATAACTTCGAGAAGGCTGTCGACCTGATGTACCATTGCCAGGGAAAGATTATCGTAACGGGTGTGGGAAAAAGCGGACACGTGGGAGCCAAGATAGCCGCCACTTTGGCATCGACAGGAACTCCAGCCTTCTATATCAATCCGCTCGACGTATATCATGGAGACCTTGGCGTGATGACCGACAAGGATGTGGTTTTGGCGCTGAGCAACAGCGGACAGACCGACGAGTTGCTGCGATTCATCCCCATGGTGCTCCACATGAACGTGCCCATCATCTCGATGACGGGCAATCCACACTCGCTGCTGGCCAAATACTCCAACTACCACATCACGGTGAAGGTAAAGAAGGAAGCCTGCCCGCTGAACCTCGCCCCCACGAGCAGCACTACGGCCGCACTTGCCATGGGCGATGCCTTGGCCATTGCGCTGATGCAGGTACGACACTTCAAGCCACGCGACTTTGCGCAGTTCCATCCAGGAGGAGAATTGGGCAAGCGCCTGCTCACCACTGCCGAGGACGTGATGAAGAAGGAAGACCTTCCCATTGTTCCCAAGGACATGCACCTTGGCGAGGCCATCATCCATGTGAGCAAGGGAAAATTGGGGTTAGGAGTGTCGGTAGATGAAGAAAATCGTGTCATCGGACTGATCACCGACGGAGACATACGGCGTGCCATGGAGAAATGGCAGGCGGAGTTCTTCAACAAGACTGTGAGCGACATCATGACCACGACTCCTAAACACGTGGCACCAACGACTAAGATTACAGAGATACAGCGCATCATGCACCAATACAAGGTGCATACTGTATTGGTGATGGACGACGAGAAGCATCTCTTAGGCATCGTCGACCATTACGCCTGCATGGTGTAAAATGAGAAACTACATCAAACATTCAGAATGAGACTCAGATACCTATTATTAACGGCAAGCATCATGCTGTTCTCTTCGCTGTGCAGCGCACAAGACAGCCTGAGGCTTGCCAACCACCACACGAAAGAGAGTAGCGACTCTGCCATCGTCGAACAGTTGAGGGAAAAGGGCATTCGATTCTCCCACAACAACTCGGTCACGCTTCTGATGAACGGTCAAGAGAAATTCGATGATTTGTTCCAGGCCATCCGTCAAGCAAAGAAAAGTGTACACTTAGAGTACTTCAACTTCCGCAACGATAGCATCGCCAACTTGCTTTTCGAGCTGCTTGCCGAGAAAGCAAAGCAGGGAGTCAAGGTAAGAGCCTTGTATGACGGTTTCGGAAACTCATCCAACAACAAGCCGCTACGCAAACGCCACATCAAGGAGATTCGCGCCAAAGGTATTGAGATATTCGAATACAAGCCTGTGAAGTTTCCCTGGGTACACGCCATCTTCAACCGCGACCACCGCAAGATCGTCGTCATCGACGGACAGATAGCCTATACTGGAGGCATGAACGTGGCCGACTATTACATCAAGGGAACCAAGGTTGTAGGCTCATGGCACGACATGCATTGCCGCATCGATGGCGATGAGGTGAACACGCTGCAAGCCATATTTCTGAAAATGTGGAACAAAGTAAGCGGACAGCACGTACATGGAGCGGAATATTTCCGTGCCAAGCGACAAGACTATCTGGTGGACGGGCTCAAGCCTGACACCACAGCCACGGCCTACCATAAGATGGTGGGCATCATCAACCGCGAGCCACACATCTCAAAAGACATCATACGCTATTTTTATGTCAACGCCATCAACGATGCTCAGGACAGCATCAAGCTGATAAGCCCTTATTTTACACTGAGTCACAAGCTGAAGAAAGCACTAAAGAATGCCGTAAAGCGAGGAGTGAAAGTGGAAATCATGCTCTCCACCAAGAGCGACATTCCCCTAACGCCCGACTGCGGTTTCTACAACGCCCACAAGTTGATGAAGGCAGGATGCAACGTATGGATGTACACCAAGGGATTCCACCATACCAAGATTATCATGGTGGACGGAAAGTTCTGCACCGTAGGTAGTGCCAACCTCAATGCTCGAAGCCTTCGCTGGGACTATGAGGAGAATGCCGTCATCGTAGACCCTTGCACCACCCAGCAACTGGTCAACCTCTTTGATGGTGAGAAAGTTGATTGCTTCTTGCTCAACGAGAAGAACTGGCGAGAGTGGCGCAGCAACTGGGGAAGATTCAAGGGATGGTTTGCCGCCACTTTTCTCACCCCATTCCTATAATTATATAATCAAAGTACAACAAGCAAGATGAACGAAGAAATGACGAAAGCCATGGCTGGCAAGCAAATGCCAAACATGATGAAAAAAAAGCCAGAACTTGCCATCGTAGAGAACAATACACTGGCAGCCATTGGGCTAAAAGGACTATTGGAGAGTGCGATACCGATGATTAAGGTACAAACTTTCGGCACATTCGGAGAATTTGAATCCAGTGCGCCAGAACATTTCATGCATTATTTTGTCTCCATGCACATAGTCTTGGCACATCGCAACTTTTTTTGTGCCGAAACGTATCAGCATCATACCATTGTGCTCACACCCAGCAACGACCCCAACTCGCAACTCCAAGATTTTCATTGCCTCTGCGTCAACGTACCAGAAAGCCAACTAATCAAGGAAATCGTGAATCTGCAACGCAGTGGTCACCCTCACGGCGAGCATATTCCTGCGCCAATAACCAAGGAAAAAGCACTATCGGATAGAGAAATCGAGGTGCTTTCACTCGTAGCTCAGGGGAAAATCAACAAGGAAATAGCCGACCTGCTCTGCATCGGACTCACCACCGTCATCACGCACCGTAAGAATATTCAGGAAAAATTAGGACTCAAAAGCATCTCCTCGCTCACCATCTACGCCGTGATGCACGGCTATGTGGACATCAACAAAATATGATGCCGGAAAACACGCCCTACCTTTATAATTTCACACTCGAAATATCCACCAAATTGTTGACGATGGCATAAATGGTAAGGCCTGCTGGCGAATGAATCTGTAGCTTGCGGGCTATGTTGCGGCGATGGGTTATCACCGTATTGATGGAGATGAACAGATGGTCGGCAATTTCTTTGTTGGTCATACCTTGCACCAAAGCCACGATAACATCCTTCTCCCGGTCGCTCAATTGCTCGTCGCTCTGCGGTGCCTGGTTAATCATATTGGATATCTTGACACTCACATCACTCTGCTTCAACTTTCGCTCCTGGTTGCGCACGGCTGGAATGAAGATTTCATCCTCTACCAGCGAATGCTGGTTGAGCCATTCCTCGTTATTATAGATGTCGTAAAGAGTCGCACTGAGTTGGTTGTTGTGCAATCCATCCGAAGGCAGATACTTGATGATGATGTTCTTCAGTTCTTTCAGTTTTGAGTCTATCTGCACATGATGCTTCGAAAAAGTCTCGATGTCGAAGTTGGCGGATGCCGTACCATCTATAAGTGATTGAACATAAGGGAATACCGTCTTCTCCTCATACTTCATGTGATTGGTGATGCTATGTGCATATTCATCATAAAGTTTTAAAATCAAACGAGCTAAATTGTCTTTTTCATCCAAGGCATCAACAAGCTCCTTACGAATAAAAGGTAATTGGAAATCTATATAGTAGGCATGGGATGCCTTGAGATAATGCAGCAAGGTGGGTAACGACAAGCGCGAAACATTGTCGTACTCCTTGTAACCGTTGATGGTAAAGTTAACCACGGCCAAGAAGGTGTAAGTATCCACAGCCTGCTCCTCGCAGACCTCTCTCACGGTTTTGTCGCCAAAGCCGAGATTGATGCCGAAACAACCTAAGCTCTGCAGGATGTTGTAATTGTCTCGAATAATGCCGATCATCTTGTCGTCAGCTTCATACATCTTTTGATTCTTCATCGTTGTTGTATACTTTTAAGACCTAAATCACGCACGTTAAAAAGAACGGATATTCACCATGTTTTTGTTTCCGCTGCAAAATTACAAAAAACATCCGAAAACCGCAATACCTAAAAATGGGGATGCGAAAGATTACCAACTTTTAAGTATTGCAAGGCATTTTTAATGTTTGTACCTTTGCACCCGAAATCGAAAAAGTGCGGTGATGCTTGCCACTCCCGAGTGGCGAAAAGGCTATCAGCAAACCATATTTGCGAGCCTGTCAATGCCGAGACCGCAAGCAGACATCCGCACTTTTTTTTAACACATATTTCTATAGAATTAGGATAATATAAAAAAGAATATCACAAAAAAAATGAACAGTTTAAGAATTGGATTGATGTCCGCAGCATTGGTCGCAGGTTTTGCAACTGCAAGTGCACAGGTTGTTGCTGCAGACAGCGTGATGCAGCACGTAAACGGCAAGCGCCTCAGCGTAGGTGGTTACGGAGAGGTGGCATACAGCCGCAATTTCTACAGTGACCACGTAAGCCGTTACAGTTTGGCTGACGAGCACAAGAAAGACCCAAGCCATGGTCGTTTCGACATTCCTCACGCAGTCATCTATTTAGGTTATGACTTTGGCAAAGGTTGGACCATGGGTACTGAGATTGAGTTCGAGCATGGTGGTGTAGGCATGGCTTACGAGAAAGAAGATGAAGAAGGCGGCGAATGGGAGCAGGAAGTAGAGAAAGGCGGCGAGGTTGAGCTTGAGCAGTTCTGGATTCAAAAATCGTTCGCACGTTGGGCTAACATCAAGGCTGGCCATATCGTTGTTCCTGTAGGTTTGAACAACGCCTATCACGAGCCATTGAATTTCTTCACTGTTTATCGTCCTGAAGGTGAGAACACTATCCTTCCAAGCACCTGGCATCAGACGGGTATCAGCTTCTGGGGACGCACCAAGGAATGGCGTTATGAATTGCAGTTCTTGGCTGGTTTGAACTCTGACAACTTCACCAATACGGGGTGGATTAACAAAGGACCAGGAACACCAACAGAAGGTGAGATTGCAACCAAATATGGTACAGCCATCCGCATCGACAACTATAGCATCAAGGGATTGCGCATCGGTTTGAGCGGCTACTATGGTCATGCCATCGGTAACTCATATCCTAACAACAAGGATGGTGCAGAGTCCAAATACAAAGGTATCGTAGCCATCGGTGCCATCGATTTCACTTATAATGACCACAACTGGATTGTACGTGGACAAGCAGATTATGGCTATTTGAGCGATGCACAGCAGTTGAAGTATTTCGCCAACCGCTTGAACGCTCTTTCTCCATTCCATCACTCTGCATTTGTCAGCAAAAATGCCTTTGCATACGGCATCGAAGCAGGTTACAACATCTTCTCACAAATAGAGAAGCTTCGCCAAAACAACCAGAAGTTGTATCTCTTCGGTCGCTATGAGCACTACAACCCATACGCATCCAAAACCAAGAATACAGCTTACGATTATACCAACGTAAAACGTATGGCAGTGGGTATCAATTACTATCCAGTAAAGCAGATTGCCATCAAGGCTGAGTACTCACATCGTTTCTTGAAGAGCCAGTACAACAACGAGCCAGCCATCAACATTGGCGTAGCTTACGAGGGATGGTTCCTCTAAAGGAAATTCGAACCTCATACAAGAAAAAAGTAAACATATCATTAACATAACATTTTAAATTACAATGAAAAAGGTATTTAAAAGTGCAGTAATGCTCATGGCAGCCTTCATGTTGCCATTAGGTTTCACATCATGCAGCAGCGATGACGATCCTGTTGACAACACAGACTTTTCAAACAAGGCTTACGGTCAGGACGCAATGGATGCCTGCGACCAGCTCTGCAACGCTCTCCGCAAAGCTTACGCTAAAGTAAATAGCGCAAATTTGAACGCTGAACAAGAGACTTACTTGAAGAACGTATGCGCAAATGCCGTTGACAACACAATTCAGCCAACATACAAGAGCTTGGCTGATGCTGTCGAGAAGCTTCACACCGCTCTTCCAAAGAGTGTAGATACAGAAAACTTGACACAAGACAACATCAACAACGCTTGTGCAGCATTCAAGGATGCACGTGCATTGTGGGAGAAGAGCGAGTCTTTCCTCGGTGGTGCTGCTTCTGACTTTGACATCGACCCACATATCGACTCATGGCCATTGAACCGTACACTTCTCCACAGCTACTTTGCTACAGGTAAGTACAGCGACGAGGCTCTTGAGGACGCCTCTATCCTCGGTTTCCATGCACTTGAGTTCATTCTCTTCCGCGATGGTCAGCCACGTAAGGTTGCAGAGTTCAAGGGTAACGACACTTACAACGGCTTCACAGATGTCAAGGGTTCTGAGGAGTTGAAGTATGCTGAGGCAGTTATCGAGGACTTGGTTAACCACGTATATGAGTTGGAAGTAGCTTGGTCTGAGAATCCTAACGCTACTCGCCTTGCAGCAGTGAAGGCAGCAGGTCTTGAGTATCAGACAGACAAGGGTCAGTCTTATGCAGCCAACATGAAGAACGCTGGTAATACATCTATCAGTAAGTTCGCCACATTGAAGGCAGCCATCCAGCAGCTTCTCTCTTTGGAGGAAGGTTCTGCATGGGCTATCTCCAACGAGGTTGGTACAGCCAAGATCGCTAACCCATTCCAAGCTGGCGACATCAGCTACGTAGAGTCTCCATATAGCTACAACTCTATCACCGACTTCCAGAACAACATTCGTTCTATCGAGAACCTTTGGTATGGTGGCACTAACGGCAAGAGCTCTAATGCAAAGTATAGCTTCCACCAGTTCTTCAAGGACAATGCGACAGCAGAGGGTCAGGCTGTAGAGACAGCTATCGAGAATGCCATCAACAAGATTGGCGCAATGCCTTACCCATTCGTGAAGTATGTAAGTACTGTTTGGGGCAAGAAGTTCGACGAAGTAAACCCTGAATAAGGATTTCAAACAGAACATACATCAAGGAAGCATCTTGCCTATTCCAAATAGGCAAGGTGCTATCCGCATTTATAAGGCATAGAATGAGTTCGTATATTTTTTACAAACAAAATACATTATGATTTATCAAAGAATTAACAAAATGCTGTTGATCGGCTTGCTTGTATTGCCATTGGCATCTTGCACGGACGACGACAATGTTGCAAACAATGACAACCTTAAAGGTGATTCACAGTTTGGTAAGGCGAACGATGTCTTCGAGGCATCTGAGTGGTATCCAGGTGGTGAACTTGGTACAGACGAGGGTATGAGCTACTCAGCTGAAACTCCTGCAACAACCAACCAAGGTCTCTCAACCAACTTCAACAAGGGTGAGGACTTCTTCGAGCATCTTTACACCATCACAGAGGCTCCACGTAAGGGTCTTGGTCCTGCTTGGGTTCGCACAAGTTGTATCCACTGCCATCCTAACTATGGCCATGGTAAGTTCCAGAACCAATATCAGGCAGACCAGTTTGGCAACGGCTACTTGCTCGTAATTTATCATCCTACAGCAGGCACTACTGCCGACGGCAAAGCTTACGCAGCCAACAGCTATATCAGTGAGGTACCAGGAATGCCACAGACCAAGGCTATGGCTCCATTCTCTGCGCCTATCGACGAGAAACAAATCAACATCCAGTGGAAAGAGGTTACTACCATGCCAAGTGGCTTGGCCATGAAGTTCCCTAAGGATGGCGAGACTTTTGCTTTGCAGTATCCAGAGGTAACCATCCCTCAGTCTGCATTCAACACCAACCCTAAACCAGACAACTACGAGGTACGCTTGGAATCTACCATCGGCATCTATGGTACAGGTTTGCTTGATGCCATCGACCAGGATGAGATGAAGAAGGTATATCAGAACGAGGCTAAATACGTAGAACTGAACCCAGCTATGTGGGACAAGGCTGCCAACGATTGGGCTTCTTCTGCATGGTACACACTCGCAGACGGCACAAAGATGATCAAGAAGTTTACTTACGCCATGACTCGTGCTTCTTTGCAGGATGGTCCTGGCGCCAACGCTATTTGGAACATTACCAACGTAACACGTTCAGACCGTCACTACCTCTATACTACGCCAGCTTGGGCTAAATACCAGTCTGAGGACCCAGAGGTAATCAGCTACATCAAGCAGCATGGCGCTGATGAGTCTTCTGTACTCCACCCTTACTATGCCGATGGTACAGACGATGGCATCAAGGAAAGAGTAAACGAAATCTTGAGCTGCAACACTGCTGCAAAATCAGAAACCTTCGAGAAGTACCTTCTGAAGGGTGCTCCATACAATGGCGAAGAGGAGATGAGCGACAAGGACTACTATGACTTCATGGTATGGCACCGTGGTCTTGCTGTTCCAGCAGCTCGCAACCTTGACAACGCACAGGTACAGGAAGGTAAGAAACTCTTCACCCAATGGGGTTGCGCTTCTTGCCACAAGCCATCTTGGAAAACTGGTGCCGACAACTATTGGGTAGATAACTCCATCAAGGCATACGCCAAGAGCATCGGCAAGGATGCCAGCACTTTGTTGCCAAAGTATCCCAACCAAACTATCTATCCATACACCGACTTGGTTCAGCACCGTTTGTTCATGGCTAACGACATCCGCACTGGTTGGTGCCGTACCACTCCACTTTGGGGTCGTGGTCTCTCCAGCATGTTGACAGGTCGAAGCGACCGTTTGCACGACTGTCGTGCCCGCAACGTAGTCGAGGCCATCATGTGGCACTGCTACGATAAGAAGAGTGATGCATACTCAGCTGCACTCAATTTCTACAATGCAACCAAGGAAGAGCGCGATGCAGTAGTAGCATTCATCAACGCCATCTAATCCCTTTAAAAAAGGGAAGATAAGATAAGCTATCATCATAAAAGCTGCCAAACACTCGAATGTCTTGGCAGCTTTTTTCTTGCAAGCAAAAAAAACTCGTATTGAATTTCTTGTATGTATCAACACAAAATCGTAACTTTGCAGGAGATGACAAAAAAAATTATATTCATCCTTTACATCCTTGTGCTCGTATGTATGGCTACCGCCACTATCGTGGAGAAAAGCCAGGGCACGGATTATGTGCATGCCCACTATTACGGGGCATGGTGGTTTATATTGATTTGGGCAGCACTCGCAGCCCTCGGTGCTTTCTACATCATCAAGCGGAAAGTGAAGTGCGCCTCTACACTGGCGCTACACCTTTCCTTCCTCATCATCTTGCTCGGTGCCTTGCTGACACATGTTTCTGCCAAACGAGGCATGATTCATCTGCGTATCGGGCTACCTACCGATACCTACATGGCATCGGATGGAGAACAGGGCATGAAGGAAGAGAAACTGCCTTTCTCGCTATGCCTTCAGAAGTTTGAGGCAAAGATGCACGATGGCACCAACGCCGTGGCTGACTATTCCTCCAAGTTCATTGTGGTGGACGGCAATGAGAAGAGCGAAGGTGAGGTGTCGATGAACAACATCTACTCTCATCGTTCCTATCGCCTCTATCAGTCTTCCTACGACGAGGACGGCAAGGGAAGCGTACTCGCCATCAATGCCGACCCTTACGGCATACCCGTCACCTACACGGGATATGCGCTTCTTTTCATCTCCCTGGTTTGGATGCTCATCGACCCCAAGGGTAGCTATCGCAAACTCTTGAAGAGTCCGCTGCTGAAGAAGGGTGCCTTGATAGTAGCCATTATCCTCAATCTTGGCAATGTTCAGACAGCAAAGGCTGAATCTACTTCCGAGAATCTACAGAATGCGGTTCTTCCCAAGGAAACCGCCGAAAAATTCGGAGAGCTCAACATTCTCTACAACGACCGCATTTGTCCTGTCCAGACCTTCGCCCTCGACTTCTGCAAGAAAATTTATGGAGCAAGAAGCTATGAAGGGCTGACCGCAGAGCAAGTACTCTCTGGTTGGGTGTTCTATGGCGATGCATGGGCGAACGAGCCTTTCATCAAAATCAAGAGCGGAGAAATGAAATCGGCAATGAACTTACCCGACTATGCCTCACTGAACAGCTTCTTCAATCGAGAGATGGGCGGTTATACCATCGGCAGGTACGTACAGGAATATTACAACGGACAGCAGGACAAGTTCCACCAGCAAGCCGCCGACATCGACGGCAAGATTCAAATCATCATGGAACTGCGCCAAGGCATCTCTCTGAAGGTATTACCTTATACATTCACCAAGAACGTGAAAGCGACCAAGAACAATCCATTCATCAAGGCAGGCACAACCACTTGGTTTTCTCCTGTAGATAAGTTGCCTCTCGCCGTAGAACACCAGCACGCACTCTATATTAAGAATGTGTTCGCATTGCTCTATGGTGACGTGAAAGCAGGCAACATAGACCGTGTAAACATCTTCTTCGACAAGATGAAGAAGTACCAAGAGATAAGCGGCGGCAACTCCTTGCCAAGCAAGACTCAATATCGAGCAGAACGCATCAACAACGCTTTCCCTTTCGCCACCATCCTCTTTATGGTAAATCTGACGTTAGGCTTCATCGCCCTTTTTTACACCATCTATCGCATGACGAAGAATCGACAAGTGAAAGCTCTGGATATCGCCTTGCCTATTCTGCTTGGCATTTCCTTCCTCGCCCTGACATTCGGCTTGGCCTTGAGATGGATTATCAGCGGCAACGTACCGATGTCGAATGGATATGAGAGTATGCTGACCGTAGCATGGTTTGTGATGCTCATCAGCATCGTGATACAGTTCCGCATCCGCATCGTGATGGTGTTCGGATTCTTGCTTTCGGGGTTCTTCCTCTTGGTGAGCCACATCAACCAGATGGACCCTGCCATCGGACAGATGATGCCTGTATTGAACAGTCCGCTGCTCAGCATACATGTAAGCATCATCATGATGAGCTATGCGCTGCTGTCCTTGACCTTTATCTGTGGCATCATGGGCATCTGCCTACACTCTCATGGCGAGGAACTGCAAGCATTGAGCCGTGTATTCCTCTCCCCTGCTCTCACAACCATGGGTTTCGGCATTTTCATCGGAGCCATCTGGGCAAATGTCAGCTGGGGAACCTACTGGAGTTGGGACAGCAAGGAGACATGGGCACTCATCACCTTCATGATATATGCCGTGGTAGTTCACACGCAAAGCTTGCCTATCTTCCGCAAGCCTCTCGCCTACCACATCTATATCACCCTGGCTTTCCTTAGCATCATCATGACATACTTCGGAGTAAACTACTTCCTTACAGGAATGCACTCCTACGCATGACAAAAGGTTCACTTTCATAGCTTTAACATAATAAGAAAAGCCATCTTTACGTCTCACACCGTACGGCGCATGCACGTGCGTCATATGATGCACATGCTCACACCATATGACGCACACACGTGCATCATATGGTGTGAAACTCAAAGATGTGGCGAACAAAGATAAAGCCGCAACCCTTTTGAGCTGCGGCTTTATCAACAATATATCTCCCAACCTATCGGAAGGAAAACGACAATTTAAACTTCAAATGATAATCTAATATATGAAAGGCATAAGCCTCAGATATTATTTCTTGCAAATTACTTAGCGTAAGCTACGCTACGTGTCTCACGGATGACGGTAATCTTAACCTGACCAGGATAAGTCATCTCGTTCTGAATCTTGGTGGCGATCTCGTCAGAGAGCTTTGTGCTCTCCTCGTCGGTCATCTTGTCGGCACCTACAATGACACGGAGCTCACGACCAGCCTGGATAGCGTAAGTCTTGGTTACACCAGGATAGCTCATGGCGATAGCCTCAAGGTCATTCAGACGCTTGATGTAAGCCTCCACAATCTCACGACGAGCACCAGGACGGGCACCAGAGATGGCATCACAAACCTGAACGATTGGAGCCAACAAGGTATTCATCTCCATCTCATCGTGGTGAGCACCGATGGCATTCACAATATCCGGCTTCTCCTTGTACTTCTCGGCAATCTTAGCGCCATACAATGCGTGTGGCAACTCGCTCTCCTCGTCTGGCACCTTACCAATATCATGCAAAAGACCAGCACGTTTAGCCTTCTTGGGGTTCAAACCAAGCTCGGAAGCCATCACGGCACAGAGGTTGGCAGTCTCACGAGCGTGCTGCAATAGGTTCTGACCATACGAAGAACGGTATTTCATCTTACCTATGATACGAATCAGCTCTGGATGCAAACCATGGATACCAAGGTCGATGGCCGTACGTTTACCCGTCTCGACAATCTCATTGTCAAGCTGCTTCTTCACCTTGGCTACCACCTCTTCGATACGAGCTGGATGGATACGACCATCGGCCACCAACTGGTGGAGCGCCAGGCGACATACCTCACGGCGCACTGGGTCGAAGGCAGAGATGACGATGGCCTCGGGGGTATCGTCCACCACAATCTCTACACCCGTGGCTGCCTCCAAGGCACGGATGTTACGTCCCTCACGACCAATGATACGGCCCTTTACCTCATCATTGTCAATGTGGAACACACTGACAGAATTCTCGATGGCTGTCTCTGTAGCCACACGCTGGATGGTCTGGATGACAATCTTCTTGGCCTGCTGGTTGGCATTGAGCTTGGCTTCGTCCATGATCTCGTTAACGTAGCTGGCGGCATCGAGCTTGGCCTGATCCTTCAGGCTTTCTACGAGACGTTGCTTGGCTTCCTCGGCGCTCAGCCCGGAGAGTTCCTCGAGCTTCTCCTGTTCCTGACGCTGCATCTTCTCCAGCTCCTGCTGCTTGATGGCGAGGAGTTTCTTCTCGTTCTCTATGCGCTGGTTGTTCTGCTCCACCTCCTGCTTGCGACGACCGAGCTCTTCCTGTCGCTGGTTGAGGGAAATCTCGCGCTGCTTGAGCTTGTTCTCGCTCTGCTGGATGCGGGAGTTGCGCTGCTGCACCTCTTTCTCCAGTTCGGCCTTCTTGTTGAGGAATTTCTCCTTCACCTCGAGCAACTTCTTTTCCTTCACTACTTCCGCCTCTTTATTGGCGGCTTCTATCATTTCATTATATTTTCCCTTGATGATATAACGGAAAATGAAAAACCCCACGGCTCCTCCCAAAACGAGGGCTACAAGGGCTGTTATGATTGTTAATACCATTTATTTATATAATATGTATTTGTTAATATTCTCACCTGCATACGCAACTACAGCCTGAGGCCTTGCGACAACGGGACATCCAAACGAACGGAGGACAAAACACCCTTACTTCTCCAGGGCATCCTCTATCTCGGCAGTAAGGCGGGTGAGAATATCTTGATAAGGTGCTGTATCGTTACGACCCGACTCCTTCTCATATCTCAAGGCGATATCGAGGAGCGACATGTAAAGAATCTCCTTGTCGCTCTTGCGCCCCTTGAAAATCTTGGAATACGAGTTGACGATATCGTTAATCAGTTTGCCTGACTTACGATAGTATTCCTCGTCCTCCCTCGGAATCTTCACCGAGAGGTCGGTGTCATAGACATGTAATCTTATAAGTAATTTCTCTTGTTCCAAATCTGCCATCGCTCCGACTATTGATTGCTCAGTAGCGTTATACACTTGTTGACATCACGGATGAGCTTGGATATGCGCTTCTGCGTGGCCTCCATGTCGGCATCCGATATTGTCATCATCTTCGCCATTTTCAAGCTGCTGTAATCGTGCTCCGCCTGCGACAATTTTTCCTGCAACACCCTGATCTGGGCATCGCGCTCGTCCACCATATCATTGAGCTCGGCATTCTCTTTCTTGACTTTTCCAAACTCAAGAATCAACTGCCTCACACGTGTGGCAAACATATTGATTGTCTTTTCGTCAGCACTCATACTCTATTTTTTGGGTACAAATATAGCGGATTTATTTCAAAAATGCAAATATTCCTCCAACTATTTGTGAATTTCATGCAATTTAGGTGGACATCACTTGCCCAACTTGCCCTTTGCCTTCTCGATTTCCTCGTCCGACGGACGGGGTTCCTTCTTGGCGAGCATCAACACCTGGAAGGCGAAGTCGGAAACCCACTGCTGACTGAATCCCAACTGCTTGTCGAGCTGGCGAAGCTGCATGACGGTCTTCACCACACTGGCATCGCTAAAGTCGTTCTTGTTGAAAATGTCGTCGACGGTCTTCTGGGTCATGGTGTAGAGCGCCTTCTTCATGAACCCCGGCAGACGGAGCTTGAACTTCATCAGGTTACCCAAGAGCATCATGAGGTCTTGGGTGAAGGTCTGGAACTGGACAAGATATACATTTACATCCTGCAGCTTGTGACACTTCTTGCGGATGCTCTGGTCTATCTCTTTGAAAAAATTGTCGTCGGTGCCGTAGACGCTCCTCATCATCTTCTTGACGTGGGCTTTCTCGCCCAGCCCTAACTTGTTGTTCTGGGTGGGAACACGAAAAGTGGCCTTGAAGGCGCGAAGGTCGGGCAACATCGCCAGGTTGGTGATGCCTAACTGCGATGCCAGCGCTGCCTGGAAATACACTCTGACAAGCGTCATGTAGTCTTCCATGCCGCCAACCTTTTTATCCTCGACCTTGCGACCGAACAGTTTTGAAAATACTCCCATTATTCGTTATTTATGATTTATACAAATTTTAAATTATCTGCAAAAGTACAATAAAACTATAAAATATCAAAATCGACAGGGCTTTTTTTGAGATGAAACACTTTTTTCATGCTTTTTCCGCCATTTTTTACACCATATTTAAATAAAAAGCATTACCTTTGCACCATCTTTGCCATGCATGGGGGGGTGGAAACAGACGTCCCCTAAGTAAAAGATGCTAAAAATAAATTGTGAAGAAATATGGAAAGAAACAATGGAAACATCTTGGTCAAAGAATGCGTTGTCATCGCAGACTTTGCCATCCTCAACCTGGTGTTGCTGGCATATATTCTGTTCTTGCCGGACATTTCGCCAAACGCATTCGAACTATCTGCGAAAATGACGTTTTTCGCAGCCAATGTCTCTATGTTCATCGCAGAGACCATGTACTCCACCATCATTCATCTAAGAAAGGTGAATTTCATGCAGGCGTGCAAACGTACATTCTACCTGAGTATGCTGACCACCGTCCTGTTCTTCCTATCGATGAGAATCTTCGTCAGCCACGGCGGATTGTTTCACTTCTGCATACTGTTCTTCGCCTCGCTCTACATCGTCCTTGTCATAGCAAGGGCACTGGAGTTGTGGTTGCTGAGATATTACCGCACCAAGGGTTACAACAACCGCACCGCTGTCTTCGTGGGCAACGACCCAGCTGTGCTCGACATGTACAACGCCTTAATGGAAGACCCGGCTGCAGGTTATCGGGTAAGCGGATACTTCGCCGATGCCGACATAGATGGAGCGCCAAAGGATTTCGTGAGACTGGGGGCCATAGCGGCACTGAATGAAGTGATAGACAGCTCCATCGACAACGCAATCCATGGCATGCCGACCCATATCCACGAACTGTTCTGCTGTCTGTCGCACGAACAGTCGAAGGAGGTGGTAAGACTGATGCAGTTCTGCGACAAGAACGTGATTCATTTCTATTACCTGCCACGCCAGTTCGAGGGTTACCGGCTGCACCTCGACGCACTGCAGTTCATGGGCAAGAATGTATACACCAACCATATCGAGCCTCTGTCGAACCCCACCAACCGCTTCATCAAACGTACGTTCGACGTGGTGGTGAGCGGCATTGCGTGCCTGTGCATGCTTCCGTTCATACCCATCATAGCACTCATCATCAAGCTGCAGAGTCCTGGCCCCATCTTCTTCCTGCAGGACAGGACAGGCATCAACGGCACGACGTTCAAATGCATCAAGTTTCGCTCCATGCACGTCAACAAGGATGCCGACCTGGCGCAGGCCACGGAGCACGACCCACGCAAGTTCGCCTTTGGCAACTTCATGAGAAAGACCAACATCGACGAGTTCCCGCAGTTCTTCAACGTGCTGCGCGGCGACATGAGCATCGTGGGTCCGCGACCGCACATGCTTCATCACACCGAGGCCTACGGTGCCATCATCAACAAATACATGGTGCGCCACTTCGCCAAACCTGGCATCACGGGATGGGCGCAGGTAACAGGCTATCGCGGCGAGACCAAGGAACTGTGGCAGATGGAAGAGCGCGTACGCCGCGACATCTGGTATCTGGAAAACTGGTCGTTCTGGCTCGACATACACATCATCTTCCTCACGGCCAAGAGCATCGTTTGCCCCGACAAGAATGCATACTAAGCCTAACAGCTAACAGCATACCCACGAAGAAGGAAACCGAGATAAAGCGACAAAGATAATCATACAACAGAATATTCACGCAACAGAAACAACAAAGACTAAAAAATATGAAAGGTATCGTTTTAGCAGGAGGGTCAGGCACACGCCTCTACCCTATCACGAAGGGCATCAGCAAGCAGCTGATACCCATCTTCGACAAGCCCATGGTCTACTACCCAATCTCGGTACTCATGCTGGCTGGCATCAAGGAAATACTCATCATATCCACCCCTTACGATCTGCCAGGATTCAAACGCCTGCTGGGTGACGGAAGCGAGTTGGGCGTGAGATTCGAATACGCCGAGCAGCCATCGCCCGACGGACTGGCGCAGGCTTTCATCATTGGCGAGGAGTTCATCGGCGACGACGATGTGTGCCTGGTCTTGGGCGACAACATCTTTTATGGCGCTGGCTTCTCAGCCTTGCTGAAGGAGAGCGCGAAGGCTGCAAAAAAGGGGCTGGCAAGCGTCTTCGGCTACTATGTGAACGACCCGGAGAGATACGGCGTAGCGGAATTTGACAAGGACGGCAATTGCCTCAGCATCGAGGAGAAGCCTGAGCATCCGAAGAGCAACTATGCCGTGGTGGGACTCTACTTCTACCCCAACGACGTGGTGAAAGTGGCAAAGAGCATCAAGCCCAGCGCACGGGGAGAGCTGGAGATAACAACCGTCAACCAGCACTATCTGAGCAAGAACGTACTGAAAGTGCGCACCCTGCAGAGAGGCTTCGCATGGCTCGACACCGGAACGCACGACAGCCTGTCGGAAGCCAGCACCTTCATCGAGGTCATCGAGAAGCGACAAGGGCTGAAGGTGGCTTGTCTGGAAGAAATAGCCTACAAACAGGGCTGGATCAACGCCGAACAACTCGCCAATCTGGCCAAACCCATGCTGAAGAACGACTACGGCAAGTACCTGCTCGAACTGGCGAAACGGTAAAAGCATGGCATAATATATACCTATTTTATATATAGTATAAAAAAGAGAAGATCAACTATCACAAAGAAAAAGATCAACACAATGGAAGAAACAAAATATCCAAAACAGGAATACCTGCAGGATGAAGAGGAAAAGTCTTCTTTTGACATCAAACAAATCTACACCATCCTGGTGCTCTACTGGAAATGGTTTGTATTGTCTACCATCATCTGCTTAGGTGCCGCCTACATTTACCTGCGATACGCCACCCCCATCTACCAGGCACAGGCCAAGCTGCTCATCAAGGACGACGACTCACAGACAACAAGAGGCAGGAGCAGCAGCATCATGAACAATATCATGAACACCTCGAATCTGGGCATCATCTCCAACTCGGCAGGTTTCGACAATGAGATAGAAATCCTGGGATCTTGCGACTTGGCGCAGCAGGTGGTCACCGACCTAAAGCTCTATGCCACCTATCGACACCCGGGACACATCAAGGATGCCACCTTGTACCGCAACCAGGAAATCAACGTCGACATGGACACGGCGCACCTAAAGAAGTTGGATGCGCCCATACTGCTGAAAATCACCCGCGAAGGCAACAACTATTGCGTGACAGGAACTTACTATACACCTGTCGAGGAGAACTCGCAGAAGATGATCAAGAAGAGCATCGACAAGACGTTCAGCCGTCTGCCTGCCACCATAGGCACACAGGTGGGTGCTGTCGTGCTGACGCAGAACGGCCATCATACACTTGCCGATGGACAGGTGCTGGAGGCGACCCTGAGCTCACCCGTAAGGACAGCCATCAAATATTTGAGCAACCTCACCGTAAGCCAGACATCAAAAACCACGACAATCGCCCAGTTGGTACTGAAAGACGAGTTTCCACGGAGAGCCGTCGACTACCTGAACCAGCTGGCCGTCGTATACAACCGACAGGCCAATGAGGACAAGAACATCATCGCCGTGCGCACGGAACAGTTCATCAACAACCGTCTGGAGAAAATCAATGCCGAGCTGGGCAACACGGAAGGAGAGTTGGAGAGCTACAAGAAGCACAACAGAGTGGTAGAGCTCAAGCTGAACGCCACCGCAGCCATCGCCAATGCCGACACTTATGTTCAAAAACTCAACGATGCCAACACCCAGATAGCATTGCTCGACGAATTGCGCAAGTACATGAACGAGCCCAGCAACAATCACCAGCCCATACCATCGAATGTGGGTCTGAGCGACGCAAGTGCCACGGCACTCATCAACGAATACAACAAGATAGCTCTGCAACGCAACCAACTATTGCACAGCGCCAGCGAGAATTCGCCTACCGTAACGCCGCTCACAGCCCAACTCGACGACCTGAGCTCATCCATCCGCCGTGCCATGAAACAGGCTCGCAATGGTTTGGAGATTCAGCGCAACAGCATCGCCTCGCAGAGCAACAAGTACCAGGGACAAATAGGAGAAACGCCCGAACAGGAGCGCATGCTGACACAAATCGGCAGACAGCAGGAAGTGAAGTCTGGTCTTTACCTGATGTTGCTGCAGAAGCGTGAGGAGAACTCCATCTCGCTCGCTGCCACGGCCGACAAAGGCAAGTTGATCGACGGACCTATGTTCGGAGGAAAGATAAGCCCCAAGAGTTCCATCATCATGCTGATAGCCCTCGTCTTAGGCATTGCCATCCCGGCAGCCATCATCTTCTTGGTACAGTTCTTCCGCTACAAGATAGAGGGACACGACGATGTGGAGAAGCTCACCACCCTGCCAATTCTCGCCGATGTGGCAGTGGCAAGCGACAGCGCAAAGAGCAAGGCCGACATTGTGGTGCACGAGAACAGAAACAACCTGATGGAGGAAATTTTCCGAGGGTTGAGAACCAACCTACAGTTCATGCTGAAAGAGAACGAAAAGGTGATCCTGTTCACTTCGACCACATCGGGCGAGGGAAAAACCTTCACCGCCTCGAATGTAGCCATCAGCTTCGCCTTGTTGGGAAAGAAAGTCATCATCATAGGCCTCGACATCCGCAAGCCAAGGTTGGCTGAGCTCTTCGAAATCGACGACCATCACCACGGCATAACTCCACTGCTTGCCAAAGACCACAACTCATGGCAGGATATCGAGGAGCAAATCGTCAATTCGGGTGTCAACAAAAACCTCGACTTGCTCATGGCAGGTCCGATACCTCCCAACCCAGCAGAGCTAATCGCCCGACATAGCCTCGATGACATCATGCCGCTGCTGAAAGAGCACTACGACTACATTTTGATAGACACAGCACCAGTAGGTCTTGTTTCTGACACACTACAGATAAGCCGCATCGCCAACGCAACTGTGTACATATGTCGTGCAGACTATACTCCGAAGTCAAGCTTCAACCTCATCAACACGCTGAGCCAAGACAAGAAGATGCCAAAGATGTCGATAGTAATCAACGGCATCGACCTGTCGAAGAAAAAGTATGGCTACTATTATGGTTATGGAAAATATGGCAAGTATGGGAAATACGGGAAATATGGCTCATACAAGGGTTATGGCAGCTCGGTATATGGGAGCTACGGAAACTACAGCAACAGCCATTACGGCGACCAGAACGACAACAGCGTAAAACATTAACAGGAAAAGAAAATGGCAACAATCGCAGTAGACTTCGACGGCACTATCGTGACTCACGAATATCCAGAGATTGGACGAGAAATTCCCTTCGCCATCGAAACATTGAAAATGTTGATAAAAGACCATCACCGCCTCATCCTGTGGTCGGTTCGCGAAGGCGAACTGCTGCAGGAGGCAGTAGATTGGTGCAAAGAGAGGGGCGTTGAGTTTTGGGCTGTCAACAAGGATTACCCCGAGGAAAGCTACGACAACAACAACCATTTCTCACGTAAGCTCAAAGCAGATTACTTCATCGACGACCGCAACATTGGCGGCCTGCCCGACTGGGGACAAATTTATCAGATTATCAGTCAAGGAAAGAGCTACAGAACACTCATCAGAGAAAGCATGGGCATGGAATCAAAACAAGAGACGCCCAAGAAAAAGCATTGGTGGAATATCTAACCAAACATTCCCCACTCTGTCATTCCAAACCCAAAAAGGGTTGCGACAACATGTAATTATTTCTATGTCGCAACCCTTTTTTCTATCCAATAGAAAACAATTTCAAGCTACTATACCATTAAAACAATTCCAAGAGATCTTATGTGAACATGAAGCCTTTTTATCAAGTCACCATGTGTACGACATAAGGTGGTAAGTCCGTACGACAAGAGATAGCATAGTCATACGGCATGAATTTGCATAGTCGTAGAGCGATGCCAAACCACAGTGCCCAGACAACTTTTACCGATGTGACTGGAAAAATATATTTCTTAACTGGGGAAAAAATATTTCCTTACTGGGAAAAAAATATTTCCTAACTGGGAAAAAAATATTTCCTAACTGGGAAACATATATTTCCTAACTGGAAAATGAAAAACTGGGCGTAGCTTCCAAAAGGAAACTACGCCCAAAACAAGTATGTTCTTATTTCACCAAATAATCAAAAGTAATTCTGATAATTAGAAGAACAAGTAGCGGTTGTCAACTACATGAGCATTCATATAAAGCTCGTTCATGAAGTTGCCCGCATACTGCATTGCCTTCTGACGGCACTTCTGCTCCATAGCCTTCTCGTCGAACTTAACAGAACGATTGGTCTTGTTGGTAACCTGAAAGAGGTAAACGCCAGCATTGCCCTTTACTGCGTGAGCAGAGAAAGCACCCTTCTTCGTGGCAGAGACAGCACCCGATAGAGCTGGTTCGCTGGCTCCAGTAGCAGCGACAAACACAGGAGCAGCGAAAGTAATCTGGTTGACAGTAGAAACCTTTCCACCCTTGGCCTTGGCAGCTGCGATGTTCTTAACACCGTTCAGTTTCTCTTCGATCATCTCGGCCTTCTTGTCCTTGACGACCTCGGCCTTCACCATTTCCTTTACCTGAGCATCGTCCAATCCACGGTAGCCGATGCGATGAATCTTGTCGAGAACCACTACCAGCAAGTGGTTGTTGTCACCACACTCATAAAGAGGAGAAACAGCACCTTCCTTGCTGTCGAAAATCCATTTCAATGCCTCGCGGGTAGCATGGATATTGGCAACATAATGAGCTGAAGTCGTAACGTCCTTCAAATCCTGAACCTTATAACCGTTCTTCCCGGCGTTCTTCAGCAAATCCTCAGCCTTTCCATTGGCACTTACGAAGCTTGAGAACTTGTTGTAAGCTGTACGATAAGTATCTTGCGAGAATTCGATAGGCTTCTTGATGACCGCAGCCACGTACTTCTCCACCATGTTCTTCTTGTCGAGAACCTGGAGCACTACGTAGCCCTGTCCCAACTGAATGGCGTTCAAAGCATTGACAGAAGCTGTGTTCAGCGTATTGATGAAAGCCTTGTTGTCTTTGTCCATACTCTGAGCGAACTCGTACTGCTTGGTAGTCATCCAAGCCTTCTCGCCTGTCTGACCATATCTTTTGGCCACAGCCTCAAAGTCTGCGCCACCAGCAATGGCACCTTGAATGGAATCTGCCTTTACCTTAGCCTCGGCCACAGTATTGGCAGCCACCTGGATGACACGATACTGGACTGAGTCAGGCAACTGCTGCTTGCTGATAAGCTTGACAATGTTCAAAGTATTGTCGTTGGCATTTACTTTCACAGCAGACGTAGCACCCACAGCGAGAGAATCAAGCTCAGAAGCGATGTCCGAGGGAAAGGCATTCTTGCTGACTGGCAAACCGACGTAAGCAACAGTAGAAGCAGACTTGCGCACAACCTCAGCAGGGTCGGCAGCCTCAGCCAACTGCTTGTGGTAAGAAGCGAACTCCTTGTTAAGAGCCATGCGGTCAGCCTGAGAAGCACTCACCTCTACATCAACAAACTTGATGTCGCGGCTCTCTACAGGCTGCTTGAAGCGAGCCTTCAGCTCGTCATACTTAGCCTTCAAGTCGCTGTCGTCTACCTTCACCTTATCGTCCGGAATGTCTGAATAAGGGAAAGCCGCCAACTGAATCTGGCTTTCCTCGTTCTCCTCCTTGAAAGCCATCTTGGCCTCTACAGGGTTAGAAAGGAAGCAGTGAGCCAAGAGCGACTGATACTTCTGGGCCAAAGTTTGCTGGCGAAGCGTCCTCTCGATGAATGCCCAGTACTTAAATATCTTGTCGTACTGATCCATCATCTGAGCATTGGCAGAAGGATTGGCCTTCTGAGCCTTGTAGTCGGCCAAGAACTTTTGGAGAGAAGCAGCATCGAAGCGACCTGTCTGCTGATTGACAAAGGGAGTCTGCTGAAGCATTGGGTTAGTACCAGCCTTCAATATGTCCTGGAGTTCAGCGTCCGTCACGGTAAGACCCAACTTGCCGGCTTCCTTCGCCACAATCTGGTTCTGGACGTAAGTGTTCCAAACCATATCCTTGATTTGATTCATTTGCTCCTCAGGGATGTTTTCCTGTCCCTGCTGCATCTTGATAACTTCGGTGTACTCATCGAGCAACTTCTGAAATTCCTGTACGCTGATTTTCTCACCTAACACTTCGCCGATCTGCTGGCGCTCGTTGTTCTTTGCAGAATCACACGAACGGAAGCCTTCCTCGGCAATGAATGCAAAGAGGCCGAAACTAATGATACAAACCAGTATCACGCCCCTTTTCCTAATTTTTCCTAATGCTGCCATTACGTTTTAATTTATTTTGTTTTTATTTCTTGTTTCTCGTTGATGACTCATTGTCAGAAATGTAGCCAATTGCATGCAAAAATACAAAGAAAATCGCAAATAAGGGAATTTTTTAGTATGTTTTTTAGCCTTGCCAAGCAAAAACCGCTAAAATTAGCAAATAAAAAAAGCACTTGTAAGCTGAAACAAGTGCTTTCTAATGAAAAGCGCTGTATTTAGCGCAATATATGCAGACGTACCAACTCTATCTTTCTGGATGTAGACTTGATGATTTTAAACTCATACTTGTCAAACTTTATGATTTCATTCAGTTTCGGGAAACTCTGGTATTCGTGCAATATCAAGCCGCCCACGGTCATGTATTCATCGCTCTCGGGCAGGTCGAGCCCAAAGAGGTCGTTCACCTTGTCTATCTCCAGTCGCGCCGACAACAGAAAATCTCCGTCATCTATCCTTTTGGCGACATACTTGGAAGAATCGTGCTCGTCTTCTATATCGCCAAATATTTCCTCCACAATATCTTCCAAACTCACCAATCCACTGGTTCCACCAAACTCGTCTACCACGACACCCAACGACTTCTTCTGCTGCAGGAAAATCTGCATTAGCTTCTGTGCCTGCATGGTTTCTGGCACAAAAGGCATTTTACGCACATGGTCTTGCCAGCGAGCAGGATTGCGGAAGAGCTCGGAACTATGGATGTAACCCACGATATGGTCGATATCCTCTTCATAAACGATAATCTTGGAGTTACCGCTCTCGATAAACTTCTGACGCAACTCATCGAGAGAAGCATCGTTCTCCACTGCCTGTATCTCCGTCCGCGGCACCATACAGTCGCGCACCTTTGTATCGGAGAAGTCGAGTGCGTTCTGGAAAATCTTCACCTCATCGTCGATATCCGAGTCTTTCTCGGCATTGTCGATACTCGACTGCACCAGGTAGTCGAGGTCAACCTTCGAGAAGCCTTCGTCCTCAGCCTCCACGTCCATCTTGACCCCAACCATTCTCAACAGGATTCGGCTCAGGAAAGTGCTGAACTTGCTGATAGGCCAAAGCACGACATAGCAGACATAAGCCATCGGGCTGAAGATGCTCAACAGGCGGTTAGGATTCGACTTAAATAGCGTCTTGGGCAAGAATTCGCCCGTAAAAAGCACGATGATGGTCGAGAGAATGGTATCGGCCGGCACTGTGAAGGCAGCGTCCATGCCACTGAAAATTGTGTTATCGAACAACCTCGCTATCAGTATGCCATAAACCACGAGAGCTATATTGTTGCCCACGAGCATGGTGCTCACAAAGCCGTTGGGATGGTTATAGAAGAGCGAGACCAAGCGCTGGGTCAGCCCATTCTTGTTTTTATCCTTATCCATCTCGGCAAGCATTCGGTTGGAAGACACAAAGGCTATCTCCATGCCACTGAAAAAGCCTGAGAACATGAGCGTAACCAATATGCCTACTATCAGATTTATTCCTACTTCCATATATTCTTATCGTTTTCTGTCATTCCATTAGTGCATCAAGGGAATGGTAGTAGCACGCTGCGGAGTAGCTCTCTGCCGGAGGGTTCCCTTCACCGAATCCGGCTGCGACCGCAAGGTGTCGCTACCACCCGCCCCGGCCATGTCGCTCGTCTCGAAACTACCCTTCGAGTTGCTTACATAATACCGAGTCATCTTCTCGTCGCTCCAGAAGTGTGTGCCCTGCAAGGTACGCTCTGGCGTGATGAGCTTGCTGAACACATTGCTCGACAGCTCATGCTTGTTCTCGTCCCAGGTAAGCTGTTCGCTCGAAAAGCGCAAGCCGTCCTTTGTCAGAATGCGCACACGACCATAGAGTTTCCAAATTCTGAGTTGGTCGAAGTAATAAGCCGTATCGCACTGTATGTAACTGTTGATATGAAACTTGTCGTCGAACTGCTCCAGAAGGATGCCCTTGTCGAAAATCCACTGAGAAGGATTCTTGTTGGCATTCACTTCCCACCGCTCCGTAACAATGCGATACTTGATGACGCCAGAGTCGCTGATGAGCGTATTGACACCATAAGAAGTCATCATTGCCACCGAGTCGCGCGCCCTGATGGCTGGGGCAGTATGTTCCACCTGCTCCTGGCAGGCAACCATCAGTAAGAGGGCGATAAGTCCATATACGAAATGCCTTGTCCTATACATTATAATATATAAAATACATCATATCCACTCCACATGTCCTTGGCACGAGACTTTACTGCATCTTCCACTTCTTGAACCAGTCCTCGTTGAAGGTGAAGCCGATATTGATGCGGAAAACATTTTCCTTGATGAGATCCTTGGCAGAACGTTTCACCCACTGACCGCTGATATTGAGGAACGAGCGGCTATTGTAGGAATTAACAATAGGAATGCCGAAGCCAGCACTTACCGCAATTTCCTTTGGTCCATCCTGTCCGTTTATCTTTACATAAGGAGTAGTGTAGCTCACACCGGCACGATAGCGCACACGCTGCAGGAAACCGCGACTGTACTCACCATAGCAGTACTGCGCTCCGAGGTTGATTTTATGACGATTGCTGTAACAGCCATCTTTCAACACATAGTCTCTACCGTCGAAGACTGGTGCCTTGAGGTCTTTCCACATCTGGAGCGTATAGTCAAGCCCCACCTTCCATTGTTCTGCATGATTCCACATCAAGCCTACTCCCACCATGTGAGGCAACTCAAAGGCTCTGTCGATAGAGAAGGAGGTTGTGTCGAGCGAGCCATCCATGGCATTGGTCTTCACCTGATACATCTCGGCGCTGGTGCCTAAATTGTGCTTGGGAGAATAGGTTGCGCCCACAGTGAGCCAATCTTTCTTCGACACGCGCTGAGCATACTGCACACCGAAGTCGAGCTTATAGCTCCCCACTCTTGCCGAATAATTTCGCGAGAGCGAGTTGACATACGAATTGCTGTAGCTGTTGGTGACGGTACGGTTGTATTTTCCCCACAGGTAAGAAATGTTGGCACCTACCGACAGCCCCTTCACTGGCATGTAGCCCAAGCCCACATAAGCCTGGTGAAAGCCCTCGTCGCCCTCATAAGTGTTGGTGTAATAGTCTTCCTTGGTCTCTTCGTTCACCCATCCCGAGACAGAATAATTGTAGCCCACGTTGGAGAAAGGAAGAATACCAAAGCTCACACCCATGTGGCGGAAAGCACGGAAGGCTGCCACCACATAGTCTAAGTTGGCGTTCTTGGCATTCTTCTTCACGCCGTTCTCATTGAAGTTGGTAATCTGCCCCGAAATGCCGGCATCAAAAAGGAATGTCAGCGAGTCGACCGAAGAATAAGAAGCTGGGTTGATATAGTTTACCTGATTGTGCTCATGAAAGCCGATCCCCACGCCATTCATACCTGCATTGAAACCTGAAGTCTGGTCGGACAACATGCCCATTCCCCACTGACTGTATGGAGAATTCGTACCACTCTGGGCATTCACTGCCAGCGCCAAGCTCATCATGAGAGCTGCCAAAAAAAGCTTTTTCATCCTATGATAATTATTCAAAATTATATTCAGAGTGCAAAAGTATTGAAAAAAATCGAGATAAAAGAAGGAAAATTCAAAATAATAAGGTATTTTTGCATCGTGAAACGTTTTAAATATATTTTCAGGTGCATTTTTGCCTTTTTGTTAATCATTTTAACGACCAAGGCTTCAGCACAAGAGACGGTAGTTCCACAGTGGGTCGACTCCGTGGACATTTCGCTCCTGACCTGCGGTCCGGGACAGGAAGTTTGGTCGTATTATGGACACACGGCGCTCCGCATAGAAGACCGTGCCCACGGCAGCGACGTAGCCGTCAACTGGGGCATGTTCTCCTTCAATCAGGACTATTTCGTGCTGCGCTTCGTCTTCGGCCTTACTGACTACCAAATAGGCATCATTCCCATGGAACGTTTCCTGTCCGAATATTACCAAGAAGGCAGATGGGTAAGGCAGCAACGCCTTGCCCTGACGCGAAACGAGAAGTGGAGCATCCTTACAGCCATAGAGAATAACAACCGTGAGGAAAACCGCACATACCGTTATAATTTCTTCTACGACAACTGCACAACGCGTGCACGAAACATGGTCATCGACCATCTGGCTACCAACTGCACCGACTTTAAAACAACAGAGACCCAGTCAACCTATCGCGAAGAGATTCACCGCCTGAACGCTCACCACCGCTGGGCACGCTTTGGCAACGACTTGCTGTTGGGCTTCCGTGCAGACCAACCAATCAACAAGCGGGAATGGGAGTTCCTGCCCGACAACCTATCCATGGACTTTGAGGTGGAAGCACGCCAAGACACGGCGCAACAGCAAGCGTTTTCGTCTAATGTTTATACACAAAAGCCAAGATACATCAAACTGGTAGACCGCACCTCCTACCTCATTCCTCCACAAACAGTTGAGGTGGCAGATGCCAGCAGCACAGACTCACAGACGGAAGCCTCCATTGCCGACATCGCCACACCATTCATGGCGGCGATATGCATCCTTGTGATTATCGTTATAACCAGTCTCATAGAACTCTGCAAAAAGAAGAACTTCTGGTGGATCGACACTGCCCTACTCATCATTACCGGACTGCCTGGGCTGATACTTCTTGCCATGATGTTCTCGCAACACCCCACCGTGCAGATTAACTTCCAAATATTCATTCTCAACCCTCTTAGCCTCATTTTCGCATGGAGCGTCACAAAGAAGATGCGTCAGCACCGTGTTCATTGGTACTACAACGTATGGGCAGCATTTATCATCGTGGCACTTTTTCTGCAAACATGGCAGGACTACGCCGAGGGCTTGGTCATTTTGGCATTATCTTTGCTCGTAAGAATCGCAATGAAGTCAATCCAGCTCGACTTACGAAGAAAATAACAGCACAAAAAACAAAACTCCACATATAGAAAACTATGGCAAACAGGTATATCACCGCCCTCTTGGTTGTCCTTGCGGCAACAGGCTTGGAAGCGCAGACTTATCAGCAGGCACTGAAGTTTGCGCTCACCGATATATCATACGACAAGTTAATACAGCAGCCAGAGGCGAAGGCACTTGAAGAAGACATATTGAGTGTCATCAAGGCCATCAAGGAAGCTTCAAAAGGCCATCAAACAGCCCAGTACCATTTTCCATCAGCAATACTAAGAGCTGGCACTCCAGCCAATCTGACAGACAGCAATTCTTATATTTGTTTTACACCTCCCACCGAGCCAAAATATCAAGCTCCATACGGAAGTATTGTTATTCGTGGACCTGATTTTTAATATTTACCACCCAAAACGTTGCGGGTTTACAGATATTATTTGTACCTTTGCAACCCTAAAAGCAATAAAAATCAACGAATAACAAAAAAACAACATATAAAATGAACTTTAACAAACTTCTACAGTCATTGTTCGGCAACAAGTCTTCCCGCGACATGAAACTCATCCAGCCTATCGTGGAGAAGGTAAAGGCCGAATATCCAAACATCAAGGCTCTGAGCAACGACCAGCTACGTGCCAAGACCAAAGAAATACGACAGTATGTACAGAATGCCGGCAAGGCTCAGAAAGAAAAGATTGCCGAGCTGAAAGCCACTATCGAAGACACGCCTATCGATCAGCGCGAAGACATCTTCAACCAGATAGACAAACTGGAGAAAGAGGCTCTCGACAACTACGAGGTTGCCCTTAACGAGGTGTTGCCTACAGCTTTCAGCATCGTGAAAGATACAGCTCGCCGCTTTGCCGAGAACGAGGAAACGGTGGTGACTGCCACTGAGTTCGACCGCGAATTGGCTGCCAATCCTGCCAACGACTTCATCACCATCGAAGGCGACAACGCCATCTATCACAACCATTGGACAGCTGGTGGTAATGACTTGAAGTGGGAAATGGTTCACTACGACGTGCAGCTCTTCGGTGGCGTGGTCCTACACCAAGGAAAAATTGCCGAAATGGCTACAGGCGAGGGTAAGACTCTCGTGGCTACACTGCCTGTATTCCTCAACGCCCTCACAGGAAATGGCGTACACGTGGTTACCGTTAACGACTACCTGGCAAAACGTGACTCCGAATGGATGGGACCTCTCTATATGTTCAATGGCCTTTCGGTCGACTGCATCGATAAACACCGTCCCAACTCCGATGCCCGCCGCAAGGCATACATGGCCGACATCACCTTCGGAACCAACAACGAGTTTGGATTCGACTACCTGCGTGACAATATGGCAACAAGTCCTGCCGACCTCGTGCAGCGTCAGCACAACTTTGCCATCGTCGACGAGGTCGACTCGGTGTTGATCGACGATGCCCGCACACCTCTTATTATATCTGGTCCCATTCCCAAGGGCGACGACCAGATGTTCGAGCAGTACCAACCTTTGGTAGAGCGACTGTACGAGGTACAGCGCAAGCAAGCCACCGAGTTTCTCGCCGAGGCAAAGCAAAAGATTGGCGAAGGTGCCAAGAACAAGGATGGCAAGATGCTTGAAGAGGGTTTCCTTGCGCTCTATCGCTCTTACAAGGCGTTGCCTAAGAATAAGCCTCTCATCAAGTATCTGTCCGAAGAAGGTATCAAGGCAGGCATGTTGAAGACCGAGGAATACTACATGGCCAACAACAACCGAGAGATGCCTAAGGCCGTGGCTCCTCTCTACTTCGTTGTAGACGAGAAGCTCAACTCTGCCGACCTCACCGACAAGGGTACAGACTGGCTGGCGAAACAGGTAAATGACAAAGAGCTCTTCGTCTTGCCAGACATCACTACCGAGATGAGCGAACTGGAAGCCCGTACCGACCTCTCTGACCAGGAGCGACTCGACAAGAAAGACGAGATGTTAGCTCATTATGGCGTACAGAGCGAGCGTGTGCACACCTTGCAGCAGCTTTTGAAGGCATATACCATGTTCAACAAAGACGATGAATATGTTGTCATGGACGGCGAGGTGAAGATAGTAGACGAGCAGACGGGTCGTATCATGGAAGGTCGACGCTGGAGCGACGGCTTGCATCAAGCTATCGAGGCTAAGGAGCATGTCAAGGTAGAAGCTGCCACGCAGACCTTCGCCACCATCACCTTGCAGAACTACTTCCGCATGTACCACAAGCTCGCTGGTATGACGGGTACTGCCAGCACCGAGGCTGGCGAGTTCTGGGACATCTATAAGCTCGATGTGGTAGAGATTCCCACCAACCGCCCTATAGCCCGCAAGGATTTGGATGACCGCGTGTATAAGACAGCTCGCGAGAAGTATCGTGCCGTAATCGACGAGATAGAAGAAATGCGCAATGCCGGTCGTCCAGTCTTGGTAGGAACTACATCTGTCGAGATTTCAGAATTGCTGAGCAAGATGTTGAAGATGCGCAACATTCCCCATAACGTATTGAACGCCAAGCTGCATCAACAGGAAGCTCAGATTGTAGCCGAGGCTGGTCGTTCAGTAAATGGCAAGGGTGCCGTAACCATCGCCACCAACATGGCAGGTCGTGGTACCGATATCAAGTTGACTCCAGAGGTGAAAGCTGCGGGTGGTCTCGCCATCATCGGTACAGAACGTCACGAGAGCCGTCGTGTAGACCGTCAGCTGCGTGGTCGTGCTGGTCGTCAGGGCGACCCAGGGTCTTCAGTATTCTATGTGTCTTTGGAGGATAAGTTGATGCGTCTGTTCGCCAGCGAGCGTATCGCCAAGGTGATGGATCGTCTCGGCTTCGAGGATGGCGAGCGCATCGAGAGCCCAATGATTAGCAAAAGCATCGAGCGTGCACAGCGCAAGGTGGAAGAGAACAACTTCGGAATCCGCAAGCATCTCTTGGAATACGACGACGTGATGAATAAGCAGCGCACCGTGATCTACGAGAAACGCCGTCACGCCTTGATGGGCGAGCGTATCGGCATGGACATCACCAACATCATCTGGGATCGTGTGCTCCATATCATCAACAACAACGACTACGATGGTGCCAAGGAAGACTTTCTCAAGATTCTGGCGATGGAAATTCCATTCACCGCCGAAGAGTTTGAGGACGGCAACCGTGAGGAACTGGCAGAGCGTGCCTTCCAGGATGCCATGGCAAGCTTCAAGCGAAAGACCGAGCGTATCCAAGCCACGGCATGGCCCATCATCCAGCAAGTGTACGAGAACCAGGGTGCCATGTACGAACGCATCATGGTGCCTATCACCGACGGCAAGCGCATGTACAACATTCCCTGCAACCTCAAGGAGGCTTACGACACCGAGGCAAAGAGCGTGGTGAAACAGTGGGAAAAGGTTATCATGCTCCACATCATCGACGACGATTGGAAGGAGAACCTGCGCCAGCTCGACGAATTGCGCCACTCTGTACAGAACGCCAGCTACGAGCAGAAAGATCCATTGCTCATCTTCAAGCTTGAGAGCGTGAAACTCTGGGATTCCATGATCAACGAGATGAACGACCGTATCGCCAGCATCCTGATGCGCGGACAGATTCCTGTCATGGAGCAGGAGCAACCCGTACAGGAGGCAGCACCCGAGCAGCACCCACGTCAGAACTACATAGAGCAAAAGGCTGACATCGATGCAGAGCGTGAGCGTGCAGAACGTACCGCACAGCAGGCAGCAGCCCACCGCGACACGCGCGAGGGTGCACAGCAGGCCAACCACACACCTTACCGTGCAGAGCGCATGCCTCGCCCCAACGATCCATGTCCCTGTGGAAGCGGCAAGAAGTTCAAAAACTGCCACGGCAGAAACCTGTAACTTAAATTAATAACTAATTAATGAATAAAATACCTATATTTGACGATAGAATCATCATTTATAGGTATTTTTTTTGCTTCCTTAACATATAGGTATACAACTGCCGAAATTATTTCGTACTTTTGCAGTACAAACGGCAACAACACGTGGCACACTGTTTGCATGCCACGCACTAAACTGGAAAAAATATACAAGACAAAACATATGAAATTATCCGAACTGAATACAGGCGAAAGCGGAGTCATCGTCAAGGTGTCGGGTCACGGTGGCTTCCGCAAAAGAATCCTCGAAATGGGATTCATCAAGGGCAAGAAGGTGGACGTGCTGCTCAACGCCCCGCTGCAAGACCCAGTGAAGTACAAAATCATGGGCTACGAGGTGTCGCTACGACACAGCGAGGCCGAGCACATAGAGGTGGTTTCTGTCAACGAAGCCAAGAAAGACGAACAGCTCAGACGGGCTGGCGAGGAAGAACACGAACAGGTCATCAACTCCCCGATTGTAGACTCACAGGATGCCGATGAACAGGCGCTTGGCGACAAGATGCTCGTAGCAGAAGAGGAGGCTGACCGCTTGCACCATGTCATCAACGTGGCACTGGTTGGCAACCCCAATTGCGGCAAGACCTCATTATTTAATTTTGCCTCGGGAGCACATGAGCGTGTGGGAAACTACAGCGGCGTAACCGTGGATGCCAAGGTAGGAGAAGCCGACTACAACGGCTACCATTTCAACCTTGTCGACCTGCCAGGCACCTATTCACTTTCTGCCTACTCGCCCGAGGAACTCTACGTGCGCAAGCAACTCATCGAACACACGCCCGATATCGTCATCAACGTAATCGACACCAGCAACCTGGAGCGCAACCTCTATCTCACCACCCAACTCATAGACATGCACATCCGCATGGTGTGCGCCCTCAATATGTTTGACGAAACCGAGAAGCGAGGCGACAACATCGACTACGACAAGTTGGGCGAGCTCTTCGGAATACCCATGGTTCCCACCGTCTTCAAGAACGGCAGAGGTGTAGACCATCTCTTCGATGCTGTCATCAAACTCTACGAGGGACGCGAAGGCTCCACCGCCCACTACCGCCACATCCACATCAACCACGGCCACGAGATAGAGCACGGCATCGAGCACATCCAACAATACCTGAAAGTGGACGACAGCATACGCCAACGCTACTCCACTCGATACCTCGCCATCAAACTTTTGGAGAACGACAAGCACGCCGAGGAATACGTGAGCCACTTGAAATCTGCCAAGGAAATCTTTGCCGCCCGCGACGAGGCCGCCAAGCGTGTGAAGGAAGAGACTCTTGAAGACAGCGAGACCGCCATCATGGATGCCAAGTACGGATTCATCCACGGTGCGCTACAGGAGGCTGGCTACGAGACGGGCAAGGCGAAGGACACCTATCAGACGACTCACCTCATCGATAAGGTCTTGACCAACAAGTATGTAGGTTTTCCCATCTTCATCCTCCTGCTCTTCATCATGTTCTCCGCTACCTTCGTCCTGGGCGAGATTCCCAAGGGCTGGATAGAGGACGGTGTGACATGGCTCGGCGACTTCATCAGCAGCAACATGCCAGCTGGCCCGGTTAAAGACATGCTGGTGGATGGCATCATCGGCGGCGTGGGAGCTGTCATCGTCTTTCTTCCACAGATCCTCATCCTCTACTTCTTCATCTCATACATGGAAGATTCGGGCTACATGGCTCGCGCCGCTTTCATCATGGATAAGTTGATGCACAAGATGGGGCTCCACGGCAAATCATTCATCCCGCTCATCATGGGATTCGGGTGCAACGTGCCAGCCGTCATGGCGACACGCACTATTGAGAGCCACCGTTCCCGTCTCATCACCATGCTCATCCTACCATTAATGAGTTGCTCGGCGCGACTGCCCATCTACATTATGGTCATTGGAACTTTCTTCGCCCTGCAATATCGTTCGCTCATCATGGTATCACTCTATCTGATAGGCATCTTACTCGCCGTCATACTGAGCCGCGTGCTCTCAAAATCCGTCATCAAGGGCGAGGACACTCCTTTCGTTATGGAACTACCTCCTTATCGTTTCCCAACATGGAAGGCGATTGGTCGCCATACGTGGGAAAAAGGCAAGCAATATCTGAAGAAGATGGGTGGCATCATCCTCGTGGCCAGTATCATTGTATGGGCACTCGGCTACTTTCCTCATAACGAGAAACTCGACCAACAAGCACAACAAGAGCAAAGCTACATTGGCAGAATCGGCAAGACCATAGAACCCATCTTCACCCCACAAGGTTTCGACTGGAAACTCGATGTTGGATTGGTTTCCGGTGTAGGTGCCAAGGAGATTGTAGCCTCAACGATGGGTGTGCTCTACAGCAATAATGACAGTTTTGCCGACGACCAAGACTACAACGACGAGGCTGGTAAGTATGAGATACTGAGAAAGCAGATGACCGCCGACCTACAGAAGACCTACGGTTACAGCGATGCCGAGGCTTCCCGCAAAGCCAGCCTCACCGCCTATTGCTTCCTCCTATTCGTACTCATCTACTTCCCTTGCATCGCCACAATCGCAGCCATCAAGGGTGAGACGGGCTCTTGGAAATGGGCTGGTTTTGCCGCTCTCTACACCACCGTCCTGGCATGGGTGGTCTCTGCTCTTGTCTTTCAAATCGGAAGCCTGCTTTAAAGGAAAAGCAATGGTTATATGGTAGCAAGAAGCGAAGCTACCACAGAAATAATATTCCGTCTCGCCACTTCGGGGTTCAATGCCTCCCGAAGTGGCATTTTGGGGGGAGTGACAGCGACCACTCGGTCAAAGCCTGCAGCACGGAGCGCCTGCTCATCGCTCACGCCACCCGAAACAAGCCATACCTGTGGCTTGACATTATAAGACAACACATGCTCCAAGATGCGTTGTGGCAGCTTACCCATCAAGGTTTGTTGGTCGCTATGTCCCTCGCCCGTTATCACCAAGTCGGCATCCTTCAGCATCCCATCAAACCCAATGGTCTCCAAGAGCAAGTCGGCACCCGCCCGAAACTCGGCGTTGAAATACTGCAAGAAGGCATAGCCCAAGCCTCCTGCAGCACCAGCACAAGGAGACTGACTTTTATCCACACCGAAATGCTTGGCACTCACCTCGGCAAACTTCCTCGCCCTCGCATCCAGCATTTCCACCATCTTGGCATCAGCCCCTTTCTGGGGAGCGAACACATGGGCGGCTCCATTCTCGCCACAAAGCGGATTAGTGACATCAGAGGCCACGACGAAGGTACAATCTTTGCGAATCCTCTTCCAGTCATCGCTCATTGCCTTGAGCATACCAATGCCGCAATCGGAGGTGGCACTGCCTCCCAAACCTACGATAAACCGACGGATGCCATGGCGGTAGGCATGGAGTATCATCTCTCCCACGCCCCAGGATGTGGCCTTCATCGGGTTGCGTTGCTCAGGCTCGATGAAGGACAGACCAACCGCCTGTGCTATCTCTATGATGGCGATATCATCGATTCCCGCAAACGAAACGCTCGCATCTTTATTCGCTATCCGCACAATGCCATAATCCGCCTCTATCCAGCGCATCAGCGCATCGTGGACGTGGATGGTCACCCTTTCGCCCTGCATCGCAGAGAGGAAGGCATCAAGCATCCCTTCTCCTCCGTCGCTCATCTCGAACATGATGATTTCGGGAGTATCTGACGCCGCTAAAGAATTCTCCACTTTTCGTTCTTCATTATTAACGCTTCGTTTTTCACACTTTACTCCCAACGCCATCGCCTCATTCACTTCCTTGCTTGCCAAGCAACCCTTGTATGAGTCGCAAGCTATAATGATCTTCTTTCGCATTTTCACCTATTCTATTCATCCATCAATATATCATCTTATACCCTACTCCCCTCACATTGATAATCTTGATGTTTTCATCATCGACCAGTTTATGGCGGAGCTTGGTTATGAAGACATGGAGACTGCGGGAATTGAAGAAACTATCATCGCCCCAGAGTTTCAAGAGGATGTCTTTGCTCTCCACCACATCATTTCGATTCTCCACGAGCATACGGAGAATTTCGGTTTCACGATGAGACAATTCCACTTTCTTGCCATCGTGTTGCAAAGTTTGCTCGATGGTATTCAATCGGTAACGATTACCGATAGTAAGCCAAGCATCTGATAATGATTTCTTTTCGGTCGGCGAGCCTTGTTCCTTCTCCCTCAGTTCTTCACTCTTCACTTCTTCCGCTCCTTCCTTTGCCGCCTGTGCTCTTTGACAAAGCGACTTGATGCGAACGATGAGTTCTTGGATGGCAAAGGGTTTCTTCAGGTAATCGTTTCCACCCAGCTCAAAACCTTCCACCACATCGTTCACCGCAGAACGAGCCGTGAGAAAGAGCACGGGTGTTCGCATATCGATTTTTCGGATATGGCGAACCATCTCGAAGCCATCCATCTTGGGCATCATCACGTCTGCCACCAACACATCGGGCTTCTGCTCATCAAACATCCGAAGGCCTTCCTCGCCATCATGAGCCGTTCGCATCTCGAAACCTTGTGCCTCCAAGGTGTCGCTCAGAATCATCGCCAAGGATGTCTCATCTTCTACTAAAAGGACTTTTATCTTGTTCATACTTTATTTTTTGGGGAGTTAAAGAAGT
>ERZ808240.440-NODE-440-length-55088-cov-21.311159_pt1 | contig 55088 bp, 82 predicted proteins | sample MGYA00521084_ERZ808240 | MGnify/ENA primary metagenome ERZ808240 (study PRJEB31516, sample SAMN03275571) | gut metagenome | biome: mammalia-associated habitat; material: feces | host: Papio cynocephalus | place: Kenya | collected 2012-08-06 ...
GTCCCCAATCGATGTCACACCATCGGGGATAGTGATGCTGGATAGGGCGTAGCAATCGTCGAACGCATAGTCCCCAATCGATGTCACACCATCGGGGATAGTGATGCTGGATAGGGCGTAGCAACCGCCGAACGCACGGTCCCCAATCGATGTAACGCCATCGGGGATAGTGATGCTGGATAGGGCGTGGCACCCCCGGAACATACAGTCCCCAATCGATGTAACGCCGTCTGGGATAGTGATGCTGGATAGGGCGAGGCAATAATCGAACGCACGGTCCCCAATCGATGTCACACCATCAGGGATAGTGATGCTGGATAGGGCGCGGCACTCCTGGAACATATAGTCCCCAATCGACGTAACGCTGTTTGGGATAGTGATGCTGGATAGGGAGTTGCACCTCCGGAACGTATCGCTCCCAATCGACGTAACGCCGTCTGGGATAGTGATGCTGGATAGGGAGTTGCAAGAGTAGAACGCATAGGTTCCAAGCGACGTAACGCCGCTGCCTATTTCGACTTTTCTCACCGCGTTAGAGTAAACTTGGTTTCGGTTGTCTTTGTCAGAACTATGTCTGAGCAGTCCAGTGGCTTCGTTTCCGTAAATCCCATTGTAAAATTCCATCGACCCGTTGACCGTGAGTTTTATCACATAATCCCCAGGCGCGGCGTAATTATGCGTCGGTGTCCATTTGACTGTGCCTGTACTTGTCCCAGTCAGTGTATCCGGTGCAGTTCCATCACCCCAGTCAACTGTAACCGTCCCGTTCGGGCAGCACCCGAGCATAGGCGACGTGCGCCCCTCTTCGAGGTGTATATAGATTCTCGTCTTCCCGTCATCCGTAATATACATCGCCCCGACCGTGACAGCCCGCCCGAGCGCTTTGATATCCGCAAGACTCCAGTTCCACCCCTGGCAAATGAGTCCGTCATGTGACGGCAGAGCGGGAAGAGCGGTCAGAGCGGCGGCTTCGGCGACGGTGTATGAGTGGAGCACCGTTCCGTCATAGTCGATGAAGTTGACGTCCTTTGGCTGTGCCGGTTCTCCTCCGCCCGCGGTCATTGTTCCGGTGATCACCGCGCCCGACTTATCGTGCGCAGTGTATCCCTCTGTGAGCTTGTCGGCGGTGACGGTATCGGCGGAGAGGTCGATTATCGCCTCCCCGTTTACCACAACTTTATTGACCGCCATATCATTCACCTACAGTTACAGTAACTCCGCCCGCCGCGTTATCCGTCTCAGTCACGGGTATCTTTGCGACGGTGACCTTCGCGAGGTAATCATATCCTTCGTCCGGCAGGATTTCCTGAACCGCGAAGGTCGGTGTCACGTTTTTGTTCGCCTGAGCCTTGACAGCTTCGCCGCCATAAGTACCTTCAACGCCTAAGATGGTCACACCCTGCTTGATATTACCAGCGACGATTGCTGCCTGAGCGGTGGCGGAGATTCCGACCTTGCCGGAACCATCATGAAACCCCGCGGGAATGGTGAACTGTTCAGCTTTCGTGGCGATTTCGCCATTCACATTGCCTTTGTTCGGCATAGTACCGACGACCTTGTTACCAGCTACATACGCCGTCTTGCCGTCGAGTATTTCAGCGGCAGCGGCGGTAGCGTCGCTGGTGTCGGCGTCCTTGGTGCTCGTACCTACGATGGGCGCGCCGGACTTGTCGTGCGCCTTTACGCCTTTCGAGAGGGCTTCGGGAGTTACCGTGTCGCCGGTGAGGTCGAGTTTGGTTTCTCCGCCGACTACTACCTTGTTTACGTACTGATTTGCCATATTATAAATCCTCTCCTATGATTAGTGTGTTTCCGCCAGCTGTGTTTCCTACTTCAAGCTGCCGGATTTTTTTGATGGTGATATCGTCCGTCATGTTCCTGTCTTTTGTCGGCAGGACGATTTCGGCTTTCGCAAGGGGGTCAACGCTGTAACTGCCTTCGTAAGGGGGGAGGTCAGTGGTTTTTATGATCTGCAAGCCCTCAAATTCGACGCTGAAAATGCACGCTTTATTCACTTGATCACCCCGCCCTGGAGTATTCTTGCTACGTCCGTCGTGATGATTTTTGACGCAATTGCGCTGCCTTCGGTGTCTATGGCGCGTATCTGTATTTCGATCGGCAGTCGGTCAAAAAACTTAAGCGTCTCCTCCTGCGTCAGCTGCACGGTCAGCGTGTTGCCTTCGGCGGTGATCTGGTTGCCGTGCTTGATAAGCGTTTCCGCGCGTCCCTGCGAAAACGTGATGTACACGGATTCAAGCGCGCTTGCCGGAAACGGGAGTGTGAAGACGATTTTCGGAGTAGTGCCTCTGGGAAATCCAGCCACTTTTACTCACTCCTTTCTTTACTCCTTTTCGGGAGCCTTGAAATCGGTGAAGGGCATGAGCTGCCTTATGTCGGCGGCGGAGAGCCGGAGGTCGTCGGAGATCGTGATTGAGATTTTCTCCGTGTCGAGCTCGATTTCCCGGTTCACGAGTTCGTCGAGTTCTTTGTCCCGGTTGTCCGCCTTTTTCTGGATAATCTCTCGCTTTTCGGTGAAAAACGAGAGCGCCTTGTCCGCCGCCCCGACGAGCCCGAAGACCTCGAAACTCTTTGTGAGCGGGAGGTCGAGTTCGTTGAGCTTTCTCAGTGCGGGTATCGCGCCGATGATTGTTTCGATTTTGATTTTCATGGTGTCTCCTTTCGTTATGCCGTGGTTACAACTTTGCCGCCGGACGTGAGCTTCTGGTCGTAGTTGCAGGCAAGCTCGACATACTTATAACCGTTGTAGTAAATCCGGATGCTCTTGCAGTACAGGCAGTCCCACAATGCCGAGGATGAGCCGAAATCGTACGATCCGGAGCTTCCCGGTGAAAGCGTCGTGCCGCTGAGAGTGACTGTGTTGTAGCTGCTTTTGAGCTGTGAGACGGAGCCGGACGAGCCGGACGGGTCGAATTCCGTGCCGCCGATGGTGAGATTACCACTGTAGTTGCAGGCGAGCTCAATTCTTTTTGAGGTACTGTAGCAGAGGTACAGGCTTCCGACGTATGCGCCGCTCCAGAACGCTGAGGACGAGCCGAGACCGTATGTGTTGGAGCTTCCCGGCGTCAGCGTCGTACCGCTGAGGCTGACTGTGTATGTGCCGCTTTTCAGCTGCGATACAGCCCCGGCGGACGACGGGTCGAGCACAGCTCCGCCGACTGTCAGCTTGCCGTCTGAGTTGCAGCCCAGAGTGATTGATCTTGTGGTCGAGTAGCAGAGCACAAGATCACCGGAGTATATTGAAGACCAGAACCGGCTCGATGAGCCGAGCGCGTAAGTGTCGTTCGCGCCCGGAGTGAGCACAGAACTTTCAAGGCTGATCGAGTATGTCCCGCTCTTAAGCTGTGATACCGAGCCCGACGCGGAGGGATCGAATGTCGTGCCGCCTACCGTGAGCTTGCCGTCGGAGCTGCACTCGAGGGTCACCGACTTCGTAGTCGAGTAGCAGATTTTGAGCGAGCTGATATAGGCGTCCGACCAGAACCGGCTTGACGAGCCGAGCGCATAGGTGTCGTTCGCGGCGGGTGTCAGCGTCGTGGATGATAATGAGACGCTGTTCGTGCCACTTTTGAGAGTGTCAGTGTCCCCGAGAGTGAGCGCTGTACCGTTCAGCACGAGTTTTCCTGATTCGATTGTGAGGCTTCCGCCAGTCGCATGGTCTCCAAGGTAAATCTTACCGAACGGGTAGATGGACGAACCGATTTCCCACGCACCGGTTTGATCGTTGGAGGTGATTCGGCTGTTGTCTGTGTCAATCAATAACTGGTTTGTCCACGCCCACGAACCGATAGTAACCTTTTCAGAATACAGTCGTATTTCTCCGTAGTTCGCAGATTCACTCGTGCTGCCACCGATGTACAGCGTACTGCCGGATGTGCAGTCTATGGCGATTTTCCCGCTTGTACTGCCGCTATAAATCCGACTGACTTTCAGCTGCGACACGTCGATCCTGTCCGCCGAAATCGTTCCGGTCGTGATGTTCCCGCCGTTGATAAACGTCTTTCCGCTTTCGGACAGGTCGCTCCCCCGGACAAAGGTCGTAAACCCGTCAAAGTTGATCATATCAGCTTTGATACGGATTTCCGAGCTGTTCGGATTCGCGACAAGTTCGAGCAGCGCCTTGACGTTTGAGCCTATCGAGTTGTCGTCATACGACGCGGACAGGCTGATCTTCGACCCAACGTCGGTGATCGACTGCGAGATTTCGGTCAGCGATTCGGCGGTCGCGAAGCTGCCGCTGAGGGCAGCGGTCATGTTCGCTTTGCCTTCCTTGGAGTTCACATAGGTCGTAAACGCCGCGTCGACTTCGCCTTTTTTCAGCGTTCCGCGGATTCGGTTCTCCATCTTCTTTGTCGCACCGATAAAGGGGTATTCGTCTTCGTCGTCCTCCCCGATCTGATAGGCGAGGTCGGAATTATACGACGAGTTGCAGCGGATGTTCGCCGACGCCACGATGAGTGTACGGGTCAATTCGCCATCCGCTACACTCACCGTGTCTCCGAGCTCGACGCACGGGTCGAGGTAAGCTCCAGAGAGAGAGTACGAGTTGTTGGTCACGCCTCTCAGGCTTCCGCCGGTCGCTCCGAGGGCGTCGGTGATCTCCTGCGACGCGTAGAGGCAGTCGCCTGTGATCTCCGTGCCCGCGTCCGTACCGGCTGTGTATGCCGAGCCGTCGTCGCAGTTCAGAGTTACGCGTGTTATCGTCTTGTCGACGGACAGCTTCGTAAGCCCTCTGTGTGCGCCGCCGATAGCCTGCGACACGGTGCCGGGAGACGCGACGGGGATGAGCCGGAGCTTCCCGGTTTCGGTGATTATCCAGTTGCCGCCGTGCGCCGCCGCGATGCCGGACAGCACATCGAGCATTGTCGTGTCGCTGTCCGGAACGCGGACTTTGTAAGCGCTGCCGGTTTTGATGGTCGTCCGGCTGTCAACCGCGACGCCCATAAAGTCGGCGATGTCGGATACCACGTCGGACATGGGCGCGGGCCACGACGTGATCTTCGTCTTGTCCCAGTATACCGTTCGTGCCTTTTGCATTGCGTCCCGGCAGGAGAGGGTAGTCACGCCGTTTTTGTTGGAGCGTGAGGACACATAATAGTGTCCCTGTTCAATCCATGCTGTCTTCGTCGTACCGTCGGGAGACGAGAGCCTACAGTAGGCGACGACCGCGGCGGCTTTCGGGATCGAGGCTTTAGCCCACACGGACAGCTGCAAGGTACCGGAACAGCAAACCCCGATACTCAGCTTGTCCGCGAAGGCTCTGGATATGACCGGCGTCGACGGTATGTCCGCCGAGGTGTACTCGGTGCCGCCGATGGTAAATTCGTACTCCGTCCGGTGAGGGGCGGAGAAAAGGGCAGCCCAGCCCGCGGGTTTGGTCTGCATTAAATTGTGTCCTCCTTCACCGACATCAGGGAAAATTTAATGTTGTCGACAAGCACGTCATTGTCCTTGAAGCATTCCATCGCGCTTGTAATGGTCGTGTTGTAGAAAAGCCTCGTGCATTGCCCGTCTTTCAGGTCGGGGTACTGCACTGCTACACCCTCGTCGTTGCCCTCGAGGTCGCTTTCGAGCTGCTGTGCGACCGAAAAGGGCATAGGTCCGAGCGTGATGTCGAGAGTGCGCTGATGCGACGTGACGTTCGGGTGCATGGTCTCCGCCATGTCGCGCCCGGCGTCTTCGTCGTTGGTGTTGTCGCGCTGCCACGAGAGCCCGGTTTTCGCCTTTACATATTTGGTGTAATCGTGCCCGTTGATAACGAGCTTTGCCCATACCGCCATCAGTAAGCACCTCCAAAACTGCGCTCGCGGTTGCTCTGGTAGGTCGATACCACAGCCGCGATTGTGCTCGCGTCGATGGTGGTCTTCCCGCCGCCTGTGATAAGCCCGAGAATTTTTCTCAGCAGATAGATGATTTCCGTGGAGTACTCGCTCTGGTCACTCAGCATGGTCTGCAAGCCCTCGGAAAGCCCGCTGACGCCGCTCGATTCGTCCGGAGTACTCGTACGCAGCCTGTACGGTACGCTCGTTCCTGCCGCCACAGAGGGTATCTGTAAGCCGCCGACCGACGATAGCATATTCGCTATCGCCTGTAAACGGTTGCCGACGCCGGAGTCCGTGATGGCGGGAGCGTCGATCTGCATACGGTCGTTCACGTCAGCCGCGAGGTTCGATACCGCCGCGAGCGCGGATGCCGCGCCGTTTTCGATACCGACTTCAAGTCCCATCGGCAGATACTTTCCGAGCTTTGCCCATACCTTCGACGGGGAGTGGATATCAAAGGCGTTCTTGAGCGACGAGGTGAGTCCGTCGGCGAGAGATTTCGCGCCTGTCTTAAGTCCGTTCCACGCGCTCGAGATACCGCTTTTCAAGCCTGATACAAGGTTCGAGCCGATATCTGACCAGCTCGTGGATTGCAGCATGGTTTTCAGCCCGTTCCACTTCGATGACACATCGTTCTTAAGATCGGTCCATTTCTCGGAGACTTTCGATTTGAGCGACTCCCAACCGTTCGTAATGCCGTTCTTCAAGCCCTCGACGAGGTATCCGCCCATCGTCGCCATTTCGGTCGAGGGGGAATGAATACCGAAAGCCTTCTTAAAGCCGTCCATGAACGGGGTGAAGATGTTGTCTTTAATCCATTGTCCGATGTTCACGAAGACGTCGCCGATGCCTTTCAGCAGACCTTCCATAGCGAACTCGCCGTCTTCATAGGCGACTTCTTTCCACCAGTCGACCATACTGCCCCACGCGTCTTTAATCAGCCCCCAGAGGAAACCCGCAAGCCCTCCGAGTGCCGCGCCGATGCCGTGCGAAAGTGAAGTGAAAACGCCCGACCAGTCGATATTTCCGATAAAAACGGCAGTGTCCGATCCGAGCTTCTGCCAGTCGATGGATTCAATCGCCGCGGAGATGCCGTCGAGGATTCCGATAATGCCGTCGGATACAAGCTTTCCTGCGTTTGCCCAGTCGATCGAGTTCCAGATCGCCATAACGCCGGTGCCGACGTTCGTGCCGAGCGATACCCAATCGATTCCGGCGATCGTACCGAAAATCAGCTTGATAAGCCCGTCGATGCCTTTACCGATAGCGGTTCCGAGCTTTTCCCAGTTGATTGTCCCGAAGTAGCTGTTCAAAAATTCAGCCGCCGAGTTACCGGCTTTGGTCCAGTCAACCGCTTCAATAAAGCCGAGAATTAAATCAACTAAAGCGTTCCATTTGTTGGCGAAAGTTTCGCCGAGGAGCGTCCAATCAACCGAGTCGAAAAGCCCGTTCAGAGCTTTACCTACACCGTCGCCGAGTCCGCTGAAATCGAACGCGGTGAGGGCGGTGTTGATAATGTCCGCGAGGGCGTTTATTCCGTCGCCGACTGTCGTTCCGAGGCTGTCCCAGTCGATGCCGGTGAACAGCCCGGTGAGGGTGCTCGCGACGGCGACTGTCCACGCGACGCCTTTCTGCCGGATTGTGTCTATAAAGCCGTCGATGCCTGAGATAACGCCGTTCAGCCCGTTCGCGACTATATCGCCGAGCCCGAGCCAGTTTTCGCCGGTTATCGCGGTCCTGATCTTGTCGATCAGATCAAGTGTGCCGGTCGGCACGGTCTGTTCGATGTTCTTCGTTTCAAACTGTTTCGCGCCGGACGACGAGGATGACGAGCCGCTGTTGCTGCTTCGCTTGTTCAACTTGTCGAAACCGTAAACTTGCGCGTTCAGCTTTTTTGCTGATTTTGACGCGCCGTCGAGGCTGTCGGCATAGCTGTCCGTCTGCTTCTTCGCGACGGTCATCGTCGACTCGCCGGACAGCTGCGCAAGCAGGGCGTTAACGCCGGTTACCGCGTCAGATATGGAGTTGATAACGGCGGTGATTATCGGCTCGATCTTCTGTATAGCGCCGCCGAGCGTCACGGAGATGTTCGCGCCGAGCTCGCCCATTGAGTTCTTGATGTTCGACATCGCGCTGTCAAAAGCGGGCGAAAACTTCGCGAGTCCACTGATTCCGCTCTTTATGTTGTCGACAAGGCTGCTTATCAGAGCGGATTTCGCGCGCGTCAGCAGCATGGTTTTCAGGCTCACGAGCTGCTTTGTCAGCCCTTTTGCCGATATGCCTGCGCTGCCCGTGCCCTTGCCGAGCTTCAGCATATGTCCGAGTGCGGTCTTAGCCCCGCTCGCCACGGCTTTCGTCGCGGAGGCAAGCCCGGACAAGCCTTTCTTGATGCCGGTAAAAGTGATCTTCGCGATATTCCCGGCGACTTTCAGGGCAGTCGAACCGATACTTTTTAAGATCGATCCGAATTTCTGCAAACCGGAACCCTTTTGCGGCAGAGCGTTTGCCTTTACGGCGAGTTTATCGAGTGAATCCGATACGCGCTGAATCTGTTCGGTATCACCTACATTGATGAACGCCGTCCCGTCCTCGCGCATGGATTGCATAGTCCCTTCGAGGTCCGCGATCTGTGCCTTTGCCTGCCCGATATCGTAGGCAAGAGATTTGTACGCTTTGGATGATTCCTTAACGCCGGTCGCGCCCATCTTGCTCTGTCTTTCGTACAGTCGCTCGAGGGAAGCGTTTGCTTTGTCAAGTGTCTCCTGCATCCACGCATAATCGGGTGTCGCGAGCTGCTTGCCGCTCGTTTCGCCCATCTGTTTTTTCAGCTCGGATATCCGGGATTTCACGGCGTCGACCTGCGCCGAGAACTTTGCAAATTCGGCGTCGCTCTTAAAGCCTGCCTTTGCTCTCGCGGACAGTCTGTCAACCTGTGCTGAGAGCGACGAGACGGCTTTTTCGGACGCGCTGATTTCTTTCGGGATATCTTCCTTGCCGATATCAGCCGCGACGCCCTGAGCCGCATGTGAGACGCCGGAGAAGGATTCGGCGACCTTCTCGTTTGCCGCGATCGCTTCGTCCCCGCCGGACGCCATCGCGGCGTAAATCTGCGAGGTGTTTTTGCCGATCGCTTGCAGCGTCGGCGTCAGGTCGCGGAAAGCGGACATCATGTTGTCGCCGAGGTTGTCGACCGCGCTCGTCAGATCATTCATGGCGGCGAGCAGCTTGTCGGAGCCCTTTTCAAAACCTGAGTTATCCAGTTCGGTGTTGATCACAACCGAACCGTCATAGTTTTCAGCTATCGTCCCCGCCTCCTCTCAGTTCTTCGTACAGTGCGGTAAGGTAGTCTTCGGCTTCTTTCCTGCGGTTGATCCCGGGGTCTACACGGAACAGCTCGCGGTTCGCGTTGAAGAATTCGCGTTCGTAGTCTTCGAGCTTTTTTCCTTTCGCTTTTTTCTGCCGGATTGAAACCACGAGGGAAAACAGGTCTTCGCGGTCGACTGACTGATAGTAGCCGAGGAACGTCCACCAGTGCATACGCGGGATATCCCGCACCTCGCGTCCGGCGACTTTGTTCACCGCCGCGAAGATCATCTGCTCGTCCTGATTCCAGTCGACGATCTTCGGTCCCGGCTTTTTTCCGTCCTCGCGCTTCCCGCAGTCGATGAAGTCATACGCGGCTTTCAGCGCGTCGTCATACGCGTCCTTCGGGATGCTGTCAGGGTCGTCGAAAAGCCGCCTGAGCAGGATGTAAACCTTCTCGTCGTCTCGCAGTTCTTTCGCGTTCAGCGCGCAGACAATCTGTAAGATGTTGCGGAAATCCGTGTCTATCGGGTAGTTCTTGCCGCGGATTTCAAGTGTTTTCGGTAACTGCCCCAGCACTCTGCATTCCTCCTGCCGCGGGCTTGTCGGCGAGGTACTTCGCCATGCGCTTCTTCGACGCCTCGGATTCCTCTTCGATGGCGGTCACGATCACTTCGCCGAGCGCGTTCAACACCCGCTCCGCGAAAAACTGTCCGCCGACCGAGGAAAACGCGTTGCGCTTCGCGAAGATTTCGTCGGCTTCTTCCATGTCGAAAAGGGTGTTGATACGGTCTTTGAGATCAGTCTCGACCGCCTTGAGGATTTTCCAGTCCTCCTCAAATTCCGCCGTGCCGTCGTTCTTGATGTTCAGCTCCCTGAGGGGTTCGACTACTTTGTCAAAATCCTTCATGAGGTCGTTATATCTGTCCACGATAGAGAAATCGGCGGGACGGATATACACGTTGCATATCAGCTTCCCGTACTTGTTTACAAGCGGGATTTCCCGTGTACCGTCGTCTACCACGCCGCGTAATTCCTTTGCCATTTTGATTCACTCCTTATATACAAAATAAGAGGGCGAAATATTATCCGCCCTCCGAATGCCTGATTATCAGCCGCCGGTCTTGGCTGCGATGGTTACCGCTCTGGTCGCGAGAGTATAGGTAACATCGACCTCGGTCATCGGTCCGACGGGATTAACCGTGAACGGGATGCCGAAACCGGAGGTGTCGCCGCCGGTCGACTGCGGGACAAAATACGCCTCGCGCTTGTAACCGGTGCCGACGAGCTTGCCTGCTGTCTTTGCTGCGTCTTCGCCGTCAAAAACCACTTCGACAAAGTAGCCCTTGATGTCGCTATCGCCGTACTTCTCCTGTACCGCTGCCGCCTTAAGCTTCGGGTAAAGAGCCGAGTCTTCGTCGGCGTAGTACGGGTCGACGGACACCTCCGGCGAGTAACCGGAGTGCTTGAAGGTCGCTTCTCCGAGGACGTTCTTCGACGTTTCGGTGTCGGGGTTGAGGTCCTTGTTCAGGGTGTCGTTGTCCCTGCCGAGGGCTTCCCACGCCGTGTCGTCAAACGATCCGAAGTACATATTTCTGTTTCTGTCGAGTCTTGCCATTATTGTTCCTTTCCGACTTATCTCCTTCGATAAGTCATTTTTATCTGTATCTGGTATTTCGCGCTGTCGCTTCCCACCTCGGCGGGGTACGCCGTCAGCGTCGGGACGATGGATTTCACTATGCCGCCGCTTATCGCGGGGAAGTTTGCGAGATTGTTCTGCTCGATGATCCACGCGACGATGGCGTCGTAAAAGCCGAGATTCGCGAGATTCTGCTGTATGTCCGCGCCGTAGGTTTCCTTCGACGCGAAAATATAGTCAACGGTCTGCAAGTCGTTCGGTACCGATTCACCGAGGACGTTTTCGTGGTAGGCGATCGAGGATGGGACGGCGAACAGCGAATACTCAGTCGGGTTCTCGGCGAGATAATCTACACGGAAGCGGTTGCTCTGCGAGATCGCGGGGCAGCTCCGGAACCATGCTCTCATCTGCTCGGTGTTGTTAAGATCGGGCAACTCTGTTTGCCACCTCCTCGATCTGCTTCATCTTGTCAGCTTTCATGCGGGCAACCCAGAAAGAACCCGCGAGATGGTTCTTCTCTTGGTTGTATTTAAGCTCGCGCCCTGTCCTGTGCTTCTTCTGATTCTTCCGCGACCGCCAGCCCACGAGAGCTCCGGTTTCGTCGTAGATCGGGAAGTTCGGACCGTACACCACGCCGTAGTACAGATAACGCGCATATGACGTTTTGCTGCCATCCTCGCTGCCACCTGATGCGTAGTAGATCACTTTGCCGCTGCCCGGCGGGGACATGGTGTAAGGGCTGCCTTCAAGTATGCCGGTGTTTTTCGGGCAGTAAGGTTTCGAATATTCGATAACGCACCGATCAACAGTCTCTTGCACTTTTCCGCCCGCTTCAAGATGGAATTTTTTCAGCAGTTCGGACGGCTGATCGCAGTTCGCTTTAAGATTCACGCGGATCATTTGCCGACCACCTTCCAATGCGGCGCCCGCCTCGACGCGCGGTTATCCGTCACCCCGAGAATTACTGCCACCTCGGCGTATGCCTTTCGCAGCGCGGCGGGGCTCAGGTCAGAGCCCGTCACAGCTCCGCGGATGATCGTGTCGCCGTTCCGGAGGGTGAAATACCCGTCCGGATCGGCACTTGCGTATTCGTTCGGCGGGATGTACGTCTTGCCGCCGAAATCGGCGTCGGTCGGGATACGGATATTGAATTTATCCGCCGCTTTAAGCCCCGACGAGTCGACGGTCGACGCGATCTCACAGTGCCACGACGCGCCGTGGATTACCGTGGCGTTATACACGTCGTAGCCGGTCGCGTCGTCAACCTGCGAGCTGATAATCGTTACAGTCTCGTCGCAGAGTCTCATGCGTCAAGCCCCCGATACAGCAGCGGCACGCCGCGGTCGTCCACTTCGCCGTAAAGCGACGTGCGGATGATGCCTTTCATGCTGCTTTCAGCTTCGCTCGCGCCGAGTGCCTTTCCGTAAGATTCCGAGTATCCGTCGTTCGAGAACGACGTCACGACGGGCTTCTCGATCTGTGCCTCAACGCCGACCGAGCTTTCGATGCCCACGAGAGACACCATGCAGAGCTTTACCGCCTCCGGTACCGCCGCCATCCGCTGAATCCGGTTTGCCGTGAGGTAATCGATACGCTTGCGGCAGCGGAATTCAAGCGGAATGAAGGCGGGAAGAGGCAAAGTCCCACCGTAGGATAAGTACTCTTCATAGGTCAGGTATTTATCATGTGCCATGTTCTTTGCCTCCTTCTCTCGGGCGATTAACCGCGCGACTTGATGCGGGCGATCGGGATGGACTTGTGCGCGATGTATCTCTTGTCGCTTGCCTCGAGAGTCGAGACGAGCTCCCAGTTAGCGCCGTTCTCGAGCTCTTCGTCGGTCGGCGAGAGCTTCGCCATAACTGCCTTGGTAAAGCTGATGCCGTAGGGCGCAAAGGACTTGCGCTGACGGGAGTAGAGGGTATCCTCGCCGCCGTGTCTTGCCGGGTCGCGGTCGACCTCGTAGGGCACTCTCGCGCCGCAGTCGGTGTACTCGATCGCGCCGTCGCCGAGGACATAGGTAGTGTAAACCGCGGTCTTGACCTCTGCTACACCCTCGGTGGTGGTAGCGGCGGTAGCCTTCGCGGTGCCGGTGACGGCAACGGTCGGCTTTGCTCCGGTACCGCCGGTGATCTGCGTCAGAGTGACAACAGCGCCGGAGACGGTAACAGAAAAAACGCCGTCATACTGTGCCGCGAGCACGGTCTTGAGGGCGTTTGCCTGATCAGCCGCGGAAGAGCCGACCGCGAGGGTCTTCTTGGTCGCGGAGGTGGAAGTGCCGAAGGTGTAAACGGTGCCGTCGACGGTCAGGGTGTCGCCGGACGCGCCGGCGGTGCCGACGGTGATGGTGTGGACGCCCTTGACGGCGGCGGTGGTCACGGTCTCGGTGACGGGCATACCGTCGTCCACGAGGACGATTCTGCCGTTCAGGGTACCGATGGTAAGGTCGCGCTCGATGCCGTCCTTGTCGGTGTACTTGAGGTAGTTGAGCAGCTTGAGGTTCTCAAGGTTCGTCGCGACGGCGGAGTGCATGATCGCGAGGGAGAACTTGCCCTTGTTGTCTCCGCACGCTCTCTGCATAGCGGTGTTAAGGGTGGTGCCGTCCATGCAGCCTGCCACGCCCTCGGAGTTGTTCTTGCCGGTCACATCATAGGTGTGAGCGGCAGCGAACTTCATGCCTTCGTCATCGGTCATGCGGAAGATACCGTTGAGAATGTGGACGAGGGTGTTCTGGTCAACGCCGTACCAGTACTCGCCGACCTGCTCCGCGACGTCCTCGAGGTGGTCGTGATTGCCGGTGAGATCATACGAAAAGTCGCGCTCAACCCACGCGTTCATACGTCCGACAACGACGCGGGAATGCGCGAAGTTATAGGATTCCTTCGCGGTCATGTCGTTGTTGCCGTCGTAGTTCTGCGCCTCAGTCGAGTCGAGAACACCGGTCAGGGTGGAGGTCATGTAGTTGCCGCCTGCCTGGTCGGCCATAGCCGCCGCGAGGTCGGGTCTGGGTCTGATCGCGCGCGACTTGATAAGCTCGTTGCGGTTGGGGTTCGGGATGCGGTCGACAAAGCCCTTGAAGACTTCGCCGTTGAAAATCTTATGGTCAAAAATACCGGGCATAATTTGTTTCCTTTCTGCCGTTAAGCGTCAAAATTGATTTCGAGATTCGGGTTTTCGTTCTTCGCCGCCATAAGCTGGCTCAGGCTCATCTTTTTCTTCTGAGGCTCGTGAGAGCTCGAAGGAACGATGATGGTCGGGCTTTTCTTGCCGCCGTCGGGCTCGTCCGCGACGAAAGCTCCGGGATCGCTCTCGCGGTACTTCGACACGAAGTCGTCGTAGCCGAGAAGCGCGTCGCCTTCGCGCTTGAAGCCCTTGCCGAGAGCCTGATTTATGAAGTCGCGTTTCGCGGATTGGGAGGTGAATTTCAGGGCGTTCGCACGTTCGCGAATGTCGTACTCATACGCCTGTCGTTCAATCTTCGCCGCCCATTCCTGCCTGTCGCTCTCGTACTTGGTCTGCAAGCCCGTGAGAGCCTGCTGTGCGTCGGAGAGCTTCGACGCGTCCGCCTGAGCTGCCGTCAGCTTCGCGCTGAGGTCTGCCATGTCTTCATCGCGTTTTTTGATCTGCGCCTGCAAGTCGCTGATCTGCCCGGAGAGTGATCCGGTCTTATCGCTGTATTTGTCGGCGGAGATGTACCCGCCTTCGGACAGGTCCACGAGCTTCACGTGCTTCGCCTTGTTCGGCTCGGCGGCGTTCACCTCGTCGACGCGCGCTTTGATCTGGGCTAAAAGCTCGGGGGAAAAGAGGTCTTCGAGTTTCATTGTTCTACTCCTGTAACGCCATCGTGAAACCCACGCGGCGGCGGCAGTTTTAATTTCATGCCGGGGAAAATTCAGGTCGCAGTTTAATCGTCATAAGCCCGTCGGACAGCAAATCAAAAGGGCGTAAAACGCCCGTGATTTCAGGAAAAATTGGATTTTAACTTGCGTATAACTTGCTTGTAACTTGCGTCTTGTTTCAAACTAACTTGAAACTAAGTTCAAACTAAGCTTTGAACCCGCAAAAAGGTAATATAAAAAAAAAACAAGCTTTTTCAAGCTCGTTTCGCATATTCTGACTTGCCGGTAACTTTCAGGGCTGCCGACTCATTCTTCGTAAAGAATTTCAAGCCCGTAAGCCCGTGCCGCCTCATGCTCAATCCTACACCCGCGGGCGGTCTCCCAGCCCTTGCAGAAATAGGCGGCGTGGCATAGGCTCATGTTTTCAAGCGACTTCGCGAGGAAACAGAGCGGTATCTGTTCAACCCCGCGCTTTCGCATATTCTCTTCGCTGTACCATTCGTCGGTGAACAGAGTGTTCACCACCTGATAGCCCTTTTCTTCGAGCGCGGCGATAGCCTCCTCACGCGCCGCCGCGATTTCCGCTTCGGTTTTGCCGCGCATCGGCTGAGAAAGCATTGCTTTCTTGCCCGCGTTCCACGTTTTTATATCCAAGCTTTACTCCTCCGTTAAATCTGTTTGTCGCCTACGGTTATCATTGTGCGTTCGCGCTGTTCATGCAGTCCCGCCGCTTTCGCGACTTCGGTATACCTCGCCGAAAACGCCTTCATCCGGGCGAGCGCGGTTTTCGCGAGCTCGTCGTCTCCGGCTTTCTGCGCCGTGAAGCGTATATCCTTCTGCCGCCTGATCTCGGTCTCGATCTGCCGCATGAGCTGCGACGCTTCGTAGATTGTATAGTGCTTGCCGTCAATCGTGCATCCGTCGTGGTTTGCCTTTCGGTATGCTTCAAGCTCGTCGTCGGTGTACATCCGGATTCCGGTTTTGGTGTCAAACGGGCTCGCCATGTGCGAGCAGTTCCATTCCCGGATAGGTCGCCGGAAGCCTTCATACCGCCGCCCGTCCACGTCGGTGAAATCCATGCCGGATTGCATCTTGTCGAACTCCGCGCGGTAGAGCACGTGTCCTTGTACGGGCTCGTGATCCGGCGCGGACATTTTGTGCGCCGAGATTTCAAAGGCGTCGGTCCCGAGCGAGTCGGCGAGGATAAACGCCGACTGCTGCTGTAATTGCAGTGTGGCGTTTGTAACGTTCATCCGCACCGCCGTGTCAATCCTGCGTCGGTGTCCGGATTCGTACTGCACCTTCACGCCCGCGCCGCCGATGTCGGACAGCGTGTGCCGGATAGCTTTCATGTAATCCGATCCGCCCGACGCCACCGCCGCCGACGCGACGTCGATCGCGTCTTTATAGCTTTGGTCGATAACCGTCGTATTCGAGTAGTTGTCGAGAGCGTCGGACGTCTGACGTGCCACGGTCGCCGTAAAGAGCTGTAGACGCTTGTTTACCTCCGGTGGAATACTCGTATCCCTGATGTACCCCTGCGCCGCAGGACGCGCGTATGCGCTTTCTGAGACGCGTTCGAGTATCTTCTCGACTCCGCGTTTGCCGAGCTTCGTCGCGTCGGCGAGCTTCGACTTGATCTCAGCGACGTTCGCGCCCATCTTGTACATCACGTCGAGCGTGTGGACAGAGGACGGTATGAGGTCGCCGATTTCTCTCATCTGCTCCGCGAGCCGTTCGAGGTAAAGGCTGTTCACTTTGTCAAAAAGCTGTACGACGGTTTCAATCGCCGGAAGAAATTCCTCAAAAGGGATCATCATCCGCTACCTCAGTCGGTGATCGCGGGGAGCTGATTCGAGATAGCCTCGATCTGGCTCGCCCTTAGCTCCTCGATAGCCTTCTTAGCCTGCGCCGGAGTCTCGCCAAAGTACCACGCTCTGATTTCCTCCGGGCTGATAACCCCGGCGTTCATCAGCGTCAGCCGCTCCGAGAGCTGCTGTGAGCTGTCGGTGATTATGGAGTCGTCCCACTCAAAGGACACTTCATACTCGCCTTTCGGGGCAAGCCCGTAGATATCGGCGTACTTGTCCATCACCCGGATGACGTCGCGCAGACAACGCTCGAGCGCCGCCTGATTGTCCGCGATAGTCGCGTATGATCTCTGCTGCTGTATTTTCAGCTCCGTCGCCGTCCGTGCCTGAGTGTTCGGGTCGGACATAGTGCCGCGCGAAAATCCGCAAAGGTCTTCGATGCGCATGAGGATGTTATTGAGCCCGTTGTACAGCGACGCGTCGCGGATGGCGGGGGAGAAGATGTTGTAATTCTCGCCGCTGCCGAGGTCCACGCCGCGGAAGAGCCGCTGATTGAGCTCCGGCACGGACATACTGCCGTCTCTGCCGGGCGTCGGTCTGAGCGCGAGAGGGTCGACGTCAACCGCGAGCGCGGTGCCCTCATACTCCCACTTGATGAGCGAGTACTGCTCGTCCGCGTCGCGTATCAGCCATTTCGCCTTATCGAAAAGGGACGCGCCGAGCGGGCAGTCGGGGTCAACCGAGTTCGCGATAGGCGAGCGATACCATCCGAAGAGCTGTCCGTCAGCCGCCTGTACGGTCGCTTCCGGTTCAAGCTCAGCCCATTGCGGCACGTCGGTCAGCGGGATTTCCACACCGATAACGTCTTTCACGGTCGACTTGAAAGCCCTCTGCGTTATGACAACGTTATCGCTGTCGCCGCCACGCTCGAGCCTGTGCCGCTCAAGGCGCGTGTAAATTGTTTTCCCGTCGATGATCATGTCGCGGAAAATCACGTCGGACAGGTTGCCGTCGTCGTCAAAAGCGACGGGGTACATCGACCAGTCCATGCAAAAATCAAAGTGTATGTGCCCGCCTTTCGGGTAGGGCTTTATCACCATGCCGCCCGCCGCGCAGCCCTGCTCGAGCTTCACGCGAAGGGAAGTAATCAGCTTTTCAAATTCGGCTTTAAGATACTCAGAGCGTGGATTCTCCGTTGCAACGCCGCCCTCGCCCTGCTTTCCCGTTATACTCCATTTCATTTCAAGCATGATCTGTCTCGCGAACTCGGAGCAGATAAACGCCGGGAGATTCAGCGAGTAAACGGATTTTTCGTTCGGATCGCGGTCGGGTCCGTTGTTGGTCAGCCACGGCGCGTCGTTTCGGTACATTCTGTACCACGTTTCGAGCGCGAGAGCCATTTCATTTGACAGCGGTGTTTCGATACTCTCAACCGCCGCTATAGTCTTGTAGGGAGTCACTTTGTGAAACACCTGCCTTATCATCGTTATCAGCTTTGATATTATGCCGCCACTTATCGTCCTCACCTCTTTCGGTGATTTTTATGCGGTCAGCCGACCGCGTTCGCTGCCTGCCACGCCGCCCAGATTTTTTCGCCTTGCAGCGCGAACCAGTCGATCATTTCTTCGTTCAGTGCCCACGCGCCGGTGGGCTTCAGGCTGTTTTCTTCAAGCCCGCTCTCCGCGAGAAACGCGTGCACGATCTCATGCCGGAGCGTGTTCCGTTCATTCCGTCGCACGGTTTTGATCGATTCGTGCTGCCATCCGGGATAGGTAGTCATGTCGCAGTGTACGATCAGCTTCGAGTGCGTATCGCAGTATCCGTCGATGTCGCACCGCTCAAAGTCAGGATCGTCGGCGTACTTTTTCTTGATTATCTCGTACTCGGTGCCGAGTATCGATACTGTCATGTCATTGTCCTTTCCGTTTCCAGACGCGCTCCATAGCATACCGCACGGCGTCAATTGAGTGGTTGTCGGCGTCCGGATAGCCGCTCATCACTTCGCCGGTCGCCGTCCGGTCGTATTCGTAGTTCTGAAACTCCTTCGCGGTCGCCGGGCACCTTACCGGGTCGATCACGATTGATTTCAGCGATTGCAGCCACTTGATTCCGTACCGCACCGAGTCCGGACCTTTTACAGCCGGTCGGCACATCGCGCCATACGACGCGTAGTCACCTACACTTTTAGGCTCCGCGCTGTCGGCGGTGATCAGGTCCGCCCCGGTCACGCCCTTTTGCGTCTGGAGTGCCTGCCACGTCGTCTGGTTGCTCTGCTTGTTCGCGCGGTATTCGTCGAAAATGTAAAGCGTCAGCCGCGCCGCGTCATAGTGCATTTTCGCCCAGTGGAACGGGTCGGGATACCAGCCCCAGTCGATACCCATATAGATACGGTCGAACGACTGAATTTCATGGTCGGTAATCTCGCGGACGTTGATATTGTCAAATACCTCGCCGCCGTTACCGATCGCCTCGCCCATGTACTCGTGTTCATACGCTCTCGGGTTCGTCTGCCGCAGGAATTCGGCGTCCTCGAAAAACTGCTGCCCGAGCCATGCCGGGGGCACGTCGAGGTAGCAGGATTTGTGATTCAAAGCGTCTTTTCGCGGCGTCAGCACGTACTGGTTCGCCCAGTTACTTTTACTTATCGGCGGGTTGAACGACTTGAAGACGATGAATTTCTCGCCGCCACGGAGAACCGACTGTTGAACAGAACGGATTTCTTCGTCGCCGGAGAACTCGTCAAGCTCCTCAAACCACAGATACTTGAAGTATCCGTGCGCGATCTTGATGGATTTTACCTTCTTCGCTTTGTCGAGTCCCCGGAAAATGATAACCTGTCCGGTCGGCGTGTACGTCAGGCTGAACGGGCTTTTCCGCTCCTTCCAGAGGTGCGAAAGCCCGAGAGCTTCGATGCTCCAAAGCACCTGCTCGTAGACGCTGTTCGAGATCGTGTTGCCGACCTTGCGGTAGACAAGCGCGTTGGCGAGAGGGTCGGACAGGATGCCGAGAACGATTTCCGTGCCGATGAACGACGATTTCGTCGAGCCACGCCCGCCGTACAGGTTGTAGTACGTGTGCCTGCCCTCAACGAGGTCCCAGTGGACGGGATAAAACGCGGGCGCGATAACGTCGGACAGCCTTACACCGTCATTCGGCATGATTTACCTCCGCCGTCTCAGAGGCTGTCTGAGGCGCGTCAGCAGTAGCGGCGGGTTTCGGTATGTCGTAGATGATTTTAACCGCCGTAGCCGCTGCTGAGGCTGCCTGAGCAGCGGCTTCCTGTGCCGCCACATTCCAGCCCCAGAAATTGTTTTGGAGGCTGAATCTCGCGCCGTTCGCGCCGTCGCGGCTGAAAAGCTGCTCTTCCGTGTATCGCTCGATCCGGCTCTTTGCCTTTATGATCACGTCGCGGAATTCCTTCTTGCCCTGATAGTGCAGCAGACTGCACCGCGAGAGAAAACCGAGCGCGAGCGCGAGTCCGGTCATTGTCGGCGGATGCTTGCCTATGATAATCGGATACCCCTGCTTGTCGTGCATGGGCTTGCCGTCCACAACATACGGCGTGCCCTCGCAGGATTTGAAGTACTCTTCGATTTTGCCTTCGATCTCTTTCACATTGGTGTATTTCGGCGGTCGCCCGCCCATGCTCTTTTTCTTTTCTTCTGCCATTCGGCTCACCTCGCTTTCGCGTTAAAAATAAAAATGGGCATGAAAAAAGCCCCCACATCAGAAATAATTTCTGGTGTGAAGGCTTAAATATTCGGTTTTCGGGTAATTACTTGCCCGACTTCTTAGCCGGAGATTTCTTCGTACTCTTTGTGTTCTTTGCGTTCTTCTTTTCCGCGGCGAAAAAACCGTCGTTCGAATGCGCGAAATACTCACTGAGTGCCTTTGCCTGCTCCGGCGTAAGCCTTTTGAGTTTTTCGTTTATACCTGTGGGATCGTGCTTGCTTGTTGCCATAGTGCAATCCTCCTTCTGTCTTTGAGTATATTATATCATCTTTACGGTAAAAAGTCAAGCGGAAAATGCGACAATTGCGTCCGCATTTTCCCGCCTGTTTTTGCCGATCAATACTTGTCGCGCGTCATGGTCAATGCGCTTCGGTCGATAACGGTGTAATAGTTCTCGCCTTGCTTCGGGGTAACGATTACATTGTAACCCATCACCAGCGCAAACTGACTCAGGCTGCTGTGGCGACCACTCTTGCTTTTCGCAAAGCCGAGAGCCTTTTGACTCTCCGGATGCGTTTTCACGAAATTATCGTACAGCGAATTCAGCTGATTTTTAGTGATCATCTTTGCCTTGCTGTTAAAAATCGCGCCTACTGTACGCACATCGCTGCCCCATCCGTAGGCTTTCGAACCGGATAAGCTATTCGAGAAGTAAAGCCCGTCGCCGTAAATGCCACCACCTACATACGTGAGATCACCATCGGTTATTGTATCGCATATATCCTTCGCGGAGAGCGGTGTGCCATTTACTGTCGTGCCATTTACGGTTCGGTATATCATCTCCGGCGCGTTGGGTCCCGAGGTCAGCTTCTTCATTGTCGCACTGTCGACGATCTCCGGCTTGTCGTTCATGCCGAGCGCATACAGCATTTTTTGCAGGTGGACGTCATTGAGGAATGCCGGAATATCGGTCTTGTCGACGTTAATCAAGAAATCGTGCAGCTGCTGATCGTCCATCTTCTGGACGTCCGCGAGGGATAATCCGGATGGCGTCGCCCGCGGTGCCGGCGCACCTCCCGCGCCGATTCCTCCGCCGACTCCGCCTCCGGCACCGCTCATACCGCTTCTTGAGCCTCTGCCGCCCATCTTACTTGCCTCCCCTTGCCGTGCCAGTTTTCTTCTTTGGCACGTTCTTGCCGGGTGCGGGTTTCAGCAGCGTAACGCTCTTACCGGTCGCGACAAAACGCTCTTCGCCGGGAATGCTTTTATTCTTTTTCTGGTTTGTCATAACCGTATCTCCTTACTTGATGACTTCGACGTCTATGATAACGCGGGGAAGCCTGCCGCCTGCTCGCGGATGCGCGTATGTGCCGTCAAAGCGTGCTCCCGCCACCTTGTACTTCGTTCCGGGGGACAGAATGACTTCCGACTGCGACGTGTTGCCGAGGATACATTTCGTGTCTCTCGGTGCCTTGATATTCAGGTAAACCTCGCGCCCGCCCGACGCATAGCCCGAGATAAACGGGTTTTTCTTCGGGTCAAACGCCGCCGACACGAATTTCTTTTCCTGATAAACCGCGCCTTTAACCGCCGCGTCGAGCTGCGGACCGGACATATTCTGGTAGTCCCGCACGCCGATTGCTTCGAGGAAATCCTTATGTGCGGCGCGGATAACAACCGTATCCTTGCCGAGATCGTGCATCGCGCCCATCAGGTGATTGTACACATACTGTTCCGTCGCGTTCAGCTTCGCGCCGGTTTCAAGCGCGTGGTTCAGGTTCTGCGACATGGTAAAGCCGTTCGCCTGCTGATCCTCGCGGATGTACTGGTTGATTGCCAGTCTCGTATTGATATCATATTTGCTGTTCTGATCCTGCGCCATGCTGTCAACGTCCTGCTGACTCAGCGCTTTGTATACTCGCGGTGCCGCCGCGATAGTCTGCGCAGCGGGCTGCGCCGGTTTTGTTATCCCGCTGTTCGAGCCTCTGCCGCCCATTCGTCTTGCTCCTTTTCGCAACCCAAAAAAGCGCCAGCTGTGTGCTGACGCGCGGAGCATAATAAAAAAGTGCGGGTCGTCCGGATTTCAACCGGAGCTACGGCTATCACCGTGTACTCACGCTATACTACGTACCCGCGTTTCTATTATACCACGTTTTCAGCACAAAGTCAACCATTTTTCGCTCTTTGTCGGTTAATCTTGTGGTACCACCCTCGGAGTGGTTATAACCGTGATGCACGTGCGGACTGATACCGTTGTGCGCGTGCGTCAGGTCCATTGATTTCTTCCGCTTTCCGTCCGGATCGTAGTAGGTGATCACCTGCGGATTGCCTTTCGAGCTCAGCGTCACGTAAACGCGCCCTTTTGTCATGGTCTCCCGCGGGCTTTTCGCCGTGCTTCCCGCGTACTGGACGAATTTTATATTGCTTACTTTCAGCAGCTCTGAAAACTCGGAGCCATAGGGCTTTCCGTTAGCCGAACGCCCGCTGCTTGCGCCTCTGCCGCCCATGCCGTCACCCCGTTCTGAATCGCTCCTGAAACGCCGTGATTGGCACGATATTGCCCTCGCACCCGTCCGGCACTGTGCCATAGAAAAAGATCTTCGCCGGTGCAAGCCGGTCAAGCATTTCGGTATATCCGCGCCGGAACAGCTCCGCCGAGTTCTTGTTCATCTGCGTTCCGACGGACGATACCGCGACGCACCCACCGACGGGTTCGCCGTCAAAGCACCAATCAAAGCTCTCCGGTCCGCTCCAGCTGATCGTCGGGATCACCTTTATCCCGTTCGCCTGCCAGTACGCGCCGAGCCAGTGCTTACGGTAATGATTGTAAATCTGAATTGCAGCGGGGAAGTCGGTATAGGTCGAAAAATCCGGAGAAAACACGCAGTCGAACCGGGACAGCATCCCGAGATAAGTCTCCGGGTGCGTCCAGCACCGCGCGAATTGGTAATCGTCCACGAAAAAGTGAATGCCCTTGCCGGTCGCGTCCTTGCATGATCTCGCGTAGTTAAATCCGATGAATTCCGCCGTGTCGCATTCGGTCGGGTTGATTCGGGGAATCCCGTATGCGCCGACGCCGTCAAACACGCCCTTGTTTACATTCTCATAGCTGCGTGTTTGTCGGTACACCATTTCGCCCTCCCCCCGAAAAATAATCGGAGCCCGCGCCGGATTGCGAGCTCCGAGTTGGAATTGTGGGGTTCGGGCAGACGTTCCGTTTGTTTTGGTCGCGTTTCCCGCCGTACACAATTCTCATGGTACTATTATATCACAGACGTTCGGGACATTGGGGGACAGCTTTTTCTTCCGCCTCAGAGCGCGCCAGATAGCGGTAACATGCCTTTTTCACGCTGTCCTCCGCCATCTGTCCATTGCCGACCATACAAGCCGTCTGCCGCCACGATAAGCCCTCGCAGAAGCGGCATTCGAATATCTGCCGTATGAGACTGTCCGGAATACTGGATATGTACCGCTCCAAGCGGTTTCGCTCAAGTATGCACTGTAATTGCTTTGCCGCGATAATCGCTTTCAGGTCCGCGATCTCCGCTGCATACCGGCTTACCCGGTCGCTTATCCCCGGCGTCCGCGGCATCCCCGACGAATCGGGAGAGGTCGCCCCCTCCGCCATTCGCTCAAGCTCCGCGAGCCGCCTCATGTCCATTTCGATCTCACGGTTCAGATAGTATAGCTGTGATAATTCTTTTACGGTCACTGTTGTTCGTCCCTCACTTTCTGGATTCTTGCTTTCAGCGCCTGCATCAGGCTTTCCTGTGTGTCTTCTTTTCGCCCGAGTGATCTTATCACGTCCTCGTCGACGCCGCCGCGGGTTATCAGGTGATGGACGATCACCGGGTGGGGCTGCCCCTGCCTGTGCAGTCGCTTGTTTGTCTGCTGATAAAGCTCGAGCGACCACGTGAGCCCGAACCAGATAACGTGATGTCCGCCCTGTTGCAGATTGAGCCCATAGCCGCATGAGGCGGGCTGAATCAGCATCAGGTCAATCTCGCCCTTGTTCCAAGCGACTTCCTCGTCCTTGCCCTTGTAAACTGCCACTCGTAATCCGAGAGGTTTCAGCGCGGCGAGAAGCCGCTCGCGGTCGTGCTTGAAATTATAGCAGATCAGCGCGTGTTGTCCGCCGAGCTGCTCGATTGTTTCAAGTAAAGCCTCGATCTTGCAATCATGCAATTTCACGACTTCGCCGTCCTCGTTGTACACCGCGCCGTTGCATAGCTGTAGGAGCTTGTTAGAGAGTACAGCAGCCGTTCCGGCGGTCACCACATCATTCTCACCCACCTCAAGCAGTGCGTCTCTCTCAAGCCGTTTATACGCCTCCTGAGAGGTCTTGTCAAGTACGACGGGTACGTCCTCATAAATCAGATCCGGCAGGTCGAGATAGTCCTCCGACTTCATACTCACGCAAATGTCGCCGACTGCTTTGTAAATCTGATCCTCAGCCCCGTCGCGCGGCGCATATGAAAAGATCGTCGTCTGGTTCCGCTTGTCCGGCACAAAAAACGCGTCGCGGTATGAGCTGATCGTCCGCCCGAGTCTCGCGCCCTGATCAAGTAAATACACCTGAGCCCAGAGGTCCATCAGACTGCGAGAGCAGGGAGTACCCGTCAGCTCGACGATCCGCTTGATTTTGCTTCGGACGATTTTCAGCGATTTGAATCTCTTCGCTTGATGATTCTTGAAGCTGCTGCTCTCGTCGATAACCACCATGTCAAATGGCCAGCCATGTCCGTAATAATCCACGAGCCAAGTCACATTCTCACGGTTGATCACGTAAATGTCGGCATCGGCTTCCAGAGCTGCCTCGCGCTGCTTCGCCGAGCCGAGAACATGAGAAAACCGGAGGTCGCAAAGCTGATTCCATTTCGCCGCCTCGCTGTCCCACGTGCTTTCGGCGACCTTCTTCGGCGCGATTATCAGAACCTTGCCGACGCACCAGCGATAATATTTCAGTTCCTTTATCGCACTGAGGGTGATCGCCGTCTTGCCGAGTCCGCATTCCAGAAACAGCGCGACGGCGGATGTATTCACGATTCTGTCTGAGCAGTATTTCTGATACGGATACGGCTTATAGTCCTTCACCCTTCATCACCTCTCTGCATCTTTCGATAACCTCCTCGATCTTCGCGTCGCTGTCGACCGCCGAAAAAACTTCAAACCCCAGCGATCGCAAAACGCCCTGAACATAGCACTGTCGCACCCGCTCACGCTCGCCGGGACGTTTCATCTCGGCAAATGCTACACCCCCGCCGGGCATCAGGATAATCCGGTCCGGCACCCCGCTGTACCCGGGGCTGACAAATTTCAGGCAGACGGCGCCCAGAGACTTGACGCGTCGGCACAGCTTCCGTTCGTAGCCGCTTTCAAGCATGGGCGATACCTCCTCCCGCGCGCGGTGAGCCTAAAAACCGCGCCCCGGTTCCGGTCTCACCCCATCGTGCCGCTCCCGTCCGTCTTTTTTCCTCTTCGCCTTTCAGGCTCTCCGGATTCTTCCGGCTGCCCGTCCATCTTTCATTCCGCATTTGCTTTAATCCTCCATCACTTTTCAAAATGCTGCGCCCTCAGCCTGTAGTAGTTGTCGCACACGCGCGTTATATACCCGCTCAGACATGGCGCTCATGCAGGTCGCGCCCTCTTTACGCCTTATATTTATATAGTCTATTTATATATATTAACTACATTAACTACATATAAGGAATATATAGGAAATAAGGGCATTTTTGGCGTAAACGGTCTTGTAGCAGATTGTGTAAACAGTGCTACAAAAATAATCAGTGATAATATTTCGCTTGTAGTCAATGCGCATTGACTACAGCACCTGCTACAGTATCTGCTACAATACTGCTTACATCTTTGGCACCGCCCGTGTAAATCCCCGCTGAATACCGTGCGGACCGAATCGCCCGGTTTTTCCGGTGCGCTCCCAGCCGGGAAGCCGCGCCAGAACAGAGTTGATCTCCCGCATATCCATCAGCTTCGCATCGCGCGAACGACCGTCGAAAAGCTCGCACCACACCTCCAAAGCGCAGATTCTGTCGCGCGGAACCGTCGTAATCGGGTTGTCCTGCGGCACGCTGACGCCGCCCGCCCAGTAGTCGCGCCGCCTGTCAAGCGTCCATTTCTGCCAGTCGGATGGTACCTGTCTTTCGACAAACTCCTGTATCATCCCCTCGCGTCCGGACATTTCGCGGTGCTCCTCTTGTCTTAACGTCGCCATATCCGCTGCCTCGCCAGTCAGATACAATTCCTCGCCGAGCTGCCAGCGCATCTTCGCTTCCGCCCAGAGCTGGTCTACACACTCATCGTCGAACTTGAAAACGTCTTTCGTCGGTACGGTAGTCCCGACGTCGATTGGCCAGAAGCGGCGGTTGCCGGTGCTGTCCTGCAAGAACTCGTAGTTGTTGCACGTTCCGAAGAACACGCACGAGCGGGGAAACTCCTGCACGTTCCGTCCGTATGCCTTACGGTAGCGGTCAGCGCGGAGGGAGAGAAACTGCTTTATGCGGGCGACGTCAGACTTCCGGAACGCGTCAAGCTCCGCGACCTCGACGAGCCAGACGCCCTGCAAAAGCTCGCTTGCTTCCTTGCCCTCGAAGGTTGAAATACTGTCGTTGAACCAGCCTTTCGACATCCGGTCGAGAATCGTGCTTTTACCTACACCTTGCTTGCCGCAGAGAATGAGCATATTGTCATACTTCACGCCGGGAGTCATCGCGCGGGCGATAGCCGCTGTAAACGCCTTCCTCGTCACCATGCGGACATAAAGGTTGTCCTCAGCTCCAAGGTAGTCTATAAACAGCGTATCGAGCCTTTCCACGCCGTCCCACGCGAGCCCCTTTATGTATTTCTGCACGTCATTAAACGAGTGTACCGACGCATGGATACTCAGCGCGGAGTCGATGTTGCCGCGCCCGTTGATGCCCCAAGCCGCCTCCATGTACCAGTACAAGCCGTCGTTGTCCGCGTCAGCCCAGAGGCGGCGTTTTACTTCCTTCGACCACGGCAGCGGACCGAGAACTTCGCCGCGCCCGGCGAATTCGTTGTACGCAAACTTGCCTTTCAGCTTCGGATCGCCGTTGAGGATTATCAGGCAGTTGTTGATCGTCGACTTGATCGCGCCGGATTGTGTCCGGTCGAGTCCGTCCATCCAGTTCGGATCGTCGGTTGTTTGCTGCTCGTCCGCGCTGCCGCCGTCGCTCCTCTTAGTCTCGACGATGCCACTGAAATCATTGACCGCCGACTGCGCCTGTTCGCGGTTCAGCGTCTGGATCGTCCCCTTGTCCGCGAGCGCGAAATCGCACATAGCGGCGAAAGAAGGCAACTTTCCGATCGGTGTATCGGCGGCAGCGTTATCGTCGAGATCGCCGAACTTATGCAGCCGCACGAGGTCGAAAGCGTTGACAAGTTTCCCGCCGCATGGGTCGGTCGCATGGTGACTGTAAAGGAATTTCCCGTTGTCGTAGATGATCGCGCCGCCGGTCGTCGAACCGCCGAGATAGGTGTACCTGTCCGGATCGTTCGCGACGGGCTCATAGACGCCCGGCAGAAACTTCTCTATAGCCTCAAGGACGTCATAGGTCCGGCAGAACGCGCCGACCGTGCCGGTCTTTTCAAGCGGATCGCCTTGCTTTGCCGCAAGCTTCTTATAACTTACCGCGTTCGGCACCTGTGGCCAGCTCCGATAGTCATGCCAGTCCGCATAGGTTTCGAGAAGGAAATCTGCCGAGATCAGCTGCGCGTCCTTCGCCTTGTACACAAACTCGGCGTCGGCGCAGCAGGAAGGCCAGTACATCAGCCGATGCGCCTGAAACGTCGTCGGGTCCGCCATCACGATTCCGATAACATCAGCTACACGCCGGGCGCAGGGTTCATACTCGTCCGGCGTCACCGTCCGGTCAAGCGGCACGATCAGCCTCAGCCGCGGCGCGGAGGGGTGGTGCTTACGCGTGCTGTAGATACAGTAGCTGCACCCCAGAGCTTCTGCCTTACCGATAATGGCGTCGGTCTGCCAGCCGGGAATGTTGTCGAAGTCAAGTGATATCAGGTCGCGTCCGGTGATGTTTTCAGCCTTGCGCCGCTGCCCGTTCATCGAGCCACCCACAAAGCCGCCCACGTCCTTGAGATCGTCCTGCTTCGCCTTCGGCAGCTTCATATATGCGTCGTATGTTTCCGTGCCCCTGACTGGCTCTGAGAGCTTCCTGTACAGCTCAGAGACGGTCATGGGGGTTTGTACCCACGCGGTGTCTTTCCGGCTCGCGCCGACGCTTATTGTAATCTGTCTGTCGTTCATTTTTCCGCCTCACGAGATTCTTTGATTCTGCGCTTCCACCGGCTGAGTTTCTTAGTCACGGCGCCGTCATCTGAGAGCTTTCCAAATGCCGCCTCGATCACCGAGAGGCAGAGCAGCACGTCGTTGGTTTCCTCTTTCAGGGACTCGAGCGCGTCGGTGAGCGTTACCGGCGTCGGGTTTTCTTCGCGTAAAATCCGCGATATTTTAAGCGTGGATTGTGTCAGTTCCGCCGCCTCCTCCGCGAGCTGTTCGAGTGCCGCGCATATCCCTACACCCTCCAGGATATCAAACCTGTCCTGTACTTCTTTAGCTGTCATCTGTACTCCCTCCCTGTACGCGTGTCGCGTATTTCGATTCTGCTTATCAGCTCAAACCCCGCAAGCCCTATGATGTATTTCAGTGTTTTGATCAGCGTGACAGCCCGTCTTTCGGGCTCTGATTCTTCCCGGATAATCGGGGTGAGAGCCGCGTATGCCGTCGGGTCCGCGTATCCTTCGCTGTTTTTCTGCATTGGTCCTCCTATCCGATGTTCACGACGACATACGCGAAAGGGTACTTCTCGCAGTTTCTCAGGATGTCCGAGAGAAACGAGATCGTCCCCGCCACGGTTCCGTGACCGCGCTTAGGTTCATATTGCGCGTATTCGTCGTTGTCTTCTTTAAGTGTTCTGATTCCGTCTTCGAGTATTTTCGCGAGCTTCAGGCAGCTCATTCCGTCCCAGTCGGACGGATAGGAGCCACAGACCGCTTTGATCATCACGGCGGTGTCCGTGGTATAGCTTATCCATTCGTCGCCGATCGGGACATATTCCATATAGCTTCCGAGTTTCGTCGGCTCCACGGCGTCGACTTTCGCCTTAAAGTCGATATCATACGTATCCATACTTCGCACCCGCGGGCAGGCTCATGCACCATTCCTGCTCTTTCGGTTCGATGCCAAGCATGATAGGGGCTTCGATCCGGCGTTCGTTGCGCAGACATTCGATATCCAGCTCGCCGTTACTCACGTATGCTATCCGTTCGCCGATCTGTATGTGCTGTCCGGTCCGGACAAATCGTTGTGTCAGCCCGTAGTAAACCAGATCGTATTGGTCGTCCGGGTCCTCGCCGACGCGGACCCGTATGTATGCTCCGTGATGCAGGATTGATTTTGGGTTTGCTACACCCGCCGCGACGACGAGTCCCGGCATGATGGCAAGTACCCAGCTGCCGAGATGCAGCGAGTCGTCAAGATCGATAAAGCGCAGGTTTCCTGCTGTCTGCTTCTTGCCGGTACGTGTAATACAAGTGAGGGCGAAATGCCCGGATTCAAACGGCGAGTTCATATCTTTTTCCTCCTGTTCCTTATAATTTTGTGCGTCTTCGCAACCGGCTTCGGCTCACTATACGCAGTCTTGTACGCATATTTGAGTTTTGTTGTGAGGATTGTAAATTGATCCTCGAACCCGTTAATCTTGTCGTAATATTGCCAGTCGGTTGCGATAACACAGTACTGCCTGCCGTTATGATACTCGCACCTTATCACAGTAGCCATCGCGCCACCCGGCAGAATCCCTATGCTGTTTCTTATCTGAACCCGATCGCCCGGTTGAAAGCCGTCCAAGAAACCGAGATCACGAAATGCGACAATCCATGCCGAGCAGAAATTGCCGGAGCCACTCAAGTACGGCTTGTCCGACCGGAGAATGCAGGCTTTCCCGACTCCGCCCGCCAGCTTTACTGCGGGATCGTCAAGCGACATAACAGTTCCCGTAGCTCCCGCGGGCAGCTCGTCGCCCTGACTAACTAAAACCGTCACACGGTCGCCAACCTTCAATTCGCGCATTTCTTTTTCCTCCTTTTCGGCTTGTCGATTTTCCATCCGAGCTCGCGCATTTTCCGGACGCAGAGCTTCATTTCGTACATCGTTAATCCGTCAGCGTTGTCGCCGACGTGATCCCGCCTGTTGCGAAGCCCGCGGTCGTAGGACAGCGCGATATGCTGTCCATTCTCGCCGCGAATCAGGGCGAGATGCTGAGTGTATCCGAGCTTCTTGTTCACACGGTGGAACATCGTCATCGTATCGTTTTCCTCAACCTTGATAAACCCGATCTCTGTGAGTTTTTTATCCGCGATTCTGAATAGCGTCATCTTTCGTACCAGTCTCCTATCTTGTAAGTCTCATATTCGCCTTCCGTTACCTCGAACGTATACCGAACTGTTTTGCCGTGCTTTTCGCCCTCGATAGTGAAGTAGTACGATTTCGCACGGAAAGCTTTCTGATTTGTTATCGAGTCGATGTACTTGCCGACGAGCGTGCCCTCGCTGATCGAATTTATGTCGTTGATTACCAAACCGACAACGAACACAATAAATATCGTAATCACAACGATCATTACCACCGCGGAAATGATTTGTCCGATGTCGTGCTTCAATAGTCTATTCATGGCAAATATCCTCCACTCTCACATTCGAGTCCGGTCGGATTTCAAGTCTGATCTCACCTACACCCGACTCGGTGATCAGCTTCTTTCCGGTCGGCGCGGGCGGAATCTCCGGGGTCGTCCTGCCGCCGAGGAATCCGTTGAACACTTCATCTTTCGTTCGTCCATTCATCGCGCTGACGCAGGTCACAGCGTTGTCGAGCGCGTCCATAAGTATCCGCGCGGTCTCGCGCCATTTGTATTCGTCCTCGCTGATAAACTCGGTTTTCGAGTTTTCCGGTGTGGTCTCGTCATAGTGAACGAGCCTGTACGGCTTAAGCGTGCTGCCGCCCTTGCCGCTCATCTTCGCGCAGATTATCGAAAGCTCGCCGCCATTCAGAATGAACGTCAGCATATCCGAGCTGCTTTTCAGCAGGAATTCAAGGACATTCTTGATGAACAGCGGATTCTTGAATTCCTTGATCTGGTTGTCCACAGTATTGTCGATCATCTTGATAATCGCGAGAGCGAGCCGCGAAGCACCCCACCAGACCCGAAAATACTGCTCCGTGCTGAAATAAGCCCGGTTGTACTCGTCCATATGCCTGATCCGATCAAGCTCCTTTTCGCGCTCCTCATCGCGCTGCTTTTTAAGTTCCGATTTTTTAGCCATTTTCTTCCACCACCTTCCTATATATCCCACTCTCTCACGCTCGTCACCGGAGAAGTTGAATACTCAATCACCTGTATGTCCGAATCATCGTTAATCAGCTTCTTCCCGACATCCTTTAACTTCTTTAGTTCGTCCAACAGAATCAAGAGATTCATTTCGGTGCACTTTTGGCACATTGACCAGGTTCGATCCCCTTCATACTCGATGTACGGATTAGAGCACGCATAATAGTCAAAGGAGAATAGGAAACGCGGTAGCGAATCGTCTCCGGGCACGTGCCATATTTCGAAATGCGCTCCGCGGTGCGTCCACACATAATCGAGAACCTGATTTATGTACTCTCGTACTTTGTCATCCATTGCCGTCCTCCCTCAGTTTTTCAAGATCACCCGAAACCCACAAGCACATAGTCTCAACAACGATAGCGTTCATCGTATCGGCGATCGTCATTTTCTGCCCGGCTTCGTACATCGGCAATCTGCTGTTCTTCCGCGTCATCATCTTGTCAAGCGTTTCGCAAAACTCGATCAGCGCGGGAGCGTTTGATTTCACGCTTCCGGATTTCAGGAAGTTCCACGTATCGCGCGGATCGTTCTCGACGGGCGCGGCGTCGTCTACGGGTTCTTTCAGCTCTGCGAGCTTTCCCGACCTACACAGCGCGAGGGATTCGATTACGATGAAATTCAGCAGCTGATCGAGCTCAGTCTCAAATCGTTCGTCGCCTGCTTTTGCGTATTCAGGCTGTCCCGCTGTTTTCTGCGTCATGCACCGCTTCAACCTTTCGCAGCATTCGCACAGGAAGGGGATATTGGGTCGAGGCTTGCCCATCCGCTGTAATGCCCACATCAGGTAAAACGCGTCGTTTTTGGTCTGCTCGTCCGCGATAGCGACGACTTTGCCCGTCTCGGATACTGCCTCAGCGAGTGTCCGCTTGTCCGCTTTGGTAAGTCGGCTCATATAACGCCCTCCCGAATTTGAATGATCTCCAAGTTGTGGTTTGCCGGGCGCACTCCGCGATTTTCGCCAGACAGAAATTGCAGTACGCCGTGTTGTTCCCACCTTCGATCGGCGCGCCACACCGGAGACACAGGCGGTTTGCTTTCCGGTAATCGGGGATAAGCCCGCGTTCGTGCCTTTCGCGTTTCATGCGTTCCGCTGTTCTCATGTTGTAGCGCTTGATTTTTATACTGTGCTCGTAGCAGTAAATCCCGTGTGTTGCGGGTTTCCCACATTGCGGGCAGAGCCCCGCACCCCTGCGTCGGTTGTACACCTCGCGCCGTTTCGCATTTTCCTCCGCTTTCATTTCCGGCGTCGCGAGCGCTCGTTTCTTTGCCTGATAGAGCGCTCCTCTTTCGAGGCATCGCGGGCATTGCTTGTGCCCATCCGCGCGCTTTTCTTTTCCGCAGCAGATACAGATTCCAAGCTTGTCATAAAATTCGCGGGTTTCTTTGTCCATACCATTACACCCTCATTCTTCCTCGTCGCCGCAGTTCGGACAGGTGCAGACGGCGGCGATTCCGCTCGCTCCCGTGTCCGTCCATGAGTAGTCGCCTATACCGGCTTCAAGCACCGCCCCGCGGCAGTTGCAGATAAACAGCAGCTTCGGGTCGTTATCCTTGCCCGGCTTAATCATTCTCACTGACATCGTTTTTTATCTCCTTATAAGCTTCGGTTATGTCGTGGCGGCATATCTTTCCGCAGTTGGGACACATTGTCCAGAAACTGCCATCCTCAGTCATACACCACCGCGCGCTTTTCTCAAATACGCATCCGCATAGTTCACACTCAAACCGGATTTTGCGGAGCTTCTTTCCCGGCTTGATGATCTTTGTTAGCATCTGATTTTCCTCCAGGATTCACCTACACGGCGGACTGTCTCAGCACAGCTCAGTGTTTGTATAGACGATTCTGCCGCAAGTCGGGCAGTGTGTGAATCGGTCATACTGCTGATGTCCGGGATCATATTCCTCGGTGTAATCGTCCGGATCAGCGTCGAAGACGCACCCGCAATAGTCACATACGAACCGTCTTTTCTTCTTCAGGTCCGGTATCTTGCCCGGCTTGACAATCTTAATTGCCGTCGTCTTCGTCCTCCATCTCCGCGAGCCAGTATTTTCTCTTGCAATCGTCGCAGGTGCTTTCTTCGTCGACGGGACACCGAAAGCCCGTGTCTATGTCAAGTGGGCAGCATTTAAGCGTGCCCGAATCAATATTTGCGTTTGGGAACAGCTTCAAGAATTCGGATTGTCTTGTCTTCTTCGGATGTTCCTTGCTCCACTTTTCGACAATCGCAACGGCTTCTACGGGGTGCTGCTTGATATAAGCGTCGCACCATATTTTGCCGTGCAACCGCTTGTTGATTTCACAGCCTGTGCAGCAGCCGTTGAATGAATCACACATACGCTCGCGCTCTTCGATAAACCTAACTGCGTCCATCATCTTCATCCTCCATCTCTGCGCCGCAATGCGGGCAATATGTTTCGCCCGGATACGGCATTCGGTATCCGCACCGAGAGCATTCGGCGATCCTGTTAGGATAGCCGCACTCCGCTTTCGGTATCCAGTGCGCGCGCTTTGCGGGCATGACGTCAGCGTCGGGAAGTCTCAGCAGCTCGTCCGCGGGAATGGCGATCACGTCGCCGTACCACCGGTTGTACCGATAATCGCCTATCATCGTGCGCCTGCAAAGTCCGAGAGCCTGAGCTTTCGTTATGTACCGTGATTTCAGGCTTTCCATATACTCGGTTTGGTGTTCTTTCTCGTACTTTTTCATTTTATCTTCGAGTTCATCCCGCGACAAAATCAGATCGTCCGCCGTGATTTTCGGCGTCCCCGACGCCGGCTTCGTGCAACACGACACGTGAATATCCGGCGCGGGTTCCGGTTTTGCCTCAGTCGGCAGTCTGCGCCAGCTCTCGATCCCTCCGAACCCGGAAATCTTCGACTCCGGGAAGGACATTCCGTTAAGCATAATCCACGCCTCCTCAGATATCGAAGGCTTTGCCGCTTCTCACACAGTGTTCGATAATTCTTCGGAAGCCTTCTTTGCTTCGCGGCTCGCCTATCATGCCGTATATCTCATGGATTACCGCCACCATCTCCGCCGCGATGTCGTCATAAGTGCCGCAAGCCTCGATATAGCACTTGTCGTGTTTATCGTGTTTATCGTTGAGTTCTATTTTCAGCATCTTTTGCCGTCCTTTCCGCTTCACATATCCCATGTGTCGGGACCGATTCCTACACACCCGCGCTCGATCTTAAGCATCAGCTTACCGATCTCGAGGCGCAGTCTGCGAATCCGGGCTTTCGTCCCGTACTTGCCGTAATAATCGGTGCGCCATTTGCGGAGCTTGATCATTTCGATAAGCTCCCGCTGGAGCCGTTCCAGAAGCTCTAAGTCTCCCATCTTCTTTGTCCTCTCTTCCTGCGAGTGTCGGTGCGCGGCAGCCGCCCTTGACGGACGAGCATCGCGCTGTGCGTCTCGACAGTCGACAACGCGATATCAAGCGCGTCCGCAATTTGGGTAAGCGTCCAGCCTGCCTGTCTCAGGTTGATAAGTGTCTCGTCGTGCTCGGGTGTCCAGCACCGGCGGCACCGGAGCGGGATGTCGACGCCTGCGCGCCGGAGGTTGTATGCCTCAGCGTAAATCACGTTCGGCGTCCGCCCGAGCGCGGCGGCGATCTCTTCAACTTTCGCGCCCGAGCGATACATCTCGACGAGTGTATGTACGTCTTTTGTCGTCCAGTTCATAGCTGATCTCCGATAAGGCTCTTAAAATACGGCAGCGTCAACGCCCAGCCGCAGAACGTTCGCCACTCCGGTAATCGGTGTGCTTTCCTCTGCTGATATATGGTCTTGAGTTGTCTGTAATTAGTGGTCATTCCTGCCGTGAGCCTGAAACCACACGGGTTCGTGTACAGCACACGCAGATAGTTGTCAGGCGTGGGATCATCGTTGTACTTCGCCACGAGCTCTTTCATAATTGCTACACAGCGCGGATCAACATATTCGATGTACGCTGTGTCGAGGTCGAATTTCAGAATCCGGTGCATGGTGGACTGCGACGAAACAAAATCAAAGAAGTGATACCTTTCAGCTTCAATCCACGCCTTAACAGTAAACGTCAGGTCGAATTGAACGATTATCCCGGTCAGAAACTGGTCATGCCCGGTTCCTGTGGCGCACCCGGCGAGCGCCTTTGTCATTTTGGTCATCTGAGCTGTACACTCATCCGTGTTGACTGCCATCGGATACTTCGATCGCCTGATACTCTCTTCAAGCCCGTACACTTTCACGTTCTCGCATATCGGCATCACGAAACTCCTTTCTGCATCTCGCCATGTATTTTCGAACGGTTCCGGGACTCCTCCTCAGATGAGAAGCGACTTCTTTGTAATCGTCAAAGCAGTGTTCACGGATATAATCTTTCTCGACGGTCGTGTATATCGGGGTGCCGCCGACGGTTTTTTGTAACCCGGTTTTGAACGCGTGCAGTGCGTTCTCACTTCTCGTCACCCATTCAAGATTGTCGGCGGAATTGTTCGACTTGTCGCCATCTTTATGATTCACATAGTCCCTGCCGGATTCACGTCGACAAAAGAGAGCCGCGATAATTCTGTGAAATTCGATGTTTTGTCCGTGAAATATGCCATGCCTGTAACCGCAACGATTTATGCCACCGACCATTGCTTCGCCGCGCAGATTAAAAATCATACCGTTTCGAAACGCTACATAGCTGTCCATGAAAACAACTCCGTAACTCGGATTAAGTCCGTACCTTTCAACACCTTCACGGAAACGGTTCAGCCGGTAGCTCAGAGCGGCTTCTTGCGCGTCAGAAGCCGTGTTGTGCGTGCCCAGATAGACATGTTTGCTGTGATCAGAGCAAAACGCTTCGAATCGACCGCCTCTTGTCCGGCGATAGCTTATCCGTTGCGAGTTTCGTATAGCTACATCCCACCATTCCGTCGATGGAAGAACGGTGTTTTCAATCGTGATCATGTTCTCCCTCCTCAACTGATTCGAATACGCTTTCTTTGGTTACGAGCCTTTTCAGTATCGCTCTATACAGGCGCTGCGTTTCAGGTCCGCCGGATTTACCCAGCTCATTGTGTATCGCGCCGATAATCATGCAGACCTCTAAGGTCGCGTCCAGAGCGGATCCATTTATGCGTCCCTGCACCGCACCGGTGCTGCGGTCTGCCTTAAATTCGATCATTTTTCTCGTCCTCCGTTTTGCTCTGTATCCGGAAGTCTGCGCGGCTCAAATCGCCATTTCCGTGCGTCGTCTCCGATTTTCTGAAACAGCCGCGCCACTGCCAGCACGGGCGTGTCCTCGCAGATACCGAATTGATATTTCTTTTTAGCATAGTTCCAGATTCCGTATTTCGAGCCCGGTTTTCCGGAATAGTACTCTTGTCTTTTCATTTTAATCCTTCTTGAAATACTGTCCGACCCATCCGTCCGCGCTCAGCGGCAGCCCCTCAGCCCACGGAATCGGTGCGGACATGATCTCCTCGACGCGTTTTAACATCGTCTTGTCGTCCGCGAAGGGCTTAATGTCGATGACCACCTCGTCATGAACATGGAACACAACCGGGAATCCCGCCGCTTCAAGTCGTTCAATGCCCCCCGCGAGGCAGTCTCTCGCGATAGCCTGGACGCAGTTCTCGACGAGCTTTCCGCCGTAGGTTTCGAGCCGTCCCCACTTCTTCGTCCCCTGTTCAACGCCCGCGTAAGTGATCGACGGATTGCCCCAGCGATTCACCCCGACCGCGGGATCGACGTAAAACAGCTTTCGCCCGGACGGCAGCCTGATCGTCATGTAAACCGTGCCGTTCACCGGATCGCATTCGCGGGCGAAGGTGCAGCAAGCTACACGGGCATAGCCCCCATTCGTGATGACATACCGCGCGGCTTCATCAAAGTCGTACCAGAGCTTGCAGATTTTCGGGCTCGCCGCTCGCCATTTCTGTACGATGTCTGGAAGCTCCTCCTCAGAAAGCCCCATGTCAAGCGCGCCCATAGCGATGAGCGCGCCCGAGCCGCCCTGATAGCCGAGTGCCAGCTCCGCGACCTTGCCTTTCTGACGTAGATGTCCGTTCTCGCCGCCCTTGACGACGTTGCAGTGGAACATCTGCGACGCCGACGCGCAGTAGATGTCGCCGCCATTCCGGAAGACGTCAAGCCGCCACCCTTCTCCGGCGAGCCACGAGATCACGCGAGCCTCGATAGCCGAGAAATCGGCGTCAATAAGGACGTTGCCTTCAGACGCGATAAACGCGGTTCTGATGAGCTGTGAGAGCGTATCATTCACATCCCCGTACACTATGCGGAGATTGTCAAGCTCCTCCGCCTTCACCATCTCGCGGGCGAGGTCGAGAGGGTCGGTGTACGTTCTCGGGAGGTTCTGCACTTGCACGAGCCGCCCCGCCCATCTGCCGGTTCTGTTCGCCCCGTAGAACTGCAAGAGCCCTCTGACGCGCCCGCCGCAGACGGCGTTTTCGATGGCGTCATACTTCTTCGTCGAGGTCTTGCCGAGCTCCTGCCGGATTTCAAGCATCCGCTGAACTGAGTCGTTGCCCACCCCTTGATCAAGCATTTTCGCAACGGTGTCTTTTTGCAGGTTCGTAATTTCTTCGCCCGTCTCATTTTCAAGCCACGCGCGGAGCTGCTGTAAGCTGTTCGGATTGTCCAGTCCGGACAGCCTGACAGCCTCTGCCGTAAGCTGATCCCGGATAATGGCACCGAGATGAAGCGCACCATTGACGAAAGTCATGTCAACTGCTACACCGCGTTCGTTTATGACGAGATTGGTCTCCCACTGCTTCTGTATGTCATCAGGGACAGGGAACGCGGACAGTCGTGACTCGATTTCCATTTCGGTAACAACGTCCTGCGCGTTGTAAGTCTTAAAAAGATTCCACTTGTCGGGATCGTGCCGCGGAAGATTCCTTGTTCGTCCGCCATTAGCCTTAGTCGGTTTGCAGGGAATGCAGAAATACCGGATAAGCGATCCGCCGACTTTCAGTTTCTGCTTGTCGTCGGGAAGCCCTAAAGCCTTGCCCGCCGCGCCGAGGCTCGCGGGATAGCCGCAATAGAGAACTTGCAGCATCGTGTCGCGCCACTGTTTCGGATCGAGACAGCAGCCGAAGAACTGTGAGAGACAGCCCCACTCGAAGGACGCGTTGAATGCGTGCTTAATGTAATTGGGGTCGAAGATCATGGCACAAACCGCGTCCGGGAGCGTTCCGCCGGTTTCGGTGAGATCAATCACTTCGACGGGCTGTCCGTCGACGCTGTATCCGAATAACAGTATCTCGAAATCCGGACTGCGCAAATAAGCCTGTGCGCCTGCGTCCCCGATGTTCACGCTCGAATAAGTTTCAATATCAACGCTCATGTGATGTGGCATTTCGTTTTTCTCCTTTCCCGGAGTCAGGAAGGCGCGATATTGTGCGCCCTCCGTTCTCCGTTAATTTACCACGGAAGCCCGGTTACCGGCATCCCGGTGATGGGATCAACGGGAGTCTGCGCCGGAGTCTGGGTCGGGGCAGTAAAAGCCGGATTCTGTACATTCGGATAAGCCGGAGTCTGCGCGGGATAACCCTGCGCCGCGTCAGGCATACCCGACTGCCCGATTCCCGCGAAGTCAGCCGCCGCGGACGCGCCGCCCGAGAGCGGTTCGCCGTCGCGGGTCTTAAGGACGTTGCCGAGACCGCAACCTACGCCCTTGTTGCCGGAGTTTGCGTATCCGAAGAATCTGAGTGTGACGCGGGCGTACATACCCGAGTAGATGTCCTGCGGCGCGAGCTGGCAGTTGATGTTGTCCATACCAACGACCTGCGGCGGCTGCTTGCTCGACGCGGTGAGAACCCAGTGTCCCTTGCACTCCTCGCCGAACGGCGTGCCGTCCTGACGAACGCCGTCACCGTCGTGGATAACCGACTTAAGCTGCGGCGGTCTGAATCCGCCCCACTTCTTCGCGACGGCATCCTGAGCCGCTGCCTCGAAGGCGCGGTCGAGGTCGGCTTTCGTCGCGACGTCGGTCTTCGGGATGAGGATTGTCGCCGAGTACTTCGGCTCTGCTCCGGGGGTTTTCGCGTTCGCATAGGGCTGTGTGAGGTGGACGTAAGAAAGACGGACCTCACCGGTAAGGCACTTCATGGGATCGTTCTGGTACATAATTCGTTTCTCCTTTAATCAATTAAATATTTCTTTTTCAAATCTTCGTATAACGCTTTGACTTCGCACATTTTCTCGTACCTCGTCTTAGCTTTTTTCACCGCATTAAGCAGCTTTCTGTTGGCAAGCTCAATAGCTTTCACATCTTTCAGCGTCATCTCGGGATGGAAACTTCTGTCGGGAAGGCGATAGCCGTTCTGATAATTCCGGCTCGCCTGTGCCCACTCTTCTTTCAGTTCCGCGGGACGCCTTATGAAAAAGCTGTCAAGCTCCGTTATCGTCGCCGCGTTGTCCCACGAGTTCTGCATAATCAGATTGAAAACCAGTCGAATGCTTTTCGTGCTTGCTTTATCGAACCAGTTCGGAACAACAAGCTGCATCCACCCCGTGGGGTACTTTACGCTGATTACGTAACTGTCCATCACTGCGCAGCACCTACACCCGCGAAGTCAGACGCGGCGGAATTGTAAACCTCGCGCTTGTCCGAGATCGGAGCGAGCGTCGGCGCGCCCTTCGGCTTGAAAACCTGATCCGAAAGCAGCTCCGCGAATTTCTTCTTGCCGAGAAGCTTTTCAAGCTCCGAGAGCGTTTTCGGCTTGCGGTCATATAAAGCCGCCTCGTCGTACCCCGCCGCGATAACCGCCTGAATGGCTGCGTCGGAGTCCTTGAAGGTCCGGACGCTCCTGCCCTCGACCGCCTTGTATCCGGGGATGTCCGCGCCTTTCAGAATAGCTTCAAGCGCGTATTCCTTGAGGTCGTTGTACCACGAAACGAGCGTCTCGCCGCGTTTCAGAAGGTCGCCGACCTCGGCGTCGGTCAGGATCGTCGTGCCGCCGTCCGGGCGCGTCGAACCTCCGAAAAGGGCGTCGGCGATCTGCTCGTTGGTCGCCTTCGAAGCGGGAACACAGTCCTTGAAATCCTCAAGCGCGGTGTTCTGCGCCGCTCTGGCGCGGCACTGAGCCTTTCCGCGGCAGAACTTGCAGTGCTCGCCCGGCACGAACTCGCCCTCGCCGTTGTATGCTTTCAAGGCGATGGGCTTGATTGAATCGCCCCATTCCAACAAGGATTCAATCGAGATCGTCTCCTCGCTCGCCTCGGAGAACAAGCGCGGCTGGCATATCGCCGTCGAAACTTTCTTGATGGAATCGCCATAAATCGCGGTGAACATCTTCAAGGCACCGAGCGCGTAAAGCCGCATCTGAGGATTTCCCTCAGCGGAGACGGGAACGCCCTTGCCATGCTTGTAGTCGACGATCTGGAGCGTGTCGCCGCCAATCATCACGCAGTCGCAGGTGCCGAAGCCGTCCGGGATGTAATCGCTCAGGTCCACACGCACTTCCGGCGCGACGTAGGGAGCTTCAGGAAAGCTCATCGCCTTCTCTTTCAGGAAATCGAGATAGGTCTGAGCGGTCGAAAGCATCTCCTCGTTGTACATCGGCTTCGTTTGCAGCTTTTTCAGCTCCGAATTAAAGCTCCGTTTCGCCATCGGCGTGAAATGCTTTCGTACATACAGCTCGCAGATAGCGTGCGCCAGCGTGCCTTCCTCCGCGAATTCGCTTGTCCCGGAGGGGAATTGTTCCTCAAACCGGGGAGCGGCGGTGCATATGAGCCACCTGCGAGCCGCTGACGCGCTCAGGAGGGCGTGAGCGTTAGGAGTAGACATATCTTTACCCCTCGCTCACAGAGCCGCGCCAAGGGCTTTCAGGTCCGCCACAAACTCGTCGTACTTGTTCGGGTCAAGCTGAGCGACCGACTGAACGCCGTACTTGTTCAGTAGCGCGAGCAGCTGCGGCATTTTGCCCTGAGACACGAGAGCCGATCCGGCATGGGCGATCTCGTCGCGGGTGTACTTCTTTGCGGAAGCCGGTGCAGGCGCGGGTTGAGCAGTCGGAGCGGGCGTCGGCTGAGGCGCGGGTGCGGACGCCGGAGCCGTCTGGATCGGAGCGGACGGTGCCGCCGGAGTCTGGACGGGTTCCGGAGCCGCGGGAGCCGCAGCCGCTGTCTGAGTGGGGGCGGGCTGTGCGACCGGAGCTTCAACCTTAGCGGCGTCCATAGCCGCGGTCAGGGGGTCTGCCGCCTTTGCATCGGGCTTGCACTTGCAGCCCTGCGACGCGATAGCGTCGGCGAGACGGTCGAGTGCTTCGGGCACTCCGGGGATTTCAAGGGTAACTTTTACTTCAAGCATTTTTATTGCCTCCTTCAAAATATCCGGCGATGACTTTTTGCCATTCGCCGCTTTTTTCGATAACTTTCTGGGAATAGGTGCTTTTGCACTCTCCGCGTTCCCAGCGCCGCGCCGCGCCGACCTCGCCGCAGTTGTAAGCCATCAGGGCTTTGTCGGCATCCGCGTACTTGTCGAGCAGCTGCCCGAGCATCTTCACGCCCGCCTCGATGTTTCCGGCGTGCTCCGTCGGCTCAATGCCGTCTTCGCGGAGCCACCCGAAATTGATCGAGTTGATCTGCATCAGTCCGATACAGTTTCCGTTCTTAGCGTCCGTCCGGAAAGAGCTTTCCGTCTCGCAAACCGCGAGGGCGAGCGCGTAAGGCACCTTGTACCTCTTGCAAAGATCCTGCATGACAAGCTGTAGTTCCTCGGAGAGCGGGATTTCCGGGATGTAAGTCTCGGACGGCGAAACGATCTTTTCAACAATCGGATCGAAAATCGGTACCGACTCAGTTTCACTCGGTTTTGTCTCGCTATCAGGCGAGTCATAGGCAACCGCGTCAACGCGGATGGTGCAGTCAAAATCGTTGTCTTCGATGTCTGCCGGAGCTTCAATCCTGATCGTGGTCGTTACTGCCGTGTCGTCCTGTACATCAGTCTCCGGTCCCGTGGTCAACGCCATCAGCGATATCGCCGCGGCGGGCATCAGTGTCGCTAACAGCGTCATCACGCATTTTATTGTCTGTTTCTGCATTGTTCTGCCTCCTGTTTTTTCTGCCACTCTTCAAAAGCCTGCCGATTTTCCGGATTCTCGTAAAATTGTTCGACGGCTTTAAGAAATACCCTCGCGAGATTCCGCCGTTCAACCGGTGGGATTTCCTCAAAGTTGATTTTGATTTTGTCCATCGGTGCTGAGCACCTCTGCCGCTATCGTGTTGACGATGATGTTGTACCTGTCCTGAAACGGGAGATGATTACCGAGACGGTAGCTGCGAAGGGTGCCTGCGTTTATTCCGGTGAGCTCGCTCAGACGACTCAGCCTGCCTCCGGCGTCAGTGAACTGCCTGAGTATTGCGCTGATATCGGCAGTCGCTCTGCTCGCGCTCATTGCCACCGCCATATCCGAAACGTTGCCCAAGTCCCATCCGCCTTTGCGGAGGAGCTCCATCACGATCGGCAGACGGTCGCGCTTGCATTTCGCGATGATCCGTGCCGCCGCGATGTAATCGTCCGGGGTGAGCGGTCGCGCCTGAACAGCCGGATCGGTTGCAGGCTTCTCGATTAACGTGTACTGCCCTGTCTTTCTGATTGAGGGAAGGACCTCAGACGTTACCCAACGCTTGAACTCCTTCGCTTTCGGGAGTTTGGAGCTGAGGATGAGGGAGTACAAGCCGGATTCGTTGATGAGGGTTGTGTTTTGCGCTCCTGTTGAGCACCCTCCCTGAATCAGGGACAGTGTTTTATCTTCACTGTCCACGTGGATTGAAACCGCATTCGCCGGTTTAGTATAACCTAATGCCTTAGCCACGTCATTTCCAACGAACCATCTCACGCCGTCAATTTCGACGGTGCGGAGTGAACCGAACTCCTCATTTGTGAATGTCTGAATCTCATTCATTGTTTTCGTTTCCTTTCTGCGGAATTGTCCGCCTTTTCTGCTCGAACGCCTCAAGGTCGTCGGAACGTACCCTGTAGAGTTTGCCGATCTTGATTGCGGGGAGCTCGCCGCGCCTTATCCATTCCAGAACCGTGGTTGTCTTGACAGAATAGCGCGCCGCTACCTCGTCGCTTGAGAAAAATCTTTCCAAACAAAAAACCTCCTTTTTCTAAATTATACTTGACTTTTGTTCGGTTTTGTGCTATAATATTCTTGCGAAAGAAAAAAGCAATAGCACAACTCCTGATACACGGCGTCACCCTAACCGACTGCGTAGACCGTAAACACCCATCGGTAATAATCGCTTTTAATCGGTTGCTGATATTATACACCACTTTTAGCCGTTTGTCAAGAGGTTTTCAAAAAAAAAAAAAAAAAAAAAAAAAAAAAAAAAAAAAAAAAAAAAAAAAAAAAATGAAAAAATCTTAGGAGGCGTCCTTCTTGTTATTCAGTCAGAAACTGGAATCACTTTGCAAAGACAACGGAATAAGCATAACAAAACTTGCCGAAACGCTCGGATATTCAAGTTCAGCGGGGAACACATGGAGAAGATCAAAAGGACTTCCACGAAACAGCACCCTAAAAAAGATGGCAGACTATTTCGGGATGACGACTGACGAGCTGCTTGAAGGTGTCGGTGTTGAAATGCCGGTGGATTACGAAAGCGTCGATACCTCGGCATTCAATCAGCAGATTTGGCAGACCATACTCGCTCGGAATAACTATAACGAGCATAAGGCGATTGACGCCTACCTTAACTTCGAGAAGGCTCAGATGCAGGACGCCATGAACGGTAATGTAATCCACGATAATCACGGCGTGATCGGAAACGCCAGCGCACCCGTAAATATATCGAACGACGGAGCTACACTGTCAGCGCAGGAAACCGAACTCCTGAATGCTTTCCGCAAACTGGGCGTAATGGAGCAGGCGCAAATCCTTGTCAAGACGGCTGAACTGCTCCGCGAATCGAAAAAGTCATGACGGGACATGAATATGACGTGAGGACAACATGGATAACGTAAAAAGCACAGACACACTGAGCTCATCACGTGGATATGTAGTGTCGTACAAGAGCGGATTATTCTCGGGTGTTATTCCTAAGCCGGATACACCGAATTTTTATATGCGTGATTACGCATTTAACGCTACACAGCTTTTGATAGATGGGGTTCGTGTCGACCTCCTTAACCCGGAAAGCATCGGGCTAATTGACACGGGTATCAGCATAGCCGCATCATCTTCTTCGGTCGGCAGACTTGATAATGACCTTCGTTTTCAGGCATACCGTATACGAGAAGCTGGATACCATGAGCAGTCTGTCAGCGTTCTGAGAATTGCTCAAACAATGATGGAGCGGTATCTGCCATTCTGGAAACCTGACAGCTTTTTCTCACTTTCGGAATGGCTCTACGAAGACGGTCGTGACAGTGAAGCGGAGATTGCGTGCAAACACATCCGAGAGATAATCGAAGCTTATCTGAAGGCAGTCAAAGAGCAACAGGAGTACATCTGGGAAACGCAATTGCGCAACGCTGAACTGTTTGATGACGACTATGCTGTGCTGGACTACGTGCCCGCTTGTTGCGAAGAATATGCGAAATATCGAAGCCGTGTCTATTCCTTGTCTGGGAAAGATAAGCGGCTTCCCGAGCTGCCCGAGATCGTCCGAAAAACTGGTAAAATACATGAGGGCTGCACCTGTTCATTTTCAATTGGTTCCTCAATCTGCGTATTAGTCGGTGTTGAGAATGATAAGCCCGTATATCTCAGGGGCGAAGAAGCAATTCGATATAGCAACCGTCCATTTGTTGATGACCGCACCGAGGATGAAAAAGCGCGGTTCACCGCATGGAAAGAAAAGCGGGACAGAGAGATCAAGGCGCAGAATGACATTTATGATGATTTCGAAAATCTGGTTCGGATACGCGGCAAAAACAGGCGTGCCTACAGTCTGGTCTGCAAATACCTTCCGGATATCGCGCCTAAATCAAGCAGTGCGTATGTCCGCATGAAAAATCAAAAGACGAAAAAGTATCTGCTCATTAAGGAGCGGATGGAAGAAAAGGGAATTGATATTGAGGTGTCGTAAAAATGAGCGTTGAAATCAACTTCAACACCCCGGAAAACAAAAAATCCGACCGCGACAAAATCGCAGTCGTTTATGCCCGCTACTCCTCACATTCGCAGACGGAGCAATCAATCGAGGGACAGCTTGCCGCCGCTCAGGCATACGCCGCGGCGCACGATTATACAATCGTCCACGAGTACGTCGACCGGGCAAAGAGCGGACGCACCGACAGCCGCGAACAGTTTCAAGCTATGCTACACGACACAGCCAAAAAACAGTTCGGTGTGATCCTCGTGTGGAAGGTCGACCGCTTCGGTCGGAACCGCGAGGAGCTGACGATCAATAAGCTGAAATGCAAGAAGAACGGCGTCCGCGTCGAGTACATCGCAGAGAAGATACCTGATTCACCGGAGGGCGTCATCCTCGAGAGCGTCCTCGAGGGCTTCGCGGAATACTACTCACTCCAGCTTTCCCAGAACATCCGCAGAGGACAGTCTGAGAGCGCCGAAAAGTGCCAGGTGCTGGGCGGGAATCGTCCGTTAGGGTACTTAACAGGACCTGACAAAAAATTCGTTGTAGACCCCTCTACGGCTCCCACAGTGCGTATGATATTCGATATGTATGCGGGAGGCAGCACAGCCCCGGAGATCATCCGTCACCTTAACGATCTCGGTCTGCGGACACGACGTGGAACGCCGTTCACAAAAAACAGCCTGTTCACCGTGCTGCGAAACGAGAAGTACATCGGAGTGTACAACTACAAGGACAAGAAGATCCCGGACGGCATACCGCGCATCATCGACGACGACACATTCTACAAGGTGCAGGAGCTGCTGAAAATAAATAAGCGCGCTCCGGCGAGCAAGTGGAGTCGCGCTGAGTATCTTCTCACGGATAAGTTGTTCTGTGGTAAGTGCGGCTCGCTGATGGCAGGCGAGAGTGGCACGAGCTGCACAGGAGCAAAGCATAACTATTACCTCTGCACAAAGCGTAAGCGCCAGGGAAAAATAGCCTGCGACAAGCGAGCTACACGGCAGGAAATAGTCGAGGGTGCAGTCCTGAACGCCGCGATAGCGCTCGTGAAAGACGACGAAGCGATCGACTTCATCACAGACTGCACGTGGGAGTATTACCAAAAACAGGATTTCACGCGAGCTGAGGTCGAGGCGCTTCAAAGAGAGCTGTCAAAGATCGAAACCGCGATCCAAAACTTGTTACGCGCTATTGAGATGGGCATTTTCAACGACGCGACGAAGGCTCGCATGGACGAGCTGACCGCACAGCAAAAAGAGCTGACGGCGGCTATCGCTGACAAAGAGCTCGCGTCCGGGTTCAAACTCACGAGAGATCATATAAAATTTTTCCTGAGTCAGTTCAAGAACAAAGATTACACAAACCCCGAATGTCAAAAACAATTAATCAAGACTTTTATCAACTCGGTGTATCTCTATGACGACCACCTCGACATAAATTTCAATTACAGTGGCAGTACACGAGCTGTTTCGCTGAAAGAATCGGAGGAGCACGGCGGCGACGAAAAGTTCGTCCGCTGTGCGTCAAGCTCCACCATAACGCACACAGCCGAACTATTTTGGTTCGCGAATGTGTTCCAGATCAAAATAAAACTGCCGGAGCGGGTATAACCTGCTTCGGCAGTTTTATTTTGATTTACTTTTGGTGGTCAAGAAAAACGATAGTCAGCGATACCGACGACTCGCTGAACACGTCATTGATTATGTCCATAACCGTATTCCAGTCACCGCCCGCGATCCCGCATCCCATATACCCCGGCAATGCGACCGTCAGCTTCGCGCTTTCGGCAAAGTTTCGAACACTCGTGAGGCATTCACGCATAGCATCGTAATCGGTCAGCACACCGGGAACCTCTTCGTCAAACTCGCGTTGGCAAAAGCAGTTTGCTACATACTGCCGCCCGGGTACAACTTTGCTATAAAATACCTTGCCGAGCGCGTTGCTGCCGTACTCTGCACAGAATTGCCGATACCGCTGAAACTCCGCCTCGCTCAGTAACTTATTTCGGATGGTCGCCGCAACACCGGCACCCATCACCCCGTAATAATTTGTCTGATGGCAAAGGATATTCGCGGGAGCAGTTAAAAGATCACCAAACATTTTCCGTACCATTTTCGATTCCTCCTGTTATTTCAGCTTATATTTTTCATCAAGCCGTTCAAATTCTTCCTCGATGTCAAGCCCATAATCTTCGAGCTTTTTCGTAAAAGCAAAATACGTCGCCCGTCGGTTCTCGTTCCTGAGCTGTTTCGGATTGCACTGCGGGTTGTCCTCCGGGCTTGCCCGTAGAAAGTCGTGCGCCTCTTTCCGTGCCCTGAAAACTTCCTCATACAGCCCGCGAAGCCGTCCGAGCCCGAAACCGTACTTCTCGTGCAGCACCCAGAGAAACAGCGCGTCGGTTTCGAGTTCGTATTCCTTGTTCGTCTCGATGATCTGCCGCAGAATCTCCGCCTTCGAAGCCGCCGCGCCCGCCGGATTCCGCTTTTCGAATGGAATTTTCGCTTTCATTCGTACCTCCTTTCCGCACCACTTACACCGCTTAGACAGCGCCCTCAAGAAGCGAAACCCCGGAGCCGGTCGGCGAGGCGAGATAAAACCCGCGATTTTCAAGAATCTTTTCGTACTCGGCTTCGCCTTGAAACGAGTTGACGACTTTTTTCTCGTCCGCGTCCATGTCTGAATATTTCTTCCTGCCATATGTCGGCGGGAGCCACCCGCGGTTCTGCGCGGCATAAATGTTAAACCGTTCAATCAGTTCCGGACAGTTAAACACCAGATGCACCGTGCCTTTCTTGTAAAAGGTCGCCGAGAAAAATTTGCACGGGATGTTCCGTGTTCTGCCCTCGTCAAAGCAGCGCGAGATCGTCTCGCCGAGATCAACGTCGGCAGTCATATTCCCGTCGAAGAAGTTCAGAATCTTCTCGATGTCGGACAGCACCTCAATTGCGTCGTACTTCCTCGGTTCGCCGGTATACTCGCTGAAAACCCCGCGGCAGGGGATAATTACCTTTTTGCCGATCTTCCATGCCGTGTTGGTCGCCCACCCGTCAAAGTAGTGCCGGTTCGCAGCGCATTCGGGCGACCATGTGTGGTCAGCGGTCAGCCGGTCGAACATCACGGCAATCTCGTCCTCGATGCCGGATTTCACCTGCGCCATCATCTTCGCGGACAGCACCCGTATGTTGTACTCGGTAAAATCGTAGCCCTTAAGCCCGTCCACGCGCTTCCGGTAGTCGTCGCACAGCTTGCTTGTTAGCTTGCCGGTGAACTTCGGGTTCTGCAACAGCGCCGCCCAGTATTTCAGCCGGACTTTTTCGAGGTAGGAGTTCACCGACGCGTCCTCAAATGCTACACGGTCAGTATCGGTCAGATGGAGAATCGCCCCGTCCTCGTAAGGTGACGAGGGATTGATCGATTTCCGCATATACGGGCGGAAAGCCCTGAACTGTCGGATAAGCTCGATCCCCGCGCGAGCCTCAACACGGAAGTGAGCGACCGCCGATTTGATATAGTCCGTCACGTCGAGTTCGGTTGACGGGTTCTCACCGAAATCGTCGTCGAGCTTTTCAGCTTTTCTCATGCTCTCGTAAAAATCGCTCTTTTCTTCAACACGAGGGATGAATACCTTGATAAGCGCGATTTCGACGTCAGTCCGACGTTCGGCATGGGCAAACGCATTCTCAATGTACTCGATGGACGCGCCATATTCATCGAGCAGCCGTCTGAGTTCTTTTCTTTGCGTCGTATATGGATTTCTGATCGTCTCAGCGTTCAGCAGGCAGATAACTGCCCCGCCGCGCTTCTGTATCTCCAGAGCTTTCAGGAGGTGCGCACAGCCGTCCGAGAACGGCGGGTTCATGATTATCAGGTCATACTCTTTGAGCGGCTGATAGCGCAAGAAATCGTCGCAAACGAGTCTCACGTTTCCGCTGCATATTCTCATTTCGCGGGTCAGCTCCGCGGCGCGGTCGGAGAATCCGGAGTCTCCTCTTTGGTGAAGCGCGTCGAGCTGGCTCTGATACTTCGCGGCAGACTCGGACCCGAAACGATACCGAAGGATGGCGGCGAGGTGCGGATCGATCTCACAGCAATCTACACTGACGCCACTAAAGCATTCGGTCGTTCGATTCCCATACAGCTTTTCGTAGTTCCGGTGCAGAATCCTATAAGCGATATCGCCCTTGCCCGCGCTCGGTTCGAGAATGTTTTTGACATATTTCCAGTCGACGCCGGAGATCATCCGGTCGATAAGTTCATCGGGAGTGGGGAAGAATTCTTCCCCGCGCTCCGCGTATTTTTCAACAGAGTTGTTCATTGCTGCCACTCCTCAAAGCCTGCGTCTGACGATTTCAGCGATCGCGTTCATCTCTTCGACCTCAGTCGCGTTCGGGTGCTCCGCCTTCCACTTCCTGGCGAGTAAAATGTCTTCGCGGCGCTCGATTGCCTTCTCAGGCGTCGACGAGCAGCACATTTCGAAGCCGTTCAGAACGCGTTTCAGGCGTCCGTTTTCGTCGACCTCGGAGCACGGCACTGTGCCGTACTGATTACTCTCGCCCCACTCGGGGTCCTGCACGAGGGCGAAATCCATGCCCGTAATGGTTACTTTTTCGATTACTGTTTTCATTTCGTTATCTCCTTTACTGCAACTACCGTAAATATATTGCTAAGAACTTGTTCAACGGTGAAACTGTCCCAGTCGTCATAGCCCATCGCGTGGCAAAGCTTGTTCTCGAAGTTCGCGCGGAGTTCTGATTTCTCATCGAGATAGGTATGCCATTCAATGCATGTCTCGAAGTCTTCCGCGCTCTTGATGAGCTCGCTTTCCCGCCACTCGCGCATAGCGACGCGATTCAGACGGATCGTCTTCGTCTCGTTTTGGTAGATAGCACTGCTCAACCCGTCAGGGACATCAACGAAGCTTCCTTCCGCGACTATATCTATCGCGAAATCTTTGGTGGTTTTGAATGCGCTGTTCATTTCGTTATCTCCTCTCAATACTTTTTAACCCTTGCTACGTTCTCGCCGTAGACTAACCGCGCCGCTTTGACTACGGGGAACTTCTGATTCCTGTTGACATAAATCCATCCAGCTGCGTCGGTCTTCCTGCCGCCTGCGCGGTTCGTTTCGCCGGTGTAAGTGAGGACGAGGTACTTTTGAAGTTCATTGTATATTCTCTTGCCGGTGAAGTCTGCCGTTCCTTCGCCGACCAGCTCACCGGTCTCGGCGTCGAATTCCTTGTAGGCTATTTCGTAGTAGCCGGTTTCGCCGGTCGTAGGGTTGAAAGGTTTGAGGACCTTTACGCTTTTATAAACTCGGATGATTGTTTCGTTCATCGCGTGTGCTCCTTTGTGATTTCGTTTTCTTTGCTGTAATAACATTATACACTATAAAGTGTAATTTGTCAAGGGGTTTTCCAAAACTTTTTGATTTATTTTTTCACGGTTATCTTGACAAATGAAACGAAATAGTGTATAATAGATTCATTGAAAGGATGTGATCAAATGCCGCTGTCAATAGGCGAGAAGATCAGGGTGTTGATGAATCGCCGAGAGATGACGCTCGGAGCGCTCGCGGAGAAGATCGGGACAACCCGGCAGAACCTCTCAAATAAGTTGTCGAGAGACAACTTCTCGGAAAAAGAGATCAGAGCGATAGCCGAGGCTCTGGACTGCACATACGAGGCGAAGCTCACCATGCGTGATACCGGTGAGGAAATTTGACTGTACACGAATTCGTGTCAGACTCCGGATATGAGCTACACAAAAGCCCGTCAGAGCAATTCATGCTCCGGCGGGCATTTTGTCGTCCCAAAACCGTAATGTAGTAAACAAAACAGTTTTTTCTTATATATACATACGTACATGGCGTGCAAGCGGGTCGCGCCCTCTTTGCGCCTTATATTTATATAGTCTATTTATACATATTAACTACAATAACTACATATAATAAATATATAGATAATAAGGGCATTTTGGGCGTAAACGGTCTTGTAGTCAGAAATGTAACACACTACAAAAATAGTTAAGCCGCCCTAACTATATTGTTTGCATTTTGGGCTGAATTGTTTACACTTTCGGAAGAGGTGCTACAAAAGGAATCCTGCCGGATGGCGGCGGTTAAGACAAAGGGATGAACATTTCGTTTACCGTCAGATTCCCAAAATGGGAATCCTGATCGGGGTGTAACGAAACGTTACGCCCTGCCTGACCCGTCGCCATCATCGAAAAGGTCGTATTTTACGACTTTTGAAAATACGGGGATTCCGTTTTGAAGAGACCTTCGCCCGGATTACGACGGAGTGCCAGGCTCATTTCTTCCCGTCAATAATCTCCCGGATAAGCCACGCCCCATAAACCGCCAGAGCCGCCACCACGCATCCGGCGATAGCCGCGTCCCCGGCGAGATACCATATGATAGGCATACCCGCATAGAGGCAGTAGAGGATGTACCCCGCGACGCACAGGACGACCGCTACAACTGTGCAGAGCAGCGCAAAGGGTATCTGTGCCACCAGTTTGCAGCGCCTCACCAGAGCCGCTATAATGCCCGTGAAAAGCGCCATGCAGGCGAGGATTGAAAGGTTAGCGATACCGTCGGTTATCATGCCGTGCATTATTTGCCTCCCCGCGGGACTCTCACCCAGCTGTTTATTTCCTTAAGTAATACCGCGTCGGATTTCACTTGTCTGATGGTGCAGGTCCTGCCCCAGTAGGTCCGCGGCACTGCTACACCGTTCGTATAGGCGTCTCCTTCGGCGAGGATGTACTTGCCGCCGGGCTTGTACGATGGGGTCGCGGTTTGCGCCCCCGCGCTGTAGTACCCGACGTTCCCGTCGCACTTGCCGGAAATCCCCGGAACGACGACCGTTCCGTACTGCCAGATTTTCAGGTTCGGCACAGTCATCGGCGTCTTCACGCCCCAGTGCGCGAGCCAGATGTCGCAGTCGTCGAAAGCCCCCGGCTCAAAGCGGTATTTCAAAAAGTTCGGATTGGTGTACAGCATAGGTCTGAATCCGTTCTTCTTCACTCGGTCGAGAACGGTTCTGACGATAGCTGTAAGCTCCGTCCTGCCGAGCCCGTCCAGATACCGGCTTTCTACGTCAACGGCTGCCCAGAGGCTTATACGCGCCTTGTACGGCGCGATGGTCTTGCAGAAGTAATCGATTTCCTCGATTGCTTCTTCCTTCGTCCGCGCCGTGAGGTAGTGGTACGTACCTATTCCGGAGCACCGGCAGTGCGTAATGTTGTACTTAAAACGCGAGTCGGTAAAGCGTTTGAGAAGGCGTGTTGCCGCGCCCTCCCCGCGTCCCTGTGTTGCCTTGATCACGGCGAAATCGCAGTTCACTTTGTTCCAGTCGATAGCGCCTTGGATAGTCGAAACATCGATACCCTTAGTCGTCATCGTTGTTGTCCTCCGAGCTACCTACACCGTCAGACTTGTCTTCGCCGGACGAATAATCGCGGTTAGCATCGACGGCGGACTCGCCGAGGATGTACGCGACGAGGACGCCGCCCGCGGTGATGATCGCGGTGATCTGCTCGACGGTCCCGTTTTCAACCTGAAAAGCTATCAGAATCGCGGTGACGAATCCGGCGACTGCCACCCAGAATTTCCGGCTTGAGAGTTTCTGTTTCCAGTTGATCTTGTTATTCATATCTGCTTGTCCCTTCTGTGCCGTCATAAGGCACACCATTTTGCGTTTCATCTTCCTGCCTGATGATGTCCTGCCGTTTGATCTCAATGTGGTTTGCTTTCAGCAGCTTGATCTCATTTTCCTTTCGCGCTTTCCAAAAGTAAAATCCCGTTGTGGTGGCGTAAGCGCCGAAGGCGAGCGAGAGCAGTGTCGGAAGCGCTGAGAGATCGGCTGTGCGCCACATGAGCACACAGCCGAAGACCGTGACCGAGACAGTCAGAACTACGTCGATGCAGAAGATGAGCTTCGAGAATTCGGGTTTTCTCATACCGCTACACCCTCCTGCTCACCGTTTTTCGAGTTCGACGATGCGATGCTCGTGGTCGTCAAGCCGGTCGTAGATGCGCTTATGCGATTCCTTGTTTTCGTCGTGCTGACGGTCGAGGTCGTCGCGGAGCTGCCGCATGGTGTCGTCGAGTCTGGTCAGGGTCCTCACGAGCTTTACAAGCACGCCGCCGAGGGTGATGAGACAGCCGACGATCACGATGAGAGCGGAGAGTATTTCCCACGTCATATGTTGTTTTCACCTCCCATCTCTTCCCACGCGTCGGGGTACTGTGCGGGTGTCCACACGGTGCCGTTAGCTTTCGCGCGGTATATTTTCCCGTCTGTCCACCAGCCTTTTTCGCCTTTTGAGAACGCTGTCGTGACGGTGATTGTCCCGGGGATGATTCTGTAGCCGTCCCTGTAGGCGATGTCCGCCCAGAGGCTCGGCGCGTGGTCGGGGTCGTTCGCCTCGGTGTCCCAGAGGTCACTTCCGGCTTTCTTTATCGTACCGTTCCAGTTGATTCTGGTTCCGGCAGAGACGAGTTTTCCGTCCTGCTTCAAACTCCGGCAGAGCTCGGGAGCCTCGGATATTGTCTTCTCGTCCGCGGTCTGCGCGGCGGCTTCAATGACTTCCCGCAGCTCGCGGGCGCGTGTCTGTCTGTCGATGATCATGATTTCTTTTCCTCCTCTCCGAGGATGATTTTGAGAGCGGCGCTGTCCTCTTCGAGCTGTGCTGCACGGTCGTCCTCGGTCTGCTCGATGGGCGTGTCGGTTTCGGTGTATGTCCGCCCGGAGCCTACAGGGTCGACTGCCTCGGAGTAGATGTTGCCGGTACCGTCCTGCCGGATCATCAGGTTCGCGTCGGAGTAGGTGCGGACGAGCGTGCGGTCGTTGATGGTGATGGTTTCTGTTTTTATCATGCGGATACCCCTACTATGTATTTAGCGTACTGTGCCCAGTTTGTCGCGGCTTTCCACGCGGTTACAAGCGACGCGGGAACGCGGATTTCGCAGTCGTCGGCGATACCGGTGAATGCGTTTGCGTTTGCCAGGGTCGGAACTGCGGTTGCGGCGGTGAAGTCGTAGAATTTTACTCCACTGCAATACTGGAACGCATAGTCCCCAATCGACGTAACGCCGTCTGGGATAGTGATGCTGGATAGGGAGTTGCAAGAGTAGAACGCATAGGTTCCAATCGACGTAACGCCGTCTGGGATAGTGATGCTGGATAGGGAGTTGCAAGAGTAGAACGCATAGTTCCCAATCGACGTAACGCCGTCTGGGATAGTGATGCTGGATAGGGAGTTGCAATACCGGAACGCATAGTCCCCAATCGACGTAACGCTGTTTGGGATAGTGATGTTGGATAGGGAGTTGCAAGAGTAGAACGCATAGGTTCCAATCGACGTAACGCCGTCTGGGATAGTGATGCTGGATAGGGCGTAGCAATCGTCGAACGCATAGTCCCCAATCGATGTCACACCATCGGGGATAGTGATGCTGGATAGGGCGTAGCAATCGTCGAACGCATAGTCCCCAATCG
>ERZ808240.441-NODE-441-length-54820-cov-39.142226_pt1 | contig 54820 bp, 40 predicted proteins | sample MGYA00521084_ERZ808240 | MGnify/ENA primary metagenome ERZ808240 (study PRJEB31516, sample SAMN03275571) | gut metagenome | biome: mammalia-associated habitat; material: feces | host: Papio cynocephalus | place: Kenya | collected 2012-08-06 ...
ATAGACGAAGGGACCATCGCTGTTTTGCGGGTGCAAAGTTACTACTTTTATTTCAATCCTACAAATTTTTAGCTGAAAATTTTCTCTAAATGCACATTTTTTTGTAATTTTGCCTTGTTTTTTAGTGAATATAGGGAAAATGGAAGTTAAAACTAGAGCTATCGTGTTGCAAACCATAAAGTATGGTGATTCTCAACTTATCGTGGATTTCTTAACCGAAAAGTTGGGAAGGCTCTCATTTATAGTTCGTACACCCAAGTCTCCTAAAGCAAAGATGAAACGTCAATTCTTTCAGCCATTGATGGTTCTGAATATAGAGTTTGACCATCGGCCGAAAGTAGGCTTGCAAAAGTTGAAGGACGTAAGCATCTGTATACCTTTTATAGATATACCTTTCTCTCCTTATAAGTTGGCAATATCCATGTTCCTTTCTGAAATGCTGGGATATGCCACTAAAAATGAGCAGCAGAATGAGCCACTTTTTCTATTCATCATGGAGAGTATTTCTTGGCTAGATCATGCTCCCGACAGGTTTGCCAATTTTCATATAGTATTCTTGATGCGCCTTACTTTCTTTTTAGGGTTTTCGCCGAACGTTGAAAGTGGTGTTGATGGTCGGTATTTTGATTTGGAGGATGGTTGTTTTGTTCCGTATGTACCTGTGCATCGCCGCTATTTAAATGAGAGTGATTCTGTGCGACTACTCAATCTCTTGCGTCTAAGCTATGAAACAATGCACCTCTACACAATGTCTCGTATAGATAGAAACCGTTGTGTAGAGGTGATTTTGGAATATTATAAGATTCATGTGCCCGGATTCCCTGAACTGAAAAGCTTCTCTATTCTACAGGAACTTTTTGACTGATAAAATAATAAATGAGTCATCGGCTTGTCGGACCTTTCTATGCAAAGCTGATAACGCCCTGTACAGTATTGTCGCTATCTTCGTTGTTCTTCTCCTCTGTCTCTCTATTGCCCGAGGCAATGTTTCTGATTTCCTCTAGGGTCTGGCGAGTTCGTTTAAAAGTTGGCGTGTTCTCAACCTGAAGAATAACGTCTTCGTTGTCAAGGTCTTCTGGACGGAACAGGAATATGTGTGGATGTCGTTTGTACTGTGTCGTATTTCCATCTGACCCATAGTAACGTTTTCTCCTGTCTTCTCTTTCTGCTCTTTTCTCTTCCTCCTCTGCAAGACGACGAGACTCCTCTTCTGTATGTTTCTTGAGGTGGCGATTCATTCCTTCGACATCCTCAAGCCCAAAGCCTGTTGCGAGCACTGTTACCTTGACTCTGGCTCCCAGTTCGGGATCGATAGCCAATCCCCATTTTAACTCAAAGTCATCGCCGAATTTCTCCATGAAGTCGTTTACATCGTTCATCTCATCCATGGTCAAGCCAGGGTTGTCTTTTTTCTCGCTGGCAAATGCTATGCTCAAAAGTATCTTCTTAGAGTTGAATACATCGTTGTCGTTAAGCAAAGGGGAATTAAGTGCATCTTCGATGGCTTTTTTCACTCTTCCTTCTCCTTCTCCATATCCAGTACTCATGATAGCCACTCCACCATCCTTCAATACAGTTTTCACGTCGTTGAAGTCTAGGTTGATCAATCCGTGTACAGTGATAATCTCAGCGATACTCTTGGCTGCTACGCTTAATGTGTCGTCTGCTTTTCCGAAAGCATCAAGTACTGCTAGATCTGGATATATTTGGCGGAGTCGCTCGTTGTTGATAACCAGCAAGGCATCTACGTGCTTTGACATCTCTTCAACGCCGTCAAGGGCTTGGTCTATCTTCTTAGGCCCCTCGAAACGGAAAGGAATGGTAACGATTCCAACAGTAAGAATGCCTAGCTCCTTGCTGACACGAGCTATGACTGGAGCTGCGCCGGTTCCGGTTCCACCTCCCATACCTGCCGTGATAAATGCCATCTTTGTTCCGTCATTAAGCATGTTCTTGATGTCTTCAAGAGTTTCTTCTGCTGCTTGACGCGCTTTTGCAGGTTTGTTGCCGGCTCCAAGACCTTCCTTGCCCAATTGTAGATGTACTGGTACTGGTGAGTCGTTGAGTGCCTGGTTATCTGTGTTGCAGAGTACAAAACTTACATCGTGAATACCCTCACGATACATGTGGTTGACAGCGTTGCCACCGCCACCACCAACACCTATCACCTTAATGATACTGTTCTCTTTCTCTGGTTCCCCAAAGTCTAAGATATGTGGTGTATTTGTATTATCTTGCATAGTTGTATTATCTTTATGTTGTTTGTCTATCTATTATCTTGCTAAAAAGTATTACTCCTCTTCCGAGATAGTATCCTTTACGAACTTTTTAAATCCTCTCATCATCTTGTGGATGAGGCTCTTTTCCTTCCTTTCTTGTGCAAGACGAGCTTCTTCCTCCTCGGCAGCGATTCTTGCAGCCTCTTCTTCTTGCTCTTTCTTGCGGCGGGCATCTTCCTCGGCTTTCTGCTTTTCTGCTGCTGTCAGTACAACACCTGTGCCTACCGTCTCGTTAGGATTGCGTGGAGCTTTATGCTGTTCGTTTATTTGTGCTTTCTCTCCGACGGTGTTGAATAAATCTGTGCCTATTTCGTCGCCGGCGCAATTCATGTCTCCCTTTGCTAAAAGCCCCAATACCGTGTTCATCGTACCATCGTGGTTGGTGATCTTTGGATCTTTTGAGTTGACGGTCTGTGTGATAAATTTGGCAATACGCACTTTGTCTATATGTGTGTGAGTTTTGAATACCTTGTCTATCTCAGGCATGTTGCTACCACCACCTGTCAAGATGATGCCTCCCATTAGTTTGTCGGAATATTCAACAGGAATTTGGAACCAGGCGTTTTCTACTATTTCCTCAACACGTGCTTCTACAATTTCGATAAACTTCTTGCTTTCTACAGTTCTGTCTTTATCGATGGAATAATTGAGCGTTGGGTCGATGTTGCTGATGTCGGTATATGCTTTGGCATATTTCAATTTCATCTTTTCGGCATCGCTTTCTTCCATCTGTAGGCAGCTCAAATCCTTGGTTATATTGTTGCCGCCTAAAGGAATGACCGAGAGATGGCGCAGTATCCCTTTATAATATACGGATACAGTTGTCGTGTCGGCACCAAGGTCAACAAGCATACAACCTGCTCGCTTCTCTGAATCTGTCAACACGCTGTCTGCCATTGCCAAAGGTGCCAAATACATTTCAGCGATAGGTATGTTGGCATTCTCGAAGCAGGTGTTGATGTTGTTGTAGAAATTCTTGCGCCAGAGAATGTTAAGGAATATACCTTCCAGATGGTTGCATTGTATGCCAACAGGGTCTATCTGGAATTGGTTGTCAATCTTATATTCCTGTGTTGCTGCATCTAAAATCTCTTGATCAGGGTATGTCATGTTGCGGTTGATATCCATGAGCTCATTAATCATCTCCTGGGAGATGATGGTGTTGCCGGGTAAATCTTTCACGATGACATTCTTGATGCTACGGATGGAGCGTCCGCCCACTCCTACATAGACCTGGGTGATGTCTTGCTTCAAGATGTTCTTTAATTTCTTGATGATGCTTGTTAGGCATTGGCAAGTCTTGTCGATGTTATAAATTACACCCTTTCTGATGCAAGAAGACGAGTCTTCCTCGACGGTAGCCAGTACTGTGATGCTGCCGTCTAAATTCTTCTGTCCTGCTATACCTGTCATCTTAGATGAGCCAAGTTCGATAGCTACAATAAATTCCTTTGGCATAGTTCTTATATTATCTTAATCTGTTTCTATATTGTTATATTAGCTGTTATGATGCTTCGTGCATATAATCTGATTGTCAAACTCTATATTGATATATGAGTATTTGTTCCAACCAGCTTGGGAAAGACCATACTTGTAGAATTTCTCCAGACGATCCATCTTCTTGTTGACGAAATTGTTGATGTCCTTTTCTCGTTTGTCGATGATGTTGGTCTCGGGCAGGTTCCCTATATATATAATGTGGTTGCCTACTCGGGGAACCAGTTCGATGCTTCTGTCGGGTAGAACGTTGATTTGTTCTATTTGGTTCCGCCAAAGTTCGTTTGCCATCAGGGCTTTGCTCAGCAACGAGATGTATTTTTGTGCGTACCAGCGGTTGATGTAGCCCGTAGCGATAATGATGTCGCTTGTATAGTTGGTATTGGGCATTATCTGGTTGTGGTCGTCGATGTAATAGTCTTCGTTGTTATTGCTCTTGATTCTTACGATTGGCATGCGTTGGGTCAGGTAAATGTCTACTAAGCCATCCTGTGTCTTGTAGCATTCTGCCGTCTTCACAAAAGGACTTGTCTTCAATGTCTCCTCTATTTTGCGGGAGTTTACGTCCCTCAAGGGCTTTTCCAGCGGGTAGAGTTTCTTGATTTCCAGTCGCTTCTTGATTTCCTTCGCATTCAGAAAACCATTGGTCATCTCATCTTGGATGTTGATGTTCACCCTGGTACATACCATGTTTGATTCATCAGGCTTATTAAACTTGGTGAATGCAAACACTAGATAGGTACCGAGTACTAAGTCTAGTGCGATGATGATGGTTTTCTTCCAATTGATATGCATCTATTTTTCTTCTAGAATTTTTGTGATTTGTGGAACATAATTGTCCAAGTCGCCAGCTCCTAAGATAATCAGAACGTCGAAATCGCGTTTCTTCACCAAGTCTAGCACGTCTTCTTTGTGTATCATGCTCTTTTCTACACCAGGTTTCAAGTTGTCGTAAATCAACTTGGAGGTAACGCCAGGTATAGGTTTCTCACGTGCTGGATAGATGTCGCAGAGGATTACTTCGTCGAGTAGACTCAAGCTGTTCGCAAAGTCTTTGTAGAAGTCTCTGGTACGTGTGTACAGGTGAGGTTGGAAAATGGCGGTAATCTTGCGATCCTTATACAGCTCTCTGATACTCTTTGCACTCTGATAGATTTCCTTTGGATGGTGAGCATAGTCGGAGAGGAAGACAATCTTGTCGTTCTTGATCTTGAAGTCGAAACGACGCTCCACACCTTCGTATGTCTTCATGCCGTTGCGCAACTCGTCGGCAGTGCAACCATTCAACTGTGCCATAGCCATAGCTGCCACGCCGTTCTCGATGTTGATAGGCACAGGCTGACCAAGCTCCACACCCTTCACGTTCTCGATAGGAGAAACGAAGTCGAAGGTAATCTCGCCGTTGTCAATCTTGATGTTCTCGGCATGGAAATCTCCCTCGTTGAGGCTGTACTCATATATCTTGACACCATCTTGTACGTGCTGTTTCATCTCCAAGTTCTTGTGGATGATGAGAGCTCCGCCTGGCTGAATCAATTCTGTGTAGTGACGGAAGCTTTCGAGATAAGCTTCCTTGGTACCGTAGATGTCCAAGTGGTCTGGGTCGGTGGCGGTGATGACACTCATCCACGGGCGCAACCAGTGGAAACTGCGGTCGAACTCATCGGCTTCGATTACCACGTAGTCACTCTTGTCTGACAAGATGTAGTTGGTGCCGTAGTTCTTGGAAATGCCACCCAAAAAGGCATTGCAGTCGATATGGCTTTGGTGCATGATGTGAGCGCACATGGTTGATGTGGTAGTCTTTCCATGAGTTCCAGCAACACACAATCCCTTGTGTGTGCGAGTTAAGGTGCCCAGAACCTGTGCACGTTTCTCGATGGTGAAGCCATTCTCATGGAAGTAAACTAGCTCTTTGTGTTCAGCAGGTATGGCTGGCGTGTAAATTACCAAGGTAGATTTTGCATCCTTGCATGCCTCTGGTATTTGGTTTACATCCTCTTCATAATGAATGAGCATGCCCTCTTTCTCCAATTCGCGTGTCAAATTGGATGGGGTTTTGTCATAACCTGCTACTACCAATTCCTTATTGAGAAAATATCTTGCGATAGCGCTCATGCCGATGCCACCAGCGCCCACAAAGTATACTGCTTTAATATCTTTCAGTTCCATTATTTTGTTGCTAATTTTATCACTTCGTCGGCGATTACGTCGGCAGAATTCTTTAATCCTAATTTCTTGATATTGTCACATAGAGACTGGAGCTTGGCTTCGTCCTTCACGGTCTCGACAGCTTTCTTGAGCAATACTGCTGGTGCCTCTGCGTCTTTCACGTAGATGGCTGCGTCCTTATTGACAAGAGCCATGGCGTTCTTCGTCTGGTGGTCTTCTGCCACGTTAGGGCTAGGTACCAAGATGACGGCTTTTCCTATAAGGCAGAACTCGCTGATGCTGCTGGCTCCGGCACGGCTGATCACTAAGTCGGCAGCTTTGTAGGCTGCACCCATATCGCTGATGAAGTCTGTCACCTTGAGCATAGGTAAATCCTTGCCCTTCAGTTGCTCCATGATGGCAGCGTTGTAATATTTACCTGTTTGCCAGATAAACTGAACGCCGCTTTGCTCTACCAAGTCGAGGTGCTGCAGCACGCTCTCGTTGATGGTTCTTGCGCCGAGGCTGCCACCCACGAGTAGGATGGTCTTCTTATCTGGGTCGAGCCCAAACTGTTTGCGCGCCTCTTCCTTGCTGATAGTTGTATCCAGTACGTTCTGTCTAACAGGGTTGCCTGTCATGATTATCTTGTCTGCAGGGAAGAAACGTTCCATGCCTTCGTAAGCCACACAAATCTTGTCGGCTTTCTTTGCCAATAATTTGTTGGTGACGCCTGCATACGAGTTCTGTTCCTGTATAAGGCAAGGTATGCCCTTGCTTGCACATACGTTGAGGGTTGGCCCGCTAGCATATCCACCTACACCTACTGCAGCCATTGGCTTGAAATTCTTGATGATGCTCTTGGCCATGCGCTGGCTCTTCCATATCTTGAAAAGTACGGCGATGTTCTTGAGCAAGTGCTTTCTGTCGAAACCGCAGATTGGCAGGCCTTTGATTTCGTAACCAGCTGCAGGTACACGCTGCATTTCCATTCTGCCGAGTGCGCCAACAAACAAAATCTTTGCATCAGGGCGCTTTGCCTTGATGGCGTTTGCGATGGATACTGCAGGGAAGATGTGACCTCCCGTACCGCCACCACTTATGATGATTCTTAATTCATTATTCATATCCGTTCGTGTTTATAACGCAAAGGTAAATAAAAAAATCCATTTAATGGCAATTTTTACCTAATTTATTATACTCTTTTTTTATGCAGCTGCAAAATTGTCGATATTTGCCTTGTTTTGTGGCAATTCTTTCTTCTTTGCAGTGCGACTGATGCTCAGGATGATGCCTAGGTAGAGACAGTTGATGATGGTGGAGGTTCCACCTCTACTGATGAGTGGAAGAGGCTGCCCGGTTACTGGTGCCAACCCCACAGCTACCGCCATGTTGAAAAGGGCTTGGGTGACGAGCATGATGGCTAGTCCCATGCAGAAGAATGCAGGGAAATTGTTCTCGCAGCGATTGGCTATCCTTCCTGCTCTGAACAGCAGGATGATGTATAGCAAAGCCACGCCTCCAGCTCCCCAAATGCCCATTTCCTCAATGATGATGGCATAGATGAAGTCGGAGAAGGCTTGCGAGAGAAAATCGCGCTCCACGGAATTGCCAGGTCCCTTGCCCACGATGTTGGATGAAGCTATTGCGATGTTGGCGTGTGCCACTTGGGCATCCTTGTCGAGGTCTACTTCTTCTGGAGGCACGGGCTTAGAGTTGATAAACTTGTCAATTCTAGCCTTCCAGGTGTCTGCACGGTGGAACATCTTTTGCGCCATGTTTGGCTTTTCCTGCTCTTTGTTGACATCTTCCGTGAGGGTGTTCTCTGGCTTGTTGGCTTCGTTGCCATGGTCTTGTCCCACAATCATGATGCCGGCAAATGCGATGACAATGACTATCATCACCGCACCTACCAATTTGCCGATTTGCCGCATAGGTACTCTTCCGATGATCATCATGCACAGGATGGTGATGCAGAGAAGCATAGCCGTAGACAGGTTCTCCAATCCGATGAGCAATACAAACAGGCTGGTAGCCATCAAGATATACTTGAAAGCTCTAGGGTCTGCCCCTTTCTCTGTCTGCATGGCGCTGAGTATCTGTGCTACCGCCAGGACCACAGCCCCCTTGGCAATCTCCGACGGTTGAAACTGAATGCCGATAAAGTTTACCCAGCGTGAAGCTCCGTTGGTAGACTGACCTGCCACCAATACCCACACGAGCATGATGAGCGATGGAATCATGATAAAGGGTGTGAGAATCTTGAAATACTTACACTTCACCTTGAGCATGCATATCATCGTTAACAGACCACCTATCAAAAGCAGAATGTGCCTGATGACAGGGGCCATGTAGTTGCCGCTTTTGTACGACAAAGAGCTGGAGGCAGAATATACCTCCACGATGCTAATCATGCAAAGGAAGAAGAAAATCATCCAAATCACCTTGTCTCCCTTGAAAATGTTACCTATGCTCTTGTTGTTCATCTTTTTGTTGTCCTATCTATATCCTTTGTTTTTTGAGAATATTATTCTCCAATGGCTCTTACCAAATTCTTGAACTGCTCGCCTCGGTCTTCCATGTTCTTGAAGAGGTCGAAGCTAGCGCAGCATGGACTTAGCAATACCGTGTCGCCTGGTTTTGCTAGTTCCTGACAAGCCTTTACACAGTCATTCATGCTGTGGGTGTCGCATACAGGGATGCCCAGCTCGTCGAAATTGTCGTGCAGTTTTTTATTGTCGGCGCCGAGATATACGATGCCCACGCACTTCTGCTTTACCAATTCCTTGATTTGGTTGTAGTCGTTACCTTTGTCCTTTCCACCAACGATGAGTATGGTAGGCGTCTTCATGCTTTCCAATGCATACCAACAGGCGTCTACATTGGTAGCCTTGGAGTCGTTGACATAATAAACGCCGCCAAATTTGCCTACTTTTTCCAAGCGATGCTCTACGCCAGGGAAATCGCTGAGCCCCTTGTGGATAGTTTCTTGGTCGATGCCTGCGATGTTGCATGCTAGGCCTGCAGCCAAGCTGTTGTAAATGTTATGTTTGCCGCTGAGGCTCATGTCTTCCTGTGGCATCTCGAAGTGGGTAGGATAGTCGAGCTGGTACTTGCCGTTGTCGATGTAGCCCACGGTTCCCTCTTCCTTTGTCTCGGCGAATCTGCAGAGATGGCTCTTGAGATCGTACTTCTTCACTTCCTTGGTTACGATAGGGTCGTCGTTCCAATAGATGAAACTATCTTCCTCGGTTTGGTTCTGGGTGATGCGCATCTTGGCATCGGTGTAGTTCTGCATCTTGAACTCGTAGCGGTCCAGATGGTCTGGAGTGATGTTGAGCAAGATGGCGATGTTGGCACGGAAGTCGTACATGTTATCGAGTTGGAAACTGCTCAATTCGATGACATACCACTTGTGTGGAGTCTCTGCCACTTGCAATGCCAGACTCTTGCCGATGTTGCCAGCCAAGCCTACGTCTAAGCCTGCCTTCTTGAATATGTGGTATATGAGAGATGTGGTGGTGGTTTTACCGTTGCTGCCCGTGATGCAAACCATCTTGGCATCGGTATATCTGCCAGCAAACTCAATCTCGCTGATGATATGTGTACCTTTTGCCATCAGTTTCTGAATCATCGGAGCCTCCTTAGGGATGCCCGGACTCTTGATAACTTCGTCGGCGTCGAGAATCTTCTCTTCAGTATGATGGCCCTCTTCCCATTCGATGTTGTGGTCGTCCATCAACTTCTTGTATTTGTCTTTGATTTTCGACATGTCAGAGACGAATACCTCAAAACCCTCCTTCTTTGCCAGCACGGCAGCTCCTGCGCCGCTCTCGCCAGCTCCTAAAATTACAATTTTGCTCATATTGTTATTTTATCTTATCTTTAATGTTATGATAGTCAATGCTGCCAGTATGATGGTTACAATCCAGAAACGGATGGTAATCTTCGACTCATGGAAGGCATTGTGTGGCTTCTTGAACAGGTACTTGCAGTCTGGGTCGAGCTGGCTGTCCTGCGTGCGGAAGTTGTCGTGGATTGGGGTGCGCTTGAAGATGCGCTGCTTCACGCCATGGCGCTTGCCCAACTTGTAGTAGTACACCTGCACGATGACACTGAGGCTCTCCACGAAGAAGATACCGCAAAGGATAGGCAACATCAACTCCTTGTGGATGATGATGGCACCCACGGCGATGATGCCACCGATGGTTAGCGAACCGGTGTCGCCCATGAATACTTGGGCTGGGTAGGCGTTGTACCAGAGGAAACCGATGAGGGCTCCGATAAACGCACAGAAGAATACCACTAGCTCCTCGGAGCCAGGGATATACATGATGTTGAGGTAGGCGGCAAACTGGATGTGGGATGACACGTATGCCAGGATGCCTAGTGCCACACCTATGATGGCTGAGTTGCCGGCACACATTCCGTCCATGCCATCGTTGAGGTTGGCACCGTTGGATACGGCAGTAACCACGAAAATGGTCATGATGACAAAGAGTATCCATCCCGCAGCCACCTTGTATTTACCGCAGAAACTTGTGATGCGCGAGTAATCCAAGTTGTGCCCTTTGATAAATGGGATGGTGGTTTTCAACGACTTGGTTGCCTCGGTGCGGTGAGTGACCACGGTCTCTTGTCCCTGGCGCTCAATGGCGAGATTTTCGTTCATCTTCACATCAGGCGAAGCCCATAGCACCAAGCCTACGATGAGTCCGATGCCTATCTGTCCCACAATCTTGTAACGACCTTTCAATCCCTCCTTGTCGCGCTTGAATATCTTGATGAAGTCATCCATGCCACCGAGGAATCCAAGCCAAACGGTGGTGATGATCATCAGGATGAGATAGATGTTGCGCAAACGTCCCAGTAATATTACCGGTATGAGGATGGCCATGATGATGATGACGCCACCCATCGAAGGCACGCCAATCTTTTTGACACCAAATGGGTCGATGCTAGCATCGCGCTGTGTCTCGGTGATTTGCTTGCTCTTGAGGTACTTGATGAATTTCTCGCCAAACCAAGCGGAGATAATCAGTGACAGGATGAGTGCGAGCAGAGCTCGGAATGAGATGTAGCCCCACATGTGGGAACCGGAGATTCCCCATTGCTCCAGAAATCTAAAGAGATAGTATAACATTCTTTCTTTTGCTTCTTAAATTTACTAATCTTGTTTTTTATTTCTGAGGAATGCCAAAGATGTCACGAAGCACTTCCTTGTCGTCGAAGTGGTGCTTTACGCCCTTCACGTCTTGATAGTTCTCATGTCCCTTGCCGGCAACGAGGATGACGTCGCCCTTCTGTGCCATCATGCAGGCTGTGCGGATGGCTTCCTTGCGGTCCACGATGCTCACCACCTTCTTCATCTGTTGTGCGTTGAGACCAGCGAGCATGTCGTTGATGATGTCTTGTGGCTCCTCGAAACGTGGGTTGTCGCTGGTGATGATGACCTTGTCGCTCTGTTTCACAGCCTCCTGTGCCATCAATGGGCGCTTGCCCTTGTCACGGTTGCCGCCGGCACCGCATACGGTGATGACATGGCCGCCCTTGCCGTCGAGTACTTCATGGATGGCGTTCAAAACGTTCTCCAGTGCATCTGGGGTGTGGGCATAGTCCACGATGGCTGTATAGCCGTCTGGCGACTGGATTGGCTCCAATCTTCCGCTTACGCTGTGCAGGGTACTCATCACGACGAGGATGTCCTCAGGCTTCTTGCCTAGCATGATGGCTGCACCATATACGGCGAGCAAGTTGCTCACATTAAACTTACCGATGAATTGTACGCCTACTTCTCTTCCGTCTATCTCTAGGTACATGCCGCCGAAGTGGCACTCCAGGATCTTTGCCTTGAAATCTGCCATGGTGCGGGTAGAGTAGGTCTTGATGGTTGCCTTGGTGTTCTGAACCATAATCATGCCGTTCTTGTCGTCGGCGTTGGTGATGGCAAAGGCAGTCTTAGGCAGGCCATCGAAGAATGCCTTCTTGGCATTGCGATAGTTCTCGAAAGTCTTGTGGTAGTCGAGATGGTCGCGAGTTAAGTTGGTGAAGATGCCGCCGGTGAAGTTCAGACCACCGATGCGCTTCTGTGCGATGGCATGTGAGGAGCACTCCATGAAAGCATATTCACAGCCTGCCTCCACCATCTTGCCGAGGAGCTCGTTCAGCTCGATAGGGTCTGGGGTCGTATGGTCTGCAGGGATTGCCTCGTCCTCGATATAGTTGCATACGGTGGAGAGCAAACCACACTTATGGCCGAACTTGCGGAACATATTATATAATAAGGTGGCGATGGTGGTCTTGCCGTTAGTACCGGTTACGCCCACCAACTTCAATTTTCTTGAAGGGTCGCCGTAGAAGAGGGTAGCAACCTTTCCTACAGCGTCCTCGGTCGATTCTACCTGAATGTAAGTTACGCCTTCTGCTTTCTCCTCAGGCAAGTCTTCGCACAACACCGACTTGGCGCCGAGCTCGATAGCCTTTGGAATAAACTTGTGACCATCCACCTGGGTACCCTTCATGGCAACGAAGAGATGGCCATCCTTAATCTTGCGAGAGTCGATGTTTACCCCCGACACCTCTACATCTGCATCTCCGATAATCTGAATCGGTTTGATGTTTTTGAGTAATTCTTGTAACTTCATATCTTGTTTTTTGTTTTGTTACTAATTTGATTTCTTCTGCTTCTACACCTTATTTATATAATAGGGATGTATGTTGCCGTCATTCCAGAATGATGGAACATACACTGCCCCTCTTGGCTGGTTTGCCAGGCATGAGGCTTTGTTTCACCACCTTGCCTCTGCCGTATATCTTGGTCTTGATGCCTCGGCTCTCCATCAAGAAGATGGCGTCGCGAGCACCCATGCCCGTGATGTCTGGTACGGTGCCCTTGCCATATTGCTTTTCCTTGATGAGCTTGATGCTGTGGATGCTTGTGCGCTCTGCCTTGCCCCATATAGGGTTGCCGTTGGCGTAGCTGCCGCTCCAGTTTGTGTTGGTTCTGATGCCTAGGTGGGTGAGCACATAGTCGGCGGCAAGCACGTTGCCGCTCTTTACGTCTGGCACGAAGATGGAGGCTGAGTCGCGAGCGTCCTTCACGTCTACTTTCAGACTTTGTGCCATGATGCCCTCTGCGATGTCGTGGAATACTTTGCCGCTCATGCTTCCGCCTGATGCTGGCAAACCTGATTTCTGTATGCAGACGATGCAGCTGTATCTAGGGTTGTCGGCAGGGAAATAGCCTGCGAAACTCACCAGGTAGTTGGTGCCTCCGTTTTTGTAGCCGCCAGCACCCTTCGACACTTGCGCCGTACCCGTCTTGCCTGCCACCTTGAAGTTAGGTGAACCTGCTTTCTTTCCCAGTCCCACGCTCACCACCTGTTCCAGAATGGTCTGCAGTTCTTTGATGCTCTTCGGCTTGGCGATGTGCTCGCGCATCACTTCAGTTGGGAACTCCATGATAGTCTCTCCGTTCTTCACCACCTTGCTCACGAAACGAGGACGCACCATCTTGCCGTTGTTGGCGATGGTGTTGTAGAAAGTGAGCGTAGAGATAGGCGGTATCTGAGTCTCGTATCCGATGCTCATCCATGGCAGGGAGGTCTTTGCCCAGTTGTCGTACTGCCCATGACTGTTCTTGTGTGGCATACGTATCCTGGCAGGGGTCGCACCCACCAACGGAATCTTCAGGTCGTCGTGCAGACCGGTGCGATAGATGCCTTCCACGAATTTCTCGGGATGGTTGCGATAATGGTCGTCGATGATGCGGCTCACGCCGACATTGGAACTGTACCAAAGCGTCTGTGGCAAGGTGAGCATGCCATATCCACCCTTGCGCCAGTTGTGGTCCTTCATGTCTCGACCATACATAGGCCATACGCCGCACCCCGTTTCCACACGGTAGGTGGTGTCTACCACTCCGTCGTCGAGTGCCACGAGGATGGAGGCTGGCTTGAACACGGAGCCTGGCTCCAGCAGGTCGCTCACGGCATGGTTGTGGATCTCTCGATATTCGCCGTCGAAACATTTCTCCATGTTCACGATGGCCTTGATGTCGCCAGTAGGTACGTCCATCACGATGGCTACGCCTACGTTGGCGTTGATTTCCTTCAGTTCTTGTATCAGCGAGCGCTCGGCTAAGTCTTGCATGCTCACATCGATGGTGGTCACGATGTCGGCACCGTCGATAGGAGGGGTGTCGGTGATGTTGAGGAACTTGTTGCGCACTTTTCTGCGGTGCACGATGCCGTTGGTGCCTCGCAGAATGGAGTCGTATGAAAGCTCCAAGCCGAATCGAGCCGTGTCCTTGGCACCAAACATGGCACCGATGGTTCTGCCGGCAAGTGAGCCGTATATGCGTGTGCGGGCGTTGTATTCCTCCCAGTGGAATCCGCTCTTGTTCGGACCGAGCTTGAAGACAGGCAGGTCTTTTACCTCGGTGAATGTGTTGTAGTCGATGCGGCTAGGGTATATTGCCCAGTTGCGGCTCATCTTGGCACGCCCCTCTATCAGGTGCCGCTTGAATTCTACGGCACTTTTCTCTGGGAAGATTTTGTGGAGGCATAGACAGATGGAGTCTTGCTTCACATCCCAGAGCGAGTCGTTTTTGGCATCCTTCAGAGCCTGGAAGTCCATGAATATCTTGAATTCTGGCAGAGAACTGGCCATCAGCTGTCCGTTGCAACTAAGGATGTTGCCTCGGTTGGGCTTCACGGTCACGGAGTCTCGCTTCTGTCGTTCGGCCACTTTCATCCAGTAGTCGTGCTTGGCGGTCATGATATAGAGCGCCTTCCCAACTACAGCAAGCGCGAAAATCGACATGATGATGGCGATGGCACTATAGCGGGGCATTACTTTCTTATGGTCAAACTTGCTCATTCTTCGGGTACGTTTATGATGTAAGGAGGTTGTGTGGCGATGTGCAGCACGCTGTCTTTGTTGTTTTTCAGCATGTCGAGCACGTTGCTCTCACGACTCTTCTCGGTTATCTGACTGCTGGTAGACAAGGCTTTGTACTTGGTATCTTGCAGCTCTTTCTGTAGTTGGTCCAGCTCGATGAGGTCCTTCTGGATGCTGTATCGGTTGGAGATGTAAATGATGACGAAAAACACAATCAGGATGACGAGCCATATTTGTCGGCGTATGATTTGTGTGGTGAGGATGTCGCCACCCAGAATCTTGCGCAGGGTGAAACTGGCGGAACCTGTGGGCTCTTCCTCTGTCGCCTGCTTGGCTATCACCTCTTTGAGCGACTCCAGTGGAACGTCCTCCTCCTTGGGAGGCTCGGGTGTCGCTTGGGCTTTCTCGTCGATGATAGGCTCGCTGTTTGTGTTGTTGTCTAAGTCTTTGTTCATTTTTTCTCTGCAATTCTTAGTTTGGCGCTTCGGCTTCTTGGGTTTCTTTCTTGCTCGTCGGCATCAGGCACAATCACCTTGTTGTTCACAAGCTTGAAAGGGGTTTCTATTCTCCCGAAGAAGTCTTGCACTATTTTTCCTTCTGGGTTGCCGGCTTTCATCACGTTCTTCACGATTCTGTCTTCCAGCGAATGATAGGTTATCACTGAGAGTCTTCCGCCAGGTTTCAGCAGTTCTGTGGCTGAGCGCAGCATCTCTTTCAGGGCATCCATCTCGTGGTTCACCTCGATGCGCAGTGCTTGGAACAGCTTGGCCATGTCTTTTTTCTCTCGCTCTCGCTTGAAGAGTGGCTCCACAGCCGCCATGAAATCCTTGGTGGTGGCTATCGGTTGCTGGGCTCTTGCCTTGACGAGCGCCGAGGCGATGCGTCGGGAGTTCTTCAGCTCGCCATAGAGGTAGAAGATGTCGGCCAGGGCGGCTTCCTCATATTCGTTCACGATGTCGGCAGCAGTCTTGCCGGCGCGCTTGTTCATGCGCATGTCGAGCGGTGAGTCGAAGCGGAAGGAGAAGCCGCGGCTCTCGTCGTCGAAATGGTGGCTCGACACGCCGAGGTCGGCGAGCAAACCGCCCAATCCATCCACGCCATAGTAGCGCATCCAGTTTTTCAGATACCTGAAGTTGGAGCACACGAAGGTGAAGTCTGGATTCGGCACCACGTTCTGCTCGGCGTCGGCGTCTTGGTCGAAGCTGTATAGATGTCCGCCTTCCGAGAGTCTTGATAGAATCTCTCGTGAATGTCCGCCGCCTCCAAAGGTGACGTCGACATAGATGCCTCCGGGCTGGATGTTCAGCCCGTCGACGCTCTCCTTGAGGAGCACTGGTACATGATATGTTTCTGCTGTCTTTATCATATTTATTATTGCATGTGTACTTATTTATATAGCAATTCGGGTTCAAAGGTACATAAAATTCCCCACATAGCCACGCTTTTCTTGCCAAAATTTTAAAAACTTAATAAAAAACTTGCTTTATGGCAAAATCCACGCCCGTGTGGAGTCTTGGAGTTTTCACCTTAGTGGATGGCTCGGTTTACGCAAAAGCTCATCGATATTGTCTCATTTTTCCCTCAAATGTCGAGAAAAAGCAGGATTTTTGAGCTATTTTGATAAATTTTCGCAAAAAATGGCTCGTATTTGAAAAAGATGAGTTATTTTTGCACTTACTTATAAGTTTTAGCAAACATGAGTGCTGCAATAGAGAAAACGATCGACATAGAGAAGATACTTAAGAGCAAGATGGGAAGCAAGGCAAAATTCGTGCCTCGTTTCTTGGTGTCTTGGCTCAAAAAGTTAATCCACGAGGACCAGGTCAATGCGTTCTTGTGGGAGCATCGTGGCCAGTCGGGTACCGAGTGGCTCATCGAGTGTGTGCGCTATCTGAAAATGGATGTCGAGATTGTCGGCTTGGAAAACTTGCCCGATAAGAACGACGGCAAACTTTACACTTTCGTGTCCAATCATCCGCTGGGCGGACAAGACGGTGTGTGCCTGGGTTCCATCATCGGTGAGCACTACGACGGCAAGTTCCGCTATCTGGTCAACGACCTCCTGCTCAATCTGCCGGGGCTGAAGCCTGTGTGCATCGGCATCAACAAGACCGGTCGCCAAAGTCGCGACTTCCCCCGTATGGTGGAGGCAGGATTCCAGAGCGACAACCACATGCTCATGTTCCCTGCCGGTCTCAACAGCCGCAAGCGCAAGGATGGAACCATCCACGACCTGCCTTGGAAGAAAACTTTCATCTCCAAGAGCGTGGAGTATCATCGCGACGTGGTGCCTATCCATTTCGGCGGTCGCAACTCGGAGCGATTCTATCGCATCGCCCGCTTCAGCGACAAGTATCTGCCGTTCAATCTTGCCATGCTCTTCCTCGTCGACGAGATGTACAAGAATGTGGGCAAGCATTTCCGCATCGCCATCGGCAAGCCGATACCTTGGCAGACGTTCGACAAGAGCAAGACACCTACTGAGTGGGCGCAGTATGTGGAAGACAGAGTTTACGAATTATAGAATCATATCATTATATTGAAGAGTAGTATGGAAGAAGAAATCATCCAACCGATTGACAGGGAGTTGCTCAAGAGCGAACTCACTCCCGACAAGCAACTTCGAATGACCAACAAGAGCCACAATGAAATCTACATTGTGACAGCCAACGATTCGCCTAACGTACTGAAGGAAATCGGCCGTCTTCGTGAAATCGCTTTCCGCACAGCTGGCGGAGGGTCGGGCAAATCCATGGACCTTGATGAGTTCGACTTCGGTGACAACTGCTACAAGCAGCTCATCGTGTGGAATCCCGAGGCTGATGAAATCATTGGCGGTTATCGCTATCTCCTAGGCAAGGATTGGCAGCTCGACGAGAAGGGGCAGCCAAAGCTCGCCACGAGTCACATGTTTCATTTCTCCGAGAAATTCCTCAAGGAGTACATGCCTTATACGGTAGAACTGGGGCGCTCGTTCGTGTCTCTGGAGTATCAGAATGTGCGCAAGAATACGAAGAGCATCTTCGCCCTCGACAATCTTTGGGATGGTCTTGGAGCCCTCACCGTGCTCTATCCCGACTTGAAGTATTTCTTCGGCAAAATGACCATGTATCCTTCTTATATCCGTCGCGGTCGCGATATGATTCTCTATTTCTTGAAGAAGCACTTCGATGACAAAGAGAACTTGGTAATCCCGATGAAACCGCTCAAAATCGAGACTCCGGAGAGTGAATTGGCTGCTCTCTTCACCGAGGACGACTTCAAGGCCGACTATCGCATCTTGAATAGAGAGGTTCGTAAGTTGGGTTACAACATCCCTCCTCTGGTAAATGCCTACATGGGATTGAGCCCTACGATGAAACTCTTCGGCACAGCCATCAACTATGGCTTCGGTGACGTGGAGGAGACGGGTATTCTCATTGCCATCGATGAGATATTGGAGGAAAAACGCGTGCGTCACATCAATAGTTTCATCGCCGAACACCCTGAGGCTTTCAAGATTACCAGCGGTGCAAACAATGTCATTTACAAGGAAAAGTAGTAATTGTATTACACACTACATCAAAACGATGTAACTGCCTGGATGATAGTGAAATGCAAGGGTGAAATGTGAGGCTCGACACTACACCCACACTACACCACACTACACCTTTTTCTGGATTGCAGGGGGGGTAGTGCGGTGTAGTGTGGGTGTAGTGTGCAAGCGGCTATTACACCTATTTAAGTGCTTGGTAATAAGTTTGTTACGCTTAAATAGTGTAGTGTGAAGTAGAAATTGAAAACTAGTATGTAATGATTTTGCCAACTAGTTAAGGCGATGTGGTGTAAAATACGTAGTGACACCGATTTACTGCCAAGGCTAGGGCAGTTTTCTGCCCCAATGAGGCAGTTTCTTGAACGAGGTCACGCAGTGTTCCTTATGAGCCTTACCTGAATCTTATACGATAGGCAAACTTATTCCATTTATCTTTTGGTAAATATCCAGGGCGTAGATGTCGGTCATACCGCTGATGTAATCTATCACAGCCATGATGCGCTCTTCCAGGTTGGCATTGCCGATGTCGTACTGGCTGCTTACTCGTCGGATGAGTTGCTGCGAGTAAAAACGAGTAGGGTTGACGGCTGCTCCGATGAACACCTCCATCAAGGTTGCCATGATTTTGTAACCAGAGAGCTCTACGTCGAGTACAGGTTTGCTGTGGTAAATCTTAGCGTAGGATGTTTTCTCGCATTCCTTGTATGCTTCCCGCTGGCGTTCGGAAATGTAGTCGATGAGACTTCCGTCGAAAGTGCCAGCCAGTATCTCTTCCTCATGTTCCAGGAAAGCGGCAACGCATTCGTTCTCCAGCTTGCCGATGACGCAGGCCCTCATATACACCACTTTCTCGTTTTCATCGGTCAAGCCCTCGTCTTCGATGCGCTTGAGGATTTTTCGCTGTACGTCTTCGTCGAAGAAATTGAGCAATAGATGCTCGGTCTCGGCGTAGGTGAGAATCTTGAGCTTATGCGAATCTTCGATGTCCATAATTTCGTAGCAGATGTCGTCGGCAGCCTCTACCATGTATACGAGCGGATGGCGGGCATAATGGAGTGGCTCGCCTGGCTTTGACTTGCAAAAAATGCCCAATTCATCGGCGATTTTCTTGTACGACTCCGCTTCCGACTCGAAGAAACCAAATTTGCCATGTTCACCTGCAAGACTGCTGGCAAAAGGGTATTTCACGATGGAAGCCAACATGGAATAGGTCATCACAAAGCCTCCTTGGCGGCGCCCCTTGAAGCGATGTGTCAGGATGCGGAAGGCGTTGGCATTGCCTTCGAAGTGCGTGATGTCCTCCCAAAATGCCGATGAAACCATTGATTTTATCTCCTGGCCGGCTCCCTCGGTGAAGAACGTCTGGATGGCTTTCTCGCCAGAGTGCCCGAAAGGTGGATTGCCCAAGTCGTGGGCGAGGCAAGCCGCGCTCACGATGGTGCCTATCTCTTCGAAGAGCGTATCTTTCAGTTCGGGGCGCTTCGTGATGATGTGGCGCGAAATGTCATTGCCCAGCGACATGCCCACGCTCGCTACCTCCAGGCTGTGGGTGAGGCGATTGTGTACGAAGATGCTGCCCGGCAAAGGGAATACTTGCGTCTTGTTTTGCAGACGACGAAAAGCTGACGAGAAGATGAGACGGTCGTAATCGCGCTTGAATTCAGAGCGATCGTCATGGCGTTCGGCGTGCTTATGCTCCTGCCCGAAACGCTTGTTGGAGATGAGTTGTTTCCAGTCCATTGGCATGATGAATGTGATTATATACTGCAAAAATACACTAAAGTAGGGACAATTCAAAATAAAATATGGTAAATTACATGTTTTTAGCCACAAAAATGCATTTATTCCATCAAAATTGCTTATTTTTGCAGAAGATAAGCTGCACTCGACAATTTGAAAGCAAGTTTTCATTGTGCTCGTTTGCATTATCTTTGCATAATAAATAGAAGAATCATGATAAAAGTACAGATCATCAACAAGGGACATCAGCCCCTTCCTACCTTTGCCACACCACAGAGTGCGGGCATGGACTTGCGTGCAAACATTGATGAGGCCATTGTGCTTCATCCCATGGAGCGTCGCCTGGTGCCAACGGGGCTTTATATGGCTTTGCCTGCCGGTTATGAGGCGCAGGTGCGCCCTCGCAGCGGGTTGGCTCTGAAGCACGGCATCACCGTGCTCAATACGCCTGGCACCATCGACGCCGACTATCGTGGCGAGGTGATGGTGTTGCTCATCAATTTCTCGCAGGAAGATTTCGTCATCAACGATGGTGAACGTATCGCCCAGATGGTGCTCGCCAAGCACGAACAGTGCGATTTCATCGCGGTTGAGGCTCTCGATGAAACCGAAAGAGGTACTGGTGGCTATGGCCATACAGGCGTGAAATAAATAGATTTGAATTGTAAAATACTCGACTTTTTTATAAAGCAATAAGCATAGGAAAGGATAAAAACGTGAAGATGAATCTAAAAAACATCGGTTTGATGGGTCTCGTGTTCCTGGGCACTGTGGCGTGGGCGGATAACAAAAACGACCAAAAACGCTACGACTACTTCTTCCAGGAGGCAGCTCGCATGCACGCCGCCGGCAAGTATGCCGAGGCTTTCGACCTTTTCGAACATGCTCGCCAAATCAATCCGCAGGCAGCCGAGACCTATTATTATGAGTCGCTTTACTATGCACAGCTCAAGAAAGATTCCTTGGCGCTCGACTACATGCAGCAGGCCATCGCCCTGAATCCTGACAACCAGACCTATGCAGAGCATCTGGCTCAATATTATATAGGTAATCAGCAATACGACAAAGCCATCGATGCCTATGAGGCTCTCTATGCCAAGAACCATGGCAACACCGATGCCTTGCGTATCCTTGCCCAGCTCTATCAGCAGCAGAAAAACTATCCTATGATGCTGAAAACCATCTCCCGACTGGAAACGGAGGAAGGTGAAAGCGAGCAATTTACTCTCTCCAAGATGAGAGTGTACGAGCTGATGAACGACAAGAAGGCAGCCTATAAGGAATTGAAATCGCTAGTTGACGAACATCCACTCGACATGGTTTACAAGACGATGTTGGGCAACTGGCTGATGCAGCACGACCGACAGAAGGAAGCCTACAAGCAGTTCTGCGATGTGCTGAAAGAAGAGCCCGACAACTCCTATGCCCAGATGTCGCTTTACGACTATTATAATGCGACCCATCAGGAAGAACAGGCTCACGAGATGCTCGACAAGATATTGCTGAGCAAGAAGACGGATTTGGACACCAAGGTGATGATGTTTCGCTCCTATATACAGAGCAATGAGAGCGAAGGCGGCGACTCCACCAAGGTAATCGCCCTCTTCGACCGTGTGCTTGCCGTGCCGCAGCCTTCGCCAGAGTTGGCAGAGCTGAGGGCTACTTACATGCAGTTGAAGAAGATGCCAATGGATACCATCTGCGCCGCTTATCAGAAAGTGGTGGATTTGGCTCCCGACAACGCCAATGCCCGTATGCAACTCATCCAAAATCTATGGAACGAGAAAAAGTATCAGGAGGTGGTGAAGCAAAGTACCGAGGCTCATGAGTATAATCCCGATGAAATGGTGTTTTATTACTTCGGAGGTATGGCTTATTACCAAATGAAGGACGAAGACCAAGCCCTGCAAGAATTCAAGCGTGGCGTGGCACAGGTAAATGCCCAGTCGTCTGCCGATTTGGTGTCTGACCTCTATGCTGTGATGGGCGACATCTTGCACAGCAAGGGCGAGAAGGATGCCGCCTTTGCCGCTTATGACTCCTGCCTGCAGTGGAAGGATGACAACATCATGGCTCTCAACAATTACGCTTATTATATGAGCGAGAAAGGCAAGGACTTGCACAAGGCAGAATCGATGAGCTACAAGACCATCAAGGCGGAGCCTAACAACAGTACTTATCTCGACACTTATGCCTGGATATTGTTCATGGAAGAACGCTATGCAGATGCAAAGACTTATATCGACCAAGCTCTCAAAAATAGCGATTCCACCGAGAATAACTCTACAGTGATAGAGCACGCAGGCGACATCTATGCCATGAACGGCATGGCCGACAAGGCCGTGGAGTTCTGGAAACAAGCCTATGTTGGCGACAACAAGACTGCCGTGCTGGAATGGAAAATCAATAACAAGCAATATATAAGAGAAGAAGACTTGCAGAAGAAAACCGTCGCCTCAACGAAACCGGTTTCTCCTAAGAAGAAAGTTTCTCGTAAAAAGAAATAAAAAGGTAATTATGAAAATGAATAAAATGATGGTGCTGTCGGCTGCCTGCTCGCTAGTGATGTTAGCCTCTTGTGGCACATCCAAGTTGGCGCAGGGCAACGCAGCCACGACAAGCACCACCAACAAACAGACAGAGACCAAGGCTTCGACTGCTCCACAGACCGAGGCTGTGAAGAAACTCACCTTCGTTCAGAAAGTGAGCGACAACCAAGTGTACGCCAAGAACATCGTGGGCAGTATGTCGTTCAACCTTCAGGCTGGCGGAAAGGATATCACGGTGCCAGGCAAGCTGAGCATGAGAAAGGACGAGGTGATACGTATCCAACTCTTCATCCCGATACTCGGTACTGAGGTGGGACGTTTGGAGTTCACCCCCAACTATGTGCTCATCATCGATCGTATTCACAAGGAATATATCAAGGCTGACTATACGCAGGTGGATTTCCTCAAGAATCAGGGCATCTCCTTCTATTCACTTCAGGCTCTCTTCTGGAACCAGTTGCTCCTGCCTGGCGTGCAGAAACTGTCGGAATCAGACCTCAAGAAGTTTGACGCCAACCTTGATGCTGCCGGCGACAATGTGCCAGTGAGCGTGAAGCATGGCAGCATGGCCTATACATGGACTGCCGACCGAGGCACCGGCCGTATCAAGGCTGCAGATGTGAGCTACATTAGTTCGCAACATGGCAATTCCAACGTACATATCAATTATTCCGACTTCAAGAATGTCGGCGTGAAATTGTTCCCTGCCACCCAACACTTGACGCTCACCACCACAGCCACCAAGAAAAAGCAAGAAATGAAGATAAACCTCGAACTCAACGAGGTTAAGACAGATAGCAATTGGAGCACACAGACCGAAATCTCTAGCAAGTACAAACAGGTTTCGCCAGAGGATGTGCTCAACAAAATCATGAGTATGTAATGAGACGAATCTTATTATTTATATTGGCAATCACCTTCTCGCTGTCGCCTTTTGCGCAGAAGAAAACTGTACAGAAAAAGACGGTGAGAAAAACTGTAGCGGCTTCTCGCAAACCACAGTCCAAAGCTTCAGCCAGAGTGTCGACCAAAGCACCAACCAAGGCTGAGCGCAAGGCAGCAACTTATAGCAATGCCAACATCCGAGGCTTGCAGGGACAGCGTGCTACCATCCAAAAGAAAATCAAGGAGCAGGAACTGGCGCTACGACAGAATCAGGCAGATGTAAAGAAGCGTCTGGAAGACTTGATGGTGCTCAATGGTGAAATCGACCAAAGTCAGAAGAAGATAGATGGCATACAGAAAGACATCCATCACATTGACGGAAATATCGGCATCTTGCAAGCTCAGTTGAAGACCCTTCAGCAGCAATTGCAAGATCGCAAGAACAAGTATATCCGCTCCATGCGCTATATGAGTCGACATCATACGGTGCAAGACAAGCTGATGTTCATCTTCAGTGCCAAGAACCTGACACAGATGTATCGTCGTCTGTCCTTCATCCGCCAATACTCTTCTTATCAAAAGGTGCAAGGCGAAGCGGTGAAGGCGAAGCAGGTTCAGGTAAACGACAAACATAAGCAATTGCAGAACGTAAAGGGGCACAAGAGCAACCTCTTATATAAAGGTAAGCAAGAGAAAACGGTGCTTGAGGGCAAGCAGAGCCAACAGCAGGTGATGGTGCAAGGATTGCAGAAACAACAGAAAACCATACAAGCTGTCATTGCCGACCAGCGGCAGAAAGATGCTGCCATCAATGCACAAATCGATCGCTTGATAGCCCAAGAGGTGGCAAAGGCCCGTGCCCGTGCCGTTGCCGAGGCACAACGCAAGGCCGCCGCTGCCGCCGCTGCCAAGAAACGTGCAGAGGAACTGGCTCGAAAGAAGGCTGCTGCCGAGGCTGCAGCTCGTGAGAATGCTCGTCGAATAGCAGAGGCAAAGGCGCGTGAAGCTGCCGCCGAAGCCGCTCGTCGCAAGGCTGCCGAGGAAGCTAGGCTAGCTGCCGAGGCTGCCCGTAAGGCACAGGAAGAAGCTGCTGCCCAAGCTGCCGCCCAGGCAAAGGCTAAGGCGCAAGCCAAGGCTCGTGCTGCCGCAGAGGCTGCCCGGCGTGCCGCCGCCGAGCAAGCTGCCCGTCAAGCTGCCGCCGAACAAGCTGCCAAGAAGGCCGAGGCCGATCGCCAGGCTGCCGAGTTGAAGGCAAAGGCTGATGCTGAGCGACAGGCTCGTGAAATCGCTGCTGCCAAGAAGGAGGCGCAGGAGGCTAGTACCTTGAGTTCCGTAGACCGCATGTTGAGCGGTGGCTTCGAGGCAAACCGTGGTCGTTTGCCAATGCCTATCAGTGGCACCTATCGTGTAGTGAGCCACTTTGGCCAGTATAATGTACAGGGATTGACTGGCGTGACGCTCGATAACAAGGGCATCAACATACAGGGCAAGCCTGGATGTGTGGCTCGCAGCATCTACGATGGTGAGGTGAGTGCCGTCTTTGGGTATGGTGGCATGTGGAACGTGTTGGTTCGCCATGGTGCCTACATCTCCGTATACTGCAACCTAAAGTCGGTAAGCGTGCACAAGGGACAGAAGGTAAGTACCCGCCAGGCACTCGGTGCCGTAGGCTCCGACAACATCCTCCAGTTCCAGCTTCGCAAGGAGACCGCCAAGTTGAACCCTGAGGCTTGGCTGGGAAGATAAAACTTGAAAGATAAAATGCAAATATAGTAAAAGCGCAGATGGCTATTTGTTGAGCTATCTGCGCTTTTTTGTATTTCTTGTTTATGTTGGGTGTATCGTTTTGTTGTTAATGTTGTCTATTTCGTCTATGTCATCTATGTTGCTTCTATATCATGGCTCCATCTAGTAGTTCGATATATTTCCCGATGGCATCGCGAATCTCGCTGATGCGGATGAACTCGTCGGCGGAATGGGAGCGGGAAGATTCGCCAGGACCTAGCTTGAAGGATGGGAACGACATCAAGGCTTGGTCGCTCAGCGTAGGACTGCCGAATGGCTTCATTCCCATTGCCACACATTTCTTGATGAGAGGATGCTCTGGGTCGATGCGGGATGACTTCAAGCGGAAACTATGCGCCTTGCATTCGCTCTTGAGGTGCTGGCAGATAAACTTGTATACTTCTTCGTTGTCGTAGAACTCGTTGGTGCGGATGTCTACGAGCATCGTGCACTTGTCGGGGATTACATTGTGCTGGGTGCCGGCGTTCACCACGGTAAGCGTCATCTTGGTAGGACCAAGGAATTCGCTTACCTTCTCAAACTTATAGTCGCGAATCCAACGCATGTCGTCGAGAGCTTCGTAGATGGCGTTCACACCCTCGTTGCGGGCCGCATGTCCACTCTTGCCATGGGCGATGACATCCAAAACCATCAATCCCTTTTCGGCTACGGCTGGTTGCATGCCCGTAGGTTCGCCTACCACGGCAAGGTCGATGTGAGGGAGGAGCGGCAAGGCACGGCTGATGCCATCCTTCCCCGAAATTTCTTCCTCGGCAGAGGCAAGATAGATGAGGTTGTATTGCTGAGGCTTTTCGGTCAACAAGCGAAACATCTGCAGGAGCGAGCAGAGACCACCGCCGCAATCGTTGCTGCCCAAGCCATAGAGGGTTTCTTCGCTTTTGCTGACTTTGTCGCCCTGCTCGGAGATGTTCTCTATCTCTTGCATTTCAATTCCTGGGTGGAAAGGATCTCGCTGCCAACTCGCCACAGGCTTCACGGTGTCGATGTGGGCGTTGAGCAGAAGGGTGGGGCGATTGTCGTCCCAATGTGGGTCGATAATCCAAACGTTGTTCGCTTCCCGATGAGGCTCGAAGCCATAACTGCGGATAGTCTGCTCCATGATGTCGGCTGCATCCTTCTCGTTTCGGCTTACTGAAGGGGTGGCGATGAGCTTTTTGAGCAGCGTCACTGCATCGTTTACATATTCTTCTTGTGTCATAATAGTCTCCCTTATTTGTTAAATCGAGGGCAAAGTTACGAAAAAAAGAGCACATAAGTAGGAAAAAATCTCTTTTTATTTTGTATTGTCTATGATTTCTATTATCTTTGCAGTCATATTATAAATAAAAGCTTATGCAAATTAATAGTCATCTTTCGGTGTTGATCCACGACCTGGCAAAGAAATATGGAGATAAGCCTGCGCTTACCTTCAAGAAGTTTGGTGGTGATCAATGGCAGACGGTTTCATGGAATCAGTTCTCTCTGAGAGTGAAACAAGTTAGCAACGCCCTCTTGAACTTGGGCGCAAAACCTCACGACAAGATTGCTGTCTTCGCGCAGAACTGTGTACACTATCTGTACACCGACTTTGGTGCGTATGGCATAAGGGTGACTTCCATCCCTTTCTATGCCACCAGCAGCGAGCAGCAGATACAATATATGATCAATGATGGTCAGGTTCGCTTCCTTTTCGTGGGCGAACAGGAGCAATATGACAAGGCGCATCGTGTCTTCGCCCTCTGTCCATCGTTGGAGCGCATCATCATCTTCGATTCCAGCGTGCGCATCAGTACCCACGACCCCGCAGCCCTTTACTACAAGGATTTCTTGAAGTTGGGTGAGAACCTTCCTCGCCAAACCGAGGTGGAGGAACTCTACAAGCAGGCGAGCATGGACGATTTGGCTAACATCCTCTATACCAGTGGTACCACGGGCGATAGCAAGGGCGTGATGTTGACTTACGGTCAGTATTATGCAGCCTTGAAGGCTAACAATGAGTGCGTGCCTCTGACCGATAAGGACCGTGTCATCAACTTCCTGCCGTTCACCCATATCTTTGAGCGAGGTTGGGCTTATCTAGCCATGAGCGAGGGTGCACGTCTCTTCATCAATACCAATCCACATGAGATTCAGGAGGCGATGCGTGAGGTGCATCCTACGGCAATGAGTAGTGTGCCACGTTTCTGGGAGAAAGTGTACATCGCCGTGAAGGCTAAGATGGATGATGCCAGCCCTGTGCAGCAGAAAATCTTCCGTCATGCCTTGGCTGTGGGTAGAAAGCGCAATATCGAATACCTAGCCAATGGTAAGCGTCCGCCTATCACCTTGGAGCTGGAATATAAGTTCCTCAACAAGACAGTGCTGAGCATGGTGCGCAAGCAGTTGGGCTTGGAGAACCCTAACATTTTCCCGACGGCTGGTGCATACGTAAGCCCTGAGGTAGAGGAGTTTGTTCACTCCGTGGGCATCGGCATGGTGGTGGGGTATGGTTTGACTGAGAGTTTGGCTACCGTATCTTGCGATCATCTTGATACCAAGTACACCATCGGTTCTGTGGGGCGTCCGATCTCCAGCATCCAAATCAAGATTGGCGAGGACAATGAAGTCTTGCTCAAGGGACCTACCATCACCAAGGGTTATTATCATCGTGACACCACCAATGCCAGGGCGTTCGACAAAGATGGATTCTTCCATACGGGCGACGCTGGCTATCTGAAGGATGGCGAGCTTTACCTCACCGAGCGCATCAAGGACTTGTTTAAGACCTCCAACGGTAAGTATATCGCTCCGCAGCAGGTTGAGTCGTTGCTCTTGGTGGATAAGTTCATCGACCAGGTGGCAGTCATCGCCGATCAGCGCAAGTTCGTCTCAGCCCTCGTCGTTCCAGAGTTCCGACTGGTAGAAGATTGGGCTCGTGAGCATCACATCACCTTCACCTGTCGTGAGGATTTGTGTGCCAACGAGAAAGTGCAGAAGATGCTGATGGACCGCATCCAAATACTTCAGCAGCACTTGGCTTACTATGAGCAAATCAAGCGCATCACCCTCTTGGCTCATCACTTCTCGATGGAGTCGGGTGAGTTGACCAACACGCTGAAGCTACGTCGCCCTATCATCAACAAGAACTACAAGGCTGAGATAGAGGCGATGTATGCAGAATAAAGTCACTAATCATAAAGTAAAAAGTTAAAATCTTAAAGTTCAAAGTAAATTAATGATTACAGCTGACCAATTGAAAGATGTGATGGAGCGTGCGGATGCCCTTCATCGCTATCTCAATATAGACCAGAAGAAAGTGGAATTTGAGGAGGAGCAGCTCCGTACCCAAGCTCCTGACTTTTGGGAAGACCCCAAGTATGCGCAGGAGCAGATGAAGAAAGTAAAAGGTATCCAAAAATGGCTCGACGGTTATAAGACAGTACGCCTCTATGCCGACGAGCTCAAGCTAGCCTTTGATTTCTACAAGGATGATATGGTGACTGAGGAGGAAGTTGATGCCGACTACGATAAGGCCATCAAGGCCATTGAGGACTTGGAGCTCAAGAACATGTTGCGCCAGAAGGAAGATCCGATGGACTGCGTGCTCAAGATAAATTCCGGCGCAGGTGGCACCGAGAGCCAGGACTGGGCTTCGATGCTGATGCGTATGTATATGCGCTGGGCTGAGGCTCATGGCTACAAGGTAACAATCACCGATATGCAGGAAGGTGATGAGGCTGGCATCAAGAGCGTGACCATGACCATCGAGGGCGGTGAGTATGCCTATGGCTACCTGAAGAGCGAGAATGGTGTGCATCGTTTGGTACGTGTCTCTCCTTTCAATGCCCAGGGCAAGCGAATGACAAGTTTTGCCTCCGTCTTTGTCACTCCTTTGGTGGATGATACTATCGAGGTGTATGTAGACCCAGCCAAGTTGTCTTGGGATACCTTCCGTTCGAGCGGTGCCGGTGGTCAGAATGTCAACAAGGTGGAGTCGGGTGTGCGCTTGCGCTACTGGTATACCGACCCAGACACGGGCGAGGAAGAGGAAATCCTCATCGAGAACACCGAGACGCGCGACCAGCCAAAGAACCGTGCCAAGGCTCTCTTGCTCTTGAAGAGTCAACTCTACGACCGCGCCATGAAGAAGCGCCTGGAGGCAAAGGCTAAGATAGAGGCTGGCAAGAAGAAGATAGAGTGGGGAAGCCAGATAAGAAGCTACGTGTTTGACGACCGTCGTGTGAAAGATCATCGCACGGGCTATCAGACCTCGGATGTGGATGGCGTGATGGACGGCAAGATTGATGGCTTCATCAAGGCATACCTCATGGAGTTCCCTACTGCAGATGAGAGTGAAGAGTGAGGCGTGTAACAATGCTTCACTTGTAATATACAACAATAACAACCTAAAAAGTTACGGCTATGAGTGGAAATAAAGATTTAAGAAGAGCCAAGCATGAGGCTTATGAAAAGAAACAAGCTGCAAAAGGCGAGAAAGTGATCAAGTGGATTTTCGGCGCATTGATAGTTTTGGCTATCATCTTCGCTGTTTACTCTGCTACGATTGCCTAATGTAAATGAAGAGAGGTGAAGGAGAAAATCTCCGAGCTTCTAACTCTTAACTTGAAAATTATGAGTGGACTGGAAATAGAAAGAAAATTCCTCGTCAAGAAGGGCGACGCTTACAAGAGCGCCGCCTTTTCTAGTAGCCATATCCAGCAGGGTTATATTCCTGCCGAGGGGGCAACCGTGCGAGTTCGCACACGAGACGACAAGGCTTACCTTACTATCAAGGGTAAGTCGGTGAATGGCGGTATGACCCGCTATGAGTTTGAGAAAGAGATAACGATGGACGAGGCGAAGCATCTCCTGCAACTTTGCAAGGGTGGTGTCATCGACAAGCGTCGCTATCTAGTGAAGAGTGGCAGCCATACTTTCGAGGTAGACGAGTTTTATGCTGCCAACGAAGGTTTGGTGATGGCTGAGGTGGAACTGGGCAGTGAGACCGAGGCGTATGAGAAACCTAATTTCATTGGTTTGGAGGTGACAGGTGATAAACGATTTTACAACTCTCATCTCTTGGAAAATCCCTTTTCTGAATGGCGGGATACTTTGCCCGAAGTGTATCGATAAACATACGGAATGGCACAAAATCATGTGCTAAAAGTTAAGAAAACGCATAAAGATTAACGTTTCTGCATAATTTGCTTTCGGTTTATACGTTTATGTCGGAATTATTTTATAATTTTGCAACGAAAATATAGAGAAAGTAAATAAAATGGCAGAAACAAATAGAGGAAGTTTCGGTAGCAAGATAGGAATGATTCTTGCTACAGCGGGTGGTGCCGTAGGTTTGGGTAATGTATGGCGCTTCCCATATATGGCTGGTCAGGAAGGTGGCGCAGCTTTTATTTTGGTATACATCGGATGCGTGCTTTTGTTGGGCATCCCTTGTATGATTTCTGAGTTTATCATTGGTCGTCATGGTGCTTCCAATACGGCACGTGCCTACACCAAACTTTCCAATGGTACGCCTTGGAGATGGATTGGTTATCTGGAAGTGCTCACCGGATTTTTGATTACAGGCTATTATGCCGTGGTCTCAGGATGGTGCTTGCAGTATGTATATGCCAGCATCATGGGTGAGTTGCATGGCGACCCAGCCTTCGTGGCTAATTATTTCAAAGTGTTTTCTTCCGATCCTGTACGCCCCGTGATGTGGACTGTGGCAATTTTCTTGATTTGCCATTTTGTTATTATCCATGGTGTGCGTGGTGGTATCGAGAAGGCCTCCAAGGTGATGATGCCGCTCTTGTTTATCTTGCTGCTCATCATCGTGGTGGCTTCTTGTCTGTTGCCAGGCGCAGGAAAGGGAATCGAGTTCCTTTTGAAACCCGATTTCACTAAGGTGGATCATAGTGTGTTCCTCAATGCCTTGGGGCAATCTTTCTATTCCATGAGTATCGGTATGGGTTGCATCTGCACATACGCCTCGTATTTCAGTCGACAGACCAACCTGTTTAAGTCGGCGTTGCAGATTTCTGCCATCGACCTGATGGTGGCAGTGTTGGCTGGTCTTATGATTTTCCCCGCGGCTTTCTCCGTGGGCGTGTCGCCTGATAGCGGTCCTTCGCTCATCTTCATCACCTTGCCGAATGTCTTCAACGAGGCATTTGCGTCAATGCCTGTGATTGGATGGATTATCTCCTTGCTTTTCTATGTGCTGCTTTCCGTGGCGGCTTTGACCTCTCTGATGTCTCTCCATGAGGTGAACACATCGTTCTTCTACGAGGAGTTGAAGATTGACCGCAAGAAGGGGGCACTCATCGTGACGGTGGCTTGCGCCTTGATAGGTGCTTTCTGTTCGCTTTCCTTGGGAGCGACCGATGCACTTACCTTCCTGGGTAAAAACTTGTTCGACTGGTTTGACTTCGTTACTGGACAGATATTCTTGCCGATAGCGGGATTCTTCACCTGTCTTTTCTTGGGATGGTATGTGCCTAAGAAAATCGTGCAAGATGAGTTTACCAACTGGGGTACCTTGCGAGGAAAGCTCTTCGGCATCTATCTGTTCTTGATTAGATTCGTGAGTCCGTTGTTGATACTCTTGGTGTTCCTTAATCAGTTGGGCTTGTTGTAGGAGTCTGATTATATATATTAATGTATACCTTATTGTATATAGAACTCTCTCTTGTATATAGATTTTCTAGAGAACTCTATGTACTTTAAGGTGAAATAATAAAAGCGAAATTTCGATATTGTGATGGAAAATAGAGGCAATTTTGGAAGTAAGTTGGGTGTCATCCTAGCCACAGCTGGCTCAGCGGTAGGTTTGGGCAATGTATGGCGTTTCCCTTATATGGCAGGTCAGAATGGAGGTGCAGCCTTCATCTTGATTTATTTTGTATGTATCATCCTGTTGGGACTGCCTGGCATGATGAGCGAGTTTATCATCGGTCGTCATTCGGCAGCCAATGCCGCTCGCTCTTATACGAATTTGGCTGGTGGCAAGTCGTGGGCGTTTATGGGATATATGGGTGTGTTTACCTCCATGATTATCCTTGGCTTTTACGCAGTGGTGGCAGGTTGGTGCTTGCAATATCTCTATGCTAGCATCATGGGAGGTGTCCATGGCGATGCCAATTATGTGAAGGAATACTTTGTCGCATTCTCTTCCGATCCGATAAAGCCTACTTTGTGGTCTGTTGTCTTTATTCTCTTGACCCATTTCGTGGTTGTGAGAGGAGTACGCAATGGTATCGAGAAGGCTTCCAAGGTGTTGATGCCTTTGCTTTTCGTCTTGTTGATCATCATCGTTGTTGCTTCTTGCTCGTTGCCAGGAGCGATGAAAGGTGTAGATTTCTTGTTGAAGCCAGATTTTTCTAAGGTAGACCAAAACGTGTTGTTGGAGGCGTTGGGACAAGCTTTCTTCTCGTTGAGCTTGGGTACCGCTTGTCTCTGCACATACGCCTCTTATTTCAGTCGTCAGACCAACCTCTTGAAATCTGCTTCTCAGATTGTGGTCATTGATACCATCATCGCCATCTTGGCAGGACTCATGATATTCCCGGCTGCCTTCTCCGTTGGTGTCAATCCTGATAGTGGTCCATCCCTCATCTTCATCACTTTGCCGAATGTGTTCCAGCAGGCTTTTGGTGGAATGCCGTTTGTGGGGTATCTCATTTCCGTGCTTTTCTATGCCTTGCTGGTGCTGGCAGCGTTGACTTCAACCATCTCCATGCACGAGATTGGTACGGCGTTCTTCTATGAGGAACGAAAGATAAGCCGAAAGAGTGGAGCTTGGATAGAGACCATTGCTTGTTGTGTAATAGCTGTGTTCTGTTCATTGTCTCAGGGGGCGGTGCCAGGCTTGGGATTCTTCGGGAAGGATTTCCTTACCAATTGCGATAATTTAACCGCTCAGCTTCTGATGCCATTGGGCTCTTTCTTGACTTGTCTATTCTTGGGTTGGTATGTGCCCAAGAAAATTACGAAGGATGAGTTTACCAACTGGGGAACGTTGAAAGGAACCCTCTATCCGGTGTTCCTCTTCATGATTCGCTTCGTGAGCCCTATCTGTATTCTGCTCATCTTCTTGCATCAGTTCGGGGTTATCTAATAAGGAGAACATAGATTAGAAACCCCGAAATGGGCCGAAAGGTATAAAGAAAAGGTATAAAAAACAAAAAGCCGAATCTCATTAGAGACTCGGCTTTTTATGTGGTACCACCAGGAATCGAACCGGGGACACAAGGATTTTCAGTCCTTTGCTCTACCAACTGAGCTATGGCACCATACTAAGACAAATGTATGCTTCCTCATTTGCGGGTGCAAAGGTAGTACTTTTATTTCATATCTGCAAATTTTTTATGGAATTTCTTTCGTAAAAATGCAAAAAAAATGCCATTTTATTTTGTATTGTCTATAATTTACTGTACCTTTGCATCAGATTTCGGGATTTAGCGCAGTTGGTAGCGCACGTCGTTCGGGACGATGAGGTCGCTGGTTCGAGTCCAGTAATCCCGACTTTTCTCACTTTTGCTCATTCGTGAGCAATGTGAACCTAAATTTTAAAGCCTTAGCGTATGAATGTGTTTAGGCATTTTTTTTATCTTCAACGCAACGATCGCCAAGCCCTCATTGCTCTTTTGTCGGTGATGCTGATTAGTATCACGGCTGTCATTGTCATCGGAAAAATGGATGACTCTTCTCGTTCGTCTCAATCTCAAGCCAAGGCTCAAGAAGCCACCGATAGTATCGTCAGGTTTGCCACGAAGCTACATCCCGCTTATACTGACGATGGGACGGCTGTACATGAGGTCTTTGCCTTTGACCCCAATACAGCCAGTGCCGAGGATTTTGAACGTCTAGGTTTGTCTTCATGGCAAATCCGTGGTATCCTGAAATATCGTAGCAAGGGTGGTGCTTACCGTACGCCCAATGATTTCGCTCGTGTTTATGGCATGACCAAAAGGCAGTTTGAGGCGTTGTTGCCTTTTATCCGTATAGGTGAGGATTATCAGCCTGCTTCCAAGTTTTATGGCGCTGAAAGCGATTATGGGGCTCGTCGGGGAAGCGGATATTCTTCAGTTTCTTCTTCCAGGACAGAAAAGGCGGGCGAGTCACCGGTCTATAGTTATCCGCATAAGATTAAGGCTGGAGAACATGTAGCTGTGAACGATGCCGATACAGCCGAACTCATGAAGATACCTGGCATAGGCATCTATTATGCCAAGGGTATCATTCGCTACCGTGAGCGTTTGGGAGGTTTTGTCTCTGCCTGTCAGGTGCTAGAGGTAGAAGGTGTGCCAGAAACGATAGTGGGTTATCTTTCCGTGGATGCCAGCCGAGTGAGGAAGCTCAACATCAACAAACTCTCGATAAGCCAGCTTCGTCGCCATCCGTATCTCAATTTCTATCAGGCAGAGGCAATCTACGACTATCGTCGCAAGAATGGTCCCATCAAGGATATTTCGGAATTGCGTTTGCTCAAAGATTTCCCGCCAGCTGAAATAGAGCGTATTCGCCCCTATTTGGCTTATTGAGGGCGGACTTTTTGGCTTATTGAGTGAACTTTGGCTTATTGTGTGGACTTTGGATTGTTGAGAGCTTACTTTGGCTGTTTGCGATAACAGCTTTTCTGTGGTTACAAAACAAATTTGCCCCTTGCTCTCTTTCTCGGACTTATTTTTACCAAATGCCCTGTTTATAGGCGTTTCTGTCTGTTTTGTATTCTATTTTGTCTGATTTGTATCTCGTGTTTTTGCTGCTATTCTTTACTTTTGCAAGCGAAATTAATTCTAAAATCAATAGGAACCTGATAAAATAGCTAGACAATGAGTACAATCTTAAGTAAAGCAAAAAGAAGTTTTCTTCTCGTCGCATTGTGCCTCATGGGATGTTTGCAGCTCTTGGCTCAAACACGCACCATCAAAGGTGAGGTAACGGATGCACAAAATGGTGAAGCCCTTATCGGAGCCACGGTTATGGTGGAAGGCGTAAAGGGCGGTACGGTTACCGACTTTGATGGTAACTTTGTTCTTCAAGTATCTTCTTCTGCCAAGAAGATCAAGGTATCTTATATAGGATATATAGATAAGGTACTGAGTATCTCTGACAATATGAAGGTGAAACTCGAATCCGACAGTCAGACGTTGACGGATGTCGTGGTCATCGGTTATGGTACGGCTCGTAAGAGCGACCTCACGGGTTCCGTAGCAACCGTGAAGGCGAAGGACTTCAACAAGGGTCTCGTTTCTTCTCCTGAACAGCTTATCAATGGTAAGGTATCGGGTGTGCAAATCATGTCAAACAGTGGTTCTGCCTCTGCAGGTAGTACCATTCGTGTGCGTGGTGGTGCTTCTCTGAATGCCAGCAACGACCCTCTTATCGTGCTCGATGGCGTGCCATTGGAGCAGGGCGGTATCTCTGGTAACAGCAGTAACTTCCTCAGCATGATCAACCCTTCCGACATCGAGAGCATGACGGTGTTGAAGGATGCTTCCTCTACAGCCATCTATGGTTCTCGTGCTTCCAACGGTGTCATCATCATTACCACCAAGAAAGGTCAGCAGGGCGGATTGAAGGTCAACTTCAATACCACCAACAGCGTGCAGACTCGTGCGCAGATGGTGGATATGCTCGGTTACGATGATTTTGTAAGTGTGATTAATAAGTATGGTACCGACAACCAGAAGTCTCTCCTTGGCGATGCGCATACCGACTGGAACGATGAGGTATATCGCACAGCTTTTGGTACTGATAACAATCTCAGTTTGAGCGGTAGCTTCGGCAAGTGGTTACCTTTCCGTGTGTCCGCTGGCTACTACAATCAGAGTGGTTTGGTTCGCAAGGACAACGTGGAGCGTTGGACGGGTAACATCGTCTTGACTCCTAGCTTCTTCCAAGACCACTTGAAGTTGACCATCAACGCCAAGGGTACACTCAACAATAACTCATTCAATAATGGTGGCGCCGTTTGGGCAGCCGCTACATTCAACCCAACCATCCCTGTATATTCAGGCAACAGCAACTACGGTGGCTACAACGAGGCACTCGATGCCGAGGGCTATCCAGTGAATGCGGGCGTTCGCAACCCACGTGGTTTGGTTGATCTCTATGATTCTAAGAGTAAGGTGAGCCGCTTCATCGGTTCCATGGATGTGGACTACAAGGTTCACTTCTTGCCTGACCTCAAGCTCCATGCTACCATTGGTGCCGACTATGCCAAGGGTGATGGTACCATCCATGTGCCTGTCTATGCAGCGCAGTCTTTTAATAAGGAAGAGAGTTTGAGCGGTAACGACTACAAGTATGGTCCTCAGAAGAATGAGAACCGTCTCCTTACCCTCTACGCTAACTATGCGAAGTATTTCGAGAATATCAAGAGCAATGTAGACTTTACTGCTGGTTACGATTACCAATACTGGAAGAGCACTACACCTCTTTATTATACTAAGAGTGCGGCAGGCACAACCCTGTCAACCGTAAAGGCATCAGATTATCGTCATGTGATGTTGTCTTATTACGGACGTATCAACTATTCATTTGATGGAAAGTACCTCTTGACGGCTACAGTTCGTCGAGATGCATCTTCTCGTTTCTCTAAGGACACCCGTTGGGGTACTTTCCCATCTGTAGCCTTGGGTTGGACTTTGACAGAGGAGCCTTGGTTGAAGGACCAGAAGGTTCTCTCTAACTTGAAGCTCCGTGCCAGCTACGGTGTCACTGGTCAACAAGAGGGTATCGGCAATTACAACTATCTGCCAGTTTATACCTCTAGTGTTACGGGTGCCGAGGCTTTCATCGACGGCTGTTACATCACCACTTATCGCCCTGAGGCATACGTGGAGAACTTGAAGTGGGAGACAACCACCTCTTGGAACTTCGGTCTCGACTTCGGATTCTTGAATGGTCGCATTGGTGGTGCAGTCGATTTCTATACTCGTAAGACCAAGGATCTCTTGGCTTCCGTTCCTACAGCCGCAGGTACCAACTTCTCGAAGACCATCCTTACCAATGTGGGTAATGTGGATAGCCAGGGTATCGAGGTTTCCCTCAACGCAACTCCTATACAGACCAAGGACTGGGAGTGGAACCTGAGCTACAACTTCACTTGGCAACACATGAAGGTGAAGAACCTCTCGCTCGTGAAGGGTGGCACACAGACCAACGTGAAGGTAGGTCCATCCATCGACGCTTATCAGTTCCAGGTATTGTCAGAGGGTTATGAGCCATATATGTTCTATGTTTATCATCAGCTCTATGACAAGGAGACCGGCAAGCCAATCGAAGGTGCTTACGCCGACCTTAATGGCGATGGAGAAATCAATGATGCCGATCTCTATCGTTATCATTCTCCAGCCCCTAAGTACATCATGGGTTTGAGCACATCTTTGAGATACAAGCAGTTGACCCTCGGCATGAGTTTCCGTGCCAACATCGGCAACTACGTATATAATGGTATGGGCATGAGCACAGGTGCTTGGGAGACCGTGAGCTACAACAACTCACAGCTCAACAACCTCAACGCCAGCTTCCTCAAGACAGGTTTCAAGACTCGTCAGTATCTCTCCGATTACTACGTAGAGAATGCTTCCTTCTTGAAGCTCGACAATTTGAGCTTGAGCTACAATGTAGGTAAGATTTCTAAGTGGGCTTCTCTCACCGTGTCTGCGATGGTACAGAATGTCTTTACGATTACAGGCTATTCTGGCACAGACCCAGAGGTGCCAAACGGAATGGATAACTCGTTCTATCCACGTCCTCGCACTTACTCAGTGAGCCTCGGATTCCAATTCTAACAATCTAAACTGATAACAACAATGAAACTAAAGAATATATTATATAGTATGATGATGGGAACAGCGGTGCTGACTAGTGCTACCAGCTGCGTTTCCGATCTCGACCAATATCCTCATACGGAGACAACCTCCAAGGATGTTTATACCACACTCGCCAACTATCAGGCTGTGCTCGGTAAGATTTATGCAGCCATGGTGACCAGTGGCCAGGGCAAAGGCGGCGATAACAAGGATATGTCGTCCGTATTGAATGGCGGTAGTGGATTCGATTACATGCGTATGTTTATCAATATGCAGGAGTGTGGTACCGACGAGATGGCTTCTACCTGGTTGACAGGTGAGCAGACCACAGGTCTTACCTATCTCTCTTGGGATGCCAACGATGCCTGGGTATCTGATATGTATTATCGCATCTATTACAACATCGCCCTCTGCAACGAGTTTTTGCGCAATGCCAATAGCGCTAGTTTCAGTGGCGAGGACGAGGTGAAGATGAAGCAGTATAAGGCTGAGGCTCGTTTTATGCGTGCCTTGTTCTACTATCATGCACTCGATTTCTATCGTAATGTTCCGATGGTTACAGAGAACGACCCTGTGGGCACATTCATCCCACCACGTTTTACTCCTCAGCAGACCTTCGATTACATCGAGAGCGAGTTGAAGGATTGCGTGAACGATTTGCTTCCTGCATCCACTTGTCCTTATGGCGAGGCTTCGCGGGGAGCAGCCTACACCTTGCTTGCCAAGCTCTATTTGAACAGCGAGGTTTATACAGGTGTTGCCAAGTATGCCGAGTGCAAGGAGGCTTGCGAGAAGGTGATGAACATGGGGTACTCTTTGGAGAGCGACTATAGCAAGCTCTTCAATGCCGACAACGACAAGCGAACCAACGAGATTATCTTCGCCCTTCCTGTTTCTGCTGAGCATACCGTTAGCTGGGGTGCTTCTACCTATATGGTTTGTGGACAGCTCAGTATGTCGAATGCCAATCAGAAACCAGGCGACTTCGGTGCTACTGCAGGTTGGAGTGAGTTCCGCCTTCGTCCAGAGTTTGTAGATAAGTTTTCAGAGACCGATATTGAGGGCAATGGCGACAAGCGTGGCAAGTTCTTTACCACAGGTCAGAGCAAGGATATTGCCAGCATGACAGATGAGAAGTCAGGTTATCTCTCAGAGAAATGGAGCAACTTGAAGGATGATGGCTCTACCGCATCCAATACCGGCAATGATGGCGTGGATACCGACTTCCCACTCTTCCGTCTCGCGGATGTTTATCTGATGTATGCCGAGTGTGTGGCTCGTCTGCACAACGACTGGGACCCCTGGAATGGTGGAACCGATGCTAGCGATCCTAACGTGATTGCTTCTCGCAAGCAGGGCGCCATCTATTGGATCAATCTCCTTCGTGAGCGTGCTGGCGCATCAGATGTTTGGAGTAGCAGCTTCGCTTCCGATGATGCCTTCCTGCAGTTCATCCTCGATGAGCGTGCCCGTGAGCTTTATCACGAGGGTTATCGCCGCACCGACTTGATTCGTTATGACCAGTTCACTACCAATAAGTATATCTGGCAGTGGAAGGGTGGAACCCACGATGGTCAGGCTGTGGATAGCAAGTATAACATCTATCCAATCCCTAACACCGAGCTTACCGCCAATCCAAATCTTCATAACGATAACTATTAATGACAATGTTAAGTGTTAAATGTTAAGTGTTAAATTATAAAGCTTACAACAACATGAAAAAGATATTTAGAAACCTAATGATGCTGCTCTGCGCACTCACCGCCTTGGTGAGTTGCGACGAGAGTGGCGACAAGATATATTTGGATGGCTTTAAGGCATCCGATTTGATGGCATCGTCATCGGATGTGGCGCTGTCGGTCGATAACAGCAAGGCGCAAGTGCTTTCGCTTGCTTGGCAGAATCCTACGCTTCTCTCTAGTGATGAGACCAAGCCTGCCAGCAATGGCACACTGCTTACTTATCTCCAGGCATCGGCTACAGAAAGCTTTGCCAGTGTAAAGGAGTATACCGTAACCAATCTCTCCAAGAGTTTTACAGGAGGAGACCTCAATGCTCTTGCTAAGGAGTTGGGGATGACTCCTGACCAGAAGGCACCTATCTATTTCCGCATCAAGAGCCAGATGGGAGCCAATCTCGATGCAGCCTACAGCAATGTCTGCCAGGTGAATGTAACTCCTTACTTGATTGATATGAGCTACATCAATATATGGGACAAGGATAAGGAGAATATCTTGACTTATCTCTATTCGCCAAATTCTGATGGTGTCTATACTGGTTATATGAACGCTTCTAGCTGGATGAACTTCTGGGGTAAGGAGAACGATGGCTCTATTTGGGGCAATGTTGGACAAGACAATCATGTTTACGAAATGGACAATACGGAGTCTGCATGGAACTTCTGGTTCCCAGGTCAGGCTGGTATTTACTATACAGTTATTGATACTAAGGCAAAGGAGTTTAAGCCAACTTACATCAAGTCGATGCAGCTGAATGGTGAGGATATGACTTATGATGCGCCTAACTATGCTTGGGTCAAGGTTATCACAACCTCAGCAGCTAATACTCCTATTAGTATAGTAGCTACAGGTGCAGCGTATAGCAAGGCTACAGGCACAGACGACGCTGCTGCCGTAACCAAGACAATGAACTACACCCTCGCCGATGGCAAGATGACAGACTCAGAGAACGCTGGTAGCGTGAATATTCCTACTGCTGGTACTTATACCGTTACTGTTAAGGTAGGGGAGCATAGCCAGTTAGAATACTCTATTGTGGCTGGCGACCAAACTACACCAGAGCCAGAGGTAAGCAATACCCTCTGCATGTTTGATGAAACTGGTAATACCTTGAAGGCAGTTATGACTAAGGTGAGCGATGGTGTCTATACTTGCAAGTATACGCCAAGTACTTGGGAAAACTTCAAGTTTATCTATGTAGGTGATAGTAAGGACGACAAACAGACGTGGTATGGTTCGGATCCTTCCGACCTCTTCAAACTCTCTACTGCTGATAATTGTTGGAATCTCTGGTTCAAGGATGATGTCACTGGTGGCGAGATGACCATTACCGCCGACCTCAATACCATGACTTGGAAGTACGAATAGTACATTCCGTGCAAACCTTTGCACAGAATAAACTCAATAGAGCTAACTATTCTGTAGTAAGTAAACGATAATAATGTTATCTTTGCATCATCATCTATAGTCGATGGTGCAAAGATAGCTATAAAACCAAAACAAAATAATAACAACAATGAAGAATATATTAGGAAAAGCTGTGTTGCTGGCTTCAGCACTCTTGTTCTCCATCACGGGAACAAGTTGCAGCAACGACGATAGTGCCACTCCAGAGAAGGAGAAGACATACGATATGACAGGCTTCGCCAAGGGAGCCGATGTAAGTTGGCTCACCGAGATGGAGCAGGACGGCGTGAAATTTTATAATGCCAATGGCAAGGCAGAGGAGTGTATGTCACTCCTCCGCGACCTTGGTGCCAATTCCATTCGCCTTCGTGTTTGGGTTGACCCAGATGGTGGATGGTGTGGCAAGGATGATGTCGTAGCCAAGGCATGGCGTGCCCAGCAGTTGGGCTTCCGCATCATGATCGACTTCCACTATTCTGATACTTGGGCTGATCCTAGCAATCAAAGTGTGCCTGCAGCCTGGAAGGGATATGATGCTGAGCAGATGAAGCAAGCTGTTGCTAACCATACCACCGAGGTACTTACCGCTTTGAAGGATAAGGGCGTTACCAATGTGGAATGGGTGCAAGTAGGCAATGAGACTCCTGACGGAATGCTCTGGAACGATGCCGATGGTGATGATGCTTTGGCTGTGACTGGCCGCGCATCCAAGAATGCCGCCAACTTCGCTGCTTACGAGTTGGCTGGCTATAATGCAGTGAAGGCAGTCTATCCAAATGCCAAGGTCGTGGTACACATCGACCAAGGCGACAATCTCGGTCGCTTCACTTGGATATTTGATAAGTTGAAGGAGAATGGCGGCAAGTGGGATATCATCGGAATGTCTCTCTATCCAGAGGATGACAACTGGCAGACGCTTACAGACAATTGCCTTTCCAACATCACTACACTCTCTCAGAAGTACAACTGCGATGTAGTCATCTCCGAGATTGGTATGAATTGGGATGCAGAGAATGCTGCCCAGATGCTGAAGAAAATGGTGGATGGATGCAAGGCAATCTCCACTTGCGAAGGCATCTTCTACTGGGAGCCTGAGGTCTACAACAACTGGAAGCCAGCCAACTACGAGCATTTGGGTTGGTCAGCCTACACCAAGGGCGCTTTCGACAACAGTGGTAAGCCAACCACAGTTCTTCAGGAAGCCTTCAAGTAATCTATGCTAACGCTCTAAATCTTCAATAGGAATATAACGAAGCAAATAATTTATGATTCATACTAAGCGTTTAATGACAACAGCGACCTTTGCCCTGGCACTCTCAGCGATGTGCCAGGCGCAAAGTCGCAAGATTATCAACTTGCCATCGTGGGATTTCTCTCGCGATGGCATTTCGTGGTCTCAGGTGCAGGTGCCTCACGACTGGGCTATCTCTGGACCTTTCGACAAGAAGTGGGACCTCCAGATGGTTGCCATCGAGCAGAACGGCGAGAAGGAGAAGACCGAGAAATCGGGACGCTCTGGTGCCTTGCCTTGGATTGGCGAGGGAATGTACAAGATGAACTGGACAGCCCCGAAGGGCTACAAGCGTGCCGTCTTGGTATTCGATGGAGCGATGAGCCAGCCGATAGTCAAGGTGAATGGCAAGGAGGCGGGCAGATGGGCTTACGGCTACAATGCCTTCCGCATCGACATCACCCCTTACATCCAGTTTGGCAAGAGCAATCTCATAGAGGTGCATCTCAACAATGTGGAGGAGAGCAGCCGCTGGTATCCAGGCGGCGGTCTCTATCGTCCGGTAAGCGTGGAGCTTTATGGCAATGAGAATTTCTCCACTTGGGATACTTTCGTTCGAACATTGAAAGCTTCGAAGGATGAGGCTGAACTAGAAGTGAATGCGCTCTTGCAAGGAAAACTCGGCAAGAGTGGCAAGACCGTCATCACGTTATCTGATAAGGAGGGCAAGAAAGTGGCTGAGCAAACCATCAATGGCGCAGCTCCAGCCGTCAAAACCACCCTGAAAGTGGCGAACCCTCAGCTCTGGTCTCCAGAGACTCCTTATTTATATAAGGTGACATTGACAAGATACGAAGGCAAGAAAATTGCCGATGTGCAGACCTTGAAGACGGGCATCCGCACCATCGCCGTATCGAAGGAGAATGGTTTCCAACTCAACGGCGTTACTCGCAAGATAAAGGGTGTCTGCCTGCATCACGACCTCGGTCCGCTAGGCGCAGCTGAGAACAAGGCGGCGCTCATTCGCCAGATCAAGATGATGAAGGCGATGGGTTGCGACGCTATCCGTACTGCCCACAACATGCCAAGTACCATGCAGATGGAACTCTGCGATTCGCTTGGTATGATGGTGATGGCGGAGAGTTTCGACATGTGGATTTATCCTAAGTGCAAGAACGGCTACGCCAAGTTCTTCAAGGAGTGGAGCGACAAGGACATCACCAATCTCGTGAAGCATCACCGCAACCATCCTAGCATCATCATGTGGAGCATCGGCAACGAGATTCCTGAGCAGTGGAGCAAGGAGGGCGTGGAGATAGCCAAGCACCTTCAAAATCTCTGCCACCAATACGACCCTTCGCGTCCTGTCACCCAGGGTATGGATCGTGCAGAGGATGCCTTGAAATCAGGCTTTGCCCAGGCGATGGATGTGCCAGGCTTCAACTATCGTGTACATAAATATTTCAAGAACATCGAGCAGTTGCCACAAGGTTTCTTGCTTGGTTCGGAGACGGCATCCACGGTGAGCTCCCGTGGTGTGTATAAGTTCCCGGTGAAGGTAGGTTACAACGACAATAACCCATACGCCGACGGTCAGTGCTCTAGCTATGATACGGAATGGTGCTCTTGGAGCAACCTGCCGGATGATGACTGGAAGATGCAGGATGACTATAGTTGGGTCATCGGCGAGTTCGTTTGGACGGGATACGATTATCTCGGTGAGCCAACGCCATACGATACTTACTGGCCAAGCCGCAGCAGTTACTTCGGCATCTGCGACCTCGCCGGTCTTCCTAAGGACCGCTACTATATGTATCGTGCCCGCTGGAACGAGCATGAGCACACTACCCACTTGCTTCCTCATTGGAACTGGCAGGGCAGAGAAGGACAGGTTACCCCTGTATATTGCTACACCGACGGTGTGGAGGGCGAACTCTTCGTGAATGGCAAGAGCCAGGGCAGAGTCAAGAAAGATAAGAGCAGCCGTCTCGACCGCTACCGCTTGCGTTGGAACAACGTGAAGTATGAGCCAGGCGAGATTCGTGTGGTTACTTATAATCAGTATGGCGACAAGGTAGGCGAGGACGTGAAGCGCACGGCTGGCGAACCAACCCAGTTGCAGTTAGTAGCCGAGTGCCCTAATAATTCAGATTCCGAGATAGCTTGCATGGTGGAAGGCTGCAAGGATGCCCACGGCACCAGTTTGAAGGCTGATGGCAACGACCTAGCCTTCATCACCGTGAGTCTTCTCGATAAGGACGGCAACGAGTGTCCGCTAGCCGACGATGAGTTGACCTTCGAGGTATCGGGCGCTGGTACCTTCAAGGCGGCTTGCAATGGCGACGCCACCTCGCTCGAATCCTTCACCCAGCCACAGATGAAACTCTTCTCGGGCAAACTCGTGGTCATCGTGCAGAGCACCCATCAGAAGGGCAACATCACCCTGAAGGTGAAAGATGCAAAGAGGAATATCGAAAAGACTATAGAATTAAAGTCTATTTAATATTTTTATGCCAATATGTTTGGAAGTGTGCTGAATATTGCGTATTTTTGCAGTCATGAAGCAGACTTTAAAACATATTGGCATGTTTATTTTCATGCAGTTTCTTTGTTGTGCACTTTTTGCACAACGCTTTGTCAATACCTCACTCGATGGGGCACAGACCGTGTGCGCCATCACCCAAGATGCGCAGGGCATGATGTGGCTGGGCACGGATAACGGTCTCTATAGCTATGACGGTTATCATAGTTATCGGCATTATGCGGAGCAGTCATGCTCCAACACCCGCGTCAACGCCTTGGCAACCGATGGCAAGCACCTACTTTATCTTGCCACGGGCAATGGTATGCTCGCCTTCAATATGTACACCAATGCGTACGAGCATACCGATGCCGTCGATGTCTTTGCCGGCAAGGGAAAGCACCGAGGGGTGAAGGAGGCGAGAATCATCAATCCCGACGACAAGCTCCATGAATATGGCAGCGATGTGTATGCGCTGCTCAAGACTCCGAAGGGAACGCTCATGGGAACGCTCTCAGGGCTTTATCTGCTAAAAAATACCAACCCCCATGCCAATTCTGCTTCCGGTAGAAGAAACCTCATCGATTTGTGTCCGGGCACCCAGCCCTTGGTCAACGCCTTGGCTTATGATGCCAAGCGCCATTGTTACTGGATAGGAACCGAAGGCGCGCTCTATTGTGCCGACCTCCAGCTTCAAACATTCTCCAAGATAGGAGCTCTGGATGGAAACTCCATCAAGTGCCTGACGCTCGACGCCAGCGGAAATCTCTATATCGGAACCGATGATGGTCTCTATCAGATGGAGATGAATGCTGCCATCACTCATTATTCCCATGATTCCAGCAATGCCTCGTCCATCCCTAACAACATCGTATGGGCGTGCTATGTGGATAAGTGGCAGAATGTGTGGATAGGCACCGACAATGGACTTTCCAGGCTCTCCACCTCTTGTTATTATCAGTTTGTTTCGCTCGACAAGATTACCTTTTCGGGCGAAGGCAACTGCTTGCACGCTTTGTTGCAGACAAGCAACGGTGATTGGTGGATGGGTGGAACCAATGGTTTGGTGCATTTCCAAACTTCCGGGGCGCTCGCTTCGGCAGCCACCTATACCAATGTGGTTTGGTATAAGCAGAACAATGCGGCTTATCCGCTGAGCCACAACCGTGTGCGCAAGATTTACGAGGATAGGGAGGGCAATGTGTGGATCTGTACCGACCATGGCATCAACCTCTATGACCGCCAGACAAGACAGCTACGCAATTTCATCGTCTATGACAAGACAGGCAAGTATTCCACCGCCTGGGCTTACGACATCTTGCAGGATAGGCAGGGCAGGATGTGGATGGCTTCCTATATGGGCGGCATCTTCGTAGTCGATAAGCAGATGCTGCTGGCTGCGATTGCCAAGCAGGTTTCCTCTGCCACCGCTACTTGCGTGGCGAGCCGTCATTTCTCCGACCAAGGCAAGAATGCCCTTTCCGGGCTTCATGTCGGACAGTTGGTGTTGGACGGCAAGGGCATGGTGTGGGCTAGCACCTACAACCATCTCGACCGCATCGACCCCGTCAATATGCAGGTGACCCATGTGGGCAACACCGAGCCTATCAGTTATATGATGACGGATGCCAAGGGCCGTGTTTGGGTAGGCGTCAACGACAAGGTGAAATGCTTCTCGGCCGATGGAACCAAGGAATGGACCGTCGGTGGCAAGGTAAGCACCATGTGCGATGTGAATGGTAGCGTGTGGGTGGTGACGGGCAAGGTTTGCTGCGTGCTCAACCCCGATGGCAAGAGCCTTCGCTTTGCCATCCCGGAAATCACTCCTTTTGCCATCTATTATGCCCGCCACTCCCATCGGGTGGTGATGGGCGGCAACGACGGCTTCCTCTCCATCGACGAGGACATCGCTCGCCCGCGTGTCAAGCCGATGCCGCTCATGCTGGCTGGTGTTATCGTGAATGGCAAGCAGGTGCAAGACCTCGGTGCCAATCAGCCGTCGCTCCTCGACGTGGCTCCTCGCTCGTTGGATAAGTTGACCTTGCGTAGCGACGAGAACAACTTCACCCTTCAGCTCACCGACCTACCATTTGCCAACCATCCGTCGAATGTCTATGCCTACCAGTTGGAAGGCAGCGACCACGACTGGCAATATCTGGAGAATGGAAAAATCGACATTACCTATAACGGCCTTTCCTATGGCGACTATCACCTCACCGTGCATGTGATGGATGGCGAAGGCAACATCGGCGATGAAGTCTACTCGCTCGACATCAGCATCTTGCCGCCGTGGTACCTCACCATCTGGGCTAAGCTCTTCTATCTCACGGTGCTCATCGTGTTGGTGGCTTGGCTGGTAAGCTATTACTTCCTGCGCAAGCAACTGGTGGAGGAACAGCGACAGAAGAAGGAAGTGTTGGAGCAGGTGGAGGCTCGTATGAACTTCTTCCACCGCTTGGCTGAGAACCTGAAGGCTGCCGTGGCTCATCAGTCGTTCGATGAAATCACCGAACTCATCAATCATTCGATAGATGTCAACACGAGCATCGACGATTTGCCAGCCATCTCAGCTCCTGCCAATGTCTCCGCTGAGCCAGAAACGGATAAACAACCGATGGAGGCTGCGGCTGGTGGCGAGCAAGCACCACAGCCAACGGCTGGCGATGAAGCGGAGAAAAAGGAGAAGAAACCTGAGATGGACGAGGCCGACGTGCGCTTGTTGCAGGAAATCAACAAGACGATAGAGGAACGCATGATAGATTCCGACTTCAACGTCACCATGTTGCAGGAGGTATTGGGCATGGGCGGCAAGCAGCTCTATCGCAAGATGAAGGCTCTCACGGGGCATACGCCTGTGGAGTATATCCGAGAGATGAGAATGCGCAAGGCTTCCAAACTGCTGAAGGCTGGCAAGTTTAGTGTTTCCGAGGTGATGTATACGGTAGGCTTCTCCAACAGCAGCTATTTCTCGAAGTGCTTCAACAAGGCGTTCGGGATGACTCCTACGGAATATATGAGAATGAGTTAGAATTGCGAGTATTGACGAGTAATAAGACAAGCATAAGATGATTCCGATATTGACGATAACGGGTTCCGACAGCACGGGAGGCTCTGGTGTGCAGGCAGACATCAAGACCATATCCGAATTGGGTGGTTACGCCGTCTCTGCCATCACCAGCATCACCGTGCAGAACACCCTGGGCATCCAGGAGTTTTTCGACATTCCGGCAGAGATTGTGTCGGGGCAGATAGAGGCTATCATGAACGATATGCAGCCTTCGGTGGTGAAGGTGGGTATGATTCGCCGGGTGGAGACGCTCGATGTGGTCATGGATGCCTTGACCAAGTATCGGCCCGATCACATCATCTATGCCCCTGCCATCTGGTCGAGCAATGGCGATGCGCTGATGACGGAGGATGTGGTGAGCCAAATCAAGTATCGCCTCTTGCCGCTCTGCTCGGTGGTTGTGGCGAGGAAGAAGGAAAGCGACATCATCCTGCAAGATACCAAGCAACTGCGCTTGGCTGAAGACAAGGGCTTGCATGTGTATAAGCTCGACAATGCCAACTCGCATGGTCTCATCAACCGCTTCTCGTCCGCCCTCGCCGTGTATCTGAACCAGGGCAAGAAACTGGAGGAGGCCTTGGCGATGGCGCAAGACTTTATCAATGTGGAGCTGGCGAGGGAGAGCAACCTGCAAGGCAGAAGCTCGGATCTCTACAACCAGTTTATCTCGCAGGTGAACAACTTCTGCCGCACCTACAGCGACGTGCATTTCTATGCCGACCAGCTCAACGTGAGCAGCCGCTACCTTGCCCAGGTTACCCGCCGCATCTCGGGCAAGACCCCGAAGGCAATCATCGACGAGTACATCGTCAAGGAGATAGAGCGAGAGCTCACCACCACCACGCATACCGTGCAGGAGATAGCCAATCGCTTCGGCTTCTCCTCGCAAGCGCATCTCACCAAGTTCTTTAAGAAGATGAGAGGAGTGACTCCTTCCGATTTCCGTAGGAAGGGAATTGGCTAAATGTACTTCACACTACACCATTTCTTTGGAAATGGCTGATATTTAGATGGTTATGCGGGTGTAGTGTCAAACCTCACACTACACCCACACTACACCACACTACACCCTCTATCTAGGAAATGGTGAAGTGTGGGTGTAGTGTTGGTGTAGTGTCGAGCTGCACATTACACCCATCTAAGTTCTTGATAGATAGTTTCTTATAAAGAAAAGGTGTAGTGTGTAGTAGAAATGATTCAAGTCTCTCAAGTAGAAGAAACGGGCTGAAAGCCCAAAAGCACCTAGCCCAGGGCAACGCCCTGGGTCGTTAGATGGGAATAAGGTGCGCCCTGTAAGGGCAAAAGCCTTGTTTCGTTTACTGCGAAGCCTTGTTCCATTTACTGCCTTACTGTGGCAGTTTACTGCCTCGGCTTAGGCAGTTTTGTGCCTCTGCTAGGCAGTTTTTTATACAAAGTGACGCAAAGTTTGTATTAATCGGAACTTTTTTCTTTAGTTTCGCCAAAAAATGTTTCCTTTGCAGCCAAATAACAATAAAACAATAGAATTATGGCAGAAAATAGACAAGAATTGAACCGCAACTTGGCTCAGATGCTCAAGGGTGGTGTGATCATGGACGTAACAACTCCAGAACAGGCAAAGATTGCCGAGGCAGCAGGTGCATGTGCAGTAATGGCTTTGGAGCGTATTCCAGCCGATATTCGTGCGGCAGGTGGTGTGTCTCGTATGAGCGACCCTAAGATGATCAAGGGTATCCAGGAGGCAGTCTCTATCCCTGTGATGGCTAAGTGCCGTATCGGTCACTTCGCTGAGGCTCAGATTCTTCAGGCTATCGAAATCGACTATATCGACGAGAGCGAGGTGCTCTCTCCAGCAGATAATGTTTATCACATCGACAAGACTAAGTTCGACGTGCCTTTCGTTTGTGGTGCCAAGAACTTGGGCGAGGCACTTCGCCGTATCGCCGAGGGTGCTACAATGATTCGTACCAAGGGAGAGCCAGGAACTGGTGATGTGGTTCAGGCTGTTACACACATGCGTATGATGCAGAGCGAAATCCGCCGCTTGGTTTCCATGAGCGAGGACGAGCTTTACGAGGCAGCCAAGCAGTTGCAGGCTCCTTACGACTTGGTGAAGTACGTTCATGAGAATGGCAAGTTGCCTGTGGTTAACTTCGCTGCAGGTGGTGTGGCTACTCCAGCCGATGCTGCCCTCATGATGCAGCTCGGTGCCGAGGGTGTGTTCGTAGGTTCTGGTATCTTCAAGAGCGGCAACCCAGCTAAGCGTGCCCAGGCTATCGTGAAGGCTGTAACCAACTACAACGATCCTAAGATGTTGGCTGAGTTGAGCGAGGATCTCGGCGAGGCTATGGTTGGAATCAATGAGCAGGAGATTGCTTTGTTGATGGCTGAAAGAGGTAAATAATGAGAATAGCAGTTTTAGCATTACAAGGCGCCTTTGCTGAGCATCGTCAGAAGTTGGCTCAGCTGGGCGTGGATAGTTTCGAGATTCGCCAGTTGAAGGACTGGGACCAGCCTAAGGATGGTCTTATTATTCCTGGTGGTGAGAGTACCACCCAGGCGAAGCTCTTGAACGAACTCGGTTTGATGGAGCCTGTGAAGGAGGCGATTGCTGCCGGTCTGCCTGTCTATGGCACTTGCGCCGGTTTGATTCTTCTTGCCAAGAAGATTGAGGGCGAGCCAAGCAAGCGTATCGCTTCGATGGACATCACGGCTTTGAGAAATGCATACGGTCGTCAGCTCGGCAGCTTCTATGTCGAGGCTCCGATGAAAGGTATCTCGGAAAAGATCCCGATGACCTTCATCCGTGCTCCATATATTAAAGAGGTGTGGGGTGACGCCGAGGTGCTTGCCGAGGTAGATGGCAAGATTGTGGCAGCCCGCCAGGGCAACCAGCTCGTCACCGCCTTCCATCCAGAGCTGAACGACAGCCAGGAGATACACAAGTATTTCTTGGAAATGTGTAAGAAGTAAGACGCTTGTTTTATAAATACGATTCTTACTTTTATAAATAAGACTTTTGCTTTTACTTATATAACTAAAGAAAGCCTAGCGGATTTTGTCCGCTAGGCTTTTTTTTATGTTATTCAGCAATGATGGTCACTCGGCGATAGTGAGGGGTCGTACCCTGGTTGCTATCACCAATGGCTTTTTCTTCATTGATGCTCGCTTCCCAACCTTTCGACTTGAGATAGTCGAGCACACGCTGTAGGCGTGCTTCGCTCAGGCGTTGGTTGCGGTCGCTCTTGCCGTCGGCTGAGGCTTCGCCTATCACCGAAAGCTTCGGACGGTCGCCGCCCTGCCATTGCTCCAGATAGTCGTCGAGGCGCAACTGCTCCTGTGCCGACATTTTGGTCCAACCTAGGTCGAAGAGCACTTCGTGCTGGTTGCCGCTAGCTTGCGCTGTGGCATTCGTCTTCGGCGCAGTCTGGCTGCTCAGCTGTTGCTTCAAGGCATCCAGCTCCTTTTGCTTGGCAGCCAACTGCTTGCTGAGGTCGGCTTTGTCGTCGATGAGCTTCTCTACATACTTGGTCTGCGAGGTGCAATCCTCTAGATTCTTCTGCGTTTCTGCCAGAAGAGCCTTGTTGGTTGGCATCTTCTTGCCTACGAAGTTGTAGCGCAGCAATACGCCGGCGTTCACCATTCCCTTGGGTGTCAACTCGTGGTTGATAGGCAACCATTTGTATTCGCCCATGATTCCTGCTGTCCAGCGAGGCGTAATGTCGTATTCTGCAGAGAGCGAAACAGGGATGTAGAGTGCATTCTCTTGTTTCTTCTCGGCGAAACTCTTCACGTAGTTGTGGGTGTACACGTTGAAATAGGTGTCGCCCTTGGCTACGGCTTCTTCATTATAGGATAAAGTCTGCGAGTTGCGGTTCCATCCGTGCCAGTAGCCCACACCCGTGCCGAGCCAGAGGTTGAAGGCTTGCGCCTTGCGATTGTGCTCGATGTCGAAGATGTTGAACTGGGCGTTCAAGTCGGTCATGAATACGCTCATGTTGTTGCGGTTCTGCACACGGTCGATGGTGGTCTTGAGGGTAGTCTCGTAGTCGCCTACCTTGTAGCCATCTTGCGATGTCTCTCCGATACGGATAGCCTTGCCCGTAGATTTTATCATCGTATATTCTGCCTTCCAACCCAGTCGTATCCAAGGTCGCAGGGTGTAGTGCAAGCCAAGGCTGAAATCGGGAGCCACTGGTGTGCGGGAGGTCTTGAAATCACCCCCTCGCATATCCCAGTAATAGCTCAGCCCGCCTTGCGCAAACACCGACCATGTGTTCGTACGAACGGAGTCGTTGTAGGTTTGGGCAGAGGCAGCAGTCGCTGTCATGGCGACTGCTGCTGATAATATTACTTGATTGATTCTCATTGCTTACTTTCTCTTTCTTGCAGATGAAGTCATTTTGTCAGATGCCCAGAATAGCGATGGAAGGTCATTGCTATTAATATAGCTGAAAGCAAAAGCTCTTATGTTAATGCAGATGTTACCATTGTAGTATGGTCTTAGAATTACTTTCACTTTTGAACTTGTCGTACTTGGTACCTTTGTGGATGGATTGGAACTTCTGCTTCCAGTTGCAGCTCCATAAATTTGATAATCTCCACGAGCGTCATAAACTCTCACAATATACATCGTACTGTAATGGCAAGATGAAACATCTACCGTGTATTCAATGTCTTCCTTTACAACTTTTACAATGCGTACTACCTGTTTGCCATTCGCCTCTGATGACGTTTCTGGCTTGCCTGATACAAGCTCGGCGTTAGCTTTCAATTCTGCAATTGATTTTGTTGGTGTAAATTTTGCACAAGTATGCCATGAACCAGGAGTTACCTGAGTACAATTTATAGTTGGCACAGAACCATCTATCATTTCTGAAATAGCTTGGTAAATAGACGAGTTCTTTCCTGCAGACTCAACACTAGCCCATAATGATGGATCCATATACATATATGTACCATCAGATGAGGTTGGTTCATAAATGCCGTTGTCCTTTAGCATAGTTGCTAACAATGCTTGGGTCTGCTTGGCATTTTCTTTTTCTACAGCAGTAAGTCCTGTTGATGGATTTGTAATTGCATCGTCCAAAGCTTTTTGAGCCTTGAGTATTGCAGGAAGACCTCTTTCGCTGTCATTCAAGTTGTTGGTGAGAGTTTCTAGCTTTGTAGAGATAGCTGTAAGCTTCGCACCGTCTTTGCCAAAGATGGTGGTCATCAATTCACCATTCTCATTGATAGCTTTCACAACGGTAGTTCCGTTATCTTCCACCTTCTTGCTGACGGTAGTGAAGCCACTTTCTATCTTGTTGGTCAATGTGCCAATGCTACCATTCATGCTATTTAAAGTGCCTTGAACATTGCTGATGGATCCATTGATGGCGTCTAGCTTGCCATTGCAATTTGTCATACTTGTATTCAAGTCTTTGATGTGACCACCAATAGTGCCCAAGTTACTATTAGTAGTTTCCATCTTCAGCAAACCAGCATTAATGAGGTCGCTCATAACTTCCATCTTGTCATTGAATGAAGTGTTGAAGCTATTGAGCTTATTCGAAAGGTCTGCAAGACTTCCACATACATTGGTCTCAAGAATATTGTTGTTCTTGTCGAGTTTGCTAACAATCAGCTCACCTTGTGTATTGATGGCAGTCTCAACCTTGGCTACGTTGCCGCTGAGTCCAGTAAGAGTCTGGTCAATATTTACCAACTTGGTGTTGAGGTTAGCGAAACCATCCAACAAGTTTTGGTTAATCTTTTCAAGACTATTATTGGTATTCTTGTCGAGCAAAGAAATAGCACCCGTGTTGGCGTTGATTTCCAACTTGATGTCCTTCAGGCCACTCGTAATCAATTCATTTAATGCCTTGATACGCTCGTCGAGAGCCTTTGTCTGGTCGTTGATGGCTGCAACGATAGCTGTAGTCTGTCCCTTGATGGCAGCCTCAATCAACTCGCCATTTTTACTAATGGTGAGGGTCAACAACTCATTGCTCTTGTTGAGTGCTTCGACAATGGTATTGCCATTGCTGTCGAGATGCTCGTTGATAGCCTTGAAGCCATTGACGAGTGAAGTGTTGATCTTGTCGAGAGAGGTGTTGGTGTTCTTATCCAACAATGTGATGGCACCAGTGTTCTTATCTACGCTAGCAGTAATATCCGTGAAGCCAGCCTTGACGGCAGCGGTCAGTGCGGCAAAGCGCTCGTCGAGCGTCTTGCTGTTGTCGTTGATGCACTTGATGAGTGCGGCATTGTTGGCAAGGAGGGTTGTCTCCAGAAGCTTGCCATTCTCGTCTATCTTCAGACGGAGGAGTTCGCCATTCTCATTCATGGCAAAGATGATGGCGTCGCCTGTAGTTTTAATCTGTGTATTGAGCGCATCAAAGCCATTGAAGAGGCTTGTGTTGATTTTGTCGAGACCGCTCTGTGTGGTAGAGGTGAGAATCTTGATGGCACCTGTGTTCTCGTCGATGGAAAGTTTAATCTCCGCCATTCCATTTTGAAGCAAGGTGTTGAGGGCGTCGAAACGTTCCTCCAAGGATTTTTGAAGGTCGTTGACAGCTTTGACCAATGCTGTATAATCGTTAATGTAGGTGTTCCCGCCATAGTCGATATTCGGCTCCAAGACCTCTGTACAAGAGGTAAGATTCAAGGTTGCAGCGAGCAAAAGTGGATAAATTTTTCTTCTCATTATTCTATTTCACTAGTGTCTCTTAAAATTATTTAAATTCGAAATTATGTTGTTTATGCACAA
>ERZ808240.442-NODE-442-length-54798-cov-13.399960_pt1 | contig 54798 bp, 44 predicted proteins | sample MGYA00521084_ERZ808240 | MGnify/ENA primary metagenome ERZ808240 (study PRJEB31516, sample SAMN03275571) | gut metagenome | biome: mammalia-associated habitat; material: feces | host: Papio cynocephalus | place: Kenya | collected 2012-08-06 ...
CATCCAGTCCCAGATTGATCTTGGCATACGCTTTTATCCGATATTCGTTCATTTTGTTCTGCTCCGTTTTGTATACACAATAATTGTACTTAATTTTATACAATCCTGTGTACTTTGTCAATGGAGTGTGATTTTTTCTGCGGATTTTCTGCGGATTTTTCCACTGTTTTTTCAAAAATTACCTAAAGTATCCACTATTGTGGGACGATATAACAAATGAAACCAAAAACCCTCAAAAGGTATTTTAAGTATAGTCAAGGATGACAGAAAAGAGGAAACTATGAACGTAAACGGAGTTACATCAACCCAGGCAGCTGCAGCCTACAGTTATAACAGTACAAGTGCAGCAAAAGAAAAGACTTCCGCAGAGGAAGCAACCACCAAGACTGCAGAAGATACCGGTGTGATCTACGAGCACAGCACCAACACGAAGACTTCTTCCACCAAAAAGACTTATAAACCGGACACCGCTTTGGTCAACAAATTAAGAGCGGATGCGGATGCACGTACCAGCCAGCTGCGCTCTCTGGTAGAACAGATGATGAGCAAGCAGGCTACCACCTATGGCAATGCCAAGGATATCTGGTCCTTCTTACGTTCCGGCAATTATACCGTAGATCCCGCGACCAAGGCGCAGGCACAGGCGGATATCGCAGAGGACGGTTACTGGGGTGTGGGTCAGACCTCCGACCGTATCATCCAGTTCGCCACTGCTCTGACCGGCGGCGACCCGGACAAGATCGAATCCATGCGCGAAGCATTCAAGAAAGGCTACGCCAAGGCTGAGAAGACCTGGGGCGGTTCTCTTCCCGAGATCTCCCAGAAGACTTACGATGCCGTTATGGAGAAGTTCGACAAACTGGCAGCAGATGCAGGACTGACCACTGAGGCTTAAAGCCCTTTGACCAACAGCACCTTCTGTCCCGGGCGCAATTCATCACTGTCCAGGGCATTCAGTTCTCTCACAGTATTTACCGGCATATGATATTTTCTGCCGATACTCCACAGGTCATCTCCCGGTGCGGTAATGTAGATCACCGCGCTGGGCAGACCTGCCAGTACGGCACTGTCGATCTCCTGCTCCTCCACTTCTTCGATGGCATTCAGAGGAACATTCTTCATCACTGTCGTGGAAAAAGACAGCACCGCTTTCACATCCAGTTCTTCCCCCTCTAAGAGATTTACCTGCAGCTGTTCCAGTTCACTGTGTACCTGTGCCTGATCTCCCGCAGTCACTCCCTGTACGTTCAGCGTATATTCATAAGGGATCTGTTCTCTGGTACTCACATAGGGTGTTTCATCCTTCTCCGTAACACACAGCACCGTAAGATCAATGCTGCCCTGCAGCCGGATTCCTTCCCCGGTGGTCTCCTGGTGGTCAATACTTACCGTTCCTTCGCTGTGAAGTATCTGCAGTACCGGAGCACCGATATCCGTCTGCCTGTGATCCGTCACTTTGGTCTTACCCGTGATCCTCGAAAGCAGCTGGCGCACGTTTGCCTCTCTTGTCTCCGGGATCACTTCTTTTGTCACCCCGTAGATATCTCTCAGAATGTCAATTTCTTCCTCCTCATAGAGGCGGATATTCAGTTCCAGCACGCATTCCAGTCCCAGGATCCGCTCTTCCCCATCCAGGTCCGGCTGAATCGTCAGTTCCGGCTGTCCATGTTCCTGTCTGACCAGCGCATAACGGATGTCCGGCAGCAGAGTCTCCCGGCAGCCCTGGCACTCCAGCGTACCGTCTAAGGGAATCGTCGTCTCGTAGGACCGGATAGACCGCTCTTCTCCCTCCGCCTCATAGAGGACGAAGATCTGAATATCTCCCCGGATGGAAATACTCTCCTCCTGGGGCTTCATCTCCACATCCCGAAGGGACATGTTGCTCCACAGGATCTGATATACATTCGGATAGCTGGAGGGCAGAGGAATCTCCTCCTTTTTCCGGAAAATATCATTTTTGCAGATGGCAAGCTGTGTCACTTCCATAGGTGTGATCCGATATTCCACGCCATCTTCCGCACTGTCCCCCTGGATTCCCACGGGCAGTTCCTCGTCGTAGATTTCCTCGATCCGGGCGGTCAGGCATAACAGTGCCTGCAGGTTTAATTTACGGGAATTGATCATATTGACGGTGAAATCCTCTACCGTTCCGTCCACTGCCACTGTATCCGAAGGCAGGGTTCCCTCCATATGGATCTTCTCCTCAAAAGGGAGCGCTCCGCTTAACAGGATCAGACTGCTGCCCGCCTCCTGGGTATGGTACAAAATGGCATAGCCCAGTTTTCCCCGCACGGTCACTTCATCCGTACCGGGACGGATCTCTTCGATGACGATCTCCCCTTTTTCCAGATTCAGGGTACTGATATCCGGTTTATCTTCCGGAAGATTCAGATCCTCCTCCATGGTAAACTGCATGACGGTAGACCGTTTCACCCGGTCCATATGTATATTTCTCTTGATCAGTTCCACAATAACAGACCTCCATATATACAGATATGTCTATATATATGAAGGTCTGTGCTGTTTTATACCGTATTCTGTTCTCTGTCCGCTTATTCCACCGCGCCGATGAGATCGGTCAGGTTCTCTACGTGATAGGTGCGCATGTAATCTTCAATGCCCTCCACGACTTTTACCGTAGTATAGGGATCCACGAAATTCATGGCTCCTACGCTGATGGCACTGGCTCCCGCCAGGATAAATTCGATGGCATCTTCCGCCGTAGCGATGCCGCCCATGCCAATAATGGGGATCTTAACTGCCTGCGCCACCTGGTATACCATACGAACCGCAATGGGTTTGATGGCAGGGCCGCTCATGCCGCCGGTCTTGTTGGCAATGGCGAATTTTCTGCGCTGAATATCGATCTTCATACCGGTGATGGTATTGATCAGAGACAGAGCATCCGCACCTGCTGCCTCCGCTGCCTTCGCCATCTCGGTGATGTCCGTTACGTTGGGACTCAGCTTCATGATAACAGGCTGCTTCGCATGCTTTTTCAGTTCGGAAGTAATGTTGTACAGAGCATCCGCCTTCTGTCCGAAAGCAATAGCACCTTCCTTGACATTGGGGCAGGATACATTGATCTCCAACATGCTGACTGCCGGCTCATCTCCCAGACGTTCCACCACGTCCACGTAATCCTCCACGGTCTTACCGCAGACATTTACGATGATCTTCGTGTCGTATTTTTTCAGGAAAGGAATGTCTCTCTCCATGAATACATCAATACCGGGATTCTGTAATCCGATAGCATTGAGCATGCCGCCGTATACCTCTGCCACCCGGGGAGTGGGGTTGCCGGGCCAGGGTACATTTGCCACACCCTTGGTCACTACCGCACCCAGGCGGTTTAAATCTACGAATTCTTCATATTCCATACCGGAGCCGAAGGTCCCGGAAGCTGTCATTACGGGGTTCTTAAAAGTAACTCCTGCGATCGTTGTCTGTGTATTCATCAGATCTCTACCTCCCTGGCTTCAAATACGGGTCCATCGGTGCAGATTCTCGCGTTGTGCACATGCGAATGATGATCCACTTCCTTCGTCTTTACGACGCAGCCCAGGCAGGCTCCCACGCCGCACGCCATATGCTCTTCCAAAGAGATGTATGCCTCAATCCCTTTTTCCTCTGCATACTTTTTAATTGCACGAAGCATGGGCATCGGTCCACAGGCGAAAATCACATCTGCCTGCAATCCGTTCTCTTCGATAGCATTCATGACATTGCCCTTCGTGCCGACACTTCCATCCTCAGTGGCGATATATACAGTTCCGTTCTCTGCCAGATCATCTTTTAAGAACAGCTGACTGTCACGGTAGCCCACGATGATCTGCTTCTCTGCAGATGCCGGAAGTTCTCTGGCCAGTTCCAGCATGGGAGGGATGCCGATACCTCCGCCCATGAGGAACACCTTTTTGCCTTCCGCCGCCTCTACAGGGAAACCGTTCCCCAGGATCCCCAGAATCTCCACGCTGTCTCCCTCACGATAAGAAGAAAATTCCGCGGTGCCCTGTCCGGCAATACGGTATACAATGCGCAGAGCATCTTTTTTATCGCTTACCTGACAGATACTGATGGGACGGGGAAGCAGGGTGCTCCGGTTCTTGGGGTAGACGCCGATGAACTGACCGGCTTTCGCCTGTGCTGCCAGATCTGTGTTGATCCACATGTCAAAAATTCCGGGTGCGATCTCTTTCTGAGAAAGCACGGCTGCTGTGATTTTCTTTTTCATTTTGTTTTCCTTTTCTTTTCTCTATATAAGCTGCATGCGTTATATGCTTATATGTGCTCTCTTACATGCACGTTATGCTTCGTATACGATCTTACCGCCGCAGATGGTCTTCTTCACTTCACCCTTTAATTTCCATCCGGTAAAGGGCGTATTCGAAGCCTTGGATGCATACTGCTCCGGAATGAACTCTGCCGCCGTATCGATCAGGATCACATCCGCAGGTCCTCCCTCTGCCAGATATCCGGCATCGAGATGATACATTGCCGCAGGATTTGTACTCATCAGACGCAGTAACTGCTTCACAGTGAGATACCCGGCATCCACCAGTTCCGTAATGCCCAGTGCCAGGGAGGTCTCCAGTCCGGTGATGCCGCTGGGGGCTTCGGTGATGGGCTTTGCCTTCTCCTCCGCAGTATGGGGTGCATGATCCGTGGCAATCATATCAATGGTGCCATCCACCAGTCCCCGGATCACTGCCTGTCTGTCTTCTTCCTCCCTTAAGGGGGGATTCATCTTCGCCAGGGTACCGTATTTGATCACCGCATCTTCGGTCAGAGTAAAATGATGGGGTGTGGCTTCCGCATGGATGTTGGAGCAGCGTTTTTTCGCCTGACGCACCAGTTCCACCGCTTCCTTACTGCTGATATGCTGGATGTCGATGCAGGCTCCGGTCTCCTCCGCCAGCTTCAGGTCCCGCTCCACCAGGGCGGTCTCCGCCTCTCTGGAGGAACCGCCGATTCCGTAGTATTCGCTGGCTTTTCCCCGGTTCACACCGTTGTTCTCGATATATTTCGGATCTTCCTCATGGAAGCTGATGGGCATGTCCAACTCTGCGGAGAGTTCCATGGCATGGCGCACCAGTTCCGCATCCAGCAGGGGCACACCGTCATCCGTGAATCCCACAGCACCCGCCGCTGCCAGTTTCTTCATATCCGTCAGCTGCTTCCCCTGCATGCCCATGGTCACATTGGCGCAGGTCGTCACATGGATCCCTGTCTTCGCTCCCTTGTCCAGGATATACTTCAGGGTCTCCTCACTGTCCACGGTGGGCTTCGTATTCGCCATCAGCACCACGGTGGTCACGCCGCCCTTTGCTGCTGCCGCCGCGCCGGTGTTGATATCCTCCTTCGCCGTGAAACCGGGATCTCTGAAATGCACATGCACATCCACCAGTCCGGGAGCGACTAACAGTCCTTCCGCATTGATTCTTGTCACCTTACCCTTCGGCTCGATTTTCTCTGCAATCTTTACGATCTTATCTCCGTCGATCAGGATATCGAAGTTACCCTCTTTTCCTGACTTGGGATCGATCATATAACCATCCTGTATCAGTATCATATTGTCTCCGTTCCCGGGCTTTTGCAGTCCGTTTCCATGACCTGTTTCTCGGAAAAGTTTACCATGTTTTCATAGAAAAGAAAAGGGAGTTATAGTAAAATAATGGTGAATGATTCCTAGAAAAAAGGAGATCCTGAAAAATGAAAACAAGAGAAGAAGCACTGAAGTATGGATTGTCTTTTCCGGATACTTATACAGAAATGCCCTTCCACGATCCAGGCTGGCAGCTGGTACGGGTGAAGGGCAGTAAAAAGGCATTTTTATGGACGTATGAAAAGGATGGGGTTCTGCATCTGAATGTAAAAACAGATCCTGCCTGGCGGGATTTCTGGCGCAGTACTTTTCCCTCCGTCATTCCCGCATATCATCAGAATAAAGAACACTGGAACACCATTATCTTAGACGGCACCATTCCCGATGAGGATATCCGCCGGATGATTGCGGAGAGCTATGATCTCATCACCGACAGTCCCACAAAACGGATCTATGAAGCAGTGAAACGGATTCCGAAAGGTTGTGTTGCCACCTACGGTCAGGTCGCTGCCATGGCCGGTGAGCCGAAAATGGCACGGGCCGTGGGCAATGCCCTGCATAAAAATCCGGATCCCGACCACATTCCCTGCTACCGGGTCGTCAATTCCAGGGGAGAGCTCTCCGGTGCCTTCGCTTTCGGCGGTGCCGATGAGCAGGCCAACCGCTTACGGGCCGACGGCATTGAGGTTATAAATAACCGGGTTAATTTAGAGAAATACAGAATAACACTGTAAACCCATGACTATGTTATTTTATTTCCGGTGTTTTCTTTACATTAACGATACAGATACCGATACATACCAGAACTAATGCAATCAACGCATTCCATCCCAGCTCCGCGGAGCCTTCTCCCAGCCACCATGCGGACAGCAGCACGCCAAATACCGGATTCGTGAATCCGAAGATGGCTACCTTGGAGACGGGATTGTATTTTAGCAGAATGCCCCACAGGGAATATGCCACCGCGGAGATGCATGCCAGATAGAACAGCATTAACAGAGCACTTGCGGACACATGTGTGATTCTGCCGCCCAGGCTAAATCCCAGGATGACCATGACGATACCGCCTAAGATGAACTGGTAACCGCTGAGCATGACCGGGTTATCCTTTTTGGAATATTTCTTCATCAGGCAGGAAGACACCGCATAGGACAGAGCGCACAAAAACAGGCTGCCGTCTCCCATCAGGCTTAAATCCATGTCGATCTTCTGTCCGTTCATGCTGACGACGATGACGCCGGCGAAACCGATAATACATCCCAGTACCTTCTTAAGATTCAGCTTCTCCTGACGGAAGATCAGGGCAGACACCAGAATTACGAAAAAGGTGTTGGAACCGTTGATGATGGAAGCCTTTACTCCACTGTTATGCGCCAGTCCGATGTAGAAAAAAATATACTGCAAAATCGTCTGGAAAATTGCCAGCTTCACAATACTGGGTGCGGAAGTTTTCGTGGGCACCAGTGCCTTTTTCTGTAAGAGGCTTCCGATCAGCACTGTCAGAATTCCCGCTAATACGAAACGCATTCCGGCAAACAGGATCTGCGTCCAGGTCTCTCCGGAAGGGATCCGGAACAGGGCATACCCCAGCTTGATACAGGGGGAGGCACTTCCCCACAAGAAGGTACATACCAGTGCCAGGGCGCAGACGACCCAGGTTTTCTGTAAAATCTCTGTTTTTTTCATTTCTGTTACTCCTCTTAACGCAAAATATCTGTCATTATACTACAAATTTTTACTTTTGACAAAATTCCCGGCGGAATTTCTTCTGCCGGGAATTTCTTAAATACAGCTGTTACTTTTTCTTTTCTATCTGTGAACGGATGTCATCTTCTAAGATATGTTCCACATCCTTGGCTTCCTTGCGGATATTTTTCAGATTATCCCAAATCTCCTGCTCCTCTTTGGCGATCTCGGGGTGCTCCTCTTTTTCTTCCTTAATGAACATACATAGGAAACTGATCAGTAAAATCAGGCAGGAGATCCAGATGGTCTTCGCTCCTATGTATTTGATCATATGTCCGCCCAATGCCGCACCGACAGCGAACAGGAAAATGATCCCGAAATAATAACCGGATTTCCGCAATATTTTTTTATCCTTCGTCTTGCCGTAGGCACACAGGGATTCCATGCCGCTGCGCAGATTGCCGATACACATGGTACTGGCAAAAGCGTAGCCGTTCACCTTACGGAATGCCTGTACCTGCATAGCGCAGGCAAAAGATACCATGGCATTGGCCAGCAGATCAATGTCATTCGGGAAAAATCCGACTGCAAACAATAAAAGTATTTCGATTACAAGTACCAGCTGTCTCCAATGAATCTTCTGCGCCGTCTGATATTTCATGCGGATGCATTCCGCCATTGCCACTCCCAGGGCAAAAAACAGCAACGGGGAAAAATAACGAAGCGCCGTCTGCCAGTTCCGGTCTACCAGATTCTGTGCCAGCAGCACGATATTACCGGTCTGTGCATTGGCAAATACTTTGCCCCGGTACATATAAGTATAAGCATCCTGCAGACCGCCGGAGATCGACAATATTCCGGCAATCAGAAAAGATTCCGACATCTGTCCGTGTATTTTACGCTGCATTTTTCCACCTCCGCATGATATGATTCCATTATCGTTGCACATTATGGCACATAACATGAAAGAAAGCAATCCTGTTTCTACTCATAGAGCACAGTTTTTTTCAAAAGTTCTGTCTTGATCACAATGTAAGGTGTGGTAGGTTTCCCTGCGCCTTCTTTTTGTCCGGTAATATCGGGACCTAAGAGGCTGGTGCTGACATGAATGGCATCGTCCGTCAGGTATAATTCGTCCACAGCGATACTGTAGCCACCGGTCTTCTGCTGCCCGTAGCCGATACTGATATAGAGATTCTGATTATCGCTGTAGGTCAGCTGAAAAGGTTCGTTTCCTTTCTCTGCAATCACTGTCTTTAATTCTTCCGGAATTTTTTCCTCACTGAGTACTGTAAAATCCAGATCTCTGAGCTTGATTTTTTCTTTCTGAAGCAGACCGCATCCCGTTAACAGCAGCACACACATTACCGGTATCAGGATCACACTGTTTTTCCACCATTTCCGCTTATTCTTCATACATTATCCACCACGGACACTTACTTATCCTATATTTATGTGGAAAATGTAGCGATATACATTAATTTTACTCCTTTTCTCCGGTTCGAATGTGCGCTATAATAGAACATATGCGCCCAAAGGCGCCTTACAGAAAGATGAGGAATTATAATTATGAATGATAAATTCAGCAGAAAAGTATTCTGCGACGGCATGCGGGACGGTTTTCCCATTGCACTGGGATATTTCGCCGTATCTTTCTCCCTGGGAATTGCCGCAAGACACGCAGGTTTCACTCCCCTGCAGGGATTCATTGCCAGTCTTCTGAATAATGCTTCCGCCGGAGAATACGCAGCATTTACCCTGGTGGCTGCTCAGGCAACATATCTGGAGGTGGCGATCATCACGCTGATCGCGAATGCCAGATATCTGCTCATGAGCTGTGCGCTGGCACAGAAATTCTCCCCCCAGACTCCTTTTTTCCATCGTCTGATCATTGCATATGATGTGACGGACGAGCTGTTCGGCATCACCATTGCCCGCCCCGGCATTCTGAATCCGTACTATACCTACGGTGCAATCCTGCTCGCTGCTCCGGCATGGGCAGGAGGAACCGCCTGCGGAATCATCGCCGGCAATGCGCTGCCCTTACGTGCCGTCAGCGCGCTGAGTGTTGCTTTGTATGGCATGTTCTTAGCCATCATTATCCCGCCTGCGAGAAAAAGTAAGATCGTGGCAGCGCTGGCAGCCATCAGCTTTGCCCTTAGTTTTGTCTGTAACTATCTTCCCGGCGTTTCTTCTCTGTCGGAAGGCACGAGGACTATTCTGCTGACCGTGATCATCTCCGGTGCGGCAGCGATCCTGTTCCCGGTAAAGCAGGAGGCATCCGAAAACAACGTTGATGAAGCTAACGCTTCTGTACAGAAAGGAGACAACGTAAATGAATAATTATATCTACATTGCCGTTATGGCAGCCGTCTCCTATACGATTCGTGTTCTGCCCCTGACCCTGATCCGTAAGCCGATCAAGAATCAGTTCATTCAGTCTTTTTTGTACTATGTACCTTATGTGACGCTGGCAGTTATGACCTTCCCGGCGATCATCCACGCTACCCAGACTCCCATTTCCGGACTGGTGGCACTCATTGCCGGAATCATCGCCGCCTGGCTGGGAGCCGGACTGTTCCCGGTATCCGTGATCTGCTGTGTGCTGGTGTTCGTGATTGAGTTGTTTGTGTAGATTTTGAGGAGATTTTGGAATGTCTGTATCTGAGAAAAAAGTGAAAAGAAATTTGCCGGATATCCTCCGTTCCATGGGTGACGGTGCCGTTATCGCAATTTCCACCTGCTTTTTATTATTCGTGTATGCACCCACGGAGCTGTTTTTAACAAATCAGTCCAGCTTCTGGTTCACTCTGTATACTATGCTTCCCGCAGTTTTGGGAACTTTTGCGGTTGCGGCGCTTGCCTGTGTACTGCTGTTGTTTTTCTGCAATCTGATCTCTCATAAGCTTTATCAGATTGCATCCGCAGGCTTTGCGCTGGTGATGATCTGTTCCTATATTCAGGGAACTTTTCTGATCTCCGGTCTGCCGGGATTAGACGGACTGGCAATTGACTGGAACCAGTACCAGGCTTCCCGTTTTAAATCCATCGGCTTATGGATCATCCTGCTGATCGTATTTATCGTACTGATCCGAATATTTCATCTGCAGAAATTCCTGAAAGCCGCCGGAATCGTAAGCTTCTGCATGGCGTTGATGCTTTTGGTGACACTGTTTACCCTGTCTCTGTCCTCGGGAAAAAGTCTGAACAAAGATGTACTGACCGCCACCAAGGAAAACATGTTTGAACTGTCGGATGACACCAACTTTATTATTCTCCTGCTGGATGCCGTCGATGCACCGACTTTGAATCAGATGATTGCAAATGGTGAAATGGACGGAATGGAAGATACTTTTGAAGATTTCACCTATTATACCAACACGGTAGGTGCCTATTCCTGTACCAAGCATGCCGTGCCTTATATTCTATCCGGCTTCTGGTATGAGAACGACCGTACTTATAACGATTATCTGAATACGGTGTTTGCAGATTCGCCGGTATTCCAGGCATTAGAAGACCATTCCTATCGCATGGGAATCTATGACAGCGAGCTGAACCCTTCTGCGGAGGGCAATCTGGGACGTTTTGAGAACATGCAGCCGGTTCAGGCGGAAGTTACTTCGTATTTCAGCTTTGCCAAACTGTTAATAAAACTGGGCGGAATCAAGTTCGCTCCCTATGACCTGAAACCATATTGCTACGCCATCGCTTATAATTTCGGCAAAGTCCGTAAGCTTCCTGACAGCTATGATTTCGATGTCTTTGAATGGGGGGACCGTACTTTCTACGATGACCTTCAAACCACCGATATCACCACGACATCGGACAAATGTTTCCGCTTTATCCATCTGGAGGGTGCCCACGCTCCCTTCTGTTATGACGAAGACCTGAATGTTGTGGAGTCTTCGGATTATCCTACCTGCATCCGGGCTTCCGTGACTCTGGTGGACAGTTATCTGAACAAATTAAAAGAAGCCGGTGTGTATGATAACTCTGTCATCGTCGTCATGGCGGATCACGGCTTCAATTCCGAATTATCCGACCAGGGCAGAACCTTTGAAGCCAGACAGAACCCGATTCTGTTCGTAAAAGGTGTAGGCGAGCATCATCCATACACGACTTCGGATATTCCCCTGTCCTTCTCCGATCTGCCGGAATCTTTCCTGAACTTAATGGAAGGACAGTCCGGAGAGGATGCCTTTGCCTGGACGGAAGGTCTGCAGAGAGATCGCCGCTATCTATATTACGACCTCAATGACGGCGTCGGTGAAAAACACATGGTGGAATACCTCCAGACCGGACACGCCTCCGACCTGTCCACCCTGATCCGGACCGGCAACGAATACTACTACGATTCCCGACTGGGAACCCCGTAAGACAATATTCATACACAAATCTTAAGAGCAGCCGTGCATACAGCACCGCTGCTCTTTTCATCGGAATCTTATGCGCAACGCCATTTTTATTTTGTTGCGCAGTTTTACAATATTTTTTGGGTGTCTATACACAATAATGTGCTATAATATATATGCGCAATCGGTTGTTCAATTATCGTTTTACGGGAGGATTACTTATGCATCATTTTACAAAGCATTCATACACACGCCTGCTGGCTCTGTGCCTCAGTGCCGGTCTGGTCCTGGGCGGACTGTCCGGCTGTGGCAGTCAGAACCAAAGAAGCGTAGATACAGTGGCGGAGTCCACAACTACTGCGGATGCCACAACTGTATCCACTTTTTCCATGCCGGAAGGTCCGGAGGAATCTACCATTTATGTGGAGCCGGTGGAGGGCATTTCCGATGATTTTTACAGGGGAATGGATACTTCGGCAGTACTGGCCCTGGAGAACAGTGGCGTAAAATATTATAATTTTGATGGGGAAGAACAGGATGTATTTATGACACTGGCACAGGCCGGTGTGAATTATATCCGTCTCCGCGTCTGGAATGATCCCTACGACGAAAACGGCAACGGTTATGGCGGTGGCAACAATGACGTAGCAACCGCAATCGCCCTCGGACAGCGTGCCACGAAATATGGCATGAAAGTCTGCATTGATTTTCATTATTCCGATTTTTGGGCAGACCCTAAGAAACAGTTTGTTCCCAAAGCCTGGGAAGGCATGGATATTGAAGGAAAGGCGGATGCTCTCTACAGTTTCACGCTGGACAGCCTCACACAGATTCTGGATGCCGGTGTGGACGTTGGCATGGTGCAGATCGGTAATGAGATCAACAATGGGATGTCAGGAGAGACGGACGTCGCCAATGTCAGAAAGCTCCTGGCTGCCGGCAGCAAAGCAGTCCGGGAAGCAGCAGCGAATTCCGGCAAAGAGATTCTCGTTGCTGTGCATTACACGAATATCGATGATATAAAGAAACTGGACACGCTGCTCACAGGACTTCAGGTGAAAGAGATTGATTACGATATTGTCGGTCTCTCCTTCTATCCCTACTGGCACGGCACGATGAATGATCTGAAAAACGCAATTACCCATATCCGTGATACTTATGGCAAAAAAGTATATGTCGCTGAAAATGCATATTGCTATACCGCGGAAGACGGTGACGGCTCCGCCAACAGTGTGGAGGGAACCGATGACCTGGCAGAAGGTTATTCCGCCAGCGTACAGGGACAGGCGAATGAAGTGCGGGATGTCTGCGCAGCAGCCAGCGAAGCCGGTGCCGAAGGCATCTTCTACTGGGAAGGCACCTGGATCCCGGTCGGTCCCGCAGATGCGGACAATTCCGCCCTTTGGGAAAAATACGGCAGCGGCTGGGCAAGCAGCTACGCTTCCGATTACGACCCGAAGGATGCCGGACAGTACTACGGCGGGTCTTCCTGGGACAATCAGGCTATGTTTGATTTCACCGGGCATCCGCTGGCTTCTCTGAATGTATTTAAGTATCTGAAATACGGTGCTACCGCTCCCCTGACCGTAGAGAGCATCCCCGCAGTAGAGGTGTCCTGTAATATCGGTGTCGAAGCCGAGCTTCCGGAGACCGTAAGCGTCATCTATAATGACCGTTCAACAGAGCAGGTTCCCGTTATCTGGAATGCGGATGATGTGGCTGCAATTGATACTGAGATCGGTGGTACTTTCACAGTAACAGGATCTCTGGAGGACGGCAGCGAAGTTACTGCTACCGTAACAGTAGAACGGGTGAATTACGTGCAGAATCCCAGCTTCGAAGATGCCGATACCTCCATGTGGACGATAGAATATTCCGGAGAGAACAATCCTACGGATTATCAGGAGAAGGCAGCAGATGCTCACAACGGTGATATTGCATTCCACTTCTGGTCCGGAACTTCCGACATGGATTTCTCCATCGAACAGAGCTTCACAGATCTGGAGCCGGGTACTTATGAGCTGTCCGCTTTCTCACAGGGCGGTGATCTGTCTGTGGATGCTTCCATGGAGTTGTATGCAGTCGTAGATGACATGGTGCTGGCGGATCCCTTTATGCTCACCAGCTATGCCGACTGGCAGAATCCCACCGTCTCCGGAATCAAAGTCACCGACGGCACCCTGACTATTGGAGTGAGGTATAAGTGTAATATGAATAGTTGGGGAACTTTGGATGATGTGACACTGAATCGTGTCGGAGATTAAATGGAAAGTTACGAGCCATGCAAAAATAGAACGGAATACCTCGGTGGGAGCTTGCTCACACAAGAGGTTGTTTCGTTCTATTTTTATGCGGCGACAGCCGTCAATGAAACAAATGTGGAGCGTCCTTTGCGATACATTTATGAATTGAGTGCATGGCTCGTAACGTAGGGTTGCAGTAGACCGGACAAGTTCCGCCTGTGCCCATTCTTTTGCCTCAACGTGAGCACAGGAGATAATATCAAGCTTCTCTGTACCCTTAAATCAAGTTACGGGGCGTTATACACAAGATTTGATGATCACGCCTCGCGTAACATAAACTACCGGGACTTAATTGACTATTATCGATGATCACGCCCCGCGTAACATAAACTGCCGGGGCTTAATTGACTATTATCGATGATCACGCCCCGCGTAACATAAACTACCGGGGCTTAATTGACTATTATCGATGATCATGCCCCGCGTAACATAAACTACCGGGGCTTAATTGACTATTATCGATGATCACGCCCCGCGTAACATAAACTACCGGGGCTTAATTGACTATTATTGATGATTACGCCCCGCGTATTGAATAAGACTGGGCTTTGTGCGCAAGTGCCCACGCGCGGGCTTTCTTGTTTTCTAGCGCGGCTATGCTTTCGTAGCTCTCCAGTTTGGTGTAAAAACTCTAAAAACAATGAATTCCGTACAAAAAAGTTCCCAAATCAGGAATTTTTGTACGGAATTTCTTCATTTTGCACGCTCAGCGAAAATAACAGCTTTTTACATGGCAAAAGCTCCTGTTTTTGTATTTTTTTAGAAAAAAAATGGCGTTTTTAATACAAACAGAACTCCCCGAGTGGTCTACGGCAAACCTACGTTACGAGACATGCATTCAATTCATAAATGTGTTGCAAAGGACACTCCACATTTATTTCACCTTTCTCCGAAACATTCCCTCCCAAAAGTCGTTGTATAGTATAGATCACAATACTTATTCACGACTTTGGGAGGGAATGTTTTATGAAGAAAATTATTTTACTGTTATCACTTTCCGCTTTCTTTGCACTGTCATTGACCAGCTGCGGTTCTACCGACGGTTCCGAGGATACTATAGGCGGACCGATCGATCCGGTCATCGCAGAATATCTCGCTCCGACGGAGTGTCCGGAATCCGGTCCCGCGGATGATCTGGCGATAGCCATCGGTAAGGAAGCCGTCTGCGACCTGGACTCGGTGCAGTTCTCCCTGTCTCTTCCGGAGACCTGGGACTATGAGATTCGCTACATAACATTTCAAAATGTCACCACGACCCAGGCAATCATCTTTTGGAACATTGCTTATCCCGACGATACTTTTACGCTTGTCTATGCGCCCATGCCGGGGCTCTGCGGTACCGGTGTCACCAGCAAAGAGATCACCCTGCCTGACAGCAATCTCAGCGGCTGGAAATACACTGAGATCTATCAGACCGAGCAGAAATACTGGATCTACATTACTCTGTCCAATCCGGACATCCCCTTGCAGGGAAATACCCTGCAGTTAAAAGCCACACTTCCGTTAACCGCCTGGGATGCTTTGGAAGCGGACTTTAACCGCATCCTTGAAACTGTCCGGCTCCAATACACAGGTGACGAAACGCCCGTGACGCAGGATATTCCGAACCTGCCAACTCCTAAGACAGAATTCCGGTAGACTGCAAGAACAGTCCCAGCACGAATTCATGAGCTTATAATAAAACAGGCTAATTTATAAATCCCTTCAGGCGATATTACTATTACTTTTTTATTTGCTCTCAATTTATTTCAACACTACTTTATCCAGGTGCCAGATCTCATCCACATACTGTTTTATGGTTCTGTCGGAGGTGAACTTGCCGGAGCATGCCACATTCAGGATGGCGCTCTTTGCCCAGTTATCCTCGTCGCGATAAGCGGCTTCCACTCTCTTCTGTGCCTCTGCGTAGGACTTGAAGTCCTTGAGGATGAAGTAGGTATCTGCCCTCGCTGTGCACTGGGTATTCAACAGAGAGTTGTACAGCGGGCGGAACAGCTCGGGATCTCCCGGTGCAAAGGTTCCGTTGATCAACTGCATCAGTACCTTACGGATATCCTGATCATTGTTGAAGATCTCCATGGGATCATAACCGCCATTGTTCTCGTAGTTGATAACTTCCTGTGCTGTCAGACCGAAGATGAAGGCATTCTCCTTGCCCACTTCTTCTACGATCTCCACGTTGGCACCGTCCATGGTTCCCAGGGTCAGGGCACCGTTCAACATGAACTTCATGTTACCGGTACCGGATGCTTCCTTACTTGCGGTAGAGATCTGCTCGGAGACATCGGCTGCCGCAAAGATAATCTCTGCGTTGGATACGTTGTAGTTCTCGATAAATACCACTTTAATCTTGCCGTTGATGGCGGGATCATTGTTCACTACATCCGCTACGGAGTTGATCAGCTTGATGGTCAGCTTCGCATTACGATAACCGGCTGCTGCCTTGGCTCCGAAGATAAAGGTTCTGGGATAGAAATCCATTTCCGGATGCTCCTTCAGTTCGTTGTACAGGTGCATTACATGCAGAATGTTCAACAATTGTCTCTTGTACTCATGCAGACGCTTTACCTGTACATCGAAGATGGATCTGGGATCCACTTCGATGCCGTTGTGCTCCAGAATATATTTTGCCAGGCGTACTTTATTCCGGTACTTGATGTTCATGAATTCCTGCTGTGCCTTTTTGTCATCCGCATATACCTTCAGGCGGGAGATCTGAGGCAGGTCGGTGATCCAGTCGTCACCCACATGAGCGGTTACCCAGTCAGCCAGCAGAGGATTTGCATGGAGCAGGAAACGTCTCTGGGTGATACCGTTGGTCTTGTTGTTGAAACGCTCCGGGAACATCTCATAGAAGTCCTTCAGTTCCTGTTTCTCCAGGATCTCGGTATGCAATTTTGCCACACCGTTGACGGAATAGCCGGCTACAATTGCCATATGAGCCATCTTCACCTGTCCGTCATAGATGATAGCCATCTTGCGGATCTTCTCCTGTACATCCACACCGGGTACATTGCTGTACTTCTGCTGGATATCGATGATGAATCTGCGGTTGATCTCTTCTACAATCTGGTAGATTCTGGGAAGCAGTCTGGAGAACAGTTCGATGGGCCATTTCTCCAGTGCTTCTGCCATAATGGTATGGTTGGTGTAAGCACAGGTCTTGGTGGTGATCTCCCAAGCCTCTTCCCAGGTCAGATAATAGTCATCCATCAGTACACGCATCAGCTCGGCGATAGCTACGGTAGGATGGGTATCGTTCAGCTGGAACGTAACTTTCTCATAGAACTTATGGATATCGTCATGCTTTCTCATGTACTTCTCCACAGCTTCCTGTACGGATGCGGAGATGAAGAAATACTGCTGCTTCAGACGCAGTTCCTTACCTGCATAGTGATTGTCGTTGGGGTACAGAACCTCTACGATATTACGTGCCAGGTTCTCCTGTTCTACAGCCTTCTGGTAATCACCCTTGTCAAAAGAATCCAGCTGGAAGCACTCTACGGGCTCCGCATCCCAGATACGCAGGGTGTTTACAATGCCGTTGCCATAGCCCACGATGGGGAAATCAAAAGGAACAGCCTTAACGGACTGATAACCTTCCTGCGTAAATATATTTCTGCCGTTCTCGTCGGTATGAACACTTACATAGCCGCCAAATTTAACGATTTTCGCATATTCCGGTCTGCGCAGTTCAAAAGGATTGCCGTTCATCAGCCAGTTATCGGGAACTTCTACCTGATAGCCGTCGCGGATCTCCTGCTTGAACATACCGTAACGATAACGGATACCACAGCCATATGCGGGATATCCCAGCGTTGCCAGGGAATCCAGGAAACATGCTGCCAGACGTCCCAGTCCACCGTTACCCAGTGCTGCATCCGGCTCCTGGTCTTCTATGAGGTTCAGATCCAGTCCAAGCTCCTCCAGGGCTTCCGCCACCGGTTTGTATGCCTTTAAGTTGATCAGGTTATTGCCCAGTGCTCTTCCCATCAGGAACTCCATGGACATATAGTAGACCATCTTTGGGTCTTCCTTCTCATATGCCTTCTGGGTCTCCATCCAGTTCTCTACGATACGATCCTTGATTGCGTAAGATACTGCCTGAAAAATCTGCTGTGCATCTGCCTCTTCCAGATTCTTACGATACAGGGTACGTACATTATATTCCACACTTCTCTTGAAGAGCTCTTTGTCGAACTCTTTTGCCTTTGCCGGCTTCTCGCTGGCTGCCACTGATTTTTTCACCTGTGTTCTCCTCTCCATCACCTGTCCGGTACAGAACTCTTCTCAAGATATTCCGAATCGGATAACGTTATGATTTCATCCTATTATTCTTAACCAAATACAGGTAATATTATAGCAAATATATACACTCATTCCAACCCAGTTTCGTAAGTTTCGTAAAAAAAGAGCCTTATCCGTAAGAAACAGATAAAGCTCTTTTCGCAGTCTTTACTTATTATTACTTGATGTTCTCTGTCTTTCCCTCTTCCACACCGATGAAATAGTCCTCGTTCAGTCCGTAGGATGCCAGGATATCCATCAGAGTGCCGTCTTCCTTCATGCTGTTCAGTGCGCCGTTGACTTCTTCCAGGAAATCCTTGTCCTCGAAACGGATCGCAGCACCGATACGTCCCACTGCTTCTGCTTCATAAGGAGTTAACAGCCGCAGCTTCAGGTTCGAATCCTGTTCAATGGCATAGGCGGAGAGGATACCGTCGGTAACTACCGCATCCACCTTGCCGGTATTGACTGCGGTCATCAGGGTTGCCTGGTTCTCATAGCCTACCAGATCCTTGATTTTGCCTTCCTCTTTCCACTTCTGTGCCATCTCATACATAGCTGCGCCGGTCTGGACCCCCATTACGGCATCCTTCAGATCTTCCTTGGACGTAATAGGGGAATCCTCTCTTACGGTAACCGCCTCACTCTCGGTGTACCATACATCGATAAACAGTGCAACTTCCAGACGCTCGTCCTTGATGTACATGGCATCAGCCACCATATCTACATTTTTGTTATTTAACTCCAACAGCATATTGGCGAAGTCTGTTACCTGGACTCTCACCTCGGTCATTCCTTCTTTTCCAGCCAAAAGCTTTAACTGGTTGGCGTAGGGCAGTGATAATATCGTTTTACAGGTAACATTCATAGGGCACCTCCCCGGGCTGCTTCCCAATACGCAGACAGGCTCCGCCCACATGGTGTGAACAGAGCCTGTACTTCTTTGTACATAATTACTATTTATTTTGCTGTCAGAGCTTATGCTTTTTCAATAGCGATAGTTGCATTCTCGCCATTGATGTTCCATTCCTTGGATACAGCGTATTCCGCACCGCTTGTCAGTTCGTCCGCCAGAACCTTGCCGCTGATGGCGTCTTTGTTCTTCTGCGCAATCTCGGACAGCTTGTCGTTGCCATTGATGGATACGCGGATGTGGTCGGTCACTTCGAAGCCGCTCTCCTTACGCATGGTCTGAATCTTGCTGATGATCTCGTATACGAAGCCTTCCTCTACCAGTTCCGGTGTCAGATTTGTATCCAGGACAACGGTCATCTTGTTGTCCTCCTGAGATACATAGCCTTCCTTCTGTGCCATGTCGATCAGCAGATCGTCCTTGGTCAGCTCTACAGCCACGCCGTCTACATCGAACTTTAATGCGCCGTCTGCATTCAGCTCATCCATGGCTGCATTGCCATCCAGTGCAGCAAGGTGCTTCTGGATGCCGCCTAACTGTTTGCCGTACCTGGGTCCTACGGTACGCAGCTGGGGTTTGAAAGTATAAGAGGTAAAGTCACGTACGTCATCGGTGAATACCACTTCCTTGACATTTAACTCATCCTCGATGATCTCCTGGTAGAACTCACTTAAGGTGAAGTCTGCCTTGATATACATTCTGCTGATGGGCTGACGGTTCTTGATGGCAGCCTCGTTACGGCACGCACGTCCCATAACAACAGCATCCAGTACATCCTCCATATCCTCTTCCAGCTTCTTGTCAATGTGATCCTTGTTGACTACAGGGAAGTCACACAGATGGATACTCTCGGGAGCGGAAGGATCATTACTTCTTACCAGATTCTGATAGATATCCTCGGTCATAAACGGAATCATGGGTGCTGCTGCCTTACAGATGGTCACCAGTGCAGTGTACAGTGTCATGTAAGCGTTGATCTTATCCTGTTCCATGCCTTTTGCCCAGAAACGCTCACGGCTGCGTCTTACATACCAGTTACTCATCTCATCGACGAAGTCCTGCAGAGCCTTGGCAGCCTCAGGGATACGGTACTGGTCCAGATTGCTGTCTACTTCACCGACGGTGGAGTTCAGCTTGGACAGCAGCCACTTATCCATTACGGGCAGCTTGTCGTATTCCAGTGTATATTTGGAAGCGTCAAAATTATCAATGTTTGCATACAGTACGAAGAATGCGTAGGTATTCCACAGAGTACCCATGAACTTACGCTGTCCTTCCTGTACGGCCTTGCCGGAGAATCTCTTCGGCAGCCAGGGTGCGGAACTGGTGTAGAAATACCAGCGGATGGCATCTGCACCGTAGGTCTCCAGTGCGTTGAAAGGATCTACCGCATTGCCCTTACTCTTACTCATCTTCTGACCGTTCTCGTCCTGTACATGACCCATTACGATAACGTTCTTGTAAGGAGCCTTGTTGAAGAGCAGGGTGGACTCTGCTAACAGAGAGTAGAACCATCCCCGGGTCTGGTCCACTGCCTCGGAGATAAAGTCAGCGGGGAACTGCTGCTCGAACAGCTCCTTATTCTCAAACGGATAATGATGCTGTGCGAAAGGCATTGCTCCGGAATCGAACCAGCAGTCGATTACTTCGGGTACACGCTTCATCTGCTTACCGCACTCGGGGCAGGTGATGGTAATCTCGTCAATGTAAGGACGATGGAACTCTACGGTCTTCGCTTTCTCATTGCCGCTCATCTTGTACAGCTCTTCACGGCTGCCGATGGAATGCTGATGTCCGCATTCGCACTCCCAGATATTTAACGGAGTACCCCAGTAACGGTTACGGGATACACCCCAGTCCTGGATGTTCTCCAGCCAGTTGCCGAAACGTCCCTCACCGATGGAAGCGGGGATCCAGTTGATAGTCTTGTTATTGCGTACCAGATCATCCTTCACTGCGGTCATCTTGATGAACCAGGACTCTCTTGCGTAGTAAATCAGCGGAGTATCACATCTCCAGCAGAAAGGATAGTCATGCTCGAACTTCGGTGCGTCGAACAGCTTGCCCTCTGCATCCAGATCCTTCAGTACCAAAGGATCTGCGTCCTTTACAAATTTTCCGGCATACGGGGTCTCTGCGGTCAGGTCACCCTTGCCGTCTACGAACTGTACGAAAGGCAGATCGTAGTTACGTCCGATACGGCTGTCGTCTTCACCGAAGGCAGGAGCGATATGAACGATACCGGTACCATCGGTCATGGTTACATAACCGTCACAGGTTACGAAATGTGCCTTTTTCTTCTGCTTCTCAGCGGCATCTCCCGCACACTTGTACAGAGGCTCATACTCCTTGTACTCCAGGTCTTTACCAACGTAAGTCTCCAGTACTTCGTAGGCATCCTTGCCTTCTTCTGCCAGACGTCCCAATACCTTGTCTGCCAGTGCCTTTGCAATATAATAAGTATAACCGTCAGCAGCCTTCACCTTCAGGTAAGTCTCCTCCGGGTTCACGCACAGTGCCACGTTGGAAGGAAGGGTCCAGGGGGTAGTGGTCCATGCCAGGAAGTAAGCATCCTCACCCTTTACCTTGAAACGTACGATAGCGGAGCGCTCCTTGACTGCCTTATAGCCCTGTGCCACTTCGTGGCTGGACAGCGGAGTTCCGCAGCGAGGGCAGTAGGGAACGATTTTGAAGCCCTTGTACAGAAGTCCCTTGTCCCAAATGGTCTTCAGTGCCCACCATTCGGACTCGATGAAATTGTCATCATAGGTAACATAAGGGTTATCCATGTCAGCCCAGAAACCAACGGTACGGGAGAAATCTTCCCACATTCCCTTGTATTTCCAGACGCTTTCCTTACATTTGGTAATGAACGGTGCCAGACCGTATTCCTCAATCTGCTCCTTGCCGTCCAGTCCCAGCATCTTCTCAACTTCCAGCTCTACGGGAAGTCCGTGGGTATCCCAGCCTGCCTTACGGGGAACCATATATCCCTTCATGGTACGGTATCTGGGGATCATATCCTTGATGGTACGGGTCTCTACATGACCGATGTGAGGCTTACCGTTGGCGGTAGGCGGTCCGTCGTAGAAGGTATAGGTCTCGCCTTCCTTACGATGCTCCATACTTTTTTTGAAAATGTCGTTGTCTTCCCAGAATTTCTCGACTGCTTTTTCACGGTCTACGAAATTCAGGCTTGTGGGTACCTGCTTGTACATAGTGCGCTTCCTTTCTTTTCTTATTACAGCTTCATACTATTCAGCGCCTCATTCACAAAATCGCATCTTCGATGCTTTATTTTCATGGCTCTGAATAGTATCAAAAAGAGCTCCGTCCCGTAACAGGACGAAGCTCATGCATTCGTTAACCACCTCTTACAACATACTTCCTATATATAGGAGTGATATGCCTCCCGGTAACGGTGGGATTCCGTTCAGAACTACTGACCTACGCTTTTGTTCTGACAGCTCAGAAGTGATTTTCGCGATTCCCTTACTCGCACCGGTCTCTCACCATCACCGGCTCGCTTTGCCTTTCTGTGGAAAAGTTACTCTCTTCGTCAATGCATTTTTGATATACTGCTATTATATATCTCATTTTTTTGCATTGTCAAGCCGGATTTTGCCCTATTTTACTCCAAAACACAATCCGTCAGGAAGCAGTTGAACTTGCGGAACAGGGCTTTTACTTCTTCCCGGTTCTCCATACGTTCCGGCTCTCTCTTCTTCAGTGCCGTATATTCCTCCAGCATATCATTCAGATAAGCACTGCATCCCAGATCCAGCAGCTCCGTACCATCTTCCAGTACTTCCACCGAATGCTTCGCGTACGCAGGGATCTTCACGTAACAGTCCGCGCCGGCATCGAATTCCTCATCCAGTACCTTCCAGTGCGTCTTGCCCTTTACCACGAGGAAAATCTCGGAATCTCCATAGGGATCATCCCAGTTCAGGGATACTCCTTTATCCGCCAGAAGCTGCCATACTTCCTTCACGCCGCGGGTCTCCCAGCGTCCGACTTTCTGACGCATTTCCAACTTACCCATTTTATAGGTAGAAAATCCGAAATCATACGGTCTGATCTCCGGAATCTCCTCCTTGGGAACATCGATCGGTTCCGGTGCTTCTCTGGCAATATCATTATTTTTTGCCAGATAGCGCTTGCGGAATTCCGGTTCAAAATACAGTTCATCACCGTAATTGTCCTTAATCCGGCACTTGCGCTCGATACCGCCGGACATATCGATCTCCTGGAAGCACTCACGCCATACCATTCCTTCGCCATCATCATAATGTATAAATCCATGTCCCAAATAAGGCTGGATCAGTATCATATCTCCCTTATCTGCCGTTGCACGTTTGTTGCGGATGATCGCTGTAACATGTCCGCGGGAGATCAGGAAACATTCCACACCCTTAGTATGCTCATGATACGGTGTTTCCGTTCCGTTTACGTAAATCGTATCACTGCATTCATTTTTCTCCCAGCGTCCCTCCGGCCAGGTGAACTGGTGGACCGTCTCTCCTCCGTCCGTCAGATTATACAGCCAACAGTTCTCATTAAATGCTTCAATCAAAAATTTGCTCTTATTTTCCTGCATTTCCACATTCTCCTTATTCTGCCCAGAACCATTTGATTACTCTGTAATCCTTCAGGCTTCTTGCTTTCACGCCCTGCAGTTCTTTTTTAGCGGCAATACCGGTCTTGCTGGCGTATACAGGCACGATCAGCGCTTTGTCTCCCATGATTCTCTGGATTGTATTACATGCTTCCACACGGGTTGCAGTGTCTACGCGCTCATGCTCCTGATCCCATGCCACATTTAATTCCTCATCGTCCATACCGCCGAAGTTCTGACCTTCTCCGCCGCGGTACAGCGCATAGTTTTCATCGAAATCATTCATGCTCATAGAGAAGGATACTACATTCAGATCATAATCTCCGCCCTTGAATACATCACTGAACCATGCATTGCTTTCCAGCTTTTCCATAGTGATGGAAATACCGATTGCTGCCAGCTGATTCTGGATGATCTCCATCGGTTTGTAATAAGCTGCACCGTTAGAGCAGCGTACTGTCAGCTCCAGTCCGTTCTCATAACCTGCTTTTTTCATGTACTCTTTTGCCAGCTCCAGATCATATCCGGGTGCTTCATAGCTCTGATCATATCCGGGAACAAAGGTCGGATACATCGCGGAGATCACTTCTCCGTTTCCGTCAATGGCTCCCAGCATAACGTCCTCTTTGTTAATAGCATGTGCTACTGCCAGACGCAGATTCTCATCTGCGAAGATACCGTTAAAGTTGAAAATCACCCAGGTGCAGGTCGTGCTCATGGCATCGTCGTATTGCAGAGAGGAATTATTCTCGATGTTTGCCAGATCTGCTACGGGCGGATCAAGATGCACATCGATTTCTCCACTTTCCAGTGCCAGTGTTCCGGCAGAAGGATCCTCGAATACCTTGAAGGTTACATTCTTGATCTTCGGTGCACCCTTCCAGTAATTCTCGTTTGCCTTCATCACGATCTTCTCACCGGCTACCCATTCTACGAATTCATATGCACCGGTACCGCAGGGCTTTCTGGTGAAGCCATCCGGATCGGACTCATAATAATCCTTCGGGAAAATACACATATAATCTGTGGCGCATGCCTCCAGGGCAGGACCGTATTCCTGTTTGAAATGCAGTACCACGTGGCTGTCATCCAGTACCTCCATGCTGTCCATGGAACTGGTTGCGCAGTCCGCATATCCCGCATTGATAATCGTATTGTAAGAAAAGGCAACATCCTCCGCTGTCATTTTCTCACCGTTATGGAACGTTACATCATCACGGAGTGTAAATACCAGATCCTTATTGTCATTCTGGAACTCCCACTCTGTTGCCAGACAGGGTTCATAGGTAGAATAATCTTCACTTCTGGTGATCAGTGTATCAAACATCTGACCGGACAGCAGGCTGACTACCACGCTGGCGGCAAAACCTCCGCACAAAGCCGACGGCTCCGACCAGACGCTCACTACCACGTCATCTCTGTCCTTCGCCTGTGTTCCCGCGCCGCAACCGGTCAGTGCCAGCGTCACAGCTGTTAATAGCGCTACAAATCTCTTTTTCATGCATTTTCCTCCTCGCATCCTTTTTGAAATATATCTTCCTGACATCTGCAGCAGGCTACCATATGACCGGAGCCGTACTCTGTCAGTGGGATATCATGTTGTGTGCACTCCGCCTGTGCATAAGGGCATCTGGAAGCAAAACGGCATCCCGGCTTCGGATCTACCGGACTCGTCACTTCCCCTTTGATGATTCTGCGTTTTTTATTTCTATAATTGAGATCCGGTACCGGAATGGCACTGAGCAATGCCTTCGTGTACGGATGCATCGGATGTTCAAACAGTTCTTTTGCCGGTGCCTTTTCCACGCACATTCCCAAATACATAACAGCGATCTCATTGGAAATATGTCTCACTACCGACATGTCATGTGTGATGAACATATACGTCAGCTTCTTTTCCTGCTGCAGATCCATCAGCAGATTCAGTATCTGCGCCTGAATGGATACGTCCAGCGCCGATACCGGTTCGTCACATACTACGAATTCCGGTTCCATGACCAGTGCCCTGGCAATACCGATTCTCTGACGGCGTCCGCCATCCATCTCATGGGGATAGGCATTGACCATTCTGGCTGCCAGTCCCACCATATCCATCGCCTTGAATACTGCCGCATCAATATCCGCGGAATGCCGGTACATTTTGCTTGCGATCAACGGCTCTGCAATAATCTCACTCACAGTCATTCTCGGATTCAGACTGGCATAAGGATCCTGAAAAATAATCTGTGCCTTCTGGCGGAACTGTTTCAGTTCCTTCTTATTTAGTTTGCTGACATCCTGTGCTCTGAAAAGGATCTCTCCCGAGGTAGGCTCTGTCAGCCGCAGCACTACTCTGCCAAGCGTTGATTTACCGCATCCGGATTCTCCGACGACGCCCAGCGTGGTACCGGCTTCGATAGAGAGATTCACATGATCTACGGCATGAAGTTTGCCGCCTGCGGTATCAAAATATTTGACAAGATTCCGGGTCTCTAATAAAGTACTCATGCTTTCTCCTCCCCGTCATACAAATGGCAGCGGATCATATGTCCCGCCTCACAATATTCCGCCGGCTCCACTGTCTTACATTTCTCCGTACAGTAAGGGCAGCGCGGATGGAACTTGCATCCTTCCGGCAGTTTTGCCGGATCCGCAATCAGTCCCTCGATGGGCTGCAGTCTGCCACTCTCTCCGTTGAGCTTAGGAATCGAGTTGAACAGTCCCGTGGTATACGGGTGATGCTTCTCTCCCAGGAAAATATCCTCTACGGTACCGAACTCCACGATCTCTCCCGCATACATAACCGCAACTGTATCACAGGTCTCTGCGATAATTCCCAGGTCATGTGTGATCATGATCATGGATGTTCCCATTTTTTCCTTCAGTTCTTCCATCATTGACAGAACCTGTGCCTGAATCGTCACATCCAGCGCAGTGGTAGGCTCGTCTGCAATCAGAAGTTCCGGATTCAGCGCCAGGGAGATTGCTATTACCACTCGCTGTTTCATGCCGCCGGAAAACTGATGGGGATAGTCATTTTTTCTGTTGGCTGGAATTCCCACCAGTTCAAACATTTCATCCACACGCTTATCGATCTGCTCTTTCGTCAGTCCCGCTTCATTATGCAGTTCCAGAATCTCTGCCACCTGTTTGCCGACCGTGATCACCGGGTTCAGGCTCGTCATCGGATCCTGGAAGATCATGGAGATCACTTTTCCCCGGTAAGCACGCATTTCTGCTTCCGTCAATGTTCTGAGATCATTCCCCTCGAACAGAACCTGACCTCCGGTAATGCAGCCGATATGCCTGGGAAGCAGACGCAACAGGCTTAACACCAGCGTCGTCTTGCCGGCTCCGGTCTCTCCCACCAGTCCCAGTGTCTGTTTTCTTTTTAATTGCAGGCTGACATGATTGACTGCCTTAACCACAGATTCATCGGTCCGGTATTCCACACTTAAGTCCTGAATTTCCAGCAGGTTTCCACTATTATTCATCACATCCGCCTCCTATTTCTTCAGCTTCGGATCCAGTGCATCTCTCAGTCCGTCTCCGATCAGATTCAATGACAGGGCACTGGTCACGATCGCCAGACCGGGAACGATAACGAGATACGGATAATTACGCATGTATTCTTTGCCTTCGGACAACATAGCTCCCCATTCCGGCGTCGGAGATTCGATTCCCAGTCCGATATAACTCAGACCTGCGATTGCCAGAATGGTGATTGCCAGATTCAGTGTTGCCTGAACGATGATCGGTCCCATTGCATTTGGAATAATGTGCTTCATCAGGATCCGTCCGGTTCCGGTGCCGCACGCTCTTGCCGCCTCCACATACTCCTGTTCCCGGATCGGCAGAATCGCGGAACGGAAGATTCTCGTAAATCCCGGCACAACACCTACCACACAGGCGATTCCAAGGTTCACGATACCGCCTCCGATGGAAGCAACGATACAGATCGCCATCAGGTTAAAAGGAAGTGCATAGAATACATCCATGATTCTCATAATAACGTTGTCCACCCATCCGCCATAATAAGCGGCGATAGATCCGAAAAATGCTCCCAGTACGGTGGACGCTGCTATGATGCACAGGGAAGCCATCAGTGAGATCCTGGCGCCATACACGATACGTGCCAGCATATCCCGTCCATACTGATCGGTTCCGAATAAATGCTGCGCCGACGGTCCCTGCAGACGCTGCGACAGATCCTGTGCGATAGCATCTGCCTGATAGTCAAAAAACAGATCACAGGTCAATACCATCAGAATCAGAAATGTAAATATCACAAAGCCCACAACTGCCATTTTATTTTTGGCAAATCTTTTACAAATGCTCTTGAACTGACTCTTTTTCTTATATACTTCTCCGGTCGTGGGAGATACGATCACTCTTGCCATCTTTAACCCTCCTTACGCACACGTCTGCGGGTATACTGCGATTTCAGTCTCGGATCCACATAGGCATACAGAACATCTACGATCAGATTCGTAAATCCGACTGCGATTGCAATAAATAACACCTCGCCCATTACCATCGGTACATCCAGCTGTCTTAAGGAAGTCACCGCCAGAGAACCAAGTCCGGAGATCGTAAATACATTTTCAATAATTACAGTTCCGCCAATCAGTCCGGCAAAATCCATGCCGATGACTGTGATGATCGGCAGAAGCGCGTTCCGCAATGTATGACGCAGGATCACCTGTTTCTCCGTACATCCTTTGGCTCTCGCCATCTTGATATAATCTGCGCCGATGACCTCCAGCATACTGGATCTTGTCATTCGTACCAGCGATGCGATCGAGGATGCCGCCAGCGTGATCCACGGAAGAATATAACCCTTGATCGAAGTGGCGCCGGTCGCCGGAAGCCAGTGCAGTTTCAAAGAGAAAAACAGTACCAGCAAAGTGCCCAGCCAGAAGCCTGGGATGGATGACAAAATCAATGCTCCAATCTGTGTCAGATCATCCAGGAGAGAATATTGTTTTACCGCAGAAATAATTCCCACCGGAAGTCCGATAAGTACCGTCAAAAACATCGCTCCGACAGCCAGTGTCATCGTCTGGGGAAGTCTCGACATCAGTTCATCCACTACTGAGAGCTTTGTTCTCCAGGAAATACCGAAGTTCCCCTGTACCGCATTTAAAATGTAGCTGAAATATCTCTGCCAGAACGGCTGATCCAGCCCCATTTCCTTACGCAGGGCTGCAAGAGCTTCCGGAGTTGCCTTGGTACCGAGAATGATCTCCGCCGCATCTCCCGGAGACAGATCCAACAACGCATAGACAAGCAATGAAATTCCCAAAACCACAGGAATCATTAGTAACAGTCTTTTTCCAATGTACCTCAGCATGATTATTCCTCCGATTTTCTCTTATTGTTATGGATTGTTATTGACATATTCATCGACAATAAGTAAACTAAATTGTGTATGAACGCATTCATTGAATATGTTCATTGAACGCGTTCATTCTTTTTACCGATTATAATCGAACGCGTTCAATATGTCAATGTATAATTATACATTTTTAAAATTTTTTCGGGAGGGTTTTTTATGGCACCTAAAAATAATGTGCAGACAACAATAGATCATATTTTCTTATCCGCTATGGATCTGTTTCGGGAATACGGTTACGATGCCGTCAGCATCCGTATGCTTGCAGACCATGCGGATATCAGTCTCGGACTGGTCAATCACTACTTTGGCAGCAAGCGCAACCTGGCGTATATCGTTTTGGAAAAGCTGATCCAGTATGTCATTTTACATGTCAATGAATATGTGGAGAATACTCCTGAGAATATACTGCTGCATGATGCCGTCGATACGCGTGTCGTCAATGTCTATCTGAGAGAAGGCGCTTTCCGTCAGTTCTATCTGGATACCCTGAACGAAGATATTTTTTTCAACTATCTTGAGAACCGCTCCACTCTGATTCTGAAGCAGCTGCAGGAATCCTACCATTTTACGATTACAGAGGACATGGATCTTCTGTACAGTCGTTATATCCCTTATATTGTGGAAAAGACATTGATCCTGAAAAAAAAGGAGGGGCTTTTCCCCAGCATTTCCTATGAAGATATTCCTTACCATATCTTCAGCTCTACCTATGTCGGAAGAGTTCCTATGGAATTATTGGAGGATTATGATAAAAAAGCTCGGGAGATCGCCCCGGAGATTCTCGCATCTCTGGCTCCGGTCCCCAGTCAGGATGACCTTGCAGCCTGCAATCTGCTTCCGGTACAGCTTTCAGATATTTCAAAATAGGTCGTGTATCTATATTGCACGTTTCATGCGCCATGGTGTATATTTATACACCATGGCGCATGAAACGTGCTTTTGTTTTATTTCTTGCTTTTCTTTCGCTTTTTTCTTATAATATTTTCAATACTTATTGTGTACCGATCTCATCGGAAGGGGCAGGGAACCATGGAGACTACTCAGAAAAGAAGCGGTGGTAAAATATCATATACTCTGCAGGCGATCGGTCTGATTCCCCTGCTGGCGCTTGGGATCGTGATGTTATTTTTCACTTCCCAGTGGTTCACAAAGATCATGTATCAGGAAGTAGAGACGGAATTGTACGATGCCTCCAGGAGCGCCACTACACTTCTGAATGCCGCCTATCCCGGCGATTACCGGTTGGAAGGTGATGTTGCTTACCTCCTGTATAAGGGGGACGTGGATATCACCCGCGAATATTCCCTATTCGACCAGTTCAAAGAAGACACCGGTCTGGATATTACTTTATTCTATCAGGATACCCGTATTTTAACGACTCTGTGCAACACCCATGGGGAGCGTATCGTCGGCTCCGGCGCTCCCGACGTGGTCATCCGCGATGTACTTAACAGCGGCGAAGATCATTTCTATACGAGTACTTTAATCAACGGAAAAGCTTATTTTTCTTATTATACTCCGGTTCGGAATCAGAACGGCAGTATCGTCGGAATGCTGTTTATCGGTAAATCCAGCGCTTCTGTATCCCAGTCCATACAGCGCTATGTATATCCACTGACGATCCTGATCGTCGTATTTGTGGCTCTCGTGGCACTCTGCATTTATTTCTATACCAAGGGATTCGTGGCAGTGTTAATGCATATTCATGATTTCCTGTCGGAAGTAGCCTCCGGGAATCTGAATGCTACGCTGGATCATTCCGTGGTAAACCGCAGCGACGAGTTAGGCGACATCGGTCGCTGTGCCCTGTCCATGCAGCGTTCCCTGCGAACCATGATTGAGCAGGATGCCCTGACGGAATTATACAACCGCCGTTCCGGAGACAAAAAGCTCCGTCGGATTGCTACGGAGGCAAAAGCTTCCGGTCGTTCCTTCGCCATGGCGATCGGTGACATTGACCTCTTCAAACGGATCAACGATACCTATGGTCATGAATGCGGCGATGCTGTTCTGAAAAAAGTATCTGCCACCTTAAAGCAGCACATGTGGTACCAGGGCTTTGCAGCCCGTTGGGGCGGTGAAGAATTCCTGCTGGTATTTGAAGATACTGATCTGGAAACTGCCAGAAGGCAGTTGGATGAACTCATGGACAAGATCCGCGGACTGGATATCCTCTACGATGACCAGCATGTAAAACTGACTATGACCTTCGGACTGGTCTGTGAGCCGGAGGATGATATTCATACATTATTAAAAGAAGCGGATGCGAAATTATACATCGGTAAAACAAACGGTCGTAACCAGGTGGTATCTTAACCCGGTTACGACTGTTTTCTTTTTATTTCTATCTTTCCAAGTATTCCGTTTTTAGAATAGATTTTTGCAACCTTTTACACTTTTCTATTCTGAGATGCAAAATCGAAGTAATTATTGCTCCATCTGTCTGCCCAGGAAGCCTGCCGCGGACTGCGCCAGCTTCTGTTCCACTTCTCCCATTTTGCTCTTCCCGTCGTTTTCCAGCAGGATCACGCTGCCGATGATGTCTCCTTCGCAGATGATCGGGGTGATCAGCTGCCATGCATAGTCGATGGTAATGTCCTCGGCAATGTTGACGTAATTGCGGTCTCCTTTTGCGGCGATCACAGTCTCTCTGTTATTGACCTTCTCTTCCAGTTGGCGGCTCACCGCCTTATTGAGCAGCTGCCTGCAGCCTCCGGAGACGGCGATGAACTGGTCTCTGTCCGCAATCAGCGTAGGATGACCGGACACCTGTGCCAGGCTCTCCGCATATTGTTTGGCAAATGTGGTCATCTCTCCGATGGGGGAATACTTTTTCAGGATCACCTGTCCCTCCCTGTCGGTAAAAATTTCCAGCGGGTCACTCTCTCTGATGTGTAATGTGCGGCGGATCTCCTTCGGGATCACGATACGTCCCAGGTCATCTATTCTTCTTACAATTCCGGTTGCTTTCATAATAAAAAACCTCCTGTTTTCCAGTTAACTTCCATAATTGTGTTGTATGGGTAGTATGTGGAAAACAGGAGAATTTATGTATTTAGTTTTCCTCAAAATGGGGCAATCTAATTATTGCTTCCTCATTATCGGAATTTTTCATTCTGAATCGAACTTTTTTGTACTGTATTTTCGCTGTTTCTATGTTACACTTATTCTGTTTGCGACAATTTTTTTATGGGAGAGTTACATCTATGAATCAAAAAAATGATAAAAGAAGTTCTTTTTCCGGAAAAATCGGTTTCGTCCTGTCGGCTGCCGGCGCATCGGTAGGCTTGGGAAATATCTGGCGTTTTCCGTATCTGGCAGCCAAATACGGCGGCGGAATTTTCCTGCTCATCTACATAATCCTGGCGCTGACCTTCGGTTATACCATGATCGTGGCGGAGACTTCTCTGGGACGTATGACAGGCAAAAGTCCCGTGGGTGCTTTCCACCATTTTGGAAAATCGAAATGGCTTTCCTTCGGCGGATGGATCAATGCTGTCATTCCTATCCTGATCGTTCCGTATTATTCTGTCATCGGCGGATGGGTCATCAAGTACCTGGTGGAATACGTCAAAGGACATGGACATGACCTGGCGGCGGACGGATATTTTTCCACCTTTATCTCAAACGGTGTCTCCACAGAGCTGTGCTTCGTCATATTCACTCTGTGTACTTTGGGAATCATCTACGCCGGTGTGCGCAACGGTATTGAACGGGTATCCCGCATTATGATGCCGATTTTAGTTGTTTTATCCATTATTATCACGATTTATTCCGTTACCAGGCCGGGAGCTCTGAGCGGTGTAAAGTATTTCCTGATCCCGAATCCCGCGAATTTTTCCTGGATGACGGTAGTAGCCGCCATGGGGCAGATGTTCTACTCTCTGTCCATTGCCATGGGTATTCTCATCACCTTCGGCTCTTATATGAAAAAAGATGTATCCATTGAAGGCTCCACCAAAAATGTGGAAATCTTCGATACCGCCATTGCCATCATGGCAGGACTGATGATCATTCCCGCGGTGTTCGCCTTCTCCGGCGGCGATCCCGAGACCTTGCAGGCAGGACCTTCCCTGATGTTTATTACACTTCCCAAGGTCTTCGACAACATGGGAATGGGTACTTTCGTAGGTATTCTGTTCTTCGTACTGGTGCTGTTTGCAGCTATGACCAGTTCCATTGCTCTGACCGAGAGTGCCGTATCCACCTTCGAGGACGAATTGGGCTGGGGACGTAAAAAATCTACCGTGATCATGGGTGTGATCATGCTGGCGCTGGGAACGTTGTCGTCCCTGGGGTATGGACCCTTAGCCGCCGTGAAGATCATCGGCATGCAGTTTTTGGATTTCTTTGATTTCCTGACCAACTCGGTGATGATGCCCATTGCAGCCATCACCATCTGCCTGCTGGTATCCCGCATCGTCGGACTGAAGGCAATCGAAGAAGAAGTCATGCACGGAGAGGCTGCTTTCCGCCGCAAGAAAATCTTCAACTTTATGATCAAATATCTCTGCCCGGTATTTGCTGCCATTATTTTATTAAGTTCTGTGGCGAATGCATTTGGATGGATCAAAATGTAATGATCCGTCCCGTCTCTGCATTCACTCTATGTGAGATCGAGATTACCGTTCTTCCTTCGGAAGCACGTTTCAGTGCCTGCAGCACCTCTTCTTCGGTCTGAGCATCCAGGTTCGCCGTGATCTCATCCAGCAAGAGGAGCTTAGGCTTCGCCACTGCGGCTCTGGCAATGGATAACAACTGCCACTGTCCCTGAGAGAAGATCTCCGGTGTGCAGAGGGTGTCATAACCTTTTTCCAGCTGCTCGATCGTGGTATCCAGTCCTGCGATTCTGGCAGCTTCTCTCACATCTTCCTCTGTAAAACGACCATCATACAAAGTGATCTGGTCTCTTACCGTACCGGGAACTCTGTGAAAGGTCTGCTCCACATAGCCATACAGGCTTCGTTTCTCATTCTCCGGAATTCCAAAAGCATCCCTTCCCTGAATCAGCACTTTACCCTCTCCCGGCTGATAGAGTCCCAGCAGCAGTTTGAAGATGGTACTCTTGCCCACGCCGGTTCTTCCGGACAGTGTCACCTGTTCTCCGAGATACACCTTGAAGCTTAAGTGATTCAGGATTTTACGGCTGTCATCCTCATAAGCAAAGGTCACGTTCTGCAGTTCCACAAAAGGAAGTTCCGATCCATTCTGCGGTTCTGTCGGTTTTTCTCCCAAATTTCTCTCCGGCAATTCTTCCAGCTCATAAAATTCATTGATTCTGTGCACGCCCGCAATGGCGGACTGTATGGTCTGAATTTCCATTCCCAGGCTCTCCACGGGAGTGAATATCTGGGAGATATAGTTGATTACCGCCACTGCTGTACCGGCGGACATACCGAACAGCGTCAGCACTTTTGTATTACCGGATGCGGAAAACAGCATCACGACTGCCACCACAACAGCATTCAGGATCAGGATCACCGGGGAATAAATGGCATCATAGAAATTCGTGCGATCCACCGCACGGTAACTCTCCGCAATATATTCATCATACCGCTGCTCCATATAGCGTTCTTTTCCCAGGACATGAATGGTACGGATATTGTGAAGCGTCTCCGGCACATGTCCGGAAGCTCTTCCCACGGCGCGACGGTTCTCGATCTGGGCTTTCAGCATGTTTCTCTGCACTGTCCGGGTGAACCCATACAGAAATGGCAGCAGAATCAAAAGTACGGCCGCCAGTCCTCTGTTTTTCAACCGGATCACCACCAGGATACTTATAATTTTACAGGCATCGGCAAACATACTGATAATTCCGGAAGTGAACAGATTCTCCACCGTATCCACATCTCCTACGAACCGTGACACCACCGTACCGGGTTCCTGACGATTCAGTTCGTCTGCTGTCAGGTTCGTGTATTTCTCCATAAGACTTCCCCGGAGCGCATGTGTGATTTTCTGTCCGAAGACCGTCAGCAGACTTTCCCGAAGGCTTTCGGTCAGACCGGTCAGCACCGTAAAGGCAAAATACAACACTACAAGTGCCAACGGCACACTGTTTCCTACGGTAATCGTATCCACAATACTTCCCAGAATCCAGGGAGGCAGAAGTGCGGTTACGATGGCACCTACGACAGCCACCACAATTCCCAGGGATAACCGGATCTGTCTCCGGATGGTCTGCAGGATCACGGCGGTAACATTTCTCCTTGCTGTTTTATTTTGTTGCATGACCGTCGTCCTCCTTTCCCATCCTGTCTGACTCGTGATCTTTCCATGCATCGGACTGTACTTCGTACAATCTCGCATATTCCGGGAATTTTGTCAGAATCTGTTCATGAGTTCCCGCCACTGCCCTTCCGTCCTCCATCCATATCACCTGGTCCATCTGCGGAAACAGATAGAGCCTGTGAGACAGAAGGATCACAATGCTGTCCGCTGCCATTTTTCGCAAATTCCGAAAGACCTCCTCCTCTGTCTTACGATCCAGTGCAGAAAACGGATCATCCAGGATCAGCACAGGTCGTTTATGGCACAGGGTTCTCGCCAGCGCCAGGCGCTGTGCCTGACCTCCGGAGAGCCGGACGCCGCCGTTTCCGACAACAGTCTCCGTACCATCCTCCATCTCTTTCACTTCCTTGTCAAAGCAGACAGCTTTCAGATATTTTTCCACATCTTCATCGTCTCCAAGTAGTACATTGTTGCGGATTGTGTCATTGAACAGCTCCGGATCGTGTCCCAGATATCCTATCATTCCGGAGCGCTCCGCTTTGGTCATTCCGGATAATTCTTTCCCATGGAAACGGATCCGCCCCTCGTAAGGATATTCACACAGAAACGTTTTCCCCAGGGTGGACTTACCACAGGCCACGGCCCCGGTGACACCGATGATCTGCCCAGGGGAAGCCAGGAAATTCAGATCCTCATAGATCTTCTCTCCTCCCGGATAAGCGAAGCTTACATGGGATACTTCCAGAGTCCCCGGCTCCTGCACCTTACTATCATCCTCGTAAGTGTCTTCTTTCATAAGCGGTCTGATACGTTTCCAGGAGACCTGCGCTTTATGTACCGCATTGAATAATTTTGCTGCGTGGGAGGACTTCACAGACAGCTTGAGAAAACAGGATAAAAACGTGGTAAAAGCTGCCACATCCCACAATTTCCAGCCGTTCCCCAGCACATTTTTACTGCCGAAATACAGGATAAATAACACACCTGTCATAGATATGATCCGGTACAGCGGTGGAAATGCGGTACTCCAGATATTGGCCTTTACCGCAGATTTTTCATAGGCGGTAAGGTTCTCTTCATAGGCCTGCTTCCTCTCTTCCTCTCTGCCATAGACACGGTAAGTAACAGCATTGGTGGCTCTGTCCAGGGTTGCGGCGCTTAAGTTCCCGGACTGTTCCTTATAAGCGGCTCCGGTACGCTGCACGTTACGCTTCATCTTCTCCGCCAGCACATAGGATACCGGTAAAAAGAGCATTGCAAGGATTGCCAGCCGCCAGTCATAGCATAACAGCATTCCCGCATATGCCGCCAGTGCCACGCCGGTATCGAAGATCTCTGTGGTAAATTTCCGCATACCCTCCACACAGTCATCCACATCCAGAATGGCTTTGGTCATGACATTTCCGGCACCCTCTTCCTCCAGTTCGGCACGGCTCTTATGAACCAGACAATCATAGAGTGTCTCCTTCATATCTTTGTTTACATTATTGGCAAACCGACGTACATAGAACCGCTTGATATAGCGGGCGATCTGCACGATGGCAATGGATATCACATATGCGGTCACCAGTGCCAACATATCCCGGTATCCGGCTTTCCCACCCAGAATATCCACCAGGCATCCCGTCATCCGGCCCTCAAACCACGGTCCGGCCAACAATCCCAGGTTATAGATCAGTCCGGAGATTGTTACCGCCAGCAGCACCCTCCACTGGATTTTGAAATAATATAGGATCTGATCCGAACGGGATATTTTTTTTGATGCATTCATGGTTTTACCTCCATATCTCATATACAAATAGCAGAAAAGATGCACTTACATCTAAAACAGATGCCAGTACACCTTTTACATAGGGCAGAAAATTTTAAGCCTTCAGTATCTCCGACAGATTCCTCTGAATTCCCGCTGCCACATCCGGCTTATTCATGGAATAGACATGGATATGTTTTACGCCGTTGGCCAGCAGATCGATGATCTGATCGGTGGCATAAGCGATACCCGCCTGTTTCATGGCTTCCGGGTTGTCTCCGAAGCGGTCTACAATATTTTTAAAACGTTCCGGAACGTTACATCCGGACAGCTTCACGGCATTTTTCACCTGTACGCCCCGGGTAATGGGCATGATGCCGGGAACGATGGGCACGGTAATCCCTGCTTCCCGCACACGGTACATAAAGTTGAAGAAAATATTGTTGTCGAAGAACATCTGCGTTGTCAGGTACTCACACCCGGCATCCACCTTTGCCTTTAACCCCTGAATATCCGCATTTTTATTTGCAGAATCCGGATGCACCTCCGGATAGCAGGCACCACCCACGCAGAAATCACCGTTCTCTTTAATAAAACGCACCAGATCCGAAGCGTGGGAAAAATCAGGGAACACCTCTCCCTCATAGTCCTTCGGCAGATCGCCGCGCAGTGCCAGAATGTTCTCAATACCTGCTGCTTTCATCTCCGTAAGAGCTGCACTGATGCTGCTACGGTCGGCGCAGACACAGGTCAGATGTGCCACGGTGGGAACATCGTATTTTTTCTGGATCTCCTGTGCCAGGGCGATGGTATGCCTCCTGGTGCTGCCACCGGCGCCGTAAGTCACACTCATGTAAGCAGGCTGCAGTGCTGCAATCCCCAGCGCCGCTGTCTCCACATTTTCAAAATCCGTGCTCTTCTTCGGAGGAAACACCTCAAAAGAAATCGTTGCGGTATCTTTGTTCAAAACGTCCCTGATCTTCATATTGTCATCCTATCTTTCTTTTCGTAATCAGCCTTTATCGTCCCGTAAAAAAATCGGCAGGAAATCCTGTTTTTCCTCTTCCGCAGTCTCACTTTCTGCGATAATATTCCGGATATTCTGCATCCGCTTATCCAGTGCCTCGCTCTGCTGTGCACAGTCGTAGAGCTCATCTTTTAAAAACTTTGCCTGACTCTCCGGAATATTTTTCTTATATTGCAGCTTGTGCTCCAGACTCGCCCAGAAATCCATGGCTATGGTGCGGAACTGCACTTCCACGTAGACCAGCTTCTTCGTGTTCTGTAAAAAGATCGGCACCTGCACGATCAGGTGCAGGCTACGGTAGCCACTCTCCTTGGGGTTCCGGATATAATCCTTTCTCTCGATCAGAGTAACGTCATCCTGTCGTAAAAAACTCTCCGCCAGCTCGTAAATGTCATCGGGAAAGGAACAGATGACCCGGACACCGGCAATGTCACGGATATTTTCTTCGATACCCTCCAGTGTCATTGGTATATTTTTCCGGCGGATTTTCCTGAGGATGCTGTCGTAGGACTTGACCCTCGTCTTGATCCCTTCGATGGGATTGCGGTCATACTCCAGGGAATACTCCTGATTCAATACTTTAAATTTCGTCTCCACCTCCATGATCGCACACTGATAATAGGACATCAGCTCATCCATGGGGCGCTTATTTTTCTCGATCAGATCCAGAAACTGGTCTGAGAATAAATGCTGTTTAAAAAATTTACCTCTGATGGTATCCATTTTTCTATTCCTTATCGATTTGTTCTAATTTCAATTACATGTAATGTAATTATATACATTTCATAGTTATCCTGCAATGCCGAAAAAACCGGTCATGTCACAACACGACCGGGGCTCCCTTCCGAAATTCAATTTTTCAATCTCTTCCGATACCCTGCCGGAGTCTCCCCGTAGGTCTTCTGGAAGGCATCATTAAATGCCCTGGCATCACCGAAACCTACATCCATGGCGATCTCGTAGACCTTTTTGTCGGTATCCAGAAGCAGCGTGACCGCATGTTTCAGGCGGATCCGGTTCACATAGTCCTTGAAATTCTTGCCGGTGCTTTTTTTGAAAAAGCTGCTGAAGTAATAGGGATTCATATGTACTTCCTCGGCAAGCACATTCAATGACAGGCTCTCTGCGTAATGGATCTCAATATATTCCAGCGCCTTATTGATGTCCCTCTTATCGTTCTGTGTCACCGATTCCCCAAGTTCATTATAAGCATTATCAATCACATCCGTAAATATCTGCTCCATCTCGGAAAAGCTGCCGCATGTCCTCCCCTTCTCCAGCAGCTCCTGTTGCTTCGGGAGTGACACCTTCACACCTTTTCCGCCAAGAGTTTCTGCCAGCGCCTGGATCAATGTACAGTAATAGAACAGTGCGTCCTCTTTTCTGCCGTTGGACAGTCGGCATACCATCTGCCGATAGCGGTCCAGTCCGTCCAGAATCATCTCCCGCTGATGTGCCAGAATTCCATCTGCAATCGCATTTTTTGCGTCCTGCGTATTCTGCAGTTCCGCCCTGCCGGGAAAAGGTGTCTCCTTCCATGAGATTACAGAGTATTTCATCTGGTCTGCGAAAAACAGATAGCCTTCTTTCTCCACGCATTTCTGAAACATCTCCGGAATCTCCTGCATGGAACGGATCTCATCACCGCAGATCAGCAGCACCTGATACCCGGTGGCATTCTCCGCACCCTCCTTGATCCGTTCCAGTTCCTCCGACACATCCACGGAACCGCTCTTCTGCAGTACGACCACGATGCGGTTCTCCTTTTGGAATACAATCCCATCCTTCTGTTCCTCAAAATATTCTTCCAAAAAGCTCAATAAGGAAAAACCGATCAGATGCCGGATCTGTTCCTTCTCACCACGCCGGAATACCGGGTAGGCGCAGACCGGCACATAGATCCGGTCCTGCTCTCCGGAATCAGCGGGAAAATCCATATTTCCCTTATAGGCCACCCCCGGCCGGTCCGGTGTTTTCACGCATTTTTCAATGGCTTTTAACAGCTCCTCCCGTATCACCGGCTTCAGCAGATAATCCGCAGCCCCATAATCCAAGGCCGCCTTCGCATACTCAAATTCCTGGAAGCCACTGATAAAAATAATATGCGTTCTGCATTGCAGTCCATGACATTCCCGGATTATGTCCACGCCGCTCATACCGGGCATCGAAATATCTAACAGAGCAATCTCCGGCTGGTCCCGCAGAATTGCGGCAAATGCACTTTTTCCGTCCTCATATTCCCCTATGATCTGAATTCCCAGTTGTTCCCAGTCGATCAGCTTTCGGATTCCTCTGGTGATCACCGGTTCGTCATCCGCCAATATCATCTTTATCATCCGGATTTTCTCCTTTCTCCCCGGTATTCCACGGCAATACTACGCAGATCATAGTTCCTACCCCGACAGTACTGGTGATTCGGATTCCGTACTCCTCACCGTACAGATAACGGATACGGTCATGGACATTCTTCAACCCGATGCTCTGCCAGTTATACTGATTCTTAATGCCGGGAGCATCCCCTTCCAACAATCGGAGAATCTTATCAATGCTGTCCTGATCCATTCCGACACCATTATCCATCACGGTAATTTCCAGCGTATCCTCTTTCCTGCGAGCCTCGATCATAATACTTCCGCTTCCCTGTTTGGGTTTGATACCATGCACATACGCATTTTCCACCAACGGCTGGAGGATCAGCTTGGGGACCTGGATCATGGAGGCTCCCTGGGCATTCACCATCAGCTTCACTTTGCCGCTGATCCTGCAATTCAGCAGATACACGTATTTCCGGACAATATCGATCTCCTGCTCCAACGGTACAAGATCCTGCATAGGACCAATGATGTAATGAATCTGCTGCGATAATGCCTCGATCATCTCGGGAACCTTACTCTTCTCCTCATCCTCCAGTGCCGTCATTCGTATGATCTCCAGTGTGTTATACAGAAAATGAGGATATATCTGAGACTTCAATGCCGTAAGCTCTGCCTCGTTCTGCCGGATCTGCGCCAGATAGGACTGATCAATATACTTTTTTAATTCCCGGCTCATCTCATTAAAGCTTTCCGCCAGCGCTCCGATCTCATCGGAACTCTGCACCGGAATCTCGATATCGAAGTTACCTTTTCCCACTTTCTTCATCTGATTGACCAGACGCTGCATTGGTTTTGTCAGTCTGTCAGAAAAATAGAAGGAACCGGCAAACAGAAGCAGGATCGACAACAGGATACAGCCATACATCAGTCTCTGCATTTTCCGGATATCGGAAAATGCAACCCCTTCATCCATGCAGATATACACCGACAGACCGTATTTTTTGCCGTCCGCGGAAACTACGAACCAGTTCTTATCATTCTGAATTTCCTGTAATTTCTGTGTCAGATTACTTCCGATGACTTCTTCGTTATTACTGTAAAAGCATTTTCCGTCCTCGTCTTTTTTGCTGTTATTTGGTTTCTGTGTTTACAGACTGTCTGTGATTTCCGGATATCTCCCTTGCTTATTCTTAATTTCATGGTAATCAATTGACACGGCAGATACAATATCTTACAATGCTAATAACTGACATATTCTGCTTTTTACAGGAGATATTATCGTGATATACGTCAATAACTGCGGGCATGATTCCCACCATCCAAAACCATGTAACATAGAGCATAAACGCGGAGTCCCAGACTACCTTATTCTGCTCATCAAGCAGGAATCCTGGATTTATCTGGACGGAGAAAGGCACACGGTCGCCCCAAATTCCCTCATTTGCTTTCCGCCGGATACCTATATTCACTACGGCTGCGATGTCATCGGGTATAATGATGACTGGATCCATTTTCTTCCGGACGAGCAGGAGCGCACTGTACTCCGCGACTTACTGCCACCCATGTGTCAGATTTTGCAACCTTATAATTTTCATAGGTTGTCGGAATATGTCCGCATGCTGTCGGATGTTTTCCACAGCCGTTCCCGCCACAGAGAGCAGTCCATTGATGCCTTTCTGCATATTTTCCTGTACGCTTTGCAGGAGGAACTGGAAGAAAGCTCTGATGATCCCATTGTGCAGAAGTATTATCCTGTTTTCTCCGGACTTCGGACACAGATCTATAATAATCCTGCGAATACCTGGAGCATTCCGGCCCTGGCAGCTTCCGTGCCTTTAAGCCTATCGTATTTTCAGCATCTGTATAAGCAGTTTTTTGACTGTTCCTGCCAGCAGGACATCATAAATGCCCGTCTGGATCTGGCAAAATATTATCTGACAGGCAGTGATATGAGCATACATAATCTGTCGGATTTCTGCGGATACGACAATGAATTGCACTTTATGCGTCAGTTTAAGAAATTTGTGGGGATGACGCCGACAGAATATCGGCAAAATACATTAAAGCAAATTAGACGCGAGCTGCCCGGCAAATGAATATTTCCGGGCAGCTGAATAGCAATCTTATTTCTTCCTTGCAATTTTGTTTTCAATATCATACTGTAGAATCAGGTAGTCACCTTCTCAGCATTCTGGGCAATTTCCTTTACGGACTTTATGCAGCGTGCCATATGGTTAATGCAGCATTCTGCAGCGCGTATCTCGTCGTGTGCCGCAATAGCTTCTACAATCGCTTTGTGTTCTTCCAGGCTAGTTCTTATAAAGGCATCATTTTTCATCTGAAGATAATAGGATTTTGGCATATGCCCCGCTACAAGTTCATACAGTTTGACTAAATAATGGTTTCCAGAGCATTCAACGATGCATTTATGAAAGCATGCCTCTAGTTCAGCATTCTGCATCCAGTTAGCCTGATCAATAGCAATTTTACTTGCACTTATATAGTAATTTAATTTTAATATTATTTCCGGAGTGGCATGTTTCGCACATTCTGCAGCGGCAAATGCATCCAGTTGCGCACGAACCGCAAAATTCTCCTCAATATCTTCATAATTGTAATCAGCTACAACCAGTCCTCCATTCGGCAATGTAACAAACCATCCTTCAAATGCAAGCTGTTTTAGTGCATCTCGTATAGGAGTTCTTCCAATATTAAATTTTACACTAAGCCCTCTCTCTGTTACTCCTTCACCCGGTGCCAACTCTTTCGATAAAATTGCACTTTTAATCATTTTTCTTGCCTGACCTGTTTTCGATTGATCTTCAGCATTTACTATTTCAAGCGAGCCTAACTCCATAAGCTGGTACCTCTTCTTCCTATAAAATATGTTGACGTTTACAAAATGCCTCAAACCGCATAAATACGGAATTTCTGTACTAAAAACAATATAGTTCCACACCGATTTGGGTACAATAAGGTTGGCAGAAAAACAGCCCCCGGAAAACGTTATACTGTTATTTATGATACCATAAAAACAGCTTTCTGTGGCATTTTTTTGCAGATAGTCTGGAAAAATTTAATTGCTGTCAATACAGCCTTCCGAAATAACGTGCAAGAATGTTATTTGCTCATTGCAATTAACTGTTTCTATACCCTTTTACGGTTGCGAAGCTGATCAGCGAACACAGCCAGTGCAATTATAATACCTTTGGCTACACTTTGCCAATATGTATTTAGACCAAGTAACTCTAGTCCGTTATTGATAACTCCTATCAATAGCGCGCCTATCAGGGTACCACCTACTGTTCCGATTCCACCCGAAAGACTTGTTCCTCCGATAACAGCCGCTGCAATAGCATCTAATTCAAATCCATTTCCCAATCCTGGTTGTCCTGATCTCACTCGTGCCGTTAATACCATTCCAGAAATTGCCGCCATTATACCTGCATAAATATATACCAAAATTTGCACTTTTTTCACATTTATACCGGCCACCTCAGCAGAATTAGGGTTTCCACCAATGGCATAAATGTGTCTGCCAAATTGCGTATAGTTTAATAACACATATGTAAACAATGTTACTACAAAAAGGACTAAAATAGGCGTTGGTATACCAAATATTTTTCCTGATCCCCAGAAGACGAATTCGTCTTTCAAATCAGATATCGTCTTTCCATCACTATAGAGCATAGCAAAGCCTCGCACAATTGTACAAGTTGATAATGTGGTGATGAATGCGGGTATATTTGCAACAGAAATCATAACACCATTACATAATCCGATGATACTTCCAACCAGAACACCCACTAAAACAGTAATTATTAATGGAAACTGGTCTGGGTGGCAAACAGATGCCACAACAACAGAAACCAACCCAACAATGGATCCCAATGATAAATCCATTCCTCTGGTAATCAAGGCTGGAAGCACCCCCATAGCAATAATTGCAATGAAAGATATTTGTCTAATGACATTAATCAGATTATTAATGCTCAAAAATGCCGGTTGCAAAAATGAAAGCATAATAATGACAGTCATTAAAATCAGCAGATTACTAAACTTGGAAATATTTATTTTCTTCTTTGTTGTCATTCTTTCAGTCTTATTCATAATATGTTATCTCCCTAATTATGTGCCACTTCTAAACCAGATGCCAATCGCATAATAGCTTCCTGATTAATTTCGTTTCGGCTCAATACTCCCATGATTCTTCCTGCATGCATTACTATCACACGATCACACATTCCAATAAGTTCCGGTAATTCTGATGATATCATAATCACAGCTTTTTGCTGAGATGCTATCTGGTTCATAAATTTATATATTTCCGCTTTTGCCCCTACGTCAATTCCCCTAGTCGGCTCGTCCAGAATGAGAATATCCGGATTCGTTTCCATCCAGCGTGCCAAGAGTACCTTTTGTTGATTGCCTCCACTTAAATTATTTATGATCGTTTCCAGACCAGGTGTTTTTATAGAAAATTTACGAATTAGTTCCAGGCATTTGCGCTTAACCTCTTTTTTTCTTATAAACGGGCCTGTTTTATATTTTCCGATACTTGGCATGATTATGTTATCTGTTAAATTTAACGGCTGAAAAATTCCTGTTTTTTTTCTATCCTCAGTCAGAAATCCCATTTTATATCTGATAGCATCTTGTGGTTTTCGTATGCATCGGGGTATTTCATTAATAAATATATTTCCGGAATCTGAAGGTTTATATCCGAAGACAGACTCCATCACCTCTGTCCGTCCTGCCCCAACCAGCCCGGCAAATCCAAGAATTTCACCTTTATAAACGTTAAAAGATATATCCGTAAATCTGTTTTTACTCGTTAAATGTTCAACTCTTAATATTTCATTTCCGACTGCATTGTCTTGTTTCGGAAATAGCGTTGATAATCTCCGTCCAACCATACTGTGTATCAATTCATCCTGCGATAGTTCGTTCGTTTTGCCTGTCAAAATATATTGTCCATCACGCATTACTGTAATCTCATCGCAGACCCGGTATATCTCCTCCATTTTATGTGAAATATATATAAAAGATATTCCTTGTTTTTTTAGGCTTTCAATAATTCTAAACAGATTTTCACATTCAACTTGTGTCAATGACGATGTCGGTTCATCCATAATGATCAGTTTCGAATTATAAGAAACTGCTTTCGCAATTTCAACCATCTGAATCTGTGCTATATTTAAATCGGCAACCTTTGCATCAGCCCTGACATCATCTATCTGGAGTTTTTTTAAAAGATTCCTCGCATCTGATAATATTTTTTTGCGATCTACAAATATTTTGTTTTTTTGTTTTGGTTCGCGTCCCACATAAATGTTTTCAGCCACACTCATGTATGGAATAGGATTCAATTCCTGAAATATCATAGATATACCCTTTTTTAGCATATCACTTACTGAAGCATTCTCTATAAGCTTTCCGTCAAACCAAATTTCTCCGGAATCTTTGTGATACATCCCTATGAGTATTTTCATTAATGTAGACTTACCCGCACCATTTTCTCCCATTAGTGCATGTACTGTACCCCGTTTTACAATAAGTTGAGCATTAGTCAATGCCTTTACCCCAGGAAAGCTTTTCTCAATATTAATCATTTTCAGTATAGGAGAGTTGTTCATAATTTTTATATTTTTCCTTTCGCTTCACTCCATGTTGGACCCCCGGTAAAAACAGTTTAAATTATTAAAAGGTCAAAACATTTTTGGGGCTGTTTATTTCACATCTGTTCCTGCACTATGCCAGCAAATCATATCTGTCAAACAAGATGAGGATTTGCTGGCATAGTTATCATCATTTTACATTGTATGAAGCATATGTCTCAATAAAGTCATCCACATTTTCCTGAGTAACTAGCTGAAATGGCACATCAATATACTGATCGTATTGTTCACCGCGTGCTGCTTTCATTGCCACCTCCAAGGCTGCCTGTGCCTGGGCATAACCATCCTGAAATACACTACAGTCCATTCTCTCTTCTTTTATCAAAGTACATGCTTCCGGAAGTCCGTCAACGCCTGCAATAACCACATCTTTTCCAGCATCTTCATATGCCATCATTGCACCGATCGCCATTTCATCATTATTTGCAAGAATAGCATCAATTTCTTTTCCACTCTGAATCCAGTTTTCCGCAATCGACATTGCTTTGTCCCGTGCCCAGTTTCCTGTCTGTACATCCACGATCTCTACATTGTCGGCTTCCGCAACCTCCTCAACTCCTTCAGTCCGTCCTCGAGAGCCGTCATGAGATGGATCTCCATACAAAATTGCAATTTTTCCCTTTTTATCAAGCAGCTCCTCAATCACATAAGTTCCCTGAATAATACCGCATTCCTTGTTATCAGATCCCACAAAGCAATCATATTCCGAAGTGATGGGAGTGTTTAAGACGATCAATGGTATATCATTCTCCTTGCAAAGTTCAGAAATGGGAGCACAGCTTTGCGCGTCTACAGCCTTAAGAATTATTGCATCAACTCCATCAGAAACAAAGTTTTCAACATTGCTCATCTGGACAGCCGCATCATAGTTAGCATCTGCAATAGTAATTTCCAATTCATCTGCGTGTTCCTTTTGATAAGCCTCAAAGCCATTCACCATGTAAGAGTCAAAATCTGCTACTGTCGTCATAGCAATTCCAACCTTTAGCAGATTGTCATTCGTTGCGCTCAAGCCTGGTGTCACTGCGTCCGTTGCGGATATGTCGTCATTGATATTTCCACAGCCAAACAACGTTACACAGCAAATGCAGCTCATCAGTAAAAGCATTCCTTTTCGTTTCATCATATAGTTTTTTCTCCTCTCGTGACAATGGTTTCTATGATAAAACTTTGTTATGCGCGCTACAACAAAGCTTTATTCTAATTCTCCGAAAAAGCCGTTTTATCTCTGGCCATTTCGTCCAGCGCTCAAGATCCCTAGATTTACCTTCTGTCTTTCATGTAATATCAGAATTACCAGAATATGTTCTTCAGTATAGGTGTTCAATAGTTACCTAATAGCATATCAAGTCTATCAGTTCTTCTTTTTCAACGCTGACATTGACCAGACCATGTGTGCTCAGCTTATAACTTGGGAACTGTGTAGGATATACCATAAATGCCAATTTATAAAAAATACTTTGGAAGCAACATCCCAGTGTTGCCGCTGCACTTTCAACTTCTCTCATTCCCCGTGCAACCTCTTCATATGGAAGTTCCGAGCAGATGCCGCCAATAGGCAGTCGTAGCGCCGCAATGATTTTGCCTTCACATACCACTACATATCCTCCCTGGTTCTGAATGAGAAAGTTTGCAGCCACTACCATATCTTTATCATTCGTTCCAATAAGATTAATATTTTCACTGCATGGATTACACGATGAGCCTATTGCTCCCTTCCTGAATCCAAATCCATGAATAAATCCTATTCCTATTTTCCCGCTAATATTGTGTCTATCCATGGTGACGATTTTTGCAATGTCTCTGTCTGTATCTTGATGTATAAATCCATTTTCGGGTTTCATCATATATTGAAGCGGATCCGTAATCAATGGATTCCCATTCATTCCTATTACATTCACCTTTACAGACTTATCCGTATCAACCTTGATCTGAATCGTTTCCTCTGTAATTTGCTGTAGGCAAATGGAATTCATTATTTTTTTATCATACTGTGGGGCATTTATGTCTCTACAATATTCACCATTTCTGACAGCAAATTTTCCATCCGTTAAGACATCTGTAATATGAACCTCTTTCAAATCATCAATCACCAGTATGTCTGCGCGTTTTCCAGGTGTAATACTTCCGATTTCATCATCAATTCTAAAAAAACGAGCCATATTTAATGATGCCGCTCTGATTGCCGTTGCTGGTTTTATGCCTTTTTTGATCGCAATTTTTACCTTTAAATCAAGATATCCTTGATAAACCATTCTCGACGGATCACTTTCATCTGTAGAAAAGCCAAAGTCTCCTAACTTCTCATATTCTCCGTTTATCTGCTCCAGAATATCTTGTAGGTTTTCTCCCACCGAACCATCTCTTAAGGCAATCGTAATCCCAAGCCGAGCCTTTTCCTCTGCATCGTATGCTGAATCAGCCTCATGGTCACTTATATACCCGCAAAATGCCATTGCTCCTTGCAATTCTTTGCCATGTATGCCGGCTGCATGTCCTACCAGTATCTTTCCCAACTGTTGCGCCCGATCCACTATTTTCAGTACCTGTTGATTTTCTTCCGCTATACGGGACAGGTTAACTTCATTCACTCCGTAGCATTCTTCCCATTCCAGTGCTTCTAATGCTTCTTTCTCTGTAAAGGTCATTGTATTCTCAAATTTTTCATTTTGATGGAATGCCGACATTGGAATTACAAATAATGGTTTTACACCTGTGGCTTTCAATTCATTCAGAAATTTTCTGATGCCTTCCAGGGACTGAATAATCGCTATTTCAAAAAAACCCGTCGCTAGCGCAGTTCCTCCGTGCAGTAGGGACACTTTGCCAAACTCAGTCATGCTCAAATGTGTCCCTCCTATATGCAGATGTCCATCTATAAATCCCGGTGCCAACCATTTATGGGACACATCAACGATCTTGGTGTCCGGACCTATTGTATGTGCTGCATTCCCGACATAAGCAATTCTTTCATTACATATAGCTACATCCGCAGAATATATTTGCTGAGTATATACATCTACGACTTTCCCACCTCTTAATATTATATCAGCTTTTTTTTTACCCATTGCTGTATGTAGCAAATTTATTTTTTCGGTCATACTTGCTTTGTTCATTTTCATCTCCCGTTTATTCTGTGTGAATGGTTCTGCTTTCTCCAATCCATCTTGGTACACTTGGTATACCAAGAATATCTTGTATATTGAGCATATCATTTGGTTTTTATAGTGTCAATATTTATAAATTAACAATTATGTTGTTTCATTTTTGTATATTTTGACTGGCTATTTTTTTGCTAAAAATGCGAATAGTTACACCAAAATAACCTGATGGCCTGATCTGTTCCGGTATGTCAATCACAGATTCAGACTGTTACTCTATTTCCCTCTTCTTTTATGTCAAACAAAAATCCCTGTCTGAATATCAGACAGGGATTTTTGCAAGTTTACCTTAACAAATCCGAGCTCATTTTGTCATTTGAACATATTTTTTCATATTTTAGTAGTTGTACGGAAATATATAGCCATGATGGTATACTCTCTTCAAAATCAATATCCATAATGTCACTGATTAAACGTAGTCTGTAATACAAGGTATTTTTGTGAATATGCAATTTTTTTATTATGGCTGGAAGATTCCTATAATATTCAAAAAAAACCTGGACTGTTAGCAGCAGTTCCGCGTCTTTTTCCTTGTCGTATTCCCACAACTTCATTACCGAAGGGTGAACCGCTGCCATCTTTTCCTGAAAATTCAACTGGTTAAAAATAAAATCGGCCATCACTACTTCCTCATATTGGATGATACAACTGCTCAGTTTCATATCACCTGCCAATTTTATGCTGCTCTCAGCCTGCCTGTAAAATACACTTATTTGTTGATTTCCATAAAATAAATAACTGAACCCAGCAATGTAGTTCCAACTTGATAATAATGGCTCTCCGATTTTTATAAAGTTCTCAATAGAGCAAAGGCAATTCTGTACTATTGCTGTAATACTCTGATTTTCTATGATAAATTGTCCCCCAACTACATGTTCACGAAAATAATCAACCATGCGAGATACAATGATAATATTGCTCGAAAGTTCCTTCTCTGGCAGAAGCCTGACAATATAATATTGAGTATCCTGCTTTATCTGTGCCCGTTTTTTAGAAAGTTGTACAACCTCTTCGCTTAAGCTTTCTCCATGCAACATATTGATTAAAAGGTATTTCTCAGGCGATAAATGTTCCGAAGTTCTGCCTGTCAGAGCAAAAGCCCGCACAAGCATCTGTATCAGTATTACAGCCAAATCTATGGTATTCTGTCCAAGTATTCCATTTTTTCCAACAATTGTGAGAAATGCTATCGGTTCGCCATTAAAACACACCGGGCAATATACGCTTTCATGTTCTAAAAATTCATAATGATAAATAAAAGGTCCTGTTTTTGTTTTCAAATTATGCAAAAAAACGGAGTGTTCTGTTATTTTGCGGATATATTCTGGAGTATGGCATCCATTCTGAATAACATATCGGGATTCTGCATCATATAACTCTGTTTCATACGCATTGCTGCATGCTAATACTCGAAATCCTATATCATCCAGAATAATAGGATTTTCAAAAATAGACTGGCTCACATCAATCAGCCTCCGGATGTCAGCCCCTTCCAGAAGAATATTCATCATATTATTGTACCAGTTGCGATAATAAAAAATGCAACACTGTATATGAGCAAATAAATTTTCAGATGACAGGCACACAATTTCCTCCTTTCCAATATAATTTTTCCATTGCGATTCGTCTGATATGTACCTCAGAAAACATATTCTGCCATGTATTTCATCCGGAATACTATCTCCATCCATAATATAAATAAATCTGGAATCTACTTCCGAATACTTAGAATATGTTCGTACATCTTCGAATTGCCATTTTTTTTCGCTGAATATATTGCATTGAATGTTTTCTTTTTGCAGCCACGAAGCAAGCATAAAAACTGTCACACACATTTTATATATACCTCATACATTTACTGATTTTGTTATAACCAAACTGAAAATAAACAATTAAAACAGATTCAGAAAAAAGACTTTTTTTCATTCTACCACAACAGCCTTTCCTTTAAAACGTTAAAACGGAATTTTTTCTTTTCTTATTTTCTTTGGAAGCCGTTTTCTTGGAAGAAAAGGGGTTAGCACACACTTATGATGCCGTATGTTTCATAATATAAATTCTCTCTTTACCTCTGATAATTGTACTTTTGTACATTTTTATCTTCATTATGTCATTCTTTGTCACATTGCTTTACCTTACCAGAATCGCTATATTGATGTTAAGCATAATACATGCCAAACCAAAAACAGAAAGGAGTATTTAAGATGTATACTAATTATTTGACCACCAACTATCCTAACATTTTTTTTGAAGACAATGCTGTAGGACAAATGAAAAAGCGCATATGGGATGCCAGCGAGGATGAAATTGACGATATTTTGAAAAGTTATGGCATCCCCAGTGAATCCGAATTAGGAAAAGCTGGCTGTTATATTCAAAACACTCCAAGAAAAGCTGTGATAGAAAAACGGCATAAGAACGACATTGTACTCGTTCCCTTGGGATGTACTGAAAACCATGGAATCCATAATAATTCCGGTCTTGATACATTTATGTGTACTTCCATTTGTGAAGCCGTCCGTCGCCGTACAGCTGCTCTTGGACACGAGGTGGCACTTGCATTTCCTCCATTAAATTATGGTGGACACCCCTATCATCATGTAGGTATGCCCGGCACCGTAATTGTTAATGAAACATCTCTTGTAAACACATTAATTGATGTTATGCTTGGTCTATGGGATGATGGCTTCCGAAAGATTATTTTTGTAAATAATCATGGAATGGATTGGATGCTCGAATCTGCAATCCAGGAATTTTTTAAACGCTATCAGTTACCGGCCTTTGCTACGGTCGTAGAGTGGCACCGGGCGGTTCGCGAATTCTTCTATCCACTCGGTAATGAAAGACCTGATTTTGTATCAACGCCTTTTGTACATGCGGACGAAGCCGAAACTTCCGTTGCACTTCTTATGTTCAAAGATATGGTTGATATGAGTTGTGTTGTGGATGCAGATGCAAAATCAATGGGGATTCTGGATGATGGTTATTATGATGGTTCTGTGGACAGTTTTCATCGTCCAAATAAATGGTCTGAAGCAGAGGGGCATCGCGTTATTGAACGTTTTGGAACTCCTGAAGGTGTTGTAGGCAAGCCTTCTCTTGCAAATCCCAGGAAAGTGAAGCGCGCCATTGCTGCAATTTGCGAATATCTTACCATGATGACCGAAGATATTCTAAAAAAATACCCTTCTGGTACTGTTCCAGATCCCAAGAAATTTTCATTGCGCCCTTATGAAGAAATCGAGCCCTGCTTACGCGAACCGTTAAGTGAAGGTTGGAAGAGCGTTCATGAATTACCAAAACGCGGAATTTTCACAGAATAAGGAATATTATTATGAAGACACATTTTCCCTTTCGGCTCGTAATTCAACTACCTTTGACCAAAAATTGGGAAAACGGTTCTTTCGAACCTACGCTTAAATTATTATCCAAGTACCATTTTTGGGGTATAGAATTACATGTTGTCGATCCAGAGCAAACTGATGTATACAAACTCAAGAAATTGCTAGACATTTATGAAATCAAATTAGCAAAATTAGCTACTGGGCAAATTGCTTCACTGAATCATTTGTCTCTAGCCAGCAATGACGACAGCATCCACGAATCAACCATTTTAAACTTAAAAAAACAAATATCTTTCGCAAGTTTTTTTGGTTGTCCGTTGATTCTTGGTGCAGCAAAGGGATTACCACTTCCCGATAAAAAGGCTGCTGAATTGCGAACTATCCAGTCTTTAAAGCAAATACTTCCTTATGCAGAAGCTCTTAAAACACCATTAGTTATAGAAGCAACTAATCATTATGAATCATGTACTGCAAATACATTACAATCTACTGCGGAATTAATATCTAAAGTAAAAAAGACACCGTTTTTATATCTTTTGCCAGATACCTATCATATGAATATAGAAGAAGTGTGTCTCGAATCCGCATTAGTTAAGTACATTGATTACTATGACTCCATTCATTTTTCTGATAGTAACCGCTTTTATCCAGGCTATGGTCATATTGATTTCCAACGTATTTGCTCGCTTCTGTCGGTTCTCCATTTTCAAGGTTATATTGGGATAGAGGGAAATACTCACACTTCTTTGGAACAGGATTTGGAAATAACTACATCAATATTAAGCCATATAACGACATAGCTATACCAAATATATCCCCATCTTATCACTTCTGCTAACCAGCCCTATCATATACAGGGCTGGTTAGCATTTATTTGTTAAGTCCTTCCGTTCAAATCAATTGAACATATTTCCATTACACATTTATAATATTCATAATAGCTATATTTAGATCGTAGATGCAATGATCTGCATCTTGCCCCGTAACTCTACCTTGCCGTAGCCGTCAGGGAGGATCAGGTGATTGCCTTTCTTCAGGCGGGTGCCGTTCAGGGCACCTTCTCCTTCTACGACGCTCATCAGAACAAACGGCTTATCCTGCCAGGTCTCTACACGGTGTTCCACATCAATGCGGTATACAGTGTAGTAAGGACACCGGATCAGCTGCTGGATGGCATCATCCTTTTTCTCGGTATGAACCACACTGTTCTCCTCGGATTTGGCAGGAGCGTTGATCACGTCGATGCTCTGGGCAATGTGCAGCTGTCTGGGCTTGCCGTTGCTCAATCTGTCATAGTCGTATACGCGATAGGTGATGTCGCTGCTCTGCTGGGTTTCAAGGAGCAGTGTGCCGCCCTTGATGGCATGTACGGTGCCGGGATCGATCTGGATGAAATCGCCGGGCTTAATGGGGATCTCACGGATGAATTCCTTCCATCTGCCCTCATGGATCATTTTCTCCAGCTCTTCTTTGGTCTGTGCATTGTGTCCGACTACCAGCGTGGCATTCTCTTTACAATCCAGGATGAACCAGCACTCAGTCTTGCCCAGAGATCCATTTTCATGAACCTTCGCATACTCATCATTGGGATGTACCTGGATACTCAGATCATTCTTTGCGTCAATAAGCTTAACCAGCAGCGGGAAACGATCCATTCCCGTATTGCCGAACAGCTCCGGATGATTCTCCCACAGCTCGGACAGCTTCATTCCCTTATAAGCTCCGCTTGCCACAGTGCCGTCTCCGCCCGGATGGGCGCTGATGCCCCAGCACTCCCCGATGTCGTCACCCTCAATAGGATAACCGAATTCTCTGTTTAACCGGGTGCCGCCCCAGATGTTGTGGGTACATACCGGATTTAAAAAGATAATATCTTTATTCATGGTTTCTGTTTCTGCTTTCTGTGAATTTTCCCCTCATGCATTTTATTAATACTAATAACTCTTTGCCCCGGTGATGTCAATCTTTTTTTCCTGTTTTAAAAATTCCTCATTTTTACGGATGAGTTCACATCTCTGTGCCACACACTCCACGCTTCTTCCTGGATCGGAAGGGGTGTGGAATACATAGTCCACAAGCTTATCTATGGTAGTAGCTGCCACATGCATACGGGTATCGCTGGATGCGTAGTAGATAAAGACTTCCCCCTTC